>Ga0310123_10000001_pt1 | contig 326900 bp, 240 predicted proteins | sample CB6_AW_1057_MG_FD_203505 | JGI IMG/M metagenome (GOLD analysis project Ga0310123, IMG submission 203505) | Marine microbial communities from Western Arctic Ocean, Canada - CB6_AW_1057 | ecosystem: Environmental > Aquatic > Marine > Oceanic | place: Canada: Western Arctic Ocean | collected...
CGGAGCAGTGGCCGCACGAGTGCTGATGCCGGAAGACTACGCACTGCCCGGCCACATTGTGATTTCACCTGGTGGTGGGGGTGGACGCAATAATGATGCCTCGTATCTCGGCCCGCGGTACGCCAGCGTTCAGCTGGGTGGCGGCAAGCCGCCTCAGAATTCCACATTACCTGACAATATCAGTGTTGAGTCCGATGCTTCACGTCAGGAATTTCGACGTCGATTGAATGAAAGATTCCTTCGGCGTCGTCGCACGTCGATTGCAGAAGCCTACGGACACTCGTACGAACAGGCACTGCAGATGATGAGTCAGCGTGATGTGTTTGATGTATCCAGGGAATCCGCTGGTGATCAGGAGCGCTATGGCACGCACGACCTCGGACGTCATGCACTGCTGGCCAAGCGGCTGCTCGAATACGGTACTCCGGTTGTAAAAGTAACACATTCGAATTACGACACGCATCATGAGAACTTCAATTTCCACATTGAGCAACTGGCCGAATTAGACCGAGCGTTCTCATGCTTTGTGGAAGACCTTGCGGATCGTGGAATGCTGGACAGCACGCTGATCGTCGTGCTGTCAGAATTCGGTCGAACACCTCGCGTCAACAATCGATATGGTCGCGACCACTGGGGTTCGGCCTGGTCCGTTGTCATGGCTGGCTGCCGGATTCCCCGGGGAGCTACTTACGGTACAACGAACGACAATGGTACCGAAGTGGTGGATGGAGAAGTCGACCACGCCAACCTCTTTCACACATATCTGGCGGCCACTGGAGTCGACACGACCGGTTCATTCGAAATTGAAGGCCGTGAGGTCCCGATTGCCGATCCGGCATCAGAACCGATTCACGAAATCCTGGGGTAAGTCATTCGCCTGTGTCCCTGTCATCCCGACTGCTCGAACCGGTGGATGTCGCTGTTCATCCATCGGGAACCAAGGCGACGGAATCCGGCATAATCCCACCATTCAGTCCGTGTGATCAAAGGTGAAAAATGGAGACACAGACGAACGCACTGGATCCCCGGGAAGGTCACGTGGTTTCCGAGTGGAAACACGATCGTCCCATGAACGGCGTACGATTTGATCCGCAGGCGCGTTACCTGTTCGGGGTTTCTGAGGATGCTGTCGCCAGTCGGTTTCGACTGTCCGACGGAACTCGTACCGTGTTATCCAGCGGTTTTCGGGGATGGGGTCGGACGCTGGCGTTCTCGACCGATGGCAAGTTTGTCATCACCGGATCCACTGACGGCAACCTCACGTGGTGGGAAACAGCGGCTGAACCACCGGTTCCTGTAAGCACAAAAGTCGCTCACAAGGGCTGGGTTCGATGCATGGACAGAAGCCCTGACGGGACACTGATTGCTACCGGCGGGAACGACAATACTGTGTGCGTGTGGAATGCAGAATCCGGCGATCCTGTGTTTAAATTCACGGGACACGAAGGACATATCTACAGCGTGCTGTTTCATCCCGGTGGACAATGGCTGCTGTCCGGAGATCTCAGGGGTGTGATTCACCAGTGGGACCTAGCAACCGGCACAGCGGTGCGGACATTTGACGCAAAGAAACTGCACTCCTACAACGGTGGCCAGCGAGTTGACTATGGGGGCGTCCGGTCGCTGGCCGTCAGTCCGGATGGGAAATGGCTGTCGGCTGGGGGATTGTTTGATGCCTCCAATCCCTTTGCCGGAGTCAACAAGCCGCTGGCACTGATGTTCGACTGGGAGTCTCGGGAGATCAAACAGGAACACGTGACAGATGGCATCAGACAAGGTGTCATCTGGCGACTGCAGTGGCTGGCAAATGGAACGCTTATGGGAGTCGCCTCAGGCAGCGAATCAATGCTGTTTTTCTGGGAATCAGAGACGGCGGGTGACTTCCATCGAATCAAGCTGCCCAGCCACGCTCGCGACATGGACCTGCATCCTGACGGACTGCACGTCGCAACGGCACATCACGACAGCCATGTGCGGATCATCCGGCTGGCTGCAAAGGTGAATACAGAAGCCGGTGGTTAATCCACAACAAAAAAGAGGGTCCTGGATGAATCATCCAGGACCCTGTCTTTGCATTTATTCCCTTCGCCGCACAATGGCGGTCGGACGCAGAAATCCATCCTGCGAGAACACAACTAAGCAGAGTCAGCCGTCAGACTACGTCAGGTAGTTGCCAATTTCTTCGAACTTGCTGTTGGCACTACTACCAAGAGTAGTGATGGCAGCCAGGCAGACAACGATAATCAGAGCCAGCATCACTGCATACTCAATAGCGGTTGGACCATCTTCGGAAACCAGGAACTTCCTTATGCTGTTTGCAAACTTCGTCATTTCAGAACCCCTCTGAATATTTGCCCGATAAAGGGCACAAAACGCTGCAGTGGAAAACAAGATTCCACCGTAAAGAACCCTGCCGAGGCAGAGTGGACCCACCTGGTTGGTTCCTGCTTCACGACTCCGGAGCTGACGGCGTCGCCGGCACTCATCATGACCGCCATGGCATCCAACCCACGTTCCAAGCTTAGGTCGGGGTTTCCGGGGGACAATTTTTTTTGAGAATTCCACAGACACCGCAGGACGTCATCGGACACCCGGACAATTAGCCGGCCCTGAGCTACCTTTGGGCTCGGTCAAAACGGCAGCCGGACATGGTACGGAGACGACAGACTGGCTGCAGAACCGGAATAATTGGCCCAAACACCGGCTTCATCAAAACTATGCATCTTGGAAACAACAAACGACTCCAACGAATTGAAGTGCAACGGTAATCCTTGCCTGGAGGCCCGTCGAGGAACATTGTGCCGTGCTCAAAAACCCGCTGCCGTTAACGTGTTGCCTCGCAGACTCGGAGCCCGTCACCCGAGAACATCTCCGGCAGACCGACGTACTGTTCAGATGAATCATTCTGACATCTGAAGATTGCGAACAAGAAACGCCCACTGATCGGCGACTTCTTCGATCACTTTGGCAGTTGGCTTGCCAGCACCGTGACCAGCTCGAGTTTCAATACGAATGAGGACCGGGCTGTTTCCCACGTGACACTCCTGCAGCATCGCTGAGAATTTGAAGCTGTGACCCGGGACGACCCGATCGTCTCTGTCGGCCGTCGTGACCAGTGTGGCAGGGTAGCTGACACCGGGCTTTAGATTTTGAAGCGGGGAATAAGCCAGCAGCGCCCTGAATTCCTCGGGATCTTCAGCACTTCCGTAATCATCCACCCACAACCGTCCGGCTGTAAACTGATGAAACCGCAGCATGTCCATCACACCGACAGCTGGCAGGCAGGCCCCGAAGAGTTCCGGACGCTGTGTCATGCAGGCTCCAACGAGCAGACCTCCGTTGCTACCACCCTGAATCGCCAGTCGCGATGACGTGGTGTAGTGATTGTCAATCAGCCATTCGGCCGCGGCAATGAAGTCGTCGAATACGTTTTGCTTCTGGAGTTTTGTGCCGGCCTTGTGCCACGATTCACCGTACTCTCCACCACCACGCAGATTGGGCATGGCAAACACACCTCCCATTTCCATCCACGCCAGATGACTTACTCGGAATCGTGGTGTAAGAGCAATATTGAACCCACCGTAACCGTACAGCAATACCGGATTCGATCCGTTCAGTTCGACATCTCTGCGCTGGGTAATGAACAGGGGAATCTGTGTTCCATCTTTGCTTTTGTAGAACACCTGGGACGTTTTGTAATCGCCGGGATCAAAGTCGACATCCGCCTGTCTCAGAAGTGTGCTCTCACCCGTATCAGCGTCGTAACGGTATGTACTTGGTGGAGTCGCGAAGCTGCTGAAGGAATAGAAAGTTTCCGGGTGGTCGTCGTCGCCACTGAATCCGCTGGCCGTACCGATTCCCGGAAGTGTGACATCACGCACATATTTTCCTTCCAGAGAATACTGCTGAACCTGAGTCTTCGCGTCCTGCAAATACGTCGCCAGAAAATGGCCACCCACGATATCCACACCGGTCAGCGTGTTGTCGGTCTCAGCGATAATCTCCCTCCACGAATCAACCTGCGGACACTGCAGGTCGATTCCAATGACACGGCGTCGCGGAGCATCACGATTGCTCTGGAAGTACAGCAATGTTTCGTCGTTGCCGACAAAGGTGTATTCGTAGTCGAAATTATCGATGAGTTCGTGCGGTGTCTGTTCAGGCTTCGTCAGATCGTCGACGATGACCCGATAGCGATCATCGGTGCCCTTCCAGACAGTCAGAATCAGGTAATGCCCATCCTCTGACACGCTGATTCCGAACCCCCAGTCGGGATGATCAGGGCGCTCATAGACCAGGCGATCTTCTGTTTGACTGGTCCCGACACGATGGTAATAGACTTTTTGATTGAGGTTCAGCGACTGAAACTCGTCACCTTCCTGAGGGGCATTGTAGCGTGCATAGAAGAAACCCCGGCTGTCGGGCGTCCAGACGATTTCACTGAACTTGACCCATTTCAGTTCATCCGGCATGAGTTGCCGGGTCTTGATGTCCAGGACCTTCCATGTCCGCCAGTCGGATCCACCGTCCTGGATGCCATAAGCGACATATCGGCCGTCGTCGCTGAACTCCACTCTGGCCAGGGCAACGGTCCCGTCATCGGACCAGCTGTTCGGGTCAATCAGGACGACAGGTTCATCAGCCAGCGTTTGTTGCACATAAAGAACGGATTGGTTTTGCAGACCATCATTGCGGAAGAAATAGTACTGCCCTCCGGCACGGGTCGGCACACTGAACCGTTCGTGATTCCACAGCTGAGTGAGCCGATTTTTGATAGCTTCCCGTTCGGATATCTGCTCAAGATACCCAAATGTGACCTCATTCTGTGCTTTCACCCAGGCAGCAACATCCTCATTTTCGCGGATGTCTTCTTCCAGCCAGCGATACGGGTCGGCAACCTCTGTTCCATGGAAGTCATCAACCTGCCTGACAGTCCGCGTTTCTGGATAGTTCAATAGAACGTCCTCAGCGCCAACGAAACCGCACAACAGCCAACCTGCAACCAACGAACGCCCTGGAACCTGCATGAATCTGCTCCTACACACAATGACCTGCACATCAGGCCAGTGGTCTCAAGAACGGAGAGTCCCGTCAGTTTGGGGAGTCAGATTCTCACAGTCCCCCCAAGCAGCGATTTGTCTCGTGCCTGCAAAGAAGAAAGCGCCCGATTCAACGTGTTTTAGCGATTGGAAATCCCTGTCGGACACATTGAACGTGCTGATGCCCCGCACGAGTATTGGTCAGCACAGGTTCATCTCACATTTTGAAAACACCGAAGGCAACCGTATCCCTTTACATAAGGCACCGGGTGAAGACCGCAATTGAACTGTTGTCGTCGCCACGCCGAACTTAAAGACAGACCCCGGGGCCGGCGATTCTTCCGGTTTTCCCAATCAAACACCTACATCTCTGTGTGGAGTCCACCGGAGTGACTGCGAGGTGGCGGCATATACGATAATCAGCGGCGTTTCTTCATTTGCTCGCTGGCCTGGCGGAGGATGCGGCGCTCGCGGACACTGAGGCTTTCCTCGCCACGCTCCGAGATCTTCGCGAGGATTTCATCAACTCGATCGGACAGATCCGGGTCTGGCTGCGTCTTGGGATTGTAGACTCGCAAGCCGGACTTTTTGACACGAAGACTGGTGGATGCACGACCGACAAGGCGATCCCACCACACAGTAAATCGCATCTGCCAGCAAAAGTACATCCAGCCGAAGAGCAGTCCACCAAGGTGGGCACTATGAGCTGTTCTGCCTGTTCCGAGTTGTCCGTCACTGAGCTCCTTTATGACTGGAAATGCCTCAAAGGCGACGTACGCTGTCAGCAACCAGCGAACTTCGACGCCCAGAAGTCCAAACAGGTAAAGCTTTTGTCGCGGGTAATGCAGCGCAAACAGAGTGAATACCGCGCACACAGCACCGGATGCTCCCAGCACCGGCCGGTCAACAATAAGAAAGCGATAGAAACAAACGGAGCACAATCCCGCAAACACTGCAGACACACCGTAAAACCAAAGGAATTCACGATCCCCGGTCAACTGAGCAGTTGCACGTCCCAACACGTACAGCATGTACATGTTCATGACGATATGCAGCGGGAACTCAGTGCTGTGCAAAACCGCGTATGACAGCAAACGCCAGATCTGGCCACGGAACAGGTCGTGGCCGTTTAGAATCAGCCACTGCTCAACCGTCGAAAGCTGGCCCCGACCATTGGACGACAGGAACTGCAGCACGAAGACGACAATGGTAGCGATGACGATCTTTGTAACGATGGACATCGGTGCGACGGGAGCCTGACCGCCGAACGAACCACCATCGTCATCTCTGAGATATTCGCGGGATTCAATACCCATGCCGGAGTCCGTCCACTAACGGTTCGCCGCCAATGCAGTGACCTCAATAATTATGGTGCTGCACTTCCGTCAGGTCCAGTGCGTCAGCAGATCCAGCAGTTACCTTACCTGGATTCCAGAACTCGACCAGACACGAATACCTCAGCAAAAACACTTCCGCGACTACTGAACCGCAGACCCGGACTGCGTGATTTGGCCGTTATCTGCTGACGGCAGCTGTTCCGAGCTTTCTCTGACCCGACGGAGCAATTCTTCTTGTTTTTCGCTGGCCTCTTTCATCCGACGGCGCAACACGTCAATCTGGACCTGCAGCTCGTTACGAATCTCTTCGTCGGCTGAAATCGTCCTGAGCAACCCCTGACTGTATTCCGGACGACCTAGCGTCCGATCAGCATCCGGATTCCCCAGCAATTCCTGTTTCCGGATCGTCAACTGGTTTTCGGCCTGCTGTCGCAACGCCACCTGTTGAGCAATGTTAGCTGCCGTCTCAGCGTAGGTTCCCATCAGCTTCTGAAGATGCACGTGGAGCTGATCAATCTGCAGGCGTTTTGGCGACGGGACCAGTGTCCGAAACCGCCATGCCGATTCAGGACTGCTCAACCAGACATCCACTTCATCCTGAGTTACCTGCCAGACAGGCACGAGGGTGCAAGTGGTTGCATCCAGTTGCTCGGCGCGAAATTCACCCACATAGAACATGCCACCTTCAGGTATTGTCTTAAACGCATGAACGGCAGGCGGCATCGGTTGCCCGTCGTCGTCCAGCACAGGGCTCAAGCCGAAGTCAAGACCCAAGCCCGTGACGGCTAGACGCCCACCATGAACGTCTACCCGTGAGTTAGCTGTCTGCTGAATAATCCAGCGCTTGTCCCAGCCAATTTGCAGCCGTGCCAGCTGGTGCACCCGCTGGCTCAGTTCCTGTGTGCGTTCCCGCTGTGTATCGATGGCGGTGTCCAATTTGGATTTGGTGTCGCTCAGTTGAACTGAAATGTCGTTGTGCTGTTTGCCAACAGTCGGGAGCAGCCAGACGGAAATCACTCCGAGGCCAATCACGGTCAGCCACATGCAGACTTTTCCAATTGTCGTCATGCAAAATCTCCGAACGCCGACCGCTGCTTCGGTACTTCCGCTGAATGATGGAAACGGTCACGAATGGTTATATTCGACTGGGAATGCACACGAAACTCCGCGGACAGTCGAGGTCATGCAATTGCTGCCCAAATGAGCCCGTTGCGGGAACAGAAGAACGAAAATCCCCTTATCGGAACCATCGGCGACCAGGACCGCAAACTTGTCGGGATATTACGGTCCAGCTGTTACCGTGATAATTCGCCGGAAATCACGTATCTTTGGCTTCCCAGCTTAACCAACCGGCAAGCTCTGTGTCATCTTTGTTCTCATCACAGAGCCCCTGAATCCTCGAAAATCCGCCTGGATCGTTCGAATTTCGGCTCAGATTAGTCGGTGCGTTCGCACGGTGTTGCCAGTGGCCGAAAAGAATTTCAGACCAGCGAAAATTTTCCGGCGTGGCAATCCCGTCGGAAATCAGACTTTTAGCCTGACAGAATCCCGCAATTAACAATCAATTCATCACACGAGAATCATATTCCATTGGATATTCTTCGGCAGACAACTGATGAATCAGCGAGTTCCAATGACGAGTCTCCAAATGATTCCGCGGCGGCAACGGAACGGCACAACACAGTCACGCTGATCCTGCATCAGGTGTTATTTCGAGTTGCATGGATCTTTAAGACTGAAAGCGTCGTGATGCCTGCCTTTTTGGACAGCATCACGTCGGCCGGGTGGGTCAGCGGTCTGCTGCCACCCATCAACCGGCTCGGACAGTCTGTCACTCCGCTGCTGTTATCCGGAAGACTGCGTGATGCTCCGGTGAAGTCCCGCTGGCTGCCCGTGACCACCCTCCTGATGGGACTGCCATTTATTGTTTTGAGCGGGCTGGTGACCTGGCCCGGCGCCGAGATGGAACAATGGATGCCAGTCATATTCCTGTGCCTGTATACCTTATTCTTTGCCACCACTGGCACGAACCAGACGGTGTATAATACGGTTCAGGGAAAACTAATCACCGCCAATCGGCGCGGGCGGCTGATGGCGACTGTCGGTTACCTGGGGTCACCGACAGCCATCCTCGCGGTCCTGTTTCTAATGCGGCCATGGGTGAATCAATCCCCACCAATGTTTGGAGCCATTTTCCTGTTCACAGGTTGTGCCTTTGTCACAGCCAGTTTCTGTGCTCGCTTTTTGGTTGAGGATCCGGATCACGATACCCCGTCCGGCAAACGACGGCAGCCATTTCGCGAATCAATCCATTGTCTTCGAGGCGACCGTCATCTGAGACGGTTATGTCTCCTAAGCGGACTTGTCGCCTGCGCGATGATTGTCTTTCCGTATTACCAGCGTTTGGGCCGCACCCTTCCCGGTTACGAAGGCCGAATGTTAATGACATGGGTGGTTTGCCAGAATCTGGGAGCAGCCCTGTTTAGCTGGATTGCCGGCAGAATTGCCGATTCACGAGGAACCCGCAGTGCTTTACGGGTTCTGACTGTGGCAAGTGTGCTGTCGCCCGTTATTCCGCTGGTGCTGCAGAAAATCGGTACCGCAGACTGGTACTGGTTGACATTTATTTGGCTGGGAACTGTCCCGGTGACATTTCGTATGAAAACAAACTACGTCCTCGAACTGACAGAGCCTCAACACCATCCAATTTACATCAGTACGGTGGCGCTCAGTACAACGCCCGTGATTCTTCTGTCGCCGTTTGCCGGAGTATTAGTGACGCGTGTGGGTTATGTTTTGCCGTTTCTGTTGGTTTCAGCAGCTGCAATCTTCGCATGGATTATGACTCTCTTCATCGCAGAACCACGTTCGCCAAAATTTCGACGATCCAGCTAAGAGATCTTTTGGAACGTATGTTTCCACTCCCTGCGACAACAATCTTCGCTCGCTCCTTCATCTGTTTCACCACTGATCTGAAACTGTTATTCATGAGTCCATCGCATTCCCCTGAACTGCACTGTGCGCTGACCGCCGTTCGACAGGCGGCAGCCGTGTGTCGCTCCCTCCAGGCATCGATGGATCCCGATGCCCTGGAAAAGAAAGACAAGAGCCCCGTCACGATTGCTGACTTTGCAAGCCAGGCCCTGATTTGTCGCCAGTTGCAGCTGGACTTCCCCGGTGATCCCGTTATTGGTGAAGAAGGAGCCAGTGAACTGCGTCAGCCAAAAGGCGAGGCGTTTCTGAAACAGATCCGGCAGGAATGCACGACCGCCGGCGTTCAGTGTTCAGAGGATGACGTGTGTGACTGGATCGACCGCGGCAGCCTGCAGGATTATCGACCGCGATTCTGGACACTCGACCCCATTGACGGTACCAAGGGTTTTCTGCGGAAGGATCAATACGCGGTCTCTCTGGCACTCATCGTCGACGGCAGGATCGTCGTCGGAGTTCTGGGATGTCCTTCTCTCCCCGTTGATTCGGACAGGCCCGACGGCCTGCGAGGTGTCCTGGCGTGGGCTGCGGCGGGAAAAGGAAGCTGGATGGCCCCACTGGAGGCTGCCGAATCCGCACCTGTCAGATTGAAGGTCACCGGGACAGATCAGACACCAAACGCTCGGTTCTGTGAATCTGTGGAATCCGGCCACAGTTCGCATGACTGGTCGCGACAAATTGCCTCCACACTGAACATCACGCGTGAACCATTCCGAATCGACAGTCAGTGTAAGTATCTGGCTGTCGCCAGAGGAGATGCTGATATCTACCTCAGGTTGCCGACTCGCAAAGGTTACCAGGAAAAAATCTGGGACCATGCGGGCGGTGTGATTCTGGTTAAAGAAGCGGGCGGGTACGTTACAGACATTCATGGCTGGCCTCCCGAGTTTAATCACGGCAGAACATTGTCGACGAATGAGGGAATGATCGTGACCAATGGACAGTTTCATCAGCAGGTGATCGACGCGGTCGGCAGGCATGCTCCAGCCTCAGACATCATCCACTCCGGAGGGAAGAAATCCGGTTGACTCAGACTTCCATGCCCTGGAGTCATGAACTATGGAATGGCTGGCCCCCACAACAACAGCTTTTATTATCGCAGCCGCGGGCGCCGGTATAATGATTTTTCGTTTTCCGGCACACACCCCGCTGCTGGGCGGCCTGACGGTCCCGCTTGTTTGCGGGGTTCTGGATCCGGACAAATGGGCCATCATTGTCACGCTGTCGGTTATAGCCGCTTCTATTGTCGGCATTATGATCTATCGCCTGCCTGCAGATATCACTCTGCTGGGCGGCCTGACGATCCTGCTCATCTATGGCACTGTGGATGGCGAGAGGGGCCTGACGATTGAAGACGGGCTGAGGGGGTTTGCTAACCCCGGCGTCATGACTGTCGCCGTATTGTTTGTACTGGCCGACGGTCTGTACCGCACGGGTGCCTTTGAATGGCTGGGGCTGCAACTGCTGGGAATTCCCAAGAACCGAGTCTCTGCTCAGATAAGGACGATGATTCCTGCGGCCGTTCTGAGTGCATTTCTCAATAACACGCCTGTCGTCGCACTGATGATGCCCATCATCAATGACTGGTCACGAAAACACCGCATTTCCGTCAGTCATTTGTTTCTCCCACTGAGCTACGCCGCGATTCTGGGTGGCACCTGTACGTTGATTGGAACCAGCACGACAATCGTGATCAATAATCAACTTCCGCCCGACATGCAGTTGTCGATGTTCGAACTGTCGGTGATCGGCGTCCCTGCCCTGATTTTCGGGCTGATTTTTATTGCTGTGGCAACTCGTTTTCTGCTGCCGGAACGCAGGCCCGCGTTTACGGCAATGGATGACCCGCGTGAATACACGGTTGAAATGATCGTACAGGCAGGCAGTCCACTCGTCGGAAAATCAATTGAAGCTGCCGGCCTGCGTCACCTTCCTGGCATGTATTTGATGGAAATCAACCGCAATGGAGAAGTCATTCCGGCGGTCGGGGCCGACTTCGTACTTCTGGCCAAAGATCAGCTCGTTTTTGTGGGCGTGGTTTCCTCCGTCGTTGATCTGCAGAGAATTCCCGGGCTGGAACCTGCCATCGATCAGCTCTTTCAACTCGACGGCCCGCGTGCCCAGCGACGACTGGTGGAAGCCGTTGTGTCAACGAGTTACCCGTTTTTGCGTATGACAGTGCGGGACTCTGAATTCCGGTCACATTACAACGCAGCAATCATTGCCGTGAATCGCGACGGAGTTCGCCTCACCGAAAAGATTGGCGACATTCGACTGGAGCCCGGCGACACCATTCTTCTGGAAGCCACCTCGGAATTTGCCAAGCAGCAAAGAAACTCGCGTCATTTTTTCCTCGTGAGTGAAGTCCAGGATTCGAGTCCGGTGCGACATGAACACGCCTGGATGGCACGTCTGATCTTGTTCGGATTTATCCTGACGGCATCACTACTGGCACAATGGGTTTCTGGCAGCACGGCAACCCTGCTGTCCGCGTTGCTGGCGGCATTGTTGATGATTCTCTTTCGATGCACGCGCGCCACTGAAGCAAGGCGGGCTGTCGACTGGAATGTTATCACGGTGATGGCAGCGGGAATTGGCATCGGAAAAGCCATGGAGATCAGTGAAGCCGACAAATTCATTGTCGACCTGCTCACATCCGTCGTGGGACAGAACCCATATATGATGTTGACGGCCGTCTTTTTGATAGCATCGCTGCTGTCAAATATGATCACTGCCAAAGCGGCTGCCATCATTACGCTTAACGTCGCTCAGGCGGCAGCAAAATCACTGGGCGTGGATTTTGCTCCGTTTGCCATCACCGTCATCATGGGCTGCGCAGCATGCTTTGCCACGCCATTTGGCTACCAGACCAACATGATGGTCTACGGACCTGGTGGTTATCGCTCGACTGATTATCTGCGACTCGGTGTGCCACTCACCATCCTGGTGGGCGTTGTCACGCTGTTCATCGCGCCCGCTGTCTGGCCATTCAATAAACTTGATCTTCCGTAATGATTTTGTCCATGAAAATATCGTGATCGGCGACCGGAATCTCTTCGAACATCTGACACTCGAACGCCAGAGCAACGAGTGGCGTGTCTGCGCGTGCGTGCACCAGCAGTTTATCGTAGTAACCCTGGCCGTGACCCATACGTGCTCCACGGTGGTCAAATCCTACACCCGGCACCATGATCAGATCGAGCTCTTCGACCTTAACCTGCTTTTCCGGTCGATATCGCAGGTCTTCACGAGGTTCCTGAATGCGGTACATCCCCGTTTCCAATTCCTCCATGCTGACCAGATGAAAAAGCTCCAGTTCGCCATCGATAGTGCACCAGGGCACGACAATACTCTTGTCGCCTTCCCGCAGCACATCGGCCAGAATATCTCGTGTTCGCACTTCACTGCCAACATCGACATAAAACATTATCGTGGATGCAACGGCATATTCGGGCAGCGACATGAACGCCCCGACGATACGGCGACTGAGTTCATCCTTGTTTTCCTGCCGCTTACGGTTCGAAAGAACAGCCGTGCGCAGCTGATTCCTGAGGTCCTGGGTGTCAGGCAGAGTCACTGACAACTCCCTGCTTTTTGGAAGTATTCGGGCAGCCCTGATCTTCTAACAACCCAGTGGTGTCGATTCAATACGTAATGCCCGGACAGCAGGCTTCCAGTGCTCACAAATCACTTGGTGGATCCGGACGAGTGATACAATGACGTCGCCGGGCATGTGGTGTTGCAGACGAATGCCTCCCCTGAAATAATGAGGTAAATCACAGTAGCTTTCGAACGATACGCACTTCGGCGGCGCCCCAGGATTGCTCCGCGCGACACGGCCTTGTTCTTCGGACAACACATGAGGCATCGCATTCTGTCACTCATCACGATCACCGTACTCACCGTCGTTCAGTTGGGTTATCCTGTCGCGGGCGATGACCAGGTCTCGGCGAATGACATTGACCTGAACAAGGTGCTGCTCGAACTCAATTCGCCTGACTTTGCGACTCGTCGGACAGCTCGGAAGAAACTCAGGAAACTCGACTCCAATCAGATCGCTCTACTGGCGGGTCATGCGGAAACGAATCCTGCGGCGGAAACCGCGATCGGGTGTGTCCGAGCTCTTGAACAACATCTTGTCGGCGACAACCCGACTCTTGCCTGGATCGCGTGGGAGGCACTCGAAACTCTGCGATCAAGTGACCGGCATCTGGTCCGGGAAGACGCCACGTGGATATTGTCGAGTCACTGGAAGATTCGCACGAAGCTGGCAACGGATGAGCTGCAAAAACACGGTGCTTCGATTGTTCTGCCGGATGCCGCAGAGGTGGCCAGGATCGTCCATGCCGGTCGGCGAGCTGAGAATCCAAGGGCGGCGCTCGATCCACGCCAACAGGGGATGTTCATCGGTTTGCGTCCGGTAACGCCGACCGTGCAAGTCTTCCTGACTGATAGTTGGCGAGGAGACCAGACTGCCCTCAGTATGCTGGAGCGCATCCCGGGACTGCAAACACAGAACGCGCAGGCGTTCGCTGCAAATGCAGGTATCGGGCGACCCCGCTGGTTTGGCGGCCGCAACAAAAACGCCCCTGCACCGGTCGTGATCTTTCTGATTTCCGGACATTCGCTGAATCGTGAAGCAGAGGAATGGATCAAACGTGCGTTTGGCCGGCGCATCCAGGAACGTGGCGAAGTGATGCTCGGAATTACTGCTCAGGGGGGGATTGCCGGTCCGGGCTGTCGGATTGAGTCGGTCGTGCCCTTCGGTTCCGGCGACGCAGCCGGGCTGATGGCCTATGACGTCATCACGTCTGTCGCAAACCAAAAGATTACGAGTTTCCCTGACCTTGTGGAGGAATTGCGCAATTTCTCCGCGAGTGATAATGTTGATGTTGAGGTCCGGCGCATCGTCAATCGGGATGGCCGGCCGGTAGCCGGATCGCTTTCAATTCCAGTCAGGCTGCGGAGCTGGAAGGAATACGTGGAGGCCATTAACAAGGCTGCGACCGAAGGACCCTCACCTGTTCCGGCTGCCGTGCAGTAAATCGCGAATTTGCACAGAATGTTTGTTCAGTGGTGCGCGTAACGATGATTGTGACCGTGGTCGGGGCAGACGAGAGATGAAACCAGACCCTGGCTGAAGTCGTGACGATTCAGAGAGATATCACACAAACATATTTGTGACTTCCGCTGCAGTCCTTCGTTAATCCCCGATCTGCCGACCACTCTCGTGCATGGACCGTTGGACAATCCTCTCGATTGTACCGTATACAGCGCTGGTTCGGACAATTGCAGCTGCTCTTTACTCAACTGATTATTGCCTGACATTAATCCCGCTCGTATAATGTAGTTGTAACCTACTCAACCCGTTTGGGCGGATAATATTTCCTCTGGAGGGCCTGTCGTGAGGACTGCACCGGTCGATGCCGAACCCGAAGCGCCGGATTCGGATACACAGCAGTGTGCGAGTGCTGCTTGGCTCGACGACATGCCGGCCTGGGGAATCAGCCTGCTGGCTCACGGACTGGTCGCGATGGCTCTGGCAAGCATCAGCTACGTGATCATCGCTGAGACGCAGTATGAGCTGGCGTCCGAGGTGCCGGTCAAGGATCCCTTGCTTCCGGAATTCGTAATTGACACGGAAATCTCACAGGTTGTCGGCTCGATGAGTCCCATGAAGGTGGACGGAGCTTCTCTGGCGGTTGATCAGATCCGCGGACTGGAAACTCATCCGGAGGAAATCCAGCCTGTCGATGAAGAGATCCATCCTTCTTTGCCAATGATGACGACACTTCCGATTCCCAGCGAAGCGGAGTTGCTGGCTGCCGTCGATCTTATAGGAACAACGGAACACGCCGGCGGAACGCCAGGGGCGATCGACCGCATCACCTGGGAAATCGCAGCCTCACTTCGTGAACGCAGAACGATTGTGGTCTGGCTGTTTGACGAATCTTTGTCTCTGGAGAAACGTCGATCAGAAATTGCGGATCGATTCGATTCAATCTACACGCAGCTGGCACAAATGAACATCAATGCGGAAGAGAATCTGACAACCGGAATTGTGGGATTCGGTACAGAAGTTCACATGCTTCAGGGAACCCCCGGTCATACTTCTGACGGGCTGACACAAGTGGTTCGCGGAATCAAAAATGATGAGACTGGCAAAGAGTTTGTATTCACCGCTGTGGACCGTGCGGTGCAAACATTCGTAAGACATAAGAAAACACAGCGTGCTAACCTGATGTTCATCGTGGTCACGGATGAACGCGGGGATGATTACGGTGAACTTGAAAAAATTATTCGCAAGTGTGCACAAACCGGAACTCGGGTGTACTGCATCGGCAATTCGGCCGTTTTTGGTCGGGAAAAGGGCTACGTTCGCTACGCTTGGGCAGCAGGGGAAGATCGTTTTGAAGAAGACCTGCCGGTGGACCAAGGACCCGAAACGGCGATGGCGGAAGGGTTGCAGTTACCGTTCTGGACGGCAGGAGGAATGAATCTTGACCGGATGTCTTCCGGATTTGGTCCGTATGCTTTGACACGACTGTGCACAGAAACCGGTGGCATCTATTTCATCGCAGATCAAACACAGGGGCCTCGCTTTGACCCGACACGGATGCGACAATACGCTCCCGACTATCGACCTCAACGTAACTATGAAAAGCAATTGTCATCCAACAATGCCAAGGCGGCGCTCATCAGGGCAGCAGGAAACACCATTCCAGAGGACATGATGGCGCGTCCGCGCCGACATTTTATGGCAACAAATGATGCCACACTGAGACGGCAGATCACGGAAGCTCAGAAACCACTCGCGAAACTGGATTATTATTTGGCTGAACTGCATCAGATACTGGAGCAAGGTGAAGACCATCGAGACAAACTGGATACGGACCGCTGGCGGGCAAGTTACGATCTGGCAATGGGGCGCGTACTGGCCATACGCGTCCGCGCGTTTGGCTACAATTCCATGCTGGCGCAAATGAAATCGAACCCGCGCCGATTTGACAGAGAGGGCTCCAATCAGTGGATCCTCAATCCAGCGGAAGCCAGCGATGCCGGAGCCAGTGTCCGTCGCATGCACAACAAGGGCCTGAAGTACCTCAGCCAGGTCATCGATGAACACCCATCGACTCCATGGGCGTGGCTGGCCAAAGTGGAACTGCAGGAACCGCTCGGATGGGAATGGAGCGAAGCCACGGTACAGATTGCCGAGAACCGTCCCGGCAGCACTGTCAATCGCCCTCGATTCGCACCCGAAGATATCGAGCGGCAGCGTCGCCAGCAGCAGCGTAACGCGCGACGTGAGGCAACTCGGCCAAAGCTGTAATCGGTTATCCCCTTTCCGGCAGGAACGGCAGGATGCCCATCGACACGGACAACGCTGCAGGTCATGTCGGCAGTTCCTGCCTGTTCTCGGGTTCGATGTCCCCAGTGGTGTTTGCGGGGCCGTTGCCACGAGCACTGCGAATCGCAGCCACACCGGCAGGCCGTCCGGATTCTACTGTTGCAGATATACCCACTTTGACGAGTATTTCTAGGGAGCCGTATTGCGCAAGGTTCGCTTGCTGCGCTATGGCTGCAGATTTTTTGCGTGACTTGCGATTGATGGACCGGTCGTGGTGGACAAAACAAAGAACTCGGCCAGCCTGTTATCGCGGCTGACTGGACGGATCTCCGGCTTCGTCGCACGACGGCCACGATTGATACTCTGGCCGGTATTGATTCTGGCCTGCGCTGCTGCCGGCATCACGGTGTCTGACCTAAAACTACGTACCGGTCGAGACGCTTTGATCGACCCGGCAGCCGATTTTTCCCAATCATGGACCCGGTACACGGAAGATTTTGCGAATCATGGTGATCTGATTGTTGTGATTGAAACGGCAAGGGCTGACAAGTCACAGATTCAATCGGCGCTCGATCAAATTGCCAGCCGACTGCAGAGTCAACAGGATTACTTTCGGGATGTCCTGTATCGAATTGATCAACGACAGCTCCGCAGCAAAGGTCTCCAGTTTCTTTCGCCACGCGAACTTCAGGTCGCCGCACGCCGGATTGACAGATTTGCCCGAATCGGACGGGACGGGCAGTGGGACAAAATTCGCCTGGACACGTTTAGTCAGCAACTACGTTCGCAACTCAGGAATGCCCAGGAAAACGGAAGATCTGAAGCCGCACTGCTGGATCACGCTAGCCGATTTGTATCCAGCCTGGACGATTTCCTGACCGGGACATCTCAGGACATACGTTACACGTCCTCCACTTTCCCGTCGCCGTGGCAGAACATTGTGACCGTCGGGGTCGATCAGGGTGCTCAGGACACAGGACTGGCGTACCTGATGACGGACGAGTGCAATATGGGTTGGCTGCATGTGGTGGTGGTTCCGCATGAACGCGACCTGGACCCGACAGCCGCTAGTATCGCCCGACTGCGTGAAATCTGTGGTGAGGTTGAAGCTTCCTATGCTGACACAGGTGCTGGTCTGAGAGTCTCAGTCACAGGCATTCCGGCCCTGGAATACGATGAACTCTCGCGAGCCGGTCACGATATGGTCTTTGCAGCGCTGCTCGCACTGGTTGCAGTCGGCGGACTATTGTCTTTCGGTTTTCGCAGCGTTCGCCATCCGATGCTGGTGCTGTTGACACTGGTGGTGGCGCTAAGCTGCACGTTTGGCGTGGCTACTCTGGCTGTGGGACATCTGAATATTCTCAGCATCTGCTTCGCGGCTGTTTTGATCGGTCTGGGCGTCGACTTTAGTGTTCACTTTCTGTCGCAGTATCTGCATTTGAGGCAGCAAGTCTCCAGTGTCGAGGAAGCCCTGGCCCGAACGGGGCTAATGGCAGGAAGCGGTATCATGACGTCGGCTCTGACCACGTCTCTGGCATTTGGCAGTGCCGCCCTGACTGGTTTTCCGGGATTGGCGGAACTGGGCATCATTGCCGGCAGCGGAATCCTCATTTGTGCCACCTGTACGTTTTTGTTTTTGCCCGCATTGATTGCGATATCGGATGCAGGAACCAACGCCAAAGAACTACCCAAACGAGTGACCGGGAAACTGTTTCGGACCATTGTCGCCGGAGTACCACTGGTCGTTGTCGGTATGTCTGTGGTCGGTGTTGCTGCACTGGGTTCCAAAGCGACTCACTGGCATCACGGCCAGCCGAAATTTCTGGTGGATTATGACTCGAATCTGATGAATCTGCAGGATCCGGGTCTCGCCAGCGTACAGGCCCAGCGCAGCCTTTGGGAGACAGCAGAAGAATCGCTGCTGTATGCAGTCGCCGTTGTGAACTCAAGAGATGAAGCAAGGAAGCTGACCAAACAGCTGAAAGAATTGCCGTCGGTACATCATGTGAGTGAATTGGCAAGCTGGTTGCCTGCCGAACCGGATCAGGCAAAAAAACAGGACATATTGAATCTGCGAAGTCGCATCGACAGTCTGGCGACGAACGTTCCTTCCTTTTCTGCTGCTCATCCCCATACGGTCGGCGGAGAACTCGTTCGACTTTACGGCGCTCTGCGTGATTCGCACGATCCCCGAGCGGCTGCGCCGGCAGCAACGCTGGATCATTTTCTCGACCGTCTGGAGAGTCTGAACACAAAGGGACAGTCAGCCCTGTTGAACGCATATCAGGACCTGATGGCAGGTTCCCTGCTGCATCAGTTCGAACGCGTGAGACAGGCATCCAGTCTGGCTCCGGTTTCGGCCATCGATATTCCCGCGGAGTGGCGAAGTCGTCTGTACCGTCAAGTGGATGGACAGGCACAATGGCTGCTCAAGGTTTACCCGGCCCAGGACATTTGGAATGACGCCCATCTGGCCACGTTCGTTCAGGAGGTCCGGGCAGTCGCTCCGGAAATCACCGGTATTCCGGTGCAGAACTACGAGGCTTCGCTGCAGTTGCAAACATCCTGGAAGTCCATTGCGGTCTATTCGCTGGCAATCATCAGTTTATTCCTTCTGTTTGATTTCCTGCGGCCTGGACAGAAGGTGCTTACGCTGCTGATACCAATGGCGATCACCGGATTCGTCGGGTACACGATATATCGGCGAACCGGCGAACTGAACCCTCACCTGCTGGTCACAATCTATCTGTCGATGGTTGTTTTCATTGCACTGGTTGTCGATTTCCGAAATCTGCGAGACACCATTCTGGTCCTGCTGCCACCTTTGGCTGGTGCCATCCTGATGGCTGGTGCAATGGCGGTTCTTCAGGTGAATCTTAATCCCCTGAATCTGGTGGTATTGCCACTGGTACTGGGGATTGGCGTCGATGACGGGGTCCATATGGTTCACGACTACCGACGTCAGCTGGCTGCGGGGTCTCGCGATTATTCTCCTTCTGGTGAAATACTCACCGGTGTCATCCTCACATCACTGACTTCGATCGTGGGCTTTGGCAGCCTGATGATTTCCGATCACCAGGGGCTTGTGAGTGTTGGAATGGTGATGACAATTGGCGTCGCCAGCTGCCTGCTCGTCGCGTTGATTCCGCTTCCGGCGATTCTGACTCTGGTTGCTCGTCACCAACCTCCGCCCATGGAACCGTTAGTGACGCGAAAGCCCAAAGCGCAGGAGGCTACTCCTGAATTTCGCGAGACGCATGATGACGATGAAGGCGAGAATTCGGAAGCTGTCACACGTCCGATGACACGTCGTGGAAAGCGACGGCTGTCACGCGCAGCATGAGCCGTTGGACAACAACGCAGCAGAATCCGCAGACACATCTTTGACTCAGATGTACTCGACTTTCCCGTGACGCCGCTGCCATCTGGTCGACTGAGCCCACACCTCTGGCACTCACATGGAGTGTCGTGAGGGGACGACGATTCATGAGATTCCACTGAAGATGTGCAGCCGGACATCCGCGTGGTCAACACTTCCACTTCCTGTAAGCCACCGTTGATGCTGCTCCGTCAGGCATGCCATCATCTGAGTTGACTCCCTTGACTGGCACGATCCGTTTCTCCTGACTTTGCAGACTCACGCTGGATGGCTTAGCATCTTGTCCAAAGTGACAGGCGGGCGACATATGACTTTCGTCATAACGCGTTGGAGTTCGAGTCGCTTCGGCAGGCCATCTATGCCGTGAACCCTGAGCTTGAGGTGCGTCAGCTGTTTCTCACTGCACTTCGGCTTGCCGGCTAAGCCTCGGAATTTACGGTGGTAATGGTGCCGGTGAGACAGGAATCGATCTGCTGGTCTCAACCGATACCAATTTCTGCGATGGAGTGAATTCAATGACGGATTTGTACCAACACGATTCTGCTGAAGTACCTTGCTGGAAACTGATTCTTTTTACTGCGATGGCTGGTGGTATGGGCTGGGGAATTCGTGGCCAGTACGGCCATGAAACCGGAGCAATGATTCCCGGCACCCTCGTCAGCCTCACAGTCTGCTTCATCCTCTGCCGCAGGATGCCGGTTGATCAGCTTGTCCGGACTGTTGCCCTCGCCATCGTCGCTATGGGCATCGGCGGCTCAATGACCTATGGCGAAACAGTCGGACTGACTCACGATACGCCGCTGCGTGGTAATGTGGAAGCATGGCGCTGGGGCATGCTGGGACTGGCGATCAAAGGCGGAATCTGGATTAGCTTTTTTGGTACGTTTCTGGGCATGGGCCTGAGTGGTCGTCTTTACACGTCGCGAAACATGATTGCATTGACGCTGGCAGCGCTTGGCGCTTATTTCATGGGCATCAACACGATCAACTATCCGTTCAGACCTTATGAAGTGGACGCCAAATTCGACTATGGCATGGATGGCAGCCAAATGGTGCACGTCAATCGGTTTGCAGGAGGCAAAGGCAACCTGCAGGAGGCCAGTGAGAAGGCTTTGCCGTATCTGTATTTTTCAGATCATTGGGACTGGGAACCGTACAACACCATCAGGCCTCGGTGGGAAAACTGGGGAGGTCAGCTTTTGGCGTTGTTTGCGGTCTTCATCTACGTGGGCTGGTGGCGTGGCGATAAGCTGGCCCGCAATATGGCGATGTGGGGTTTCATCGCCGGAGCAATTGGGTTCCCCACCGGGCAGTCTGTGCAGTCCTATTACCAATGGAACCCGGAAGTCTTTCAGGAAAATGAGTCGCTGAAATGGATCTTTGGTCATTTGTCCATGAACTGGTGGAACACGATGGAGACCACGTTCGGGACTGTGATGGGCGGACTCGTTGGTCTTGGGCTCTGGTTCAACCGCAAAAAGATCGGTGGGCTGATCTCAAGTGATACGCCGCGGTCATATATCGCAATGCCTGTGGAAGCTTTATTACTGGCCATCCATGTGGCGTGCCTTGCATATTTTGAGTTCTATTTCGTAGCACACCGCGATCACTACAACGATGCGTTGTATGAACAGGGCCTGGTGATGGCATTCATCCCTTTTGTCCTGATCGTTGGCGGCAGGTTCAGCCCATACCTTATTATGTTCCCGGTGGTCCTGCAGACGATTGCAGGCAGAACACTACAGGGCCGTTTGTACAAGCAGATTTATGACGACAACGGAACCAGTGAACGTATTTACAACGAACAGGCCACGATCAATCTGCCGCTTCTGGACGTAGACCCACACGTGCCATTTGTCATTGGCTGGTTGATCTATTTCATTATCCCAATGGGGATCGCACTTTATTCCACCTGGTACTTCTACAATAAGCACAAAACAAAAACGACGGACTCCACATTCACCGGAACTGCTCTGCTGATTATGGGATGGCTGTTTTTCTATCTGAATTTTGTGTTCTGGGGTTGTCCGTGGTGGCGGTGGTCAGACTTTAGTAGCTGGCCATGGGAAAAATGGGGTGGTCCGAACACCATGAACGCCTTGTTTGTGATTTACATGTCTTCGCTGACCTGCATGGTGTGTCTGGGATGTTGGCGCGACAGACGCCGTGAACGCTCCGGAAAGGGGTGATGCACGTTTCGCCCTGTCGAGATCAGTCGTGCTGGTCCGGCCCGCTATACGTGCCAGGCTCATTGTCGAAACAAACTGATTCGGAAGATCTGTCCATATCGGAGTATTCCTGCGGAAATTCATTTCAAAAGTCCAGTTGAGGAACCGTGATGTTACTGAATCGTTGTGTTTGTCTTCCGACTGCGATTGTCCTGTCCCTCCTGGGAACGACCAGTCATGCGGAATTACGGATCGACCTGAATACCACAGTTCTGGTCTCGCCGGTTGGTGGAACGGTAGGAAAGGCTGCCGATTTTCTAAGTGATGAAGTCTACGACCGGACCGGAATTCGATGGTACATCCGGGACCACTTCGAAGGGGCAGCGTGCATTGTGCTTTGCACTGGTGACACCATCCCCGAAGGCATCGAACTCCCGGAAGGATTAGTGATTCCGGATGCCGCGGAGGGATTCGCACTGGGTGTGAATGGAGCTGATGTCTTCGTCGTCGGTCGAAAGCCGCGGGGTGTAATGTTCGGAGTTGGTCGGCTGCTCCGATTGATGACCATGCGCGATGGTGAAATCTCGCTGCCAAAAAACACGACGGTGTCGACTTCACCAAAACACGCGATGCGGGTCCATCAGATGGGCTATCGAAAGACCGCCACAAGTTACGACCTGTGGACCGTCGAAACGTATGAACAATATCTGCGAGAAATGGCAATATTCGGCTGCAACGGTGCCGAGCTGATCCAGGAACAGCCTCCAGGTGAGAAAGACAGTGTATTGATGGCAGAAGCCCAGTGGGATATGAATATCAGACTGTCACGGATGATGGATGAATATGACTGGGAGGTGTTTCTCTGGTATCCCGTGCCAATCCTCAGAGATGATCAGCAACGATATGACACTGAACTGGGGTACCGCGAACGGTTCTTCAACGAAATGCCCCGGATAGATCACCTGTTTGTTCCAGGCGGTGATCCCGGGAATAACCATCCCAGAGTTCTCATACCGGCTCTCGCAGGGATGGCGGAGATGCTGCACAAGCGGTTCCCGGACGCCGGTGTCTTTGTGTCCAACCAGAAGATGAAGCCGGAAGCGACCGACTGGATGTTTTCGTATTTTCGCGAAGAGCAGCCAAAGTGGCTTGGCGGATACGTGTATGGACCAGGAACCAAGCACAGCATCATGGATGCCAGAGAATGGCTGCCGAAACAATACGAGATTCGCCGCTACCCGGACATTACACACAATTTGAGAGCCATGTTTCCGGTCCCTCACTGGGACGGCAAGATGGCACAATCACTGGGACGCGAAGGAATTAACCCGCGCCCAGGGCACAATCAAAAAGTCCATAATGCCTTTGATGAATATGCGAGCGGTTTTGGAACCTATTCCGACGGGATCCATGATGACCTGAACAAGGTGGTCTGGAGTGTTCTCGGCTGGGATCCGGACGCGGATATCCATGAAATCGTCCTAGATTATGGCCGTATTTTCTTCGGCGAAGATGCGGGCAGCGAAGTGGCCGAAGGACTATGGATGCTTCAGCGGAACATGGCTGGTAATTTCATAGAGAATGACGGCATTCCCGTGACCCTGGCCAAATGGCGATCGATCGGGGAAAGAGTCAGTCCGAAAGTCCGGAAGAGCTGGCGGTATCAGATGTATTTGATGCGAGCGATTTTTGACGTGTATACGCGCAATCGCTGCATTGAGGAGATGAAGTACGAGGAAGCAGCCTACGCGGCGCTGGCAAAGGCACCGAAAGTGGGGTCAGCGAAAGCCATTGCTTCCGCAAGAAAAGAGTTTGCCAGAGTCGATGCGGAAAAATTTGGTCCCGCCATGCGTCAGGAGATGGCGGAACTGGCGGACGACATGTTCAACAGCATTGGATGGCAGTTTAGTATCAAGTCACCTTACTTCACGCGAAACGCGGAACGCGGGGCACTGCTGGACAAGCTGGATCAGCCGTTGAACGATCGGCCATGGCTGGAAAGCCAGTTCGATGAAATTCTGGCGATGGATAGTGAAAAAGACCGGCAGCAACGCATTCACATGCTTGTCAACTGGGAAGATGCAGGACCAGGAGGATTCTACGACGACCTGGGGAATCCGGAAAAACAATCCCACCTGGATATGCTGTCCACCTATGAAGAGAACCCCAGTCGTATTGACCGCGTCACGGAGGGGCATTACCGCTGGATGAATAATATGTCACTGCAAGTTGATAATCGCTATCGACATACATGGCTGCATCATTCGCAAAGCCTTCATGGAGCACCTTTGATTGTGCGATATGACGGGCTGGACAGGAAAGCTGAATACAAAATCAAGGTTGTGGAATTTGGACGGTTTCATGCAACCATTGATCTGGTCGCGGATGATGTACATAAGATTCACGGACCACTGCGCCCTCAGTATCCTCTCTGGCCGGTTGAATATGATATCCCTCATGCCGCAACAGCTGACGGCAAACTCGAGTTGAAATGGAGGCTTGTCGAGGGCCGAGGAACACAGGTGGCCGAGATTTGGTTAGTCAGAAAATGACTGCTCAAATGCAGGTCCCGGTTACTGTTTCGTGAAGACGAGAATGTGCTGCCATGGCAGCACACCGATCGTCTCTGTCCACCTGAGCTGAAACTCGGGCTGTTCCAGCTCTTTTCTGGCCTGTTTTTGCGTCATTTTGTGCACGAGCTTGATCGGGACCGTCGGATCTTCCATGCGATATTCCACCAGGATAACCCGGCCACCCGGCTTTATTGCCTTGGAGATCTCAAACATCATCTCGTAGGGGAATTCGAATTCGTGATAGACGTCCACCATGATTGCCAGGTCTGCCGATTCCGGTTTGAGCCTCGGTGACCGGATGGTGCCTTTGACCGGTTGGACATTCTCGATGCCGGCCTTCCGGCACCGTTGTTCCAGCCGCCGCAGCATTTTGTCCTGGATGTCGACGGCCAGCACCTGACCTCCGGGCAGAACCTGTTCAGCCATAAGTACTGCAATCACCCCGGACCCTGCTCCGATGTCGGCCACAACATCGGCAGGTTTCAACCTGAGCGACTTCACCATCAGTGACAGACGTTCTTCCTTCTCACGTGTATCACGTTCCAGCCACCGCGCTCCGGCAAAGCCCATCACGTGAGCGATCTCCCGATCCATGTAAAACTTGCCGATACCATTGGGATCATGTTCCTCGCGGAACTCATAGCGTCCTGCATCTTTGGCTAAGTCCTGTTCTGCATCGTTCGCCGTCGTGCACAACGGATAAAGAACTCCAGCCAGAACCAGCAAAGGCTTCATGGCGCCTGCTCCTCACCGTTTTGAAGCCGATCCCACGCCTCATCCGACAGCTCGGATGCCTCTTCCACCAGAAGTCGCGGGATTCCGTCCAGGATTGGAAACTGTAACCGGTGTTCTTCCGAGTCGCAGACCAGAGATTCACCCACACACATCAGTGCACCACGACACTGGGGACAGGCAAGGATGTCCGAAACGGAATCGAAATTAAATGTCATGATAGTCTGTTCCGCGACACAGGACGCACACTCAAATGCATGGGTCAGAACCCGCGTTCTGCCCGGATGTCATTGAAGTTGCGCAGTGAGTAATCAATTTCAGCATAGTCCAGACACGAGCAGAGCGCTCGCACGGCTACTCCCATTCCGTCCGGCCCGCTGAAACCACCAAACTGGCCGCCACCTTTCAGGTGGGGTTCTGTTTCAAGGTAGAAGCCTGGCAGACCCAACTTTTCCAGCCGGCTGCAGATTTCCGGCAACCGCTCACGGAGATCCCGAAAAATCAGCTCATGCCCCGCATCGCCGGCATTCGCCGGAACAAAGTTCTTCAGACGATCCTCGTCAACCACACCCATCCATTCAAGCCCTGGATCGATACAGTAATCCTTTACGTGCATCCAGCCCAGATACGGGACCGTGGCAAGATACTCTTGGTACACCTGAACCTGGTTTTTGTTTTGAGCAGCCACATTGCCGCCATCAAAGATCAGTACCATCGACTGATGGTTAACTCGCTTTGCCAGTTCCGCAAGCAGCGGCCCGGTTTCGCCCACGAGGTTCGGCTCAATTTCCAGCCCGTATATCAGGCCTTCAGCCGCACACGCTTCCACGATTTCACCGATCTTTTCAGCAGCAGTGTCAAGGTGATCCTGAGGACGTGTACCGCGAGGATGATAGTAGGAGAAACCTCGTATCAGTTTCGTATCAAGCGATTTCGCGGCGTTGATCGTCTTAGCGACTTCATCGGCAATGTATTCTTCCTGAGGGACGAAACCATTATGAGATCCATCGTCAATATTCAGCAGTTTGACCTTGCCGACTCGGGCTCCGATGCTGGTGACACTGATGCCGTATTCGGCATGGAACTCATTCAGGCGTTCGTATTGGTCTTGCGACAGATCAACCACATGCTGGACATGCCCAGTGCCAGAGAGGTCAATGAAGCGGGGACTGTAGCTGCGGAGACCAATGGCCGCCAACGCTGTCATTTGTTCGAGAGCTGTCCGGTGATTGGCTGCCTCATCTGCAAAAGCGCTGATCAGTACAGATGGTCGGTTCGTCATTGATTTGCAGAATGATCAGAGGTTGGAAACCGCGTTTTAGCCAGTGCCCCATTGTTTCGCGCCAACGTGTACCCTACAAGGCCACAGGCAGGGTCAAACGATTGATTAGCGCACTCAGGAACCCTGTCCGTAGTTTGCCGGTTCGTTTTTCCGGATTCGGCAATCCTGGACGGCAGTTCGGAAAATGTATTCGGAGTACGTACTCGTTTCCCTGGTTCAGCCCTTGAGATTGATCGTAAACGTTGACGACAATAGCTGGAACTATCGATTCTTCGTTCAGAGCATTGATTACGACTCAGCCCAGGAAGAGTAATACATGCGAAGTTCTCGGCTCACGACCTTCCTGTTGCTGGCTGGCTTTTTGATTTGCGGCAGCAGAACGTCCGCTCAGTTGTTTGGTGACAGAAACATCAAGCGGAATCGCAAGGCCAGAACCATGGATTCGACGACCATAGTCAACGGAGCGGAAAGGTTCGTCCGGGGCAATCGTACCACAAATGACTTTGTAGGTGCTGGAGCTGACATCACAGCAACGTCTGTTGGTGCAACACAAACGGGTTCAACGGTCCCTGTGCAAGGCTCCGTAACCGGACTGACGGAAGAGACTTCACCCGCGGTCAACATACCACGAACCAGAACGGCGACCGGTATTTATGCGGAACGCCTAGCGATTGCCTTTAAGCCAAGTACAAAAAAACGCTTCCGGCTTCGGCTTCGGTCCAGATCCACTCTGTCAAAACCGCTCAGTAGGATTGCACAACATCGCGGCTTTGAAGTGAAACTGTCCCCGGCGGATTCTACTGTGCTGATCCGCGGGACGGTTCGGTCTGAACGGCAAAAGCGGATCGCTGAGCTGCTTGTGCTCTTCGAGCCTGGAATCGGGACTGTAACAAATGAGCTGCGCGTTGAACCGACATCTTCCCGCTGAGTTCCGCCGCCTCGGTCTCTTCGAGATCTAAACTCACATTCGGTCGGTCGGCGTCCAGGATGTTATTCGTAGGTGTGACTGCATCATCGTCAGACGGCGGGCCTGAGTGCTCCCCGGCGAACAGCTCAGACGTTGAAAATCCCTCGGTTGCTGCCTGCTGGTTTCGTTTTACAAAACCCGGACTCACATGAATCTCCGATGAACGAAGAGCTTGACGGCTTTGTGAATGTTCTTCCTGTTCCTTACCCCATGACACCTGTTGAACACCACCGGCATGGTGATTCCGGCCATCCCTGAAGCCCTGAAGCTGCGCAGTGTTCGAATCGGCGGATACTGCGACAGGTCCCGGCAGGATGACTTTTGATGCCGGCGCCGTGATATCGGTACCATTCTGGCCTACGAATCTTGCGACCACGGTTAATTCAGCACGGTCATTTCCAGCGTCATCCCACGGAATCCAGAAGCTGTACGAATGACCAATTTTGGATTTGCTGTAGTGGTTTTGAAAGCTGTCAGCCCTGAAGACGTACTTTCTGTCGGGCTTGCGCTGATGACTGAAACGGGTATCGTCCCAGACATACACCATGACTGCTCCATCAACCCGAATGCTTTCTTTGCTCTCACCGGTGTAGAACATAAATCTGCCTCCACATCCTCGATGGGCTGTGTTGCCCACCTGGTGCAGAACGGTGTCAGTCCACAGCGGGATCATCTGATGCGGTGTCTGGAATTCCGTTTCCTTCCTGAACATCTGTGTTACGTCAGTTTCAAAAATGGCACAACCCATCATCGCCACGGAGCAGGAACACAGCGTTAACAGACCAATTCGCCAGCCATGTGAGATGTTATTTGTTTTGTCGGGCTGCACTATTTCGGCCCTCGCGCAAATCCGAAGAATTGTCGACGGTTCTTCCTGTCAGAACGACCCGGCTCTTCGTCGTTCTGTGCTGAATTAGTCAATTCAGACTCACGGGGCCGACGAATTGCCTGGTTGAGCCTGGGGCTGAGTTTTTGACCCGCGTCGTCAATTGAAAACTCCTTCACCGAGGTGACGGGAATTGATTCGGCATCCGGAATCTGACCTGAGTCAAACGGTGCGGAGTCGCTGGCGGTACTGTCCGATTGGGGACCTGCAGGAATCGCCGGAACAGAAGAATTCAAATCGGGTGTCGCGTCGGGATAAATGGTTTCCACGCCGGAGTCGTTGTCCGGACGATATCTGTTGGAGTCTGACCCGATGAACTCAAAGGCATCGGATGACACCCAGGACATTCGTGACATTTCGACCTGTTTCAGGTATTCAGCGTCGCTGTATCCCAGGACAACGTGTGGTGTAAGAATAATCAACAGTTCTGTCCGCCGATTACTGTAAGCGTCGTAACGGAACAGCTTTCCGAGCACGGGCAGGTCTCCCAGCCAGGGAACCTTCCGATGTTCGGTCGAGTTGTTTGTGGTGATGAGACCGCCGATCACGATGGTCTGCCCGCTGGCAGCACGCACTGTTGTCTGGGCACTCGTGATGTTGACTCGCGGTGACCTCACAACTGCCCCGTCCGATGAGACAAATATCGGAATGCCTTCTGATTCCAGACCGACTTCTGACTTGGTCGCATCGATCTGCATGACAACGGTGCTATCCGGACTGATGCGAGGAACAACACCCAGCAGCAGTCCAACCTGTTCTTCGTTGATGGTATTGGTCTGACCAAACTGAGTCACTGAACTGCTGGCAATCCGCGGAACACTTTGACCCACCTGAATGAACGCTTCCTGATTGTCGAGCGTCATGATTTGTGGACGACTCAGAATCTCCACGCTGCCCGATCGATCCAATGCCCTCAGCAGGACGCTCACATTCTCGCTGCTGGCCGAAAGAACGAGTCCGCCGTAGCCCAGATCTGTATTGGTACGCCCCATGCTGAAATGCGAAATTCCCTGTCCGGCGACGTCGCCGGCAGTTAAAAGTGACCGGTTACTTCCGCTGTTACCCAGCAAGTTGTTCATGAAATTAAAGCCTGGTGTATTGCTGGCGGCTACAATGTTTTGCTGAGTAGTTGTCACCACACCGGCAGGAGTGGATGTCGCGGACGTAATTGTCGTCTGCACGAGATCACCCAGCAGGCTGCGGTCAAACAGCAGACTATCCTGAAGCCCCAGTTCAATTCCAAATTCATGGAAGCTGTTCAGATTCACTTCCGCCAGGATCACCTGGATCATTACCTGCGGCGGTTGACTGTCCAGGTCCTCGACGAGTTCCAAAATTTGTTCGAAGAATCGAGGTGTCGCACTGATGATCAGCTGGTTTCGAATAGTCTCGGGGACAACGACCACTTCCTGCTGAATCTGTTCGAACGGATTCTGCCGACCAGGTGCGGCCTGGTTGACGATTCGTTCACTCTGCAGAAAATCGTTGACAGCCTGAGCGACCGCTGTGGCCGGTGTATTTCGAAGGCGATAGACCTTATTGACGCGTTCCTGTGACGCCACTTCGTCCAGCCGGACCAGCAATGCTTCCATAACCTGCAGATCGCCGGATGTTCCCGTCGCAATGATCGTGTTCGTGCGAGCATCGACAGAGAACCGCACCGGGACCAGTGAAGATTCTCCCTCAGCCGTCGCCAGGGCCGGTACACCGGAACCAGTGGCGCTCACCGGAAACAGGGTCCGGAGTACTGTTACGAGATCGGCCGCATTTCCGTTGGCAATTTCAAAAACCTTAATCACGGCAGACGCCGCTGCCGACTGGTCCAGGTGAGCAATCAATTGTTCCACGAGTGACAAACTGCCTTCCGGACCGGTAATGAAAATCGTGTTTGTCCGCACGTCGGGAGTCAGGACGATATCATTCAGAACTCCGGAAGCCACAATTTCTCTTCCGTCCGGCTGCACCAGCAGCATTTCGAGCTCGGAAGCATGCCGCCCGGCAGATCCACCTGCGGCCGCAGAAATTGCATTGGTGATCGTTGTAGCAACATCGGTCGCGAGCGAATTTTTGAGACGAATCATGCGTCCTTTATTGACGGCTGCCGACGATTTTGCATCGAGATGCTGGATCAGTCTCTCGACTTCCTTCATATCACGAGGCGACGCGTAAACGATCAGACTGTTAGTCCGTGGATGAGGTGTTACTGCCACACTGGGCGCCAGCCCGCCGGGTCGTAACAGTGCCTGCTGGAGCGCTGTCACAACCTCATCGACTCCCGAATTCTTCAGCGGAAAGATTCTCATGTCACTGTCTGGAGAGACGGGTTGATCAAGTTTCGCGATCAGCGTTTTCGCGGACTCAAACGCCTTACCCCAGCCAATGATCAGCACAGCATTCGGTTTGGAGATTGGCGTTATGGCGACGCGACCCTGTAAAGGCTCAGTGAGTGCATCCAAAACTGTCCTGATAAAGACATTCAGGCCCTCGGCGTGAACATGTTTCAGAAAGTAGAGTTCAGTTACCGGAACAGCTTCTTCACTCAGACGTTCAATTTCGCGAATGATGCGAATGAGTTCCTGGACGTCGGCGTCCGTGCCTGTCAATGCCAGAACGTCCAGCCCGGGGAATGGCTGAACGGAGACCTCTGAAAGAGGAGGTCGCAGATCGTCCTCTTGCTTCCCTGTATCCTCCGGAGGTTCAATCGTTGCCTCGTCCGACGTCGGTTCGTCCTGAGTCAATGCGACTGTTCGAATGAATTCAGCTCCTCCGCGAGAACTCTGGCTGCGGTCTGGAACATTCCGTATTTTGACCGATTCCCGCCACAGCCGGATCGCTCGATTAAGCACTTCCGGACGAACGTTGCGCAGTGGCACCAGTCGTGTCGATCGTCCGTGCGAACGATCCTGCAGCTTTTCAAACCACTCAAATAATTTCAAAAACTGTTCGACGAGATCTCGATCACCGGCCAATTCGCACGATTGATTCTTCGCGTCGAAACGAAGATGAACCTGCCCGGATTTCACCGACGCAAATCGGGCTGTGCCATCCGGGCGTATATCGAGCTTGTCATCCAGGAGCCGCTTGAGTGCGGTCCGACACTGATCCGCCGTGTAGTGCTGAATTCGACACACGACCGTGACTGTGGAAGGACCAGCCGTTGAGATTCCCGAATCTGCAAACAATGCGAAGGGTTCATCGACGGGAATCATTCCTGTGTCATCTGCGGACTGCTGACTGACTGCGACATCATTGTTGTCGGAATCTGTATTGTTTGCTGTCCCAAGCAACTCCCGAACCAGCTTATGGACTGTAGGACTGGCCCTGATGTGGAGTTGACTGTTGCGGCGATCAACGGAGATACGAGCATCCTCGCCGAGCGCATTCCGAAGCAACTGCAGCCAGACATTCAGATTGTCCGGGTTAAATTCGTACGCCCGTTTTAACGGCTGCTCGTGTCTGTCCTGCAGCTCACCGTCGGCCCGGTCGACCCCCCGGATCAACTGATCTGCAAGTTTCTGGATTTTCGGCGGTCCCTTCAGCAGCAGTTCATTCTCTTCGTCGTCCGCGATGATTCGAGCGACCTGAGCACTGTCGCCAAGGAGTTCGATGAGCATGCGGCGAACTTCGGACGGCTCCAAATACCGGAGTGACCAGGAACGATACTCACCGCTCGTCTGTGCAGACACCGTCACGTTCAGCACACCGAATGTCAGCCACAGCGTGACGTGGAGAAGGACTGTCTTCATGGCGATCTGGAAATCGAGTTGCCTGTACACCGCTAAACGAACGGAGACGCAAAGACTACAGGCTATTTTGCGGAGCAACAGTCACGCAATGCGGAACAGTAGCCCGTACTCCGTGTAATTTTGTTCGTTGCACGGAGCGGGCTGTTGAATCGGCATTTCCCGCAGCTCGATCAGTCGAACCGGAACTCACAGTCAGACTTGCAACTCCAAAGTCTGGCATGAGCTGCTGAACAGCAGCGACCAATTTGTCGGGACCGCCGACACACAGCTCAAAGCATCGGGGAATTCCCCGCATTTGCGGTTCGGTCCATGCAGCCACAGGGATCCGCCAAAAAAGAACCCGATGCCGAAGCATTCGACTCTGATATGTCACGGAAGCAGAAACTTTTGTGGAAAGCTGATGCGAATACCACAGAACGTCATCCTGGCAACAAAAAGGAACCCCAAGGCTTTGGAAAGCCTTGGGGTTCCTAAAATGTCCCGGAAGCAGCGAATCCCACAGGGGGGGCGAAGGACTCAAGCTACTTCCGGGGGCGATTCGCCCGTTCCAAACTCGATGAGAACTGTTGTCTTCGCTGTACCTGAGTGGAAAATATGAGGAACTCCAAAACCGGTCAAGATCTATTATCATCTCACAACAGCGTTGCATCGCAGAACAACAGTGCCTTAAGCGTGGTGAGGCCAACGCGTTACAAATGTGCCAACAAAGTATCGGCAAATTGTGCCGGACAAGTGTTGGAGGAATTCACAGAAATCGCTGGAAAAATCTGCATACATTTCAAGATGGTTGTGTGACGAGTGACTCCGCTCTGCACGGAAACACGGTACCAGTGCTCACGAATGACCAGGATGAGACATTTGGCACGGATCCATACAATACTCCGAAAGAACCTCGAATCGATCACGAATCAGATCGAACGGGCCTGTAATGCTTCCAGTCGTTCGCCGGACGACGTGCAGCTGATCGCTGTCACGAAATATGCAGAATGGGAGTGGGTGCAGGCACTTGCGGAACTCCATTCCGCATTCGGGGAAAGCCGCCCTCAGCTGCTTGCCGAACGCCAGCCGAAGCTGCCGGAAATTTATTGGCACCAAATCGGCCGGCTGCAGCGCAACAAGGCGCGACTGGCGGTTCGGCACGCCAACGTAATCCACTCAGTCGATTCGCTGCAACTGCTGCAGCGACTTAGCCGCCTGGCTCAAGAAGGCGGTCGAAGCGTCGAACTTCTGTTACAGGTCAATATCACCGGAGAAACATCGAAATCAGGATTTGAGCCGAAGATGGTCCTTGATTCATGGGCGACCATTACACAGTGCGTCGGTCCTCATGCAAAATTGACAGGGCTGATGACCATAGCACCGCTCACTCATTCATCAGAGTCTGCGCGCCCGGTCTTCGCGCAACTGGCAAAACTGCAGCAGCAACTCAACAATCAGGGCAGGTCTCCCCCGTTGACCGAACTTTCGATGGGAATGAGTGGTGACTTCGATGTGGCCATTGAGGAAGGGGCAACGATGATTCGAGTCGGGCGTTCCCTGTTCGAAGGACTACGCGCAGATCATTCCACTTAGTCGCACGAAGCTCACCCGGTCCGCCTCCGACCCGTTGTTGAGAGTTTCCAGCACTTTTGCACTACCGTGGCCAAATATTTCGCACACCACCAACGACCTGATTCTGCCGGCTCCGTTGCCGTTACTCGCGAAAAGAGCATTCAGTTTCTTCGTGGACTTCCATCTGTTGGGTCCAGGTCAGCCAGGTGAGGCTTTGACCTCGCGTGGGCACAGCGAGAGATCGCGGAGTGACGGCAGGTGGCATCGGGGCCCGGTGAGCCGAAGCTCATGACCTCTGTTCAGGAAGCGGGGCCAACTTCACGTAGCCACTGCGCATTGGGTAAAGCTCCGCGACGCGAATCTGCCTTGCAGCGCAAAGAGACGCATGAACGTCGACCACTGACTTTGCGTGTCCACTTCCGCGCCAGCAGGTCCGGGCCAGCCACACCAGCCAGCGCCTGTTTCGATGCAACAGCGTGAACTGGATTTCATCCAGCCGGAATAGCGAACCTTATGAAAGCCTTTTAGTAACATATGTTGCAGGAACCCTTATACGAATTCCGTGCCCGTCACCAGTCGCGTCTTTACTGTCTTGGACATCGAAGGTGTATAACTGTACGTCACTGAGTTTTCGTCGCACGCTGCGAAACAATTGTCGCTGATAGCCACGCGATGCACGTAGGGGACCAGATATTTGAGCACGAGCCGCCCGTCGTCCATCGGCTTAATATGGACCTCCCACCGGGAATCCACACCGCCACATCCAGCGCGTCCTCCAGTGTCACCGGTTGCAGTAATCCGCGAAACTTCTGCCAACAGATCACTCATGCCTGGAGAGAGATTGTCTGTGAAACACTCTAAGCGGGCCATGGAACGCGTGCATACTGAGGGCACCGAACATGCGTCCGTTGACACATCTACAGGCAAACATTCCCGGCAAAACTCGCCATGCACTCAATATCCCAATACACTTAATTCACCCCGCCGCGACAGCGGTTTACTTGAACATTTCATTGTGGCGAGTCCGTTACGTAAAACCACACCGACCACTTGAGATTCCGGCTGCAGGCGTTTGCGCGGGACTGAAGTGGGCTTAATAACCGGCGTTACCAGCATTTTTACTGGATCTCGACAGGTACAGCGGCCTCGACATGTCCAGGACAAAAACACTGTTATGCTTTCGTTGAGTTGAATCCCGACTCCGTCGAACTTTCATGGAATCTATCATGCGATTGCTGACTTTGTTCTTGATTTGTTTTCTGGCCACAGTTGACGCAACTGCGGACATGTTTCGTGTCGGCGCCGCAACATCTGTCATTACACCCGATCCGCTCCTGCCGGTTTCCGGTGGATTGGGCGCCCCCGGTCCGGTCAAAGAAAAACGAGGTGAATTGACTGCGCGGGCGATTGTGTTTCAGCGTGGTGATACTTCAGTTGCAGTCGCCTGCCTCGACCTGCTGGGTTTCCCTGCAGTCCTGGGCAATCAAGTCCGTGCAGCCGTCGATCGCATACCGAGTGAGAACATCCTGATTGGAGCGACTCATGGCCACAGTTCACCCGATGTATATGCGTTTCCTGACGGCAGGGGGGGGCACACTGGCAGCCTGGAATACATCCGCACCGTCGTCACAAAGACAGCCGAAACAATCAACACAGCTATTGACAATCTGCAGCCTGCGTCCATTCGCATCGCCACTGGTGAAGCCAAAGGGAAAATCGCTTACAATTATTACGCTCCCCAGTTGTTCGACCCGCGAATGAGTGTCATCCAGGCAGAAAAGGCTGACGGCAGGAAGATTGTCACGCTGGTAAATTATGCCGTGCATCCGGAAGTGCTCGGTGCGGACGCCGGCATACTTAGCCCGGACCTTGTGGGTCCCCTGTATGATCAGCTGGAGTCAGACACGGGCGGAATGGCCATCTTTATGAACGGTGCCCTGGGCGGCATGGTCACTGCCGACAACCGGGATTTTGAACGCATTCGTGATCCGCAGAAGGGGTATTGGCACGACGACCGCACATGGGAAGAGTGTCTGAGGATCGGTGAACTCATGGCCAGCGAAGCACTGAGGATCATTCGCGATGCACCACTGCAGGCCGATCCGGGCCTGAGCTGCATGTCACTTGATGTCAGATTCCCGGTTGACTCGGAACTTATATGGGCCGTCGTAAAACAGTCTCCTCTCAGGTATCCGCACAACGATGACTACTCGATCAATACCCGGATCAATCTGTTGAATCTCGGAAACTCACAAATCCTGACTATTCCAGGAGAGGCCCTGCCGAACATTGGGTTTTACCTGAAGCGAAATATGAAGGGTGAACATAACCTGCTGTTTGGCCTGACCAATGATGCCTTCGGATACATTCTGACAAAGGTCGATTTCAACAGTTTTTCTCGCTACGACTATGTATCGCAGACTTCGCTGGGCGAGGAGACGGCTGAAATTCTCATCGAACAATCACTGGAACTGATCCGGAATTCCCTCCAGCCAGACACAGTCAAATGATGCTGCGCACATTTCTGCCGCTGTTGACTGCAACCATTCCACTGGTTTCAGCCCACCACGGATTCGCTCAGGTACAGCATAAGAATATCGTCTACGCAGAAGCGCATGGAGTCGGACTGGTGATGGATATTTTCACACCAGCCGGGGACCGGAATGGCCTGGCAATCGTCGATGTGATCAGCGGCGGGTGGGATTCCAGCCGCGGCAAGATTCACGACCATGAACGCGCACAGGTATTCAGGATAATGTGCAGCCGCGGTTACACTGTGTTCGCAATCCGTCCCGGGTCGCTGTCACGCTTTTCGATTCCTGACATGGTGACGCATCTGGAAACGGGTATCGCCTGGGTCAAGGAACAAGCTGACAAAAACGGTATTGATCCCACTCGCGTCGGCATGATGGGAGCATCTGCGGGAGGCCATCTGGCCAGTCTCGTGGCTGTGACAAATGGTAGTTCCGAGGTGAATCCAGGCAATGACAAAGCCACGGTCAAGGCTGTCGCCGTGTTCTTCCCACCCACAGATTTCCTGACATTCGGCAGCGACTCCGGCCCCGGGGCCGCAAAACGAATCCGTCAGATTGCATTGCGCGGTATTCCTAATGAACTATCAGAGGAAGAAACTAAGCAGGCACTGATATCAATTTCACCAGCTCGTCTGGTGACCAAAGATGCACCACCGTTCCTGCTGATTCACGGGACAGCCGATGAAGTCGTCCCGCAGGCACAGTCAGAGCTTCTCCAGGCTGCTTTGATGGACAACGATGTGTCTGCGGAACTGGTCCTCAAAGAAGGTGGCGGGCACCCCTGGCTGACCATTCACGAAGAAGTTGGTAGGATTGCCGACTGGTTTGATCAACAACTGGGCAATGAGCTGAGACCGTAGAACGCTGATGCAGAAGTTGACAGTCCCGGCACGCCGGCTACCTATGAGGTTTTGCTCAGACAATGGTACGGACAAACGATGCAGGACCAGCGGCCATGGATTGGAATATTCGAACACGACTAACTGCTGCCTGCACGAATCCCAAGCCCGCGGCAGGCGTCGTGGAGTGCAGCGGCCGTGGCAAATCGCCGTGAGGGTACTTTTTCCAGACACTTTGCGACCAGTTCCCGGAGGCCGGACGGAGTTTCCGGGAGACGCTCTATGGGGGGTACGCCGGTCAAATGGCCGTTGATCACGTCCTTTATCATTGGCGGCGCAAATGGTGGCGACCCTGTGATGCACTCAAAGATGAGGCAACCGATGGCATAGACGTCACTGGTCTGGCTGGTGACTTCTCGCCGGATTTGTTCAGGTGACATGTAATACGGCGTGCCAATCAGCTGCGCGCTGTCGGGCAAGCCATCGGAGGATGTCGTTGTCGCAACACCAAAGTCCAGAATCTTCACGACCTGGTCTCTGCCACCCGTCTCTGCAAGAAAGACATTCGCCGGCTTCAAATCACGATGTACCATTCCCTTGGCATGGGCCTCCTGGAGCCCATCACATAACTGCCCGGCAATATCGATTGTCTCTTTCAGCGACAGGCTGCCTCTGGCCTGCAGCAGACTACTCAGAGTTACTCCTTCCAGCAGCTCCATGACACAATAAAAGTCACCCAGGTCCGTGCGTCCGTAATCAAAAATGCGGACAGTATTCCAGTGGGTCAACGTTGCCGAAAGCTGAACCTCCTGTTCAAATCGAGCGATTGCCGCCTCGTCCGCAGCAGACTCAGGATGGATCAGCTTGATCGCAGCAGGCCGCTTCAGTAATCGGTGCTCTCCCCGGTAGACAACACCCATCCCACCTCGGCCGATCTCTTCCGTCAGCCGGTACTGGCCATACTGTCTGGCTGCTTCAACATCGCGTCGCAGCTCAGAAACAAAATGTGCCCCAAGAGTTGCGACAACCGCCATGAACAGTGTGAGAGTCGGGATGGTATAGCCAAAGGAATCATCGAGCTGGAGACGCTGATCCACGTGTATCTGAATCAATGCTGCGGCTGTCGGCAGCAGCGCTACGCTGCCGGTAACAACGGCGGTGCGTTGCCAGGTACCTGGAATGAAAATCCCATACACGGCAATGAGCAAACAGGATGCCATACCGACAGTCGCACGCAATAACGGAATCGCTTCCGGAGCTCCCAGTGTAACCTGAAGCTCAGTCCGGACGGTCTGCAACAGGACCATTTCAATGATCGGCACCGCCACGATCAACAGTTCGATTCTGCGCAACGCTGCGACAGACACGTGATCAGAGAATTTCAAATACAGCATGAGCACGATTAAAACGGTGATCGCCAGCGTTCGGAGCCCAATGTTCCTCGGCAGCAGGCCAATGTCGAAAGCCATGATTACGGCCACAACCGTCATGACACCAATCAGGCACCCGGCGACAATCAGCAGCCGCTGCCGCAGAAGCTGTCGTGTTCCTTCTTCAAGCCGAAACTCCAGTTCGGCGGACGACGTATCGTCGTGATCAGCCAGCAGTGTCCCAGTCTCACTGGTGGCCGCCGTCGCGGAAACAGCGTTCAGATACCGAATATGATCCGGATCAGTGATGATTGTTGCTTCGGAATCAACCGACATATCGGTGAATTCTTCTCTGCACACTGACCTGAAGATGCCATTGCATGGAATATGAAACTGTTGACACTAACAACCGCATCTTCGTTTCATTTCTGGAAGTCCTTGGCCGCAGACACACAAAGGTTTCTGATACGGTGATTCGTGACCATGACGCCAATTAAACAGTCAGGACATCGCAGAAATTTGTGAAGTTCCAAGCATAGCAGCATCAGACCACCGTCTGAACGGACATTTCCGTGCTGGTCTCAGACCCACTCTTTGGTCCGTGCCGGAGCGCACTCACGCAAATGCCCGAGTAAGACAAACGGCAGTGTTTTCTCATAGTCAGCCGATTCCGCAGAGGGATTTTTCTTTCACAGTGTGCACCCGCCGCCACCACTTTCAGCGTGCCCCGGATTATTGTTTTTGCCACGAGAACAGCGAGAGATACCAGTTTCGAATCCATACAAACGAACGAAGTCTGTTGATGACACTTGAAATCGGCATGTTGCTAGTGCTGATATTTCGATTGATTCCGGATGTTGTGCGTAAATACCTGTTGGCGCATGTCGGCAGGACAATCGAGCTCGCAGATCGTGATTGTTCGATGAGTGCGACGCCGGGAGAAGCCATTTCTGCTTGTTCCATTGCCGCAAGAACGACCGTGACCTCCAGGTTGCCTGAATGCTCCTGGGAATTATGGCCGTTTCATTGATCGTGTCGTCGCACTGTTCGGCCGAAATCTCTGTTCGAAGGAAGTGTCCGGCTCGGCACTGACAATCTGTGTATTCCACCGGGATACATCATCCTGCATGTTCAGGTATACCATAACTGCGATCGGGCCCATAGATACCGAGAGGTTTCGCGAAAGCAATCAATCCTTACGAGTGATGGATTCCACGTGCACCATCCGCCACAATGACGCCTCACACAACCAACAATCAACAGCTGCGGAACGCGAGTATGAAACGACGACACTTCATTCAACTTGCTGGTGTAAGTTCAGTTGCCGCCGCAAGCACCCTCGCGGCTGAGGATTCGGCCGATGTGACCGCTCGAATTGATCGAGATCTGTTAAGAGATCGGAACGGAAACCGTTCGACAGTCGTTTGCCAGCACGGGCTGGTTTGCGCCAGCCAGCCTTTGGCGGCACAAGCCGGAATCGACATCCTCAAGGCAGGCGGCAACTGCGTCGATGCCGCCATCTGCACCAATGCCATGCTGGGATTGACAGAGGCAGCCAGTAATGGAATCGGAGGTGATCTGTTCGCCATCTTGTGGATTGAACAGGATCAACGACTCTATGGCCTGAATGCCAGTGGCCGAGCGCCTTACGACTGGAACCTCGAAGCCGCCGAAGCACTCGGCCTGAACTCGATTTCCCTGTCAAGTCCTCTCAGCTGGAGTGTTCCAGGATGTGTGAGTGGCTGGGATGCGCTCAGCACCCGATTCGGAAAGCTGAAGCTCAAGGAGTGCCTGGAAGCTTCAATCTATTATGCAACAAACGGTTTTCCTCTTTCCCCGATCATTTCAACACATTACGAATTTGATCCGAAACAGGCTCCGAGCCTCGCCAGTGTCTATCATCCCGGCGGACGGCAGCCGAAGTACGGCGAGATCTTCAGAAACCCGATGCTGGCGAACTCCTATCAGGCGATCGCGGACGGCGGACCGGGAGCTTTCTATCAGGGGGAAATCGCTCATCGCATTATTGCTGCGTCGAATTCGCTCGGCGGCAGGATGAGCCTCCGGGATCTCAAGGACCACACTGCGAACTGGGTTGATCCCGTAAGCAGCAACTACCGCGGCTGGGACGTGTGGGAGATTCCTCCCAACGGTCAGGGCATTGCAGCGCTGCAGATTCTGAATCTGCTGGAACAGTTCGATATCGGGAGCCTGCAGCCCAATTCCGCAGAACACCTGCACCTGTTTGCCGAAACCAAGAAGCTGGCATTTGAAGACCGAGCTCAATACTACGCAGATATGGATTTCGCGGACGTTCCCGTTGAATGGTTGATCTCCAAAGACTACGCCAAACAACGTGCGAAGCTGATCGATCCCGGAAGGGCTCGTGACAGAGTGGAGTTCGGGGATCCTCAACTCGACTCGGACACAGTCTACCTGACAGCTGCCGACAGCGACGGCAACATGATCTCGTTTATCCAGAGCATCTACATGGGCTTTGGTTCCCGGATTTGTCCCGAGGGTGTTGGTTTCCCGATTCAAAACCGGGGCGTCGCATTCTCACTGGACCCAGCACACCGCAACAGACTGGAGCCTCATAAGCGGCCATTCCACACAATCATCCCCGCGTTCATGACGCGGAATGGTCGTCCGGTGATGTCTTTTGGTGTGATGGGAGGTGACTTCCAGCCTCAGGGACATTCGCAGGTCGTGATGAATATGATCGACTTTGGAATGTCGCCGCAACAGGCCGGCGATCAACCCCGTATTTCTCACTCAGGCAGTTCCAGTCCCTGGGATGCGAAATCTGCGGACGGTGGACAACTGAATTTAGAACACGGCATCGATAAGACCGTGAGACAGCAACTTGTCCAGATGGGACACCGAATTCGACCGGGACTAGGGGCTCACGGTGGTTACCAGGCAATCTGGCGTTTGGATGATCCACTCCGATATTTCGGCGGATCCGATCCTCGCAAAGATGGTGCCGCGATTGGGTATTGAGACGATTGACTTGGCAGCAGCAGGCATTCCGACGTGGTGTCCCGCAAGTACATAACCCTGTCGCGCGGCAAGCCGTGAACAGATATCGCGAAGCTTCAGTCAAATGCGACTCATAATCCATCCTGCTGCACTCGAACCCTGCTAAGGCGCCACACCCGTGCGGCGGAAGCTGTTGGTCCCCGGAGCAAACAATTCGGGTAACAGTGACGTCCCGAGGCCCGGTTCGGATGGAGGCTGAAGCCAGCCGTCGCTGATCCCCGGATGAAAGATATAATCCACCCCCGCGGTGCGCGTAACGATCGAAGGGCCAGACCTTCATTCCGGCAATCCCTTCTGAAACAAGATCTTCGGCCAGGTCTCCTGCCGCGTGAATTGACGCCCAGTTGTCCTGCAACGGTCCCGGCTCACCTTCATCGCCGTAGCCTGACCAGCCTGGATGTGATCCGGGTGTTTGATTTCCTTCAGATCGATACCCGTAACCAGGGCCACCACACGTGTTATAGATCCGAATTTGCTGCTGAGCCGCACCGCCAAGAAGACTCCATACCGGCCTTCGGCAAACCTGGCCCAGAATATCCCACAAAGCGACATCGATTGCTGAAAGTGCGCCCAACTCAGCACCCGGGTATCCGAATGCCGAACACCGTTTGTACAGAAATCACCAGTGCGATTCGATGTCCGTAGCTTCAGACCCGATCAGGCGTTCCGCCATCCAGTCGTGAGTCAGGCCCGCTATGGCCTGGGGCGTGTAGCTGGTTTCACCACACCCGATCTGTCCGTCGTCGGTGTGAAATACGGACCAGAATCAGACTGGGCATGATATGCGCAGGAATCACAGTTTCGATCGCAGTAATACTGGGCATTCGTCTTCATTTACTTCTAAGTGAAAGCTGTCCCGTGAAGAAGACCGCGAATGTATCCGAACGCAAAAAGTCTGCCGAGCATCGTATAACCCGGTTCCCCATCGTCCTCTCCGAACAACTGGGGCACATGGTCAGGGCGAACTGGACCGGTATATCCAACTTCCCTGAGCGCTCGCAGAGCGGCCGCCATATCAGTTGGACCGCTGTCATGGAATGTTTCTACGAATGAATCCACAGTTCCTTCGACATCGCGAAAATGCACGTACTGAATATGACTGCCCAGCCGCCTGATTGTCTCAGGAATATCCACACCCATTTCGACAAACGTTCCCTGGCAAAAACAGACAGCGTTTCGTGAACTGGGAATGATTGAAACCAGTCTCTCGAACGCAGAAACCGAATTCATGATTCGTGACTTGCCATGGAATTCCCCGAGTGGGGGATCATCCGGATGCATTGCGAGTGTAACTGAGTATTTTTCTGCTGCCGGAATCACTTCGTGCAAAAAATGTTCAAGGCTTGTCCAAAGCTCCTTCGCCGTAATTGACGACGTCGAAATCGATTTGTCGGTCGCATTCAACGATACTGCCTGTTCAGCATCGGCCAGATTAAATGCCGTCACTCTGGCACCACCCCGCGCAGGCACATCAACACGTGTACGAACCCAGTCGGTCCCTGCCATGAAGTTGTAACACAGCAATGGAATGCCAACTGTTCCCATATGGCAAATCAACTCCTTCATCGCACGGACTTCACGGCCATCGTGGTCGGCCCCCATCTTGATCTTCTCGATCGGCAGGTATCCCTCGATCGCGAGGACTTCCAGACCGCAACTCTGCACCGTCCGCTTCACGGCCATCACATCGTCCAGTGATGGTCCTGGATAACGAACGACCACTCCTTCGACGCCGCACTGAACGGCAAGCCGCATATTCGCTTCATTCAGAGGTGTCAGGACGCTGGCGAGTTTCATAGAACGAATTCCTGTACCACGGACGTTTAAAACATCTGCCGGAAGAAAATCACGACCTGTGTGACGAAACGCAGCTTGACGTCATTCGCCGATATCTCGGTGCCCCCACGAAGTCAAGTCCTGACGTATGAGCTGGCGTGGGGACGATCCACATGAATTTCCCTGAAACAATCGTAAACGGAGGCAAACGAATGAAGTGGCGAGGGTCGCTGCAACGATGACGGTTGGCGCAGCGTAGTCAATCAGGACGACCAATTTGATCGGTGCGGCATACTGCGCGGGGATGTTTACCGAAGCAGACTCCGCTATTGATGCTCACCAAAGTTTAACCGCTGACAAAAAGAGCATTCTTTGACTTGCGCATGACTTCCAGTTTCGAAGACGGGTCAGGGTTGAAAGATGCGCTGTTTGCAGACTGGTCAATTCCTCGGGTTCGAAAGCGCAAAAGCTACCGACGTCCGATGAACACGTTTCGATACCACACTTCACTGTTGTGGTCAGTAAGCATGATGTGACCACGGCGATTTCGACCGAACCCCTCATGTTCGTTGAACTTACTGTTCGTAATAGCGTCGTTCCAGCGGGGCGTTCCGGTATAATCATCAATCGTCAACTGACCATTGACCCAGTGGCGAATTCGATCACCCTGAACAAGAATTTTGCCTACATTGAATTCGCCCTGGGGGTTTTGGCGAGTCGGCTTGACCCTCGGATCGAATACGTCGTACAGCGACGCCGTCAGATGGTTGCGGTCCAGCCCGGGGAATGCGGCGTCATCCAGAATCTGATATTCACAGCCCAGCAGGCTGGTACCGTAATTCTGCACACGGTATTTGATGCCGCTGTTGCCCTTCTCCGAGATGCGGAACTCGAACCACAATTCGAAGTCACCGTATTTTTCCCGAGTAATGATGTTGCCACCGCGGCCCTGCAAATGCAGAGTCCCGTTGGAATCAAAAGTCCAGCCCATCACCACCGCGTCCCCTGATGGTGTCATCCAGTGGTGCAGCGATTGGTTCCTCAGCAGGTCGATGTATTGAGCCTCAACAGCTACACCGGATATTACAAACATCAAAAATGCCACCAGGATTTCCCGGACAGAATTCACAGCTGACCCTTCCTGAGATCACAAATGGTTCGACAAACAGAGAACCCAAAAACAATAGCAGCGCCGCCTACCTGTTCGCCAACAATATTGCCGTGGCCATTTGTCAGTTTGGGACGAATAGTGGGTTTTGGAACCGTTTCTCTTTGTAATGCCAGACAGCAGTGTATCGGCGAACACTGCCAACCGGTCTGGGCAGGGCCTGCAAGTTTCACTAACTTCTCTCGCGCAATCCGCCGTCATGGGCAGGTTGTCTGCATACGTCCGAATCGTTTCACAGGATGTGAACCGGGGAATCGTCTCACAAACGCCGCAAGATCGGTGTGAATCGGTGATTGATACGGCATTTGAAAGGGGCCACGTTCAGCAGGGATGCACTCATGAACGGAATACGATTTGTCCATACAGATCATTTGCGACTGGCCGAGAGTATCACAGGGTTGGCAGCCGCACCCAGCTGGTTAGGACGTCTGGCTCGGGACGCTACGCGCGGGGCAGTGTCTCGTGTGTTTGAGATTGCCAAGTCCCGTAATGCGGACTTTGTATTCATTGGCGGCAGGTGTACAGAATCAGGCGAGTTCCAGTCGAGCGTCGGGCAGTGGCTTGAGAAACCTATCCGCAACCTGCGTCAGCACGGCATCCAGGTGGTGATGGCGGCTTCACAGACAGTGGCCACGGAATGCCTCGCGGATGTTGTTCTTCATCCCGGAAATCGACTGCATGCGACACGCTCCAAGGGTCAGGTCAGACTGGAAACTCGCCCCGCAGATTCAACCGAGACGTCGGAACTTGCAGTGAGCCCCGAACTGGTCGGTCAGTCAGTTAACGCAGCTTGCAACTATTTGTTTCGCGCCCAGATTCGACCTGCAGAAAGCCTTTCACCAAACGGTCAAATGGTGTACTCAGCGGGAACAACACAGTCTCATGGTCCGCATGAGCAGGGAGAGTTCGGTTGTCTGGTTGTCGACGCTGATCCTGATATCGGGCGGTTGGATACCTTTTTTGAATCCACTGATCTTTTGCGCTTCGAAACCCGAAAGATTGAACCGCCGTCCGTGGCTTCCAGTCAAATGATCTGTGATGCGGTGATTGAAGAGTCTCGCATTCTGGCTCGGCAGCAGCGCCGGACAACGGTCGTCGACTGGCATGTGGAAACTCCCCTGGAATGTACCGGTGAGCTTGAATCGTGGTGGCCGGACACCATTTTGAATTCTGTTCGCAGCGTGCTTCAGCAAGGGCACATTGGAGTCTGGCCTCGATGCGTTCAGTTGACGCCTTCCAACGTGCGATTCGCAGGGGGAGCGGATTGCGCAGCCACACGTGTATTGACGTCTTTGCTTTTTGAGCAGCCAAGTGACTCGAATCAGGGTTCATGCACCATTTTTGCGGAATTGATTACGGGGGCACGGCTGCTTGGTCGGGCGGCCTAAGTAACGACACGAATCAGAACCCGGACTGTCAATCTGGTGCGAGGGATGAAGCAATTTTGTCCAGCCATCCAGAGTGCAGTCAGATTTTTCATGCAGAGGGAAGTGAGCAAGCAATGCGACTAAACGAGATTCACATCGATCGGCTGGGTGTGCTGGAGAATATTTCCCTGGACAACATCCCTGGACTGAGCGTGCTCCGTGGGGACAACCGAAGCAGTAAGACGACGCTGCTTCGATTCCTCAGAAACACTTTACTGTCCGCAGATTCACTGAACCCTCGTCGTCCAGACGAAACACATGTTGGCAGCGTGCGGGTTTCAGATTTGCACCACCGCTGGATGTTGTCTCGCTATCAGTCGGTCACAGGTCAGCAGCGAACGACACTTCAGTACGTTGACAACACTGATCCTGCCGTACCGCTCAAGTCCTGTTTCCCAAGCTGGGTCTCCGACCAGGCATTTCAGGAAATCCTGTGTCCGGACTGTGAGGAAGCCGATCAATTCACTCTGCTCACGCAGCTTTGCCTCGACACAGATGGCGCCTTCGAGACCGATTCTGAGGTCCATCGTGTGCAAATGGCGATGGCACAGGCAGCTCGCGAACGAAAAGGAAATGTCCAGGAGGTCGGGCTGGCGCAGAAAATTACCGAGCTGGAACATCAACGAGATGTAATGAAAGATCAGCTGGAAATTCTGAGCGGTCAGGGTCCTGCTTTTCACGCGGAGATTCGCGCCGGCATGCAAAGTCGCGATCAGCAGGTTGACGAAGAGTGTGAACAGATTCATGCGGAAATCGAAGAACTGGAACATCGAATTGGTGGTCTCCGCGACAGGAATCGATTGGCACTGGATCCGGACCAGCTGCGAACTCTGATCGCGAATCTGGCCGCCCGTCGGAATAGCTGGATCGAGATTCGTGGCTCGATTGAGCAAATGGCGGATGAAATCAGTTTGTCCGACGTTCCCGCAATGAGTCGGTCCAGTCATTCGGTTCGAGCAGTCGTGAATCGGCTTGAAGAGCAGATGCAGCGGCCAAGCCAGGTTCAGACTGATCGCTGGCATCAGAATATTGAACAGGAAACCGCCGCATTATGTCGATTCGTGACGCAGCAGCAGGAAGCAGCCGGCGCCTGCGAACGGTATCTGGAATCACTACTCAGTTCGGAAGCGTCCGGCTCCATTCGTCGAGTGGAGTCCCTTTTGCAGGGCCAGATGAGTGCACTCCGGGAAGAACTGGAACGAGCCGACGATCTTCTCAACGATTCACTTCCTGATGCAACTCTAGACTGTGCATCCACATGGCACCAAGACTTTCAGCATGATAATGAATCCTCGGATCAAACACTGACGTCACTGGAATCAAACTTGCAGCTGTTGCAGCAACGCTACTCGTCACTGCAGGCAGAGTCAGACAACAACACGGATGATCTTCGACCCATGACCGCCCGACTGGGGGATCTGCACGCACGGCTGGATGCTGTATCGTCTCTGGAAGAAGTCGACGACCTGCACGCTCGACTGGCCGAAATCGAGGCACGTCTGGACCTGCTGGTCATTCAGCACGACGTCCTGAAACGAAGCGAATACGCTCTGGGCCAGGTGGTGGCTCAGCTCAGCCAGCGGAGCTGGCCGGCTGCTCTCGAGATTGCTTCACCCTGGCTGAGGAGGTTGACGGACGGAGAATGTATTCGAATTCTCGCAGACACAGCGCGATCCGAACTGCTGGTCGAAACCAAAACATCACGTCGGCCATTGCACGTCAGCCAGTTGAGCCAGCAGACACAGCATCAGCTGGCACTGGTTCTTCGTCTGGCACTGCTGAAGGCTCACTCTGCAACATCCACTCGTATGCCACTGATCATCGACGATGTGTTCATTATCTCTGAAGATGAACGCGGGGGCGCTGCCGCCGATCTGCTGCGAGACACCGCGGCGGATGGTCAGCAAATCATTCTCATGACCTGCCGCAACGACGTCAGTGGCCTGATGGAGGCTCGTGGTGCTCGAGTCTACAGCCTCACTGCGGCCACGCTACAAAGCCTGACGCCACCGAGTCCGCCGGAGCCGGTGACTTCACTGGTTTTCAAAACATTTGACGGCGTTGCCGAAGAATGTCCCGGAAAGCGGGCGGACAAGGTGGTCGACGGAAAAGACAACTCACATTGCCTGTTCTATCTGGAACCCGAACATTCTGTGAGTGACTTGTCCGGAGTGAAAGTCAGCGAACTCAATGGGTTCACGGCTGCTGATATTGAGTCCATCGAACAGCTGCTCACGTGTTCCATCATTGACACTGAAGAACAAATTCAGAATGCAGGTTTTTTAATCACTGAAGATCGTATTAAAGAACTGCAGGGGCAGGCTTTGATGACCGTCTGTGTCCCCATGCTCCGTCAACGTGATGCCGAATTACTGGTAGCTGCCGGGATTGACAGCGTTCGGCAATTGGCTCGATTACGACCGGAAGTGATCCACGAGCTGATTGTACGTTTTCAGCGTTCTGATTCCGGTACGCGGTTTCTGCAGAGTGGTCGGACGATCGATCAGCAGCAGGCGATCAGCTGGAATCGCTGGGCACTCCACGCCAGAACAGTGGATCACTCACTGAAAGCGGCTGCAGCCAGGCGATCACAAACATCGCGCTCGGTCGGCATCCTGTCGTCTTCCACAGCATATGCGGACGGGTAACGGCAGTCTCAGCCACCGGAGTCGTCGAAGTGGCTCATCGCAGTGACGCAGTCAAAGTGAGACCGGCAGCGGCTTGACCACCGCGCAGCGGGATTCAGAATTGACGTTCTGCCTGAGTCGCTCCGGCGATGTGGAAGCGGTACCGTCGATTGGCAGCGATACGGCGGCTCGCCTTGCTCGTATTGGTGTACAGACGGTCCACGATCTGCTCGAAAGTAATGCAGACACGCTGGCCACGCTCCTGGATAACCGCCCAATCACAGCATCCGCAATTGAGCAGTGGAAGTCGCAGTTGGAACTGGTCTGCACGATCCCAAAGCGGCGGGGCCACGACGCACAGTTCCTGGTGGCCTGTGACAAGAACAATGCAAAAGAAATCGTGAGTCTCGCTCCTGAACAGCTGTTCTCGCTTGTTCAGCCATTCTGTGAAACAAGCGAAGGTGCGAGAATCGTTGGAAGCAGGCGCAAACCTGATCTCAAAGAAGTGACCGACTGGATCTCATGGGCTCGCCACTCAAGACCATTGAAAGCGGCATAGACAATTTAAAAGACGACCAACTGGCAGTGGCGATCAATACCGACCGGATTCAACGGCTTTGATTCCGGCGCGACCAAGTGCTGCAACACTTATGTTCATTCCCGCAAAACGGGCATCGGTAGTCATGCCTCGTGCAAATCTCACGTAGATTTGCTGCAGGATCACGGCCAGCTTGAAGATGCCAAAACAGTAGTAGTACAGCATATCGGGCAATACCGCACCTGTCATTTGCGCATACCGGTCTACAAGTTCATGGCGAGTCGGACTGCCGGGCAGCATTGTGGGACCGAAGGCCAGCCTTCGAGTATCTTCCTGGTCGTCCGCCTGGATCCAGTAGGACAGTGTTGTCCCCAGATCCATCAATCGGTCACCAACCGTTGCCATCTCCCAGTCAAAAACGGCCACAATAGTCGTCAGATTTTCCGGGGACAGCATGACGTTATCGTACTTGTAGTCATTGTGGACCAGCCCTGCTGGCGAATCGGACGGGATATTGTCCTGCAGCCACCGCCCGAGTTCTTCCATCTCGGACCAGCTGTCGGTTTTTGCCATGGCGTAGCGCTTCTTCCAGCCGTTTACCTGGCGCTCAGCATAACCTTTCGGTTTTCCAAAATTGCCAAGTCCTGCTGCTTCGAAATCCAGTGTGTGCAGCATCGCCAGATTATCGATCAGCGACAGCCCCAATTGCTTCATCGCAACTGGGTTGGACGCAAGTTCGTCCGGCGTGTTGTTTCGCCGCAGAACAAGGCCGCGGCGCCGTTCCATTACATAGAACTCGTCGCCAATAATGTCCTTATCTTCGCAAAAGGCGTAGGGCCGAGGTGCGGGATCATACATTTGCCACAGTTTTGAAAGCACGCGGTATTCACGGCCCATGTCATGTGCCGATTTAACCCGATTGCCGAACGGCGGACGTCGAAGCACGAATTCCTGGTTACCGAGTCTGATGAGATACGTCAGATTTGAATGACCGCTGGGAAACTGTTCAACAGCCAGTGCCCCGCCTGACGGCAGATGTACCCTCAGCCATTCTTCCAGTCGCTGGACGTTGAGGTCTTCGCCCGCACGAATTGGGCCCGCCTGATCCAGCATTATGGCTGATACTCCTTCAGAATCTTTCGAGCGACCACACTGCGATGGACCTCATCCGGACCGTCGTATATACGAGCTGCTCGTTCATTCCGATAGAAAGTCGACAAAACCGTGTCGTCGGTGATACCAAGGGCACCGTGAGTCTGAATCGCCCGATCGATTACTTCCATCATGATTTTGGCGACATAAAATTTGATGGTGGAGATCTCAACGCGGGCTTTCCTGGCTCCCACTTTGTCGATTTTCCAGCCGGCATGCAGCACCATGAACCGAGCTGCATCAATGGCAGCGCGACTCTCTGCGATCCAGTTCTGCACGGTTTGACGCGTCGCCAGCAGATCACCAGGCGCCAGTTCACGACTGACCGCTCGCTGACACATCAAGTCAAAACTCCGTTCAGCGATTCCGACCCATCGCATACAGTGATGAATTCGTCCTGGACCAAGCCGAGCCTGGGCAATCGCAAACCCTGCCCCTTCTTCACCAAGAAGATTGGACACGGGGACACGAACATTGTGATAGCGAATTTCAGAATGGCTGTCCCAGTCGTGCCCCGCATGGCCCATGCAGCTGATATTGCGGACACGCTCGAACCCTAGCGAATCCGTCGGCACAATGATCTGACTGGCGCGTTGGTGAGGAGCCGCATCGGGGTTCGTGACTGCCATCAGCACCGCAAACTCAGCGCCGTCAGCCGAAGACGTGAACCATTTGTGACCATTGATGACGTACTCATCACCTTCACGAACTGCTGCGGTGTCCATGTGGATGGGATTGGACCCGGCGCGATCTGGTTCTGTCATTGAGAAACAACTGCGAATCTCTCCCGCGGCCAGTGGCCTAAGCCATCTTTCTTTCTGTTCATCCGTTCCAAACTCGATCAGAATTTCCATATTTCCCGCATCAGGAGCCTGGGCGTTGAAACAGTAGTTTCCGAAGGGACTGCGACCCAGCTGCTCACACACCATCGCGTATTCCATCAAACTCAGTCCAACACCGCCGTATTCCGTGGAAATCTGAGGTAACCAGAGTCCTGCCTCTTTGACCTTCTGCCGTACCCCGTTGAGAGCTGGCAGAGCGTCAAGGAAGGTCATGCCGAGATATTTCTGCTCAACAGGAAGCACCTCCGTATCCATAAACTCACGAACGCGTTTGAGCATCATCTGAGTGGACTCAGATATGGAAAAATCCATCTGGCACCTCTGAGGACAGGATTGGGTTTTCAAAGTTTTCCATGCTACAGGTGGAAGCGTCGTTTGCATTTCCGGCAGACAGTCGGCTCCGGCCTGCCGTTGAATCGCACACACAGAGTCGTCGCATCAGACCGGATTCAGGGAATGAAACATACGATCTGTAAATCATCCGGCATCACCGATATGTCCACAGTTTAGGATCGTCGAGGTGTGACATAATGTTGAATCGATCGAGCGTAAATCGATCTTCAGTGAATTCAAAGGCCGTGAGCGAACAGTTCCAGACACGCCAGCCCAGCCCAAGCGCGACTTCATCCGGGCACCGAAGTGCGCGATGCAGTGCCGCAACGATGGTCCCGACAGACGTCGCGACCATCACCCTGCGACGGCTGCCACTGCGGCTCAAAATACGATCGATACCAGTGCTCACTCGCTGCTTAAACTCGGCCCATGATTCTATGCCAAACAACGGGCATGCGTCATTCACCCATAATATGGAAACAGACTCGAACAGACGCGCGAAGGCTCGCTGTCGATCCATTGTCGTGTGTGCGTTGTGAAAATTGTCCCTCAGGCTCGTCAGGTACGGAAACAGCCGGCTCAATTCCCTCAGATGATCCGAGACGAGCTGGTCGACATGGTGTTCATCGAATTCTCGCATCTCCTTGGACGCCGGCAGACTGCCGCAGTACCGGTTCGCCAGCGCCACGGTATCACGATGACGTTTTCGCGGCCCGACGTAAAGTTCCTCAAACCCGACCTGTTTACGTGCGAAGTAGCGACCGAGTTCCTGTGCCTGCTGTTCACCAGTCTCCGACAACTGATCATAATCATCGGAAAACAAAGAGGCCTGGCCGTGACGAACGAAGACAAGAGTGCTCATATGATGCTGATACCGGCACAGGCTCGTCACCCGTCATTTCAGGGGAATCTGACAGGTGCCGACCCTGCTCCTTCGAAACTCACTGATAGATTTCCCGAACCATGTCCGCCGCGACAGCGACCGAAATGCGTGGAATTCCGCAGTAGGTCCACAAATGACTGTCACTGGCCCCGACGTCCCCGCTCGCTGATCGCCCGGTACCGTCGCAAATACTGAACTCAATTTCCCGAGCGAAGACGGTACTGTCTTCATTCAGGGGAGCATACGAATCCGGCAGATCCGAACCGGATCCGCCCACAGAGCATCGACTGGTCCGCATCATCGTCATCCGGTGCCTGCATAGCTGCTGACACTCAGACAGTCACTGGAGAATGTCGATGAACGGCTGGACATATTCGGCTGTACCATTCATCGGTTTTCCCTTGAGGAACTTCACTCGCGACCGACAATCACTTCGACCAGCCATGTGACAGTGGTGACCAAGTCGCTACCACCAGCAGACGAACCTCCCAATTGTAGTGCACTCAAAGCCAGTCTCAACCAGCAGACAGATCCAAACTGGCTGTCTGTCGCTGCGTACCGTTTTGATTCGCTGCGCATTCAATGTTCTCAGGGATATGGCAATTATACCGCGTCTGTTGTCGACGACGATGCACCCGTTCTTTCCGCTGCCGCATCACCCACTCGGTTGATTTACGACGAATAGGATTACGACAAAACGCTACAGATGTGAATCCGCCCGTGGATACAGCGTTTACGAACAGAAGTGGAGTGTGCCAGTACTTTGCTCACATCGCCGTGAGCTGCCTTCGTTCAGCCAGGATTCCAGCTCGCTGTGTCAGCGGATATCTTCAGACATCACCGCCGGATGGAAAGGAGCGATTGATTGGCACCGATTAGTCCCATGTCTGAGTGTCCGTGTACTGCGGTATTACCATTAGCTGAGTCAACTTCGATCCAACCAACGACTTTGTATGGTACAGATCATATTCCGATCACCTTCGGCCGGGACTACGGTGACGTCGCACGGGTTAAAGACATGTTCCTTGGCGGTGTCGAACCCGTCTTTTCGGTAAGTGCCGATCTCTCTCCTGACGCCTACCACGTGGCGCAGGAAGCGTTGGCTGGAAGATGAATCGTTGTGGCTGAACGATATCCGGAGTTTGCTGTATTTCGCTGGTACTGGGTTCCTCTTTAACCATTCCGTTTGAACGGTGGTTCCAGGACATCACCACAGGCGGTTGATTGCCGGCGCGACATTGCCTCGCAAGAATACCGTTGTTTCAGTTCAATCGACCATTCTGACAGACCCATCATGCTCACCGTTCCACAAGCGCTGAATCTGGTTCTGGACCATGCGTCACAGTTGTCGGCTCAGACGACAGCGCTGCAGAACTGCCTGAATCATGTTCTGGCCGAATCTCTCACGACACCTCACGACTCACCGCCTTTTGACAAATCCATGATGGATGGTTTTGCCGTCGACAGCACTACTGTTTTTCAAGGCGATACGGCAACCCTGAAAGTCATCGAGACCATTACAGCGGGAACACTGCCAACACAGGTCCCTTCCACCGGCACAGTGTCTCGTATTATGACGGGGGCTCCTTTACCGCACGGCGCAGATTGTGTGATCCCGATCGAGAACACGAGCTTCAATGTTCAGAGTCCGGAGATTGTCAGGATTTCTCGAGAGAACATCGATGCGGAACGCAACGTGCTCAGACGCGGTGTTTCTGCCAAAAAAAATTCGCCATTATTGACAGCCGGTACACAACTCAAAGCCCAGCACATCGCAGTACTGGCAGAATTCGGTATCGCCGATGTCCCGGTCGTGCCTCAGCCAACCGTTGGAGTACTGGCAACCGGTGATGAACTTATCCCGTCATCTGAACCGTTGGTCCCCGGCCGGATCCGCAATTCCAACGAACCGATGCTCGAAGCACAGATTCGTCGTGCAGGCGCACAACCCGTGCCCCTTGGAATCGCCCGTGACAATGAACTTGAACTGAGTGATCGCATCAAGGGAGGACTCAGACAAAATGTGCTGCTGCTGTCGGGAGGCGTGTCGGCCGGCATGCTGGATCTGGTGCCGGCACAACTGGAAGCCGCCGGCGTTCGCCAGGTGTTTCACAAGATTCAAATGAAGCCAGGAAAGCCATTGTGGTTTGGTATTCTGCAGAACGAACTACATCAGTGTCTGGTTTTTGGGCTGCCCGGTAATCCGGTCAGCAGCATGGTGTGTTTCGAAGTTTTTGTCCGACCGGCACTGGAGAAACTGGCCGGACTGACACCTCACGGCACACGAAACCAAACGGCTCTGCTGACTGACAACATCACAATTCGTGGTAACCGCCCAACGTATTTTCCTTCCACTGTGACGAGAACTAAAGTGGGCCTGAAAGCCACGCCAGTGGCCTGGGGGGGCTCAGCAGACCTGCGATCGACAGCACAGGCCAACGGTGTGTGCTGTCTGGAACCAGCTGAATCGGAATATGCAGCCGGGACCAGTGTGCAGGTGATTTGCTGGGATGACGTTTAATCGGCAGCAGAGTTTGGGCATCAGGAAACGAACTACCAGCCTATCGACATGTTGGCTTCGATTACTCGTTGTGCTTCTCGAAGGTCGACACCAGTATCCAGCATGTAAAGTCGAATAGCGTGAACTTTATCGCCGGAAGCACGATTCAGACACTCGCGAGCCAAGTTGTCCGGCTGCAGTTTCCCTTCGATACCCAGTTGCCCTTTACTGATCACCCACAGGTCACGTGGTCGCCTGGTGACTCGAAGAATATCCTCTTCGGGGTAAAATTTCCCGGCGATTGTTTCAGCGTGCTCCGGGCCATCGGCCCATGCAATCATAATGTGGGCCTGCGTTTCAATCTCGTAAAGAGCCATGCCGGGAATCCTTCAAACAGCGAGGTCACAGCAAAACGTCGGTGAAACATTCAGACTATATCGACTTTGTCGTTTATCCGAAACCGGCAAAGTATGAGCGATATCATTTGGGTGAGCGACCAAGAAACTCAAAGCAGTAACAGGACTGGCAATTTCAAAACGCGAGATTCCGCGTTGCATCTTTAGCCGCAGCGGGAACTGTTACCGACTATTCGGCTGGTTGTCCAGATACCGCCACAGGTACCAACTGGCAACGCTGCGATAAGGGATCCATCGACTCGCGATGCAGTTCAAATCGTGGGGTGTGGGTTTCGACAAAGAATAAATCCGGACGATGGCGTTGCGTAAACCGAGGTCATCAGGGGCGAACACATCCGGACGTCCCAGACCGAATATCAGAAACATCTGAGCCGTCCAGCGACCAATTCCTTTGACCTGCGTGAGCTCACTGATCACCTCTTCGTCAGGCAGTCGAGTTAAGCGGTGAAAATCAATAGTTCCATTCATGGCATGCTGAGCCAGACTACACAGATAATTGCGTTTCTGACGGGAAACGCCTGCCGCCTGAAAGTCCGACTCAGCCAGCCCAAGCAGGCCCTTCGCAGACAGTCTGCGCCCGGGCAGCCTCGACTGCAGATTACGACGAATTGTCTGAGAGGCGGCGACTGAGATCTGCTGCGAGAGAATCGAACATACCAGGAGGGGAAACCGTCCACCACGTGCCTGAAGCTTGCAATCTCCAAGTCTGTCGATCTCGGCCCGCAGAGTCCTGTCAGCACGACGCAGGTAGCGCACTGCAACGGCATATGACATGGGAGACGGACCAGTTAAGGTTGAATTGCACAGGAGCTACTTGCTGTTCAGGACGCTCGACAGGTGATTCGGGTTTCTTCGGCGCGGCGGCTCAAGATAATGATACCCCGTATTTGGATTTGTTCGATCAAAGACAAACGCATCGCGGTTGTTGAGAAAATGCCTGAGGTATGCAATGGGAATCGCAAAGCCCAGTCCTTCACCGAGCGCAAGTTTCATATTGATGACACCTACAACCTCACCGTGACTGTTGAACAGCGGGCCACCGCTGTTTCCCGGATTGATTTGTGCCGTTGTCTGGATGTAAACAACACCTTCAATGTTTCGATTTCTTGTGCTGACAATGCCCTGAGAGACCGAACGTTCAAGGCCCAGAGGATTACCAATGGCAAATACCGGATCACCTTCCCGAGCAGAATCATCCCGTGCAATGAAGACGGCCTGAAACTCCATGTCCTTTTGTCCGGGGATTTCCAGAAGAGCCAGATCAAAAAAAGGATTGAGTGCCAGAATTTTCACATTGCGAATGTTACGGCGTTCGAATTCGCCGTTGTTCCGCCGATTGTATATCGTGACACCGATACGCGTCTGGCCTTCAACGACATGGAAGTTCGTAACACAGAAACCGCGAGAGTTAATAATGAAACCGGAGCCCTGGCCCGCTGGTGTCTGAATCCGAACAACAGCCGCACCGAACTCAATTACGTTCTCTTTGACCGTTTGTTCCGGCCGCTCCGCCATCCGAAAAATCCCCTGCTCCATCACTTTGGTTTGTTCCGCCTCCGTCGGATTATCTTTCTTGCGGCTCTCAATCTGATTGACCGGGATTCGGATGACATCAATGCCAATATCGACGAATATCGTGTCGGGCTGGACCTTCAGCACCTGTCCGATGATTTTCTGCCCCGTTTTTAACACAATCGCATCTGCGACAACCAATGTCGATGACAGCATTACAGGCACAACAAACACCAGACTCATTGGCAGTCGGCGTCGATCAATCATGTCGGAAACTTTCACAGAGAGTTCAACAACGGGAGCAGCTGCGCTGCTTTGAGCGACACCTCGACAGCCGTTCCGGAGCTGTGCTGTTCCAGGAATGCACTGTCGAGGATGTCCCTGACGGCAGCAGGATTCCCGGAGACGTTCGGTTGCGGCTTTCCGTCAGATTGTCCCAATATTGAATCGTCGTCAATTTTGATCCCGCGTACAATTCTTCAGACATGACTCCTGTCACAGTCGAAGACCATGCTGTTTCGCCAGTTCTATACAGATCATGTCCGAGTCCATCAGCAAATTCAAACGAGTGAGTGCTCGCCTTCGAGACACAGCGGCGGAGGAAATTCCGGCGTCATTCGAAGTCAACTGTGATTGTGGTTGCCAGCTCACAGGAGTCCGCACCTCGTCCTGGCAGCAATGCACCTGTCCAAACTGTAATGCAGCAGTATTTTTGTTGCCGTCAAATGTCTATCCGTCCACAGGCCGTGTTCGGAACGACGTGATCGGAGGTACGTTCGCGCATCGCTTACACGTAGTGGCCGCCGAAGTATTGTCGGGCTGGCGTGTCAGAGAGTCGGCTTCGAAACAACTGCCATCAGCCAGTGACAATGTGTCAGAAAACGGCTCGGAGGAGCCGGATAGTCCGGGTTCCACGGGAACGTCTTCCCGCAGACACCTGCCGAAGATTTCACTTTCGACAGTCAACCCGCTGGACTTTGCACGACGGACCTTCACTCCGTTTCGATTGCTGGTAACCGGAATGCTGGTGGTGGTCGTCACCACGAGCATGTCGGTTTATCGGGAGCGCCAGCAGGAAGCGGCCCGCAGGACGTGGCACGAATCGACCGACTCAATCGCCAGGCTTTTGACACAGGGAGATTTTGCGACGTTGCAGAAGACACTCGGCAATGCGACCAAGGCAGGAAGACGGATTGGACAGAAGGGTCCGGAATGGCGCCTGGTCCTGAATCTTCATCAGGAAACGCGAGCGCTGGCGTCAGTCTGTTCTGCGACACTGCCGTCCCTGCTGTATGATGCATCCGCACGAGAACCGCTGAATAACTACGACCAGCGACGACTGGAATCAGATCTGCTGGGCGGTACATTTGTCGTCGATGGTTATATTGACCCCGTCGGTAGTGAAACTGGCTCGTACGTTATTGACATACAGGTGATGTTCGAGCGACAGCCGGTAATTGTGGCCATGCAGCTGCCACAGTTTGACGAGCTTCTAGATCAGACCGAGTCGCGTCGCTTTGTATTTGCGTTTCGGCTCGCCGATGTCGGACGGCCGAGAGATCGTCGAGATATCTGGCAGCTGGCTGTGGATTCTGAATCGTTCGTATTGCTGACCAGCAAAGAGCATTGTGAGTATCTTGGGTTTTCAGTGGACTCCGATCCCACGCTGGCAAACGTTCTTAGTCGCCAACGTACGTTTGTTAAAGGATCCGATAGGTGGGCAGGACGCCCCACAGAACTGACCCGACAGCGCGTTGCTGAACAGGAGAAGCTGCGATGAGATTTCGAAGGACGGCCCTGATGGCTGCGGTGTTGGCAGTCGCCCCCGCGGCCCGTGCTGAAATTTTGTCGGCGCCCCAGCTGTCACAACAGCAGGATCAATGGCGTGACTGGGCAACTGAAAACCAAAAGATCCAGTTGACAGGTCGGTATCAGGGCCGCAGTGCGAATCGAATGCGGCTGCAAAATCTGCCAATTTACTTCTTACCCGAACAAGGAGTGCTTATACCGGAACGCATTCGGATTGATACCCGTGTTTCGATCTCAGGATATTTCGTAAAGGGGTCGAGCAAAGCAGAATTTCGGATGACCCGGCTGGCAGTTGAACCGGCCGATCAGGAACGGCTGAATCAACGAGTGCAGCGCACAGCAGAGACGGATGCGCTGGCTCGTTATCGACTGGCGAACTACTATGCGGAAATTGCCGAATTCTATATGGATCCAGAACTGCAGAACGCGGTCGACAGCTGTCGCAAGGCCACATTTAATGCCCAGCGCAAGCGGCATCGCGATGACCCGGAGGCACTCTGGAAACTGGTTGAACCGGGACCTGGCTTTGATGTTGCGGAAGAAACTGAACAACTCATTCGATTTCAGGTGTTCTGCCTGCGGACTGCCCGCAAGTCCGATCCTGCAGTACTGAAAGATTTGAAAGAGCACCTCCCGGGATGGAACAGACCGGCGCCCAGCATTCCTGAGCAACTGTGTGCCAAATTCGAAAAGGACCAAGTGGCGGCATACGGCATCGCCGATGAGTCCGGACGCCGCCAGCTGGAACGACTGCTTTACCGACAGCAACGACTGCAGCAGCTGCGCGACACATTAAAGCCTGACGGAAGTAACGCTCTGACAGTGTCGGTCAGTGTGGCAGAGGAACTTCCCGATGAAACCGACGCGATTCGCGATTTGGAATCTACCTGGGCCGATTATCGGGTGAAACACATTCGCAGACTCAAACGCCGACAGCTTGACGACCTGGTTGCAGTGCTGCGCCGAATCGACCGACAGAATGATGCATCAACAGCCGTGGACACATGGCTTGGCAGACAAGAATCTGAATCGCGCAGTCGCGGAGTCGATGGACTGTTAAGACTGGCGGATGATTTTTTACATGCGTGGGGCAGGTGGAAACATCCACTTCATCGAGAACGAGGCATCGAGTACCTCAAACGTGCCTGGACAGCCGCATCCAAAGAGTCAGCGGAACTTGCGTCAGAAATTGAGGAGCGACTCAAGCACCTGGGATTGACACGCCTGCACAACCACTGGATGACGAGTAAGGATCTCCAGTCACTGCCGGCAAGCGACATCGAACTGGCGCAGCACGAAGAGCGAATTGTGCCGGGGATGTCAATGCGACAGGTCGAGTCCATTCTGGGGGTTCCCACACGAAGGCTCCGTATGGCGGCATCCACCTATGTGGAAGATATCTGGGTTTACGGCGAGCGACGAGCCAGTCGCATCCTTGTACGATTGCGCCGAGCTCGCACGATTTCGGATGATTCCGCCAAGGTCATCGCGGTTGTTCAGGTCAGCGGACTCTAAACCCCGGTCAACGGACTCAAATGAATCCTGATGTGCCCGATCCCGTCACCCCCATATCCCTGTCCACCGCAGCGGAAACGGCAACAGCGTTGTTGCTGTCAGAGCGCAATCAATCAGGGTGGTGGACCGGTGAGCTATCAACATCGGCCCTGTCAACCGCCACTGCCGTAATGGCACTGGAATTAGCTCAACGGGCGGGAATTCCGCAATACAAGCCACTAATTGCTCGCGGCCTCCAGTGGCTGGCAAATCACCAGAATCACGACGGTGGATGGGGAGACACCGTTCTCAGTCACAGCAATATCTCCACTTCGATGCTGGTCAACGCCGTGCTGCAGGCTGCTCATGGCGGAAAACAATATGTCACGGCAAAGGAATCGTCTCAGCAGTTCATTGACAACAACGGCGGAGTTGAGGCCGTCAAGCGTCGGTATGGCAAAGACCGTACGTTCTCGGTTCCAATTCTCACGCATTGTGCGCTGGCGGGCGTGATTGACTGGGAACATGTGATTCCATTGCCCTTTGAACTGGCGTGTATTCCTGCCCGACTCTACAACGCCATCCGCATGCCGGTAGTCAGCTATGCTCTGCCTGCGCTAATTTCCATCGGCCAGGTAATCTTCCATTACCGCTATCATCGTAATCCCCTGATTCGCGGAATTCGAAAACGGGCTGTCGCACCCTCGCTCAGAATACTGGAACGTATTCAGCCGGAACACGGGGGCTTTCTGGAAGCGATTCCGCTCACCAGTTTCGTGTGTATGAGTCTTTTGGGATGCGGGCTTCATGACTTCAGGGTCACTCGACGCTGCCTTGAGTTCATCGTCTCGTCAGTCCGGGAGGACGGCAGCTGGCCGATTGACACCAACCTCACGACATGGCTGACTTCGCTGAGCGTGACTGCGCTCGCCGCTCCACTGTCCGAAGAAACAACCGACAGTGTACTTGACGCGAGACAACGCGAGACGATCCGCAACTGGCTGACAGATCAACAGTATCAGGTCAGGCATCCGTATACGCAAGCCGCTCCTGGCGGATGGGCGTGGACCGATTTACCGGGCGGGGTGCCGGACGCTGATGACACACCCGGAGCCATGCTGGCTCTGCTCAATCTGCGACTTTCTGACGAGGAGTTCAGCGATACAGAAACGCGATCACTGGAAGCGGCGGCGGGCTGGCTGATGAATCTGCAGAACCGTGACGGTGGATGGCCCACGTTTTGTCGCGGCTGGGGGACATTGCCTTTCGATCGCAGTACAAGTGATCTGACCGCTCATTCCCTGCGTGCATTGCACAGCTGGCAGCGTCGAATTGACTCGATTCCTCAGTCGATGCGCAATCGGGCAAACAGGGCATCTGCTCGTGGTATCCGGTATCTGGGCAAACAGCAGGCCCCGGACGGTTCATGGCTGCCTTTGTGGTTTGGTAACCAGTGGAATGCCGGTGACGAAAATCCACTCTATGGGACCGCCAGAGTCGTTTTGGCACTTCGTGAAATCGGGCACGACAGGTGCACGATGACCAAAAAGGGCCTGCAGTGGCTCTTGGACAACCAGAACACGAATGGAAGCTGGTCGGGCCGCAGGGGGCTGCCAGCTTCCGTCGAAGAAACCTCAGTGGCGATCGAAGCTCTCAGTGGACATACTGCTGCAAACAAGGCCGTCAAGAGAGGTACCACCTGGCTGGCGGAGCGGATTCGGGACGGCCTGCTCCCGGACCCATCCCCAATCGGTTTCTATTTCGCAAAACTCTGGTATTTTGAACGACTGTACCCGATCATATTTGCGACAGCTGCGCTACGGCGCGCCGACCAAACGGCGTACCACGATTGAATTTCCAAGGCCATTGGAGCCACCTGTGTCAATATCTGCTGTTCCGGATATCTCATCCGAGCCGAATTTTTTGCCGGACGATCCCAAACCTGTGCGCAAAAAAGGACGCCGCCGCAGTACAAGTCATCTCAAAGCCGTCCCGGAATCACTAGAGGAGCGCACTCGTGTCAAAGATGCGGCAGAAGTGTACGCACACTCACTGGACAGAAACCGTGCCCTCTCCAAGGTGGAGCTGGAACAACATGCCCGCAAACTGCTGGATCAGTTGCAACTCCCGGAAAAATACCTTGGTTTCAGTATGGTGGTTGTGGGCAACTTTTTCTGGAAGCAACAATTTCTTGCCATACCATTCGAACGTCGTATGCTGCTGCTGCCACACTGCCTGAAACATGCCGAGGGCTGTCCGGCGGAATACACGGAATTTGGGCTCGACTGTGAACGATGTGGCGCCTGCTCCATTGCAGATTACAAGGTCCGAGCAGAACAGTTGGGGTATAAGGTGCTCGTCGCCGAGGGTTCGCCGGTCGTTCTTAAGATTATTGTCTCCGGATACATCGATGGGATTCTCGGCGTTGCATGCCTGAATGTGCTCGAAAAGGCGATCGACAAAATCCTGATCGCCGGTGTGCCGTCGTACGCTGTGCCGCTGCATTCCGGCGATTGCATGAACACGACACTGGACGAAGCGTGGGTTTGGAACGTACTCGAAAAATATGAACCGCTGCCCACACCACCCACCGCCAGCTACATCCCGCTGATGCGTGCATCGTCGCAGGTCTTCGCAGACAACTTTGAGCGATTGCTGCCACCTATCCGAACGAAGAAGCCACAGTACAAGGATCATCCCGTCGCATTTACAGAAAAATGCGCCTACAACTGGCTGGCTGAGGAAGGACGGCGATTCCGTCCGTTCATCACTTTGGCGGCCTGGTATGCCGCATCAAATGCCAATCCACTAACCGCCGGTGCCGAAACACCGGAGATACCGGATGACGTCGCTCGAGTCGCCATGGCCATCGAGGCATTTCATAAAGCGTCTCTGGTACATGACGACATCCAAGATGATGATGCATGGCGCTATGGCCGAAAAACTCTGCACCGCGAATACGGTCAGGCGCATGCCATCAATATCGGCGACTATCTGATTGGATTGGGATATCGCCTGATTCACGCGGCCAGCCGTGTCGATCCGCAAATCGGAGCCGACATTCTGGACAGCATGTCCACAGCGCATCTTCAGCTCTGCGACGGACAGGGCGCAGAAATGGCGTGGCACGAGACACCTGACTGGAACCTCACACCACTTGATGCCATGCAGATTTATGCCCTGAAAACGTCACCTGCGTTTGAAGCTGCACTGTACGCCGGATTGCGTTTGGCAGGACATGAACTTGCCGGATCCGAGTTGGTGTCGGTATTCTGTCGATATCTCGGCGTGGGTTTCCAGATCCTTAATGATCTGAAGGACTGGCAGGCAGATGCACACAACAAACTGGTAGCTGGTCAGGATGCACTGGCACGGCGACCCACCATCCTGTTGGCACTGGCGCTCAAAGAGACCAGCCAGGCGCAGCGGATTCAGCTGGAAGATTTGTATGCAGACGACACATCCAGCGGAGCAGGTGAGGTGCGGGTGGAACAGCTGCGAGAACTCTTTGAATCCTGCCGCGTATTTGAGAAGGCTGAGATACTGGTAGAACGCTGCCGGGAAAAAACAGTTGCTCTGATTGAGGAGGTTGAAAGTCAGCCAATGCAGCACCTCCTGCGGTTCTTCCTCGAAACGGTGCTTGCAGCGGATACCGGTCCGACTCCCGCCGAGCATCTGGATCCGTCGGAACCTGTTTTTGCGAATCTGCAGATTCCTCCCGCGCCAATTGTCCCACTGGGAATTCCGACTCCCTAAACCCCCACAGCTTTGGGATGAAATCTACCGCTCGATCGCTAATGTCGCCTATTCTCAGTGCTTTCTGCTAAAACATTGTGCTCGGACTGAGATCTGTTGCGATGCATGTCTCAAAGGAGGAAATAATTTACTACAATTCGAATAACGTGGGTGCCTGTGTGCTCATTTTTCGCTCAGACTGCGTGTAATTGCGGCAGACATTTCACAACTGTTCAGTAGACTATGGCCTCAGAGCACAACCTCATTGCTGGATTGATCGGGCAGGGACCCGCCATGCAGGCTGTGTATCGCATCACACGCAAGGCGGCCCCGTCGAACGCAACTGTTTTGTTGACCGGGGAAACCGGTACCGGCAAAGAGCTCATTGCGCGAGCTCTACATGAATTGAGTCCACGCATGACCGGCCCGTTCGTGCGTGTGAATTGCGGAGCATTGTCAGAGAGTCTGCTTGAAAGTGAGTTGTTCGGTCACATCAAGGGAGCTTTCACAAGTGCCCACCAGAATCGAACAGGCCGGTTTGAAGCTGCGCACGGTGGCTCGGTGTTTCTGGATGAGATCAGCTCCGTTAGTTATCAACTGCAGGTGAAGTTACTGCGTGTATTACAGGAGCATGAGTTCGAACGCGTCGGTGATACCAGAACAATACAGATTGACTGTCGGGTGATCGTCGCCACAAATGTCGATCTGGTGGATGAAATCACTGCTGGTCGGTTCCGTGACGACCTGTATTATCGACTCAACGTCATCCCCATCGATCTGCCGCCACTGCGCGAACGACCTGAAGACATAGAATTACTGATTGATTTCTTCGTCGACACCTGTGCTGCTGCCAACGGCCAGAAACCACTTCAGTTCTCGACCGCGGCATTGCAGCTTTTGACGCAGTACCACTGGCCCGGCAATGTCCGTGAGTTACAAAACTATGTGGAACGGGCACTGGTACTTTGCAGTGGTGACTCAGTCGACGTGGATGACCTGCCGGAGCACGTGCGTGGTTTGCCCTCCGTACGAGGTGCACCCATCAATGTCGATTCAGTTGATTCCCTTTGCTCAGAATTGGTCAATCGGACCGTTGCTGAGGCCGGCCACGGTTCGAATGACTTATACGCTGCTGCCGTGAGCCGTGTCGAGCGCGAAGTCATCGTGCAGGTTCTGCGACAGTGTCAGGGAATTCAGACCCGTACCGCGATGCGTCTGGGGATCAACCGCAACACACTGCACAAAAAGATTGAAGAATATAAGCTTCAGGAAGAAGCGAGGTAGGCCCCGTTCTGACTGCCAGGCAAACGTTCTCGTGAACCGAAGTTGCTGGCGCAGCTGCATATATTCTGTATTGGACGGGCCGGCAGCCGTTGGGAGAGTGGCAAAGTATATCCATTTAATACCTGATATTGGCTATGACGCCTGAGGTGCCAGCACGGTTTCCTGACGAATCACCTCCTGAGCGACAACTGCACGGTTAATGGCAGATGATCTGATCCAACCGAAGGCCCGATGCAGCAAGAAATACAGGCCAGTCGCGGACTGACCATGCAGTGATCCAGTACCAGTCCAAAAGGAAACATGGTTGGGCCAGGAGCATACCAAGTGGGTGTCACTCCTGAGCCTTGCGCCACATGGTAGAGTCCCGACGCTCTTTGAAACCTTCGGAAGTGAGGCGACCAGGGCGTGGAATTGAAATCCCCCATGACAATGCACAGTGTTTCAGGTTGCCTCTGATGAACAGTCTGAACTGCCTGACTCAGTGCCTTGAAATGCTGATTACGCAGATCGAAGCGCCATGGAGTCATCGGCGAGTACGGATGCACGGCCACGACACGATAGTTCTGATCACGCAGCTGTACTGTCGCCAGTAATGACTTGCCCGTAGTGTCGGTCCCGATCATTGCGATGTCCGACAATGGATATTTCGAAAAAATGCCTACGCCAAATGAGCCTGATTGAGGTTGTGCTGCTGCGAATGGATGACTGGTGGCAAAAACCACCATTAACTGCTCATACAGTGCCGGGCTGAGTTCTGTGACCGTAATCACGTCCGCTGACAGATCACTGAGTCTCGCAGCAATCATCGCATGCTGATCGTTGTGAATATACGCGTTGATTGACGTGACCGTAATATCCGCTAAGCCAACACCGACCTCGGCTCTGCGAGCCGGAAGAATTATCCAGCTTGTGTGAAGACTGAGCAGCAACAACTGCACGAGCAGGGTCTTCCATTGCTTCGATAGCAACGCAACGGCAGTCGCCACCACACCCGCGACGACGAGTTGCATTCGTAGATTTGCCAGCAGGTCCGCGATCCAAGAGACACAAGCGAGAAGTGTTAACAGACCTGCAGCTAAAACGCCGACCTGCATCAGATTTCTTCCAGCGATGAGCATCCGCCAAACCCTTCCCTCACGGAAAGCAGCTGCACCTTCACCATTCGTATCGTTGATTCGCATGGCGCAGTTTATGCTTCCCAGAAGCTGCTGAGTCAACACCGTTTTCAGCTGGGCCATTTGTCCGACCCGTAACTCATCCAGCCAACCGGGCTGCGTCGTTTCGGCTACACAACAGTCACGTCATTGTTCGGACACGAGCAGTCAGCGCAGGTGGTTGTCGCACGTCAAATCGTCGTCACCAGAACAGCACAACCGTCATGCTGGCTGAAGCGCAGATCACGGGTGAAAATCCCAGTATTATGCGATCGAGTGTTTTTTACGACAGCGTGAAGGCGACTTCCAGACTTTCACGAAGATACAGTGCAACCTCTAATTCGGCGAATTTCAGCAAAGAGTTCGTATGGAAACTCGACAACTTGGTACCACAGACATGCAGCTCAGCCTGTTGACGTTCGGAGCTTCGTCGCTGGGTGCGGAATTTCGCGACGTCGATCTCGATGAAGCACAGCAGAGCGTTCGTGTGGCACTCGACCGGGGCATGAACTTCATCGATACGTCACCGTACTACGGCCGCGGGATGAGTGAAATTCTGCTGGGACGAATATTGTCCGGTATCCCCAGAGATTCCTGCTACTTGGGTACCAAGCTGGGTCGCTACGCTCCGGAACACTTCGATTTCAGCGCTCGCCGGGTGGAAGAAAGTGTGGACATCTCACTGGAACGGATGCGAGTGGACCATCTGGACATTGTCTTGTGTCATGACCTCGAATTCGTGGAAATGTCACAGATCGTGGAAGAAACGCTGCCGGCCCTGCGGCGTCAGGTAGAAAAAGGGAAAGTACGGTTTATTGGCGTGAGCGGATATCCGATGAAACTGTTCCGCTACATTCTGGCGAATTCAGAGATCGATGTGTTGCTGACATACAACCACTACACGCTGCAAAATGACATGGCGCTGGATTTGGTGCCGGCCTGTCAGGAACAAAATGTAGGCCTGATGAACGCTGCCCCGTTTTCGGCTCGACTGCTGACAAGAGCCGAGCTCCCCGTCTGGCACAAAGCAAATCCCGAAGTGCGTCGCATCGCCAGACTGGCGGCTGATCACTGTGCCGCAGCGGGCAGCGATATTGCCAAACTGGCTCTGCAATTTTCAATCGCCAACCCGGATTTCGCAACATGCGTAACCGGGTCCGCAAACCCGACTCGAGTTGGTCAATGGGTGGACTGGGCCGAAGAGCCCCTGGACGAACAACTGTTGGGCGAAGTCCGTATGATTCTTCAGCCAATTCACAACTGGCATTACATCGAAGGCCGACCAGAGAACAACGACACAGGATGAGTCCTGCTGTGCCAACTCGCAGACGAGACGCACCGCCCGGTTGATGTTCACGATAGCAGCACGTCGTAATACAGAACCGACTTGCGTGTAAATGCTGCAGTCTCCAAAAACGGCGATAACTTCGCCAACAGCAGACGAGTGTATACCCATTGTGATTCTTTGTCGCTGGAATTTTTCCTGCACGTTGTCTGGTCACTGACCTGTGTCTTCGTCAGTGCCATTCTCGTTCCCGGCGACGGCGGTTTTGGTCTCCAACAATCGCGCACTCCCGTCGGCGAACAGTCCGTATACCCCGCCACTGCGGGCGAAAGCAGCCGCCGCTCGTGGAAATGCCGAGACAGGTCATGAGGCCTGGTGAAAGACCATTGGAGGGTCAGCTGAATACAGGCACCATTGAATTGCAACGTACTGCAATGACTGGACCGTCGATGGATTCGCAGAGCTGCTGCTGGTCATGCTACGGGAGACTCAATGTCTGCCGGCTATACAGTAGCTGCCGGCGTTCACCAATGGTGTACGCCGGAGGGAAAGTGTCGTACCGGAACGATTTTGTTAGAGGTTATTCCCGCATTGCGTCCGACTCGCTGTAAATCTGCGGTTTCGCGTGGTCGGCAACAGGAAAGAGATCAGAATTCCGGTGACGTTTTGAACTCCGAACACTTTGGACAGCACACTTCCCAGGCTGTTCGCCGTCTGCGACATGTCGCTTGCCTGATTCGGCACTTCATATGGATTAACATTCATGATGCCGGTTCCCGTTTCTGTGCCCCGGAACGGACACTGGTGACTTTAAACGACATGCAGGAATCGATTCTTCGCTTTGCGGAAGGTGTGAACCAACCGATAGGCAACGTTCGTATTGACTCGGCATCTGGTGTGATTTGGCTGTTTTTAGACACAGTTAGCGTGTTTAATCATTGAGGTATGAGCGGATAAAAATGGAACCATCTGATCTGACACGCCGGGACTGGCTGACGACCTCCACATTTTTTGGAGCAGTGTCGCCATTTTCGCGGCGGTCTGTTACAGACGTGAGGGTTGGCGAATCTGCGGCCGCAGATATCCTGAACATAAAGTCGCGGCGCGAGCTGTTTGTTGATCGGTTTCTGATCGACAAGCTCGACGGGATGGATCTCAAACTGCATGAGCCACGGCCGGCTGCACCGCTGCACTCATCAGTGGCCGGACTTGAATACGGAACAGTAATCAAAGACGGTGGTTTGTATCGACTGTACTCCCGTGATGCTCGCGGGGCAAAGTTTGATGGGGACGAAACGGAGGTCACGCGGTACTACGAAAGCCTTGACGGAATTCACTGGACGAGGCCGGTGCTGAGACTGGTTGAACTGGAAGGCACCAGGAACAACAACGTGATTCTGCACCAACCATTCGTGTGCCACAACTTCTCACCGTTTTCTGACTCGCGGCCGGGTGTCTCCGCGGAACGACGGTTCAAAGCCCTGGCAGGCGTCCACAAAGGTGGAGGATTGGTCGCATTCACGTCCGGCGACGGAATCCACTGGAAGAGGCTGCGGGACAGGCCGGTGATCACCTCGGACAGTTTCGCTTTCGACTCGCAAAACGTCTCCTTCTGGTCAGCAGCGGAGCAGCGGTATGTCTGCTACTTCCGCAGCTGGAGCACACCACACGGGAATCTGCGGACGATCAGTCGCACCACGTCGACTAACTACCTGAACTGGAGCCCACCCACCCCGCTGCATCCAAACTTTCCTGGCGAGCACTTGTATACGAGCCAGACACATCCGTACTTTCGTGCTCCGCATATCTATATCGCAACACCCACACGATTTCATCCGGAACGAGGAAGCAGCACTGACATAATGTTTATGACGGCACGCACAGACAGCCCATATGACCGGACATTTCGCGAAGCATTTGTTCGTCCCGGCCTGGACCCAAAGCGATGGGGTAACCGCTCCAACTATGCGGTGTTGAATGTTGTTCCGACTGATTCCACAGAGATGTCACTGTATGTGACGCCGTTTCGTCGCCTGACGCTGCGAACCGACGGGTTCGCGTCGCTGCATGCTGGAGCCGATATTGGAGAGATGGTGACTCACGGACTTCGTTTCGAGGGAAAGTCGCTGGTGGTGAACTACTCGACCAGTGCAGGAGGAAGTGTGAAAGTCGAATTGCAGGACGCTTCTGGCCGGGCCCTGCCGGGATTTGCTCTCGCCGATTGCCCCAACCTCGTTGGCGATGCGATCGAGCAGTCAGTCATTTGGACCGGTGGCGAGGATGTTTCTTCGCTTGTCGGCAAAACTGTGCGGATGCGGTTCGTCATGCGGGAAGCAGATGTGTTTTCTCTGAAGTTCAACTGGTGAGTGACGCGCCATTCTCACGGCGTAATAATCGAGCCAGTCAATCATCAGATTTCCAGCCTCGCGGTATATGGCTGGTGGATCCATCCTGCGTTAACGGTGCAGTGTGTGGGACACCGAGTCGCTCTCCAGTTTATGCACAACGGCCGCCAAGGACAGTTTCGGTGACGAAGAACAACTAACGCTTCACAGCGTCTGAATCGCCTGGCAGGCATTAACCGTCGCGAGCTCATGTTTGCTCCGGGTGAGACTGTGTGGAATGTTCCGGAAGCAGCGGTTTTGAGTCTGGCAGTCGAATGAACATCGGTTTCCATTGCCCGTGAGGTCTCTTCGGATCACCAGATGGGAAAGCGCAACCTAGGGTTTGCTATCCCCTTCTTTTGACCTGAGCAACAGCGCAATTGATCTGCGACAATCGCAGGAACCAGGCTGAGTTATGATGTTCCGATACTTCAGCAGCCGGAAATTCTCCTGCATCTCGTCATCTGCTCGCAGCAACGTTTAAGAAACCGACAGCGGTTGTACGCCGTCTGTCACGCGATAATTTGGGGAAATACCATGGCAATAGCCTATTCCGGTTCGCTGCTGGTCGTTGATGATGACAAGCATATTCGAGTGGCCATGGCGGACTACCTCCGCAGCCTCGGCCACCGTACCGAAACCGCCAGCGATTGCTCAGAAGCCATCCGTCGGATGGAAGAGTTGCTGTTCGAAGTCGTGATTTGCGACGTGAATCTGCCCGATCGTGACGGATTCGAACTGCTGCAGTGGGGCCGCGAGAATTCACCCGACACTTCGATCATTCTGCTCACAGGCTTCGGGACCATCGAGAGTGCGGTCGAAGCCATGCGGATGGGGGCGTTCGATTACCTCACCAAGCCTGTGATCGATGAAGAGTTGAACCTGTCGATTGAACGTGCCATTGGTCAGCAACAGCTTCTGCAGGAAAACATCCGGCTCAAGGCCCAGCTCGATGAAAAACATGGGTTGTCCAACATCATCGGCAAAGATTACAAGATGCTGCGGATGTTTGAGCTGATTGAGAGCGTTGCTGACATGCCCACGACTGTCTTGATTCTTGGGGAAAGCGGAACCGGGAAGACCGTCACGGCGCGCAGTATCCACCAACTGAGCGATCGGGCCGACAAGCCTTTCGTGGAAGTGGCTTGCGGGGCGTTGCCGGACAGCCTGCTGGAAAGCGAACTGTTTGGTCATGTGGCAGGATCGTTCACGGGGGCCACTCACGACAAGATTGGTAAGTTCCTTCAGGCAGACAGTGGCACACTGTTCCTGGACGAAATTGCTACAGCGTCGCCTCAACTGCAGGTCAAACTGCTGCGAGTCCTGCAGGATCGTGAATTTGAACCGGTTGGTGGTAACGAAACTCACAGAATTGATGTCCGGCTGGTCCTGGCCACCAACGAAGATCTCGAACAGGCCGTCCAGCGTGGTGAGTTCCGTGAAGACCTGTACTACCGGATCAACGTGATCACACTGACACAACCTTCACTTCGCGAACGGATTGGTGATATTCCTCTGCTGGTAGATCATTACATGTCACACTTCAACGAGCAGACAGGTCGCAGTATCCACGGCATTGACGAACAGGCGATGCTGGCCCTGCAGCAGTATCACTGGCCGGGCAATGTCCGCGAGTTGCTGAATGTTCTTGAGCGAGCGGTCGTGTTATCACAGAGCGATTTCATCACTCCTGGTGATCTGCCTGAAAAAATGTTTGCTCAGCAGGAACGATCTACAGGCGTGGACGTGCAACTGGGCAATGACTCTCTAAAGACCGCTCTGACTCAGCCGGAACGACAGCTGATTATTCAGGCACTGGAAACCAATGGCTGGAATCGCCAGAACACCGCGAAGGGGCTGGGCATCAACCGCACGACTCTGTACAAGAAAATGAAACGCTACAACATCGATTTCGAATCTGTGTACAAGTACGTGTGATGTGCGCCGTTCAGTCAGACCGGAGATATCAGTCGACGGCTTTGAACTGCGTACGAGTGATCAGCCATTTCGGAATCATCAATGCTGGACAGGCGGCTGACCCGTTCTTCTGCACTGGTTCCGGCCGGAGTTCATTGAACTTCCAGCGTTCTTCGATACCCGTTGACGGGCTGGACACGATTTAGTCCCGTCGGTGCCCTCGTCGCGCTGGAGCACGGTTGTCCGTTGTCCGTCGATGATGACAGACATCTCAGGTTCCCTGAGAGTTAACGCTGACTGTCGGAAAAACTGTCACAGGAGTCCGGATTGCGTTAGCAGTGAGCTGCAAAGCCGTCCCGGGTGAACTAGATTTTCAGTGTTCCGGTCGTCAGTCATCGTGATGCTGAAACCTTGTTCGGCAGACCGCTCCTTTGTCCAGTACCCGCAAAACTTTCCGAAGATTTCTCAAGCGATTGCGCGTCACTGAGACTGATCGGTCAGCGCGAAATCTGCAAATTGTTGCATGGATCCTGCGGGAATCCCGCACTATTCGCGAACCCAATTTTCGAACGCTCTCAGCCCAGGACCTGCGTTGTGTCTTCGACCGCTATGACGAACTGTATTTCGACGGACAACTTAATCTGGCTCTGAAGGAAACACCGCTGGAATTTCGTGTTTCATCGCGGATGACCAGAGCGGCGGGTAAGACCAGTTCCTGGAGGAAGAATCGAAATTCACCGATCGAACGACTGGAAATTGCGATATCCTCCACACTGCTGTCACAGACATCCGACAATGATCAGGCTGGTCGAAACATTTGTGTCACGGGCCTGGAATGTTACACGCGGCTGGATGCACTGATGCGAGTCATGGAACATGAGCTGGTGCATTTAGCCGAATTGCTGGGTTGGGACGAATCCAGCTGCCTGCAGGATCGGTTTCAAAGGATTGCGTGGCAGGTATTCGGACATACTGATCATCGTCACGGTTTGATCACCCCAAGTGAACGGGCGGCTGCAGCGAGAGTGCGTCTCGGTGGTCACGTGAGGTTTGAATTTCAGGGGCGGATTCTGACGGGCATCGTTAACCGAGTCACTCGCCGTGCCACGGTGCTCGTTCCTACAGCCGATGGAGAGATATTTTCCGACGGAATTACTTACCGCAGGTATTATGTGCCGATCAGGATGCTGGAGTCGGTCGATGATCACAGCTGAATATACCGATCTGTTACGAACAGGATTTGACAGCCCTGACCTTTTGTCAATCGTCAAATGAGGGGAAGGACGGGCCTTGACTGGCTGGGGTTGAACGTAGCGAACACCCCAGTTTCATCAACCAGGGGCTCCCTTCGGCCCCAGCCACCCGTCAATCGACGTCGGACAGTGAACTGTCCCGATTTCTGGGCAATCGCGCAGCGATGTGGCACGGCTGAACAATTTGCGATTAATTGACCGGACTGCCGAGAAGTCCGATGACCGTTGTTTTACAACGTCACCTAGCGTCTGCATCCGAGGCCGTCGTTGCCTTGCCGACAGTTTTCTTCTTCTTTGCGGTCTTCTTCTTTGCGGTCTTCTTCTTTGCGGTCTTCTTCTTTGCGGTCTTCTTCTTTGCGGTCTTCTTCTTTGCGGTCTTCTTCTTAGTGCCGGTTCTGGCCGCCTTTTCTTCCAGCCACTCAAGCGCCTGTGCCAAGGTCACGTCATTGATGTCGTGATCTTTGGGAATCGTCGCGTTGACCTTGCCATGCTTCACATATGGTCCATAACGACCTTCAAAGATACCGATCACCACGTCGTCTTCCGGGTGCTTCCCAACTTCACGAACCGGCGTCGGGGCCGCCCGTTTCTTTGTGTTTTTCAACATGTCGACCGCGACGTCGATTGTCACGTTGAGCACATTATACGATTGCCCGTCAAACTCTTTGACATGCGTCTTGCGGTCGAAACTAGCATAGACTTTATCGTGCAGGACGTACGGGCCGAATCGACCGACTCCGGTGTTCACGACCTTGCCGGTGATCGGGTGGCGGCCAATCCGTCGAGGCAGTGCCAACAACGCAATGGCAGTTTCCAGCTCCAGATTCAGTACGTCGAAACAGTTGGGGACACTGCAGCGTTTGGGCTTGGGTACTTCTTCAGTCACTTCTCCCAACTGAAGATACGGCCCAAACGGCCCGTTCAGCTGGTAGATTGGCAGGCCTTCTTCGGAATGCATCCCCAGGGTTGCCGGACCCTTTTGTTTTTCTTCAATCAGTCGTTCCGCCAGTTCATTGCTGAGATCCGCAGGGGCCATCGTAGCGGGGATTGAGGCCGTCAGTTTTTCTTCCCCATCGATTTTTTCGAAGTAGGGACCGTATCGACCGACCCGAACATCCGCATCAATGCCATGCAGCTTCAGAGTACACGCCTGCCGAGGATCAATGTCCGATTCTTTCTTTCTGACCTGTTCATCAATGCCATCGCTGTCCGAATAGAACTTTCGCAGGTAGGGCAAACGGTCGGCATTACCGGCAGCGATGTCGTCCAGCGTTTGCTCCATACCGGCTGTAAACCCAAAATCCACCAGCTTTGGGAAATGTTTTTCCAGCAGGCGCGTCACTGCAAGACCCTTGAATGTTGGTATCAGCTGTTTGCCGTTCGTATTCACATATTCCCGGGTTTGAATTGTGCTGATGATACTGGCATACGTCGAAGGACGACCGATTCCCTCGGCTTCCAATCGGCGTACAAGCGACGCTTCCGTATGTCGGGCCGGTGGTTTGGTTTCGTGACTGATTACTTCGACCCGGTCACAGCCGATCGTTTGCTGTTCTTTCATTGGGGGCAGTGGTGAATCCTGATCTTCCATGGCTGCGTCCGAATCATCGGATCCTTCCACATAGGCTCGGAAGAAGCCTGCGAATTCAACGGTCCGCCCACTGGCGCGAAATTCAGCGTCTTCGACTGAAAGCATGACGGTTTCAAAGCGCAGACGAGCGTCAGCCATTTGAGTGGCCATGGTGCGTTTCCATATGAGATCGTAGAGACGCCATTCCGGACCGCTGAGCCCCAGTTCATCAACAGTCTTCATTTCAGTGCCTGCGGGGCGAATCGCTTCGTGTGCTTCCTGAGCTCCTTTAGACTTGTTGTCAAACTGCCGAACTGACCGGGTCAAAAAATCCTTGCCGTACAAATCATCGATGCGCCCCCGAACGGCCTTCACCGCCTCGCCGCTCAGATTCATGCTGTCGGTACGCATGTACGTGATGTGACCAGCTTCATATAGCCGTTGCGCGGTTCCCATCGTATCACGAGCCGCCATCCCGAGCTTGCGGTTGGCTTCCTGCTGCATCGTGCTCGTGGTGAATGGCGGATAAGGCCGCCGCGTTTGCCTCTTCTGTTCGACTCTTAGTACGGTCCAGGAGTTTTCAGCAATGCGCGACTGAAGATCCCTGGCTGCAACCTCTTCCAACAGAAGTACCGTTGAATCTTCTTTGAGCATCCCCGTGTTCTCATCAAAGTCCTTGCCAGTGGCGATTCGCTGGCCAGCAAGCGTCTGGAGGACAGCTTCGAAACCACCTTCCCCTGACGCGTTGAGAACGGCCTTGAGGTCCCAGAAGGTCCCGCTGCGAAACCTGAGCCGCTCGATTTCTCGTTCGACCAGGATTCGCACGGCGACACTCTGAACACGACCAGCTGAGAGTTTTGGTGCGATTTTCTTCCACAGCAAAGGGCTGAGCGTATATCCGTAAAGGCGGTCAACGACCCGGCGCGTTTCCTGAGCAGCAACGAGATTCTCATCCAAGTCGCGTGTTTCAGCTAATGCCTCCAAAATGGCCTTTTTCGTAATCTCGGAAAAGACCATGCGTTTGACGGGAACTTTGGGAGCCAGCAGCTGCACCAGATGCCACCCAATACTTTCACCTTCCCGGTCTTCATCCGTCGCGATGATCAGCTCATCGGAGGTTTTCAGCAAAGCCTTCAATTCCCTGATGACCTTCTTTTTGTCACTGGAAACGACGTACAGCGGGTCAAAGTCGTTGTCCACATTGACGCCAAGTGTTGCCCAGGATTCTTTTTTCAGCGCAGCAGGAACCTCACTGGCCTTCGCTGGCAGATCGCGAACGTGCCCCACACTCGCACGCACGGCATAATCACTACCGAGGAATCCCTGTATTTTCTTTGCCTTCGCAGGCGACTCGACAATAACGAGTGACTTCTTGCGTGCAGCCATGCGTGACATGCCGGTGTTGTGTGAAACAGACGTACAACCAGTTGGACAGGAGCCACACCACGGTGATACCAGCAAAGCCAAGCCCTGGTGTGGCAGTCACTGATTCATGAACAAGAGTCAGTGTGACGTAACCTCAATCTTGGATTGACCTTGCCTAAACCATCCCCCCAGCTAAAATCCTCGGCTTTGTGGCCTCACCGATGGTGGTAACCGAGTAAATCTGAAAGGTTCCGTCCCCATCAAGATACGGGTGAATAAGGCATTTTTCCCCAGCCTGTCAAGCCAGGTGGGGAAAATGCCGCCCATTCAGCGAATTCAGATTCAGAGTATCACACATGGCTTCTCCTTTTAAGTTCTTCCGTCAACACCAGGCCGGCATGATGGTTGTCCTGGTTATCCTGGCGATGTTGGTGTTCACTCTGGACGCTCTTTTCACCGGGCAGGGAGCGAATTTCTGGCTGCTGGGACTGTTAGTGGGCGGTACAGTTTGCGGAGTTGCAGGAATTGGGAGTGGTCGCTGGCTGCATTGGGCAATCATTGGAGGGTTTCTGGGAACAGTGATGGGCCTGATGGTGCCGGAGTTCAATAAACCTGACGGAGTGATTGCCACAACTTTTGGGATCGTCGAACAGGAAGAGCTCCAGGATCTTTCCGAGCGTCGAGCAGTGGCCAACGGGTTCATGCAGCTGGCCAGCGAAGCGGCATTTGGGCCTGGCGGCAGACAATTCGCTTTTCAGTTTGGATTTGGTCATCCGTCGCAAAGAGAAGATCTGCTGTTTGGCCGTCTGATGCACGAAGAGGCAAAAGCCCTGGGAATCGCTGTAACCGATGAAATGATCAGTGATTTCGTCAACAAGTGCACTGGAGACAAGCTGTCAGGTGAATCCTTCGGCATTTCACGAAGAGCTCTCTCATATAAGCAGGCGCCCGTTCATTCAGAAGCTCTGTTTGAAATCCTGCGAGAACAACTCCGTGACAGACTTGCTTATATGGCACTTTTGCCAACCGGCAGTGTGTCTCCGCCCGCGCCCGGCGTTTACTGGGAGTATTTTCAGCGGATGAATGTCCGTCAGTCGATTCACGTCACCGAACTTGACCTGGATGCGTTTACAGACCAAATAGCTGACCCTACGGATGACCAGATTCAAGATCTGTTTGATTCGGCAGTCCACAAACGACCAAATCAGGATGAACCGGGTTCCCCGGGGTTTGCCCTGCCCGGACGCGCCAGAATCGCGTGGCTGGAACAGGACTACGATTCCATAGAATCCCTGGTTCCGCCTGTGACCGACGAGGAAGTTGAGACATTTTACAATGAAAATCGTGATGCCCGTTATCGGACTATCGTCGTCCCCGAGAAGGCGGACACCACTCCCTCCGCAGACAGTACTCCAGGAGAGCCGGCTCCGGTCGATGTGACTCCGGAGTCGGAGCCTGATCCTGGCAGTGACCCTGAGTCCAGCGACAAACCACCCCCTGCTGGGGATGGTCCAGGTGATTCGGCTATTGAGAAATCCGCGCCTGAATCAACTGACGAGGAAACAGAAGAACCCGAATCCACTGTATCTGAACCGACAGTGGAAGAAAGTCCGTCTGAGGGCACCGATGATGGTGGTCAGTTTTCCGTCGACGATCCGGAAGCTGTCGCTGAAACACCGGCAACACAAGACCTGGCGGACACCGAAGGTCCTGTCGCCTTGGAAGCTTCTGCGGCAACCGATGAAGGGACCGACATTTCACCTGATCCTCTGTTTCCTGTCCAACTGAGAATTCCTGAAGAGTCTGAAACAGAATCCGGCGAAGAAAATCCACTGATGGCACCGGAATACGAGTATCGCGAGCTGGACGACGATCTTCGCGAAAGTATTCGCGACGAATTGCTGCAGCAGCGTGTTCGTAAAGCGATTGCAGAAAAGATGCAGGCCGGCTGGGATTTTCTGCGGTCCATTCAGTCCGAGTTGAGGAAACGGCGCACCAGCTTCATGAAACAGGATCCACAGAAACACCTGGATGATCCGGATGCCGCAGCTCTCGATCTGCGACGTGAAATGGCAAACTTCACACCAGAGCTGCTCGAACGAATGAAGAACTATGCCAACGACAACAATTTCATCTACGTCGTGACTAATCTTGTCTCTTTTCAGGACTTTAGTGACCGGGACGATTATCCGCTGGGGCTGGCTGTCGATCCTAGTCTGCCCCCTTTTCAGGTCCAAGGCGCAACCGAGGCCGTCGCCTTTAAGGTTTTTTCGGGATTCGGTACAGACGTAGCAGCCAACGACACTCAGTTATTTGTGCCTGAACGAGCGGTCTTAGAGCCGCTTGCAGAGGATGGTACCGAGAGTCATTACGTCTACTGGACTGTAGAGTTTGAGGAACCCCATGTACCAAAAACACTCAAGGAACACGGCGTGCGCGAGCAGGTGAAGCTTGCTTTCAAACGTGCCAAGGCTCGCAAACCCCTTACTCAGCGTGCTGAGCAGCTGGCTCAAAAGGTTCGCGATGGCCTGGAGAAAGCGGACGAAGAACGAATTTCAATGGCGGAGACACTGAAATCCGAGTCGATTACGGGAGAGGAAGCATCAGCCACGCTCACCGTTCGATTATCTCAGCCGTTTTCCTGGCTTCGTCAAAGCCAGGCTCCTCCAACCAGTTTCCAGTCTCGAGGACCTCGAGCCGAGCTGTCCACGATTCGCTTTGCTGATGGAGCGTCGACTCTAACTGGTATCGGCCAGGAGTTTATGAGAACGATCTTTGAAGAACTGGGCGATGATGAAGTGGGAATTGTGCCGAACTATGATCGGACGCGTTACTTTCTGGTGCATGTGACCAATCGCTTCCCAACTCTGGACAACGGAATCGACGGCCTGCAGAGTCGATTTGCGATGGAAGGCCGAATGAATTTTCTAACTTCTCCAGTGACAGAATTGATGAGTGGTGAGATCGTGAACCCTGTGGTCATTGAATGGAAACGAGCGACTTGGCGCAAGTACGGCGCCGGTCCTGATGCAGATCCCGGTGAGTCTTAGAGTCGGTCGATGCTTGGCTGCGGTCTTCGCAGAACGCGAACGCAACGGACAGAATTGATTTCTCTCCGATTCGCAGGCATCTGCCGGAAAATTGAACCATGGCCCGGCCATCACGCTCAATCAGATAAGATCTCGGTTTCTGCCTGAAACGATCCCTCAGAAACAGTGTAGGGGCGGATCTTGACAAACCCGCTGATGCCGACGATCACGACCGCCAGAAACAGTGTAATACCCAGCCATTGGCGAGCGTTGTCGCGGATCTTTTGAGTTCCTGGTTTGCTGCCGACCAGAATGCAGGCCAGCACAAACACGGCGAGAGCCAGCAGGAACTTGGTGCCGACCAGTGCGTGGTAGAGCGAATCTCCTTTGTGACTGGGTAAAGCCTGCACATAATTGTAGATGCCGCTGATCAGGAAGATCAGTACGCCGGGATGCACGAATTTTTTCCAGCGATTGCGAATACGATCATGCAGATCTGAGTTTTCGTCCTTCAGCAGCGGCTGCAGAACCAGCCAGATAAACGTGCTGCCGCCAATCAGAACGATTGCGCAGCCAATATGTGCCCAGCGCGAAACGACGGGAAGGACGAATTCGGTGTCCATAATTCGGTCTCTCGATTGAGTGTTTCCGTGGCAACAGACAGGAACACAAATTGAACCGGTACCATGGTCGTGCCAATTCACCGTGGCTGTCCGGTACCAGGCATTATGCCGTCTCGTTTCCTGCTTCCAGTGTGTCAGTTTCGTCCTGAATGTACGATCTCTCTTCGTAGAAGTATCCCACAGGGATGAACAGTACAGAAGTGACGATCAGCACATAGACCCAGAACCGATAATAGTCGGCCCCTTCCAGTTGATCCTGTCCGCCAACGGTAATGGAAGAGGACAATTCCGTTTTTGGGACGTTGCCGCGTTCTCGTTCGACTTCGGCTCGCCCCTCTTCACCTCGAGCGGCAATGATACGTTTTTCCAGCCACATGTACGGCTGGGCGGACGTTTCGACCGTATCGACTTTAGCTCGAGTCACCGTTCCGGTGAGTATGACGTCCCACTGCGTCAGCAGCTGTTCATCGGCTCCGGGTGATGCAATTCGAAAGTCATTGACTGTAATCTGGTCATAGACAAGATTGTGGCCCAGAGAATCCGTGAGTGAGTCAATCAACTCATTGCCCTGGGCATCCGACGGCAACCGGCCATTCGTCGCATCCTTAGCGGACGCCAGGAAGGCCTGTTTGACCATTGCGTAAGCCTCATTGAGCACATCGTTTTCTGATGTGTCGACGGTCTGGTATTGATTCTTTTCGTTAAAGCGTACCACGATGTCGTCGACGGAACCCTGAGTGCCGTCATAACCAAAGATACGGACGATGTGGATCGGTGCTGCAAACCTGTAGTGACCCGAATCAATCGTCTCACCAACGCCCATACTCTCAATGTTTGCAGTAACCTCATTGATTCCGGGTGTCTGAATGAAGCTGTTCACAATGCCGGTAAACAAGTTTCCCAACGACACGGAAAACAACCAGACCGCCATGATGACAGACTTCATCGACTTGGGAGCCTGCGTATAGGAAAACTCCAGGCCCGTAATCGAAATCATGACTTCAGCGGAGGACAGCAACAGATAGGCCCACAGTTGCCAGGCGATCGAAGGGACCTGTCCCCGATCAATTAGCTGCTGAGCCACCATCAGGACTGCGAACGCCGCCAGCGTCAGGAAAAAACCGACCGACATTTTCCTGATCGCAGTTAGATTCCAAACCCTGTTGACCGCGGGATAGATTCCAAACTGAAAGACCGGAATCAGAATCATGATCAGGACCGGATTCACCACCTGAATCTGTGACTCCAGCCACTCAATCCCGAGAAATCGGCGATTCATATTCTGAGCCTGCAGGACCCACGATGATCCGGTCTGGTCGAAGACTCCCCAGAAGACGGCGATGAAGGCGTAGATGATGCACAGCTTCAGTAGTGCGGCGATCCCCTCGCGGCTGAATGTCTCCTCAAAGAAACGTCTGCCACCAGCCGGCACATGGACAAAGCGATTGCGCCCCATCCAGAACAGCAGCGTGGCAATCGCCATCAGCGCACCAGGAACGCCGAATGCAACATGCGGGCCGTACCATTTCAGCAGTACAGGCGTCATCAGTGTGGAGAACGTCGATCCGAAGTTGATCGAGAAATAAAACCACTGAAAGATTCGTGTCATTAGGTGACTGTTTTTGTGGCCAAACTGGTCACCCACGTGAGCTGACACACAGGGCTTGATGCCACCACTGCCAATAGCAATCAACCCCAGACCCATGAAAAGCCATGTCCCGGGAGACATGCCCGCACCGCCCATCAAAGCGAGTACTACATGGCCCATGCAATAGACGATCGACAGCGATAGAATCGTGCGGTACTTGCCTACGAAAATATCAGAAAGCAGGGACCCAAAAACAGGAAAAAAATACGTGGCAGTAACGAAATAGTGGTAGTACCCGCGGGCCGCTGCGTCGCTCATCGCCGTCCCGACTTCGCCGTCCACCATGTAGTGGAGATACTTCGTCATGAAGACCACCAGAATGGTCTTCATCCCGTAGAAACTGAAACGTTCGGCTGCCTCGTTACCGATGATGTACGGAATTCCAGGCGGCATCCCGGCAATGTCGTGAGGCGTATCTCGGTATTTCGCCATATATCTGACCTGATGGCCGTGTCTCGACTGACCACGTTCGAGAAACCGGGGGTTTTCAATTGAGAAGTTCCCGGGATCAGGAGGGCGAAGCCTATTTGAGCGGCCACAATTCGCCAAACGAGTCGCGCTGATATTGCGTCAGTTGCTGAATTCCCTCCTGTCCCAGATTCAGCAGTTGCTGCAGCGTAGCATTGTCGAATGGCTCACCTTCTGCCGTCCCCTGGACTTCAATAAATCGTCCGCGGCCGGTCATGATCACGTTCATGTCCACATCGGCCGCACTGTCTTCCACGTAATCCAAGTCCAGTGCAGGTTTCCCGTCGACCACACCCACGCTCACAGCCGCCACGCTGTCTCGAAGAATTGGCCGCTCCGATTGAATGGCCAGAATAACATCGCACAGTGCAATGAATCCGCCGGTGGTACTAAGTGTTCGCGTACCACCATCCGCCTGCAGAACGTCACAGTCAATGACAATCGTGTGTTCGCCAAGCGCCTCGAAATCCACTGCGGCACGAAGACTCCGCCCGATCAGTCGCTGGATTTCCGTGGTGCGACCGTCAACCCTTTTTCGATCTCGTTGTTTTCGAGGCGACGTGCTGCCCGGAAGCATGCTGTATTCGGCCGTAACCCAGCCCAGCACCGGCGAATCTTCGTCACGTGGACGCCGCCAGGGTGGAACTGACATGTCCAAGCTGGCTGTGCAAAGGACCATTGTCTGGCCAGCCTGGATCAGGACGCTGGCTGGCGCCGTTTTTGTAAATCCGCGCTGAATGGAAATGGGGCGCAGTTCGTTCGCAGCACGTCCGTCGTGTCTTGCCATGAGAAGGAATAGTTTCTGTCAGAGGGATGGGTAGCGCGGCACACAATGATTCCTACATACTGTATTGTTCGAGTGCTCCGCGAACGAGCGGTCCCATTTTGGGAGGATCTGCTTCAAACCAGACAGTCAGTCCGGATTCGTGCAGTGCCTCTGAACACGTCGGACCGACGGAGGCCACATGCGGAACGGACGTGAGCCATGATCTTTCCAGATCCAGCTCACCGGCCACCCGCAGAACGTGCCTGATCTGCTGAGCGCTCGTGAACAGGGTGATGTTGGTTTGCCCGTCAACGGCTGCTCGTATAGCAGCCTGCAACGGCGACAGATCTTCCGGCAATGCCCACCGATAGACGGGTATTCTCAGCACGGCGGCTCCTCGATCCTGTAACGCAGCCGTCAGTTCCGGGCTGGAATCTCCGTATTCCTGTACGGCGACGATTCGGCCTTTCAGGCAGACATCAGCGTGGTCGATCGCTGACATTAATTCTCGCCAAGTATTCGGTGACTCTGCACGAACGGCAGGCAAAAGTCCGAGTCGGTGGATGACGGCTGCAGGCTTGGGGCCTCGAACGATGACGGCAAGACCAGCCATGCGCTCTAGCAGCTGTTGTTCCAACGACGCCGATCGCGCCAGATCAAGCATAGCCGTGGTGCCAACCCCTGTGAGCAGGATCAAACAATCGACCTTACCGCCAGCGAGCTGCCGGATGACGCGTAAGGCATCCTGATTATCTTCCAGCGGGACTTCTCTCATCGACGGAGCGACCATCGCCTCCCCACCATGACGCTCAATCAGTTGCCGCATCTCGTCCGCGCGACGACTTTCAAAACTGCACACGATGGGTAAATTGGCCATAAATCGTCATTGGCAGATGCGACGAATCGCACGAGTAAAATAATCAACAACTCCAGCATCATCAATGGACGACACCACCTCAAAGTTGCTGCGTCCGGCCCGTATGTGGCGATGATCCACCACTGTCATTCCCTGAGTCAGCTCACCGGCAGTTTCGATATCAATGTAAGCGCTTTCGGCCTGGAAGGCCTCGACACCGGCGGCCACGGCCAGTGCCGACACCCCGTGTAACGGAATCCCTTCCTGAGCTTCGTGGTCTCGGTAGCCGCGCACAGCAAACTGCAGCAGTCTCGACACAAATGAACCTACAGGCGTCGGTTTCAGGGAACGGCACAACGTGTTGAGATCATCGAACCCGAGCACCGGTTTGTCGCTGATTTCGAGCGGAACCAGCGTCTTGTGGATCGGCAGGCTGCAGACAGCACAAGCTGCCTGAGTGTCTGCCCAGATATTAAATTCTGCGGATGCCGTCACGTCACCAGCCGCGTGAGTGCTGCCACCGAGTGACACCACACTGTGCAGGTGCCCGGACAGCTGTGGATCACGGTCGGCGGCGAGAAAAAGATTAGAGAGTGGCCCCAGTGTTAACAGGCGGACTTCGCCCGGGTATTCCCGAACAAGGTCCACAATCAGTTTGTCGGATTCACGCCGGTTATGGAGGTCGGCAATCCCGACATCTGTCTGGCCAAGTCCGTCATGACCATTCAGGCTGCGGCTAAGTTCTGCAATCTCGGGCATAGCATCATTGATGAATGCCGGGAGGTTGCATTGACCGATTCGCGGATAGCGTACCGGGTTCACTAGTTCGATGAGGTATTGCAGGTTGCGCGTCGCCTGCAGACCGCTAACAATTCCCGCAGAAGCAGTGACGGCGAGCAGTTCGACCGATGGATCTCCCATTGCGGTCAGAACGGTCAGAGCATCGCCAATCCCCGGATCAGCGTCAATAATGAGCTTTTGAACCAAAGAACTTCCTCGCCTGCCGCGCATGACCCCGTCGAAGCAGTGTACCGAATCCTGCTGTAGCAATGAAGATTTGGATACCGGAAAACGTCGGATATCACTTTGCGACTCTGCTGGCAGATATCGGAACTCGAGGGAAACCAATCCGCTGGACGGTGTGGGGGAAACCAGCAGGAGACAGATACCTTACGCGCTCGCGCAGACCGCTCTCCTGCCGTTCTAGCCATCAATACGTCTCATTCCTGGTTCATCATACCAACGGTTCAGCTCCGCTTCTTGAACGACCGGAAATTGCTGTTAACCTTCGCCAGATTTTGCACAGTTCACTGCGTCCGCCGCCGATGCGTGCGGTCCGGTGAAAGGCAGATTCACGCAGTCGGACTTGAGATCCAATGTGCAGGTACACAATCAGTGCCACGTCGTGACGACATCAAAAAGATCCTGATCATCGGCTCCGGACCCATTGTCATCGGGCAGGCTTGTGAATTCGATTATTCGGGAACTCAGGCGTGCAAAGCCTTGCGATCAGAGGGCTACGAAGTGGTTCTCGTTAATTCCAACCCCGCCACGATTATGACCGATCCTGACACAGCGGATCGGACCTACATCGAGCCGATTACCTGGCAGTACGTCGAAAAAATCATCGAACGGGAGCGTCCGGACGCATTGCTGCCAACGCTTGGCGGCCAAACCGGACTCAACACGGCAATGGATCTGGCCCGCCATGGAGTGCTCGAAGAATACAACTGTGAGATGATCGGGGCGAGTGAAGACGTTATCAATCGCGCGGAAGAACGCGAAACGTTTAAAGAGGCAATGAAGGCTGTCGGTCTTGAAGTGCCTAATAGTACTGCAGTCCACACGCTGGACGAAGCAAAAACCGCCCTGGAACACATTGGCCTGCCGATCATTGCCCGCGCCAGCTTTACTCTTGGCGGCACCGGTGGAGGCATCGCGTACAACATTCAGGAATTTGAAGACATCGTGCGACGTGGGCTCGAGCTGTCACCCGTCACGGAGGTGCTGCTGGAAGAGTCCATCATCGGCTGGAAGGAATATGAAATGGAAGTGATGCGTGACTGCGCGGACAACGTGGTCATCATCTGCTCAATTGAGAACTTTGATCCTATGGGTGTACACACCGGCGATTCCATCACGGTCGCTCCGGCTCAAACACTCTCGGACAAAGAATATCAAAGGATGCGCGACGCAACGATCACCTGCATGCGAGCGATCGGAGTCGAAACCGGGGGCTCCAATGTCCAGTTTGCGATAGATCCTCGCACTGGTCGCATGACGATCATTGAAATGAATCCCCGAGTGAGTCGCTCAAGTGCTCTCGCATCAAAGGCCACTGGGTTTCCGATTGCCAAGATTGCGGCAAAGCTGGCGGTGGGGTACACACTCGACGAAATCCCCAACGATATTACTCGTAAAACACTGGCCTGCTTTGAACCGACGATTGATTACGTCGTCACTAAGATTCCTCGCTGGACGTTTGAGAAATTCCCTGAAGCGGACCCGACACTGACAGTTCAGATGAAATCCGTCGGCGAAACGATGGCTATTGGACGCACGTTTCGAGAGTCACTGCAGAAGGCGCTGCGAGGCCTGGAAATCGGGCATTTTGGACTCGGCGGGGGAAAGAAAGATCTGTGGGGATCCAGTCATCAGCCGGACAAAGCTGCTATTCGCAAGAATCTGTCGACGCCGAATGAAGATCGTATTTTCTGGCTGCGATATGCCTTCCACGCCAACATGAGCGTTGAAGACATCTTCGCACTCACCAAAATCGACCCGTGGTTTCTGAGAAACCTGGAACAGCTGGTGGCGATTGAGGAAGAAATTCGGGCAGTCGAGCGAATGGAGGACGCGTCATCTGAACTGATAAAGCGAGCCAAGCAGAATGGATTTTCGGACGCCCAGCTGAGTTACTGGTGGGACACGTCTCAGATCGAAGTACGGCGGTATCGTAAGTCGCTCGGTATCGAAGCAACATTCAAGCAGGTGGACACGTGCGCAGCCGAATTTGAAGCCGTGACACCATATTTTTATTCCACGTATGAACAGGAGGATGAAACTCCAGCCAAGAAACCTGGCAGGCGGCGCATTATGATTCTCGGCGGTGGTCCCAACCGCATTGGTCAGGGAATTGAATTCGACTATTGTTGCTGCCAAGCTGCGTTTGCTCTCGACGAACTGGGCATTGAGAGCATCATGGTCAATTCGAACCCGGAAACAGTTTCGACCGACTACGATACATCGAACTATCTTTTTTTCGAACCTCTTACAACCGAAGACGTCCTGAACATCTGCGACCGGATGCAGCCGGATGGTGTCATCGTCCAGTTTGGCGGGCAGACTCCGCTGAATCTGGCTCGTGGACTCGAAGCGGCCGGTGTGAATATCATCGGTACCAGTCCGGATATGATTGACGCGGCCGAAAACCGCGAGCGTTTTCAGGCCATTTTGGAAAAACTGGATCTGCGCCAGCCACCGAATGGTGTTGCCGTCAATACCGAAGGTGCTCGAGCCGTGGCGGACCGAATTGGTTATCCCGTTCTGGTCCGACCAAGTTATGTGCTGGGTGGGCGTGCGATGGAAATCTGCTACGACCAGGAATCACTGGTTCGATACATGACTGAAGCCGTGGATGCCTCGCCCGACAAACCCGTGTTGATCGACAAGTTTCTGGAAGACGCCATCGAAGTTGATGTGGATGCTATTTCAGACGGTGAAACCACGATTGTTGGCGGTATCATGGAACACATCGAAGAAGCAGGCGTACATTCGGGTGATTCGGCCTGTGCCCTGCCACCGCACTCGCTGTCTGAGTTGGTGCTGGAAGAGATTCGTGCTGCTACTCGATCCCTGGCGGCTGAACTGCAGGTGTGCGGACTCATGAATATCCAGTTCGCGGTGAAGTCCACTGGTGATGAGTCCATCGTGTACCTTCTGGAAGTGAATCCTCGCGCCAGCCGGTCGTCGCCGTTCGTGTCCAAGGCAACCGGCCGCTCACTGGCACGTATTGCGGCCAAGGTTATGGCCGGTGTGACACTCAAAGAACAGTTTCAAACACACGAGATCGTACCCGGTTTCACGTCCGTGAAAGAAAGCGTCTTCCCGTTCAACCGATTTCTCGGCGTTGACATTGTGCTTGGCCCGGAGATGCGGTCGACCGGCGAAGTTATGGGGATTCACGAAAATTTCCCCATGTCATTTGCCAAGTCGCAGATAGCGGCTGGTGCCAATCTGCCGACGGCCGGCCGTGTATTTATCAGCATGGCTGCCAGTTACAAGGAGAAGATGATCGATCCGGCCCGGCGGTTAAAGAAACTGGAGTTCGATATTATCTGCACATCCGGGACGGCCCGTGTATTTGAGGAAGCCGGAATTGACGTCGATGTTGTTCATAAACTTCAGGAAGGGCGTCCTAATCTGCTGGACCTGATGGCGAATGGCGAGATTCAGTTCATCTTCAACACGCCAAGTGGGAAGGGTGCCCGGACGGACGAGGGTCGCATTCGAGCCGCGTCCGTCACTCATCGGATTCCCTGTGTCACAACACTGCCAGGCTGTGTGGCAGTGGTGGAAGCGCTTGAAGCACTCCGCCATCAGCCGAATCCACAGATTCGATCGCTTCAGGAATGGGGACAGAAGCTGTAAGCGCACGCGTTACGGAACGATTGATGGCCGGACCGGAAAAAACGCGGCGAGACCTCCTGCTCGGTCGATCGGCCGATCCACAAGGTCAGCCTGAGGCTGGTGCAACGTTAAGGCTCAGTATCCATGCAATGGCCTGCGATTTTGGTGCGGCGGTCAATCCAGATCAGACAGATCAGTTGCTGAGTTGTGGTGACGCGCTGGAAGTCGTTCCACAGATCGAAGCGTGGCTGAGCGTGTACCAGAGGAATAGTGAACTGTCGCGACTGAACATGTCCGCCGGTATTTCGGCGGTACAGGTATCGGAAGACCTGTTCGAGCTGTTGAAACAAGCAGCGGAGCTGTATCACACAACGGACGGCACATTTGACATGGCATCCGGTGCTCAGATTCAGCTGTGGCGTCTGTGTCGAGCTGAACAGAGAATTCCTTCGGACGACGAGGTTGACAAGGCTCTTGGGATATCCGGCATGCAGCAGGTCAATCTGTCTGCGGAGAACCGGCAAGTGGGTTTTCGGACCAGAGGTCTGAGTCTGGATCCGGGCGCAATTGGCAAAGGGTATGCACTCGACCACGCCTGCCGCAGGGTCAGGCAAAAAGACAATGGGTCCTGCGATTTTCTCATGCACGGTGGGCGCAGCAGCGTCTTGGCGCGGGGCGAGCACAATGGCCTAGCTGGCTGGCCGGTTGGCATTGGAGATCCCCTGCTGACCAAACGCCGACTCGGAACCGTGCTTCTCAGAAATCAAGCCATGTCGACAAGCGGTTCGAATACACAGTTCTTCCGCTGCCAGGGACATCGATTTGGCCATATTCTCGATCCGCGATCCGGGTGGCCGGTTCAAAGGATGATGTCGGCCACTGTACTGGCCGACTCCGCGGCGATTGCTGATGCACTTTCCACTGCGTTTTTTGTACTCGGGGTCGAAAAGGCTGTTGAGTGTTGTGATAATCTTCCGGAGATTGGTGCGATTCTGGTCCCGTTCCCAGAAAAGGGTGCGCGTGTGACGCCTAGAGTAATGGGAATACCAGCCGAACAGTTGTATTGGGACAAAGACATGGTGGCTCTGACCTGAAGATGCGACACAATTCGATCAAATGACACGTAATTCAATCATCACCATCATACTGCTGGTTGTGCTGCGTCTGGCCATCGGCTGGCAACTTCTGTACGAAGGTATGTGGAAGCTGGACACACTCGACAGTGCACGCCCATGGTCATCGGCGGGTTATCTTAGGAATGCTGAGGGACCGTTCCGCAGCGTGTTTCGTTCCCTGGCCGGGGATCCGGACGACCTGGACTGGCTGAATTATGAAGTTGTAGCTAACCGCTGGGACAACTGGAAAGAACGGTTTAAGTCCAACTATGGATTGAGCGAACGTCAGGCAAAGTCACTCAACAGGTTACTCAACGGAGCTCATGGAGATCTTAATGGTCGTAAGGTGTACGCGTCAGACAAGGGCAAACTCCTGCGACTGCCAAACGGCATTCAAAACCTCCGGAAGGCAAGTGGTATCGATCCAAAAATCGCATGGTTCGATCCTGAACAGCAGTGTTTATATGTGGATGGTGAAAGACATTTGAAACCGAACGAACGTGACAGACTGTTGAAACTGGTTGAATTCGACGAAGACGACAAATTCAGGGACTCAGATAATGAGGCATTTCACAATGCCGTCGACGTTGTCTTCAAACGACAGAAACGCGGCATGGGATACAAGGAGAAACTGGCTGGGGCGGTCAGAGGAAACCCGGACCTCGTTGGCCACAGTGACTGGCAACGCGTCGGCCAAAAGGCGCAATATCACACTCAGCTGGCCCGCTACGAGAATTTACGAGGCAGAGCAGAAACCAACTTCCACTGGGACCATCTGGGCAGTGACTGGAACAGGATTCAGTCCCTGCGAACTGAAATCACCGGCCCGGTGAAATCCCTGGAGAGTGAATTACAGGACAAGGCGATGAAGCTGCTGACTCGGGGACAGTTGAATCGTGGCCCGGAATCAGAGCCGTGGAGCATGCTGCGTTTCGTCGACCTGTCCACCATTTGGGGACTGACGGCACTCGGGACATTGCTGATGCTTGGTCTGTTCACGCGATTCGCTGCGGTCGCCGCAGCCGGACTTCTGTTCAGCTTTTATCTGGCGATGCCACCGCTTCCTGGCATTCCCGAAATGCCGGGGCCGGAGCACAGTTTCATCGTCAACAAGAATCTCATCGAAGTCATCGCACTGCTAGCGATTGCTGCAGTTCCAACCGGACGATGGTTCGGCGTAGACACGTGGCTGGCAGCGTCCCGTAAGCGTTCTGCCGCGAAGAAATCAGCAGTTTGAGACATTTCATCAGCTGCTGTCGACTGACAAAAACCTGAGTCAACCGTCACTCCTTTCCGTTGGAGCCTTATCATGCAGCTGACCCCCGAACAACAAGCCGTCGGAAAGCACAACTTTGGCCAAGTGGTTGGTGTTCAGCGTCGGGAATTCCTCAAGAGCACTGCTGCGGCCGGCGTTGGCTTGGGTGCCCTTTACTTTGCCTACGACAAGCTCCAGGGTGACCCGGTACGTACAGCTTTCATCGGCACAGGTGATGAAGGCAACGTATTGATCAACGAACATCCGCAGGACTACATGGACATTGTCGCTATCGCCGACTTGCGTCCAGGCAACCAAAAACGCACGTTCACCGGCAGTCACCCCATCGCCCGGCGCGGTTTGAACGCGGTTCTTGGAAGAGCGAAGGCCGACGAAGTCAGGGTGTTCAATAATCACCGAGATCTCCTGGCAAGGAAAGAGGAACTCGGTTTGGAAGCGGTCGTTATTGCGGTACCTCTGAATCAGCATGCTCCTTTGGCTATCGAATGCATGGAAGCCGGGCTGCATGTCCTGTGCGAGAAGCTGATGGCTAAGACAGTCATCGACTGCAAAGCCATGATCCGGCTGGCCGAGAAAAAGGACCTCAAGCTGGCCGTGGGTCATCAGCGACACTACAGCGTTCTGTATGCCAATGCGGCTTATTTGACAGAACAGGGTGTGCTGGGAGATATCAAATTCATTCGATCCCAGTGGCACCGCAACAACAGTTTTCCTGGCAGCGATGCCTGGCAGAAATGGGACGCGTTCAAAAAGGCTCATCCGAAAGATGCCGAGTTGCTCACCAATATGGAGAATGATGGCTCACTCAGAGAGTTCGGTTACGACAAGGCGAGAAAACTGGTCGACTGGCGTCTTTACAATGAAACCGGTGGCGGACTAATGGCAGAACTCGGCAGCCATCAGATGGATGCGGCCAGTATCTTCCTTGGCAAAGTTCATCCGATCGCTGTCCAGGGATACGGCGGCAGGAATTTTTTCGGAATTGAAGGAGTCGGCCCGAAGTCAGCTCAGAAAGATACCCGTGACATCGACGACCAGATCTTTGTGACCTTCGAGTTTCCAGGCAAATATTATGAACAGAACGAACGGGATGTCAGTGTGGTGACCTACTCGTCCATGAATACAAATCGCTGGGAACCTTATGGCGAAGCCGTGTTCGGCAGTCGTGCGACTTTGGTCATGAAGACTGAAAAGGAAGCACTGCTCTACAAGGAAGCAAGCAAGGAAAGTCCCGGGGGACTCGAACAGCGGATCTGGGCCATCGAACGCACGTCTGGCGGAACGACACTGGATTCCTACGAGACGTCGGCCCCGGCTGCGACCAGCAAAGGCGGTCCTGCCGAGACCATCAGTCGTGGATACAGAGAAGAAATGGAGCACTTCTGTTACTGCGTCCGCACGGGCCGGAATGAACTTCGCTGTGATGGCAAGGTCGCCATGACTGATGCAATCATGGCTCTGACAGCGAATTTGGCGATGAAGCACAACAAACGCATCGTCTTTAAGAATGAATGGTTCGATCCGGAGAGTAACGCGGCTCCGGAGACAGACGAACAGGTGGCGTCGTAGACAGGTATTCATCTATCGAACAACAACCTGTTCCTCACTCCGTTCCTGTCAGACAGTCAAAAACGTCCTGGACGGTCACGCGAATATTGTCGCACAGACCATCGAGGTCCAGGTCGTCAGTGTCATAGCCGAACGGTCGCTCGACATGTTCCGAAGCGGTTTCAAGTCCCAGCGTAAAGCAGGCGGCAATCGTGGAGAGTGGTACGAATTCGTTCACGCCCACACACACAGATTTCCAGAAACTCGCGGGCTTCCACGTCGATCACTCGCAGCACGCCACTGTCGACACATCCGTTTGCAGCCAGCTGCCGAATTCACCGTACATCTGAGTAATCAGATACGACGGAACATGACTGGGATGGTCGGGGCAGGCTACAAATCCCTGGAATGACTGAAGGCGTGATTCACCGCGCATGTGATCCTTGAGTCCGTAGGTGAATGCCACAATGTCAATGCAGAATCAGTTGAGATCTTCGTGGTCCGCTTGGACCAAATTGGGCACCTTAATGGCCAGGTTTCGACTCACGTTGACCAGGTTGCCCCACAGCGAGCGAGCTTCCTGCCAGCAAGGTATGATGCATTCGTTCGAAAGACCAGCAGCCAGCCCAGTAGCACCGTCAACGCCGCGTGGACATCGGAAGGCAGGTCTCCGATCTCGTGGTACGGCAATTGTTCCTTCCACACCGCCAGCAGGAAATGCGCACCGCGTAAACGCTCATACGCAGCAACGTCGGATTGCGAGCGATCTCGGGTACGAGACGCGTGGAATTCATAGCAGAAACCCTCTGCCTCAATTTCTCCAGCGGGATGCCGGTTCCGAAGCTGCCTGAGTATGCTACTTCGCCCTTTTGAACCCGACTTTGACCAGATCAGCATATCCGGATTTCAGAGGTCGTATATCGTAGCCTCTGACACGCAGGAGTTTGGATACGACCAGCACACGACCACCACTGCGGCAATGGCAATACACTGGTTTGTTCTTTGGCAGAAGCTTCTTCTGTTTTCCGGTGAGTTTCCCGGATCGAATGGTGCTCAATGGCAGTAATTGCGCATCCCGCAGATGACCGGCATTCCATTCGTTTTCTTCGCGCACATCCAGCAGCACAGCTCGACCGTCGGCGAGGCTCTTCTCCACCTTTGTCAGACTGTCTGTAGTATGACCTGCCGCAGTGAACCTGGGTCTTTCTTCCGCTCGACCGGTAACGGGTAAGAGAAACAGCACGACAACTGCGGGCAGACCGGATGGGATTGATTTCACTTTTTACTCCTGTGGGCGTTCCTGGAAGTGGTTCCTTCGCGACGGTGAGGATGCTGCACTCTTTCCCAACTGGATGGGCTTGGGCAGCCAGCAGACGAGCTCTTAAACTTCTTTCTGTCCGGGTTTCCCACGAACCCTAACTACACCGGCAGATCTAGGACAGTGTCCGGCTCAAAAGAGGTCCCCAGTATTGCTGGAGGTCTCTTTGTGTCCATCCAGCAATTATTTAGTACGACCCAGAACAGCATTTTCGTCAAACGTCATATGGTTGACAACGGTCCTGCCTGCGGACGTGTAGATGAGATGGATCTTGCCATCGTCCGTTTGCATCAGGTTCGGATAAGCAGCCGTATTCCCGAGCTTATTGACGATGTCCCGGCGGTGCGGCCAGGAGTTTTCGTCATCGGTCGACACAGCCACTGTCAGCGGCATGCGTTTGCCCTGGTTGTTGTCGTTATAAGCCAGCACCAAATGCCCATTCTTCAGCCGAATCATGTCGACCGCGGAATTCGGATTCACAAATTCTGTATCTTTCCCAGGACTCCATGTGGTCCCGCCGTCGCGGGATTCAGTGCGGACAATGAAACCGGCCTTCATAGGTCCGTATCCACCACCTCGACGGCAGTAGGCGACCAGATAATCGTTTGTGATCTGCACTGGAGCCGGCTGCAGATTGCCGATTCGTGAATACACGCGATTGGTTTCCGTCCATTCCCCCGTCTGGTGATTGCGGCGCAGAAACAGAGACGACGTATCGTGGCCGACCTTTTCGCGATCGTAGCCGGTCTCGTGATAGATCGGTAACAGGTAGTCCCCATCGTTCAGCACGATGGGCCGCGATCGCACCATCATACCCTGCTCAAAGGCCAGTACAGCCGGGTCCGACCACGTGTGCGCCTCGTCTTTGGAAATCTTGAACTTGATCCGTGACGTGGACCATGTTTCGCCATATCGAGTCAGATAGAACAACCACACCACACCACCCGGAGCCTGCCAGATCACAGCGTTGCCTTCGGACCGGTTCGGGGTGTCGGCAACGATGACCGGTCTGGTCCACTCTTGCGTACCTTTGACCAGGCGCGCACCGTAGACGGCCGTGTCGTCTCCGTACTCGCCCGTACCACCGTAATAGACGAGGTAAAGATCACCATTATCCAGTTGGTCGAATGTTGCCGGGTGTTTATATTTGCCCGGCAGCTCCGGCCCAAACACACGTTGGTGAACAATGTCCGCGGCACACGTACTGGCTGCATGAGTTGTCAGCAGAGTGACCGTGAAAACAAATGCTGCTCGCATTAAAGTGGTCCCAAATGGTATCAGGTCTGGTGTTGTTGATTCAGACCGATGACAGGAACGTCTTCCTGTGTGGTACAGTTCCCGAAACTGATTAACGTGCGGCTCACGCGCGCTCGGATTCCTGCTCGAATCGCGGCCGGCCGGGTACGCGGATTAACCGGACTAGCCGCTGCCCAGCATCATGACCTCAACTCTCCGAAATTCACACGGATGACTCTCAGATTGTAGAGAAATGGTGCCCTTCTCCAGCGGCAAACTGTCACCATGAATCAGGCACTTCGCATCTTCGTCGCGGGGATCCAGTTGCGGTTCGGTGTATTCAAGAACGACTTTGCCGTCCAGAATGTGCCGGATCACTCGGCTCCCGTGAACTTCCACTTCAGCAGTGATCCACTCACTCAGATGATGTGTCCCTGACGACGAGCCGCGGCAATTGTGGCTTAAAGAGACGCGGGCTCATCACCACGTTGGTTCCTGGAGTACACAGGTTCCACGTTGTGCGGTCGTTGGTGCCATCTCCACCCAGCAGCTGAACTTCGACTGACACGGGAAACTCCTGATCAAGCGTCATCGTTGCCTGATGCTGTCCATACAGCATCAGGCCACTGTTACACAACGCCCGTTCCGGCCCGCCTTCAATCTGTTCTCCGACAAACCGGTATTCCACTTTCAGTTGATAATGAGAAAACTGGTGCCTGTAAAACAGATGCCCGAATCGCTGATCGACTTTTTCATACCTGTCGTAACGGACCTTGACCTGACCATCTTCAACCCAAAAAATCTCGCCACAATTATCACCAAATTTGCAGCCTCGAATTTTGGGCGGCCAGTCGGTGAGGTCTTTGCCATTGAACAGAGACACCCATTCCCCTGCGGGAATTCAGATTCAGCAGCTACAGCAGTGGGCATCCAGGCGGCCGGCAGAACGCTAACAAAGAAACGAACTTGATGATTCCGAAGCTGATGAGATCGATGAATTGAACTGATCCTGGGTCTATGGTGTCGTTCCAATGCAATACAGATGTTTCATTGTTCGCAGGTACAGCCGTCCTCCGGCAGCACCGGGTGAGGATCGAATTCCTTCGGTGACTTTGTTCCGGGCTACGATATCCATGGACGCATCGGCTCGAAATACCATCACCACACCGGCATCATTGCCCACATAGATCAAACCGTTGGCGAGAATCGGAGAAGAAATAAATGTGCCACCAATGCGAAGCTTGTTCAGCTCTCTGCCGGAAGCCGCATCGATACAGACAGCAGCACCTGCATGTGTCACCATAAAGATTCGCCCCTCATACAGCAGCGGTGATGCCAGTCGTGAATTGCCTTTTTCACGATCCCAGACGACATGCGTTTCCGTCACGTCGCCCTGGGTTGTCTCATTGAGGTCGATTCCTACCAGGTTCGCTCTGCTGGAACCCGTGTTTAGGATCGCCAGGTTCTCAAAGAAGAGCGGTGGAGCGGTCGCGTTGTAGTCATCGTGGCGGATGGTCCAGACTTCTTTCCCCGTATCGGCGTCGTAGGCGAAAGCCGCCCGCGAACCCACTGAAACAACCTGCATCCTGCCATCCACGATCACAAGGCCAGGGGTGCTGTAGGCTTTTCGCAAATCCCCCTCGCGAAATGGTAACCCATTTTCGTCGAGATCCCCGTAATCGGTGCTGCGCTCCGTTCGCCAGACCGTGTCTCCGCTTTTAGTGTCCAGTGCGATGAGAAACTGAGCATCGATTCCATCGAAGCTCAGAATCAACAGATTCCTGTGCAGAACAGGTGACGAACCCGGACCACGGTAATGTCGACACTTGATGTCGCACCGCTGCCAGACGACGTCGAGCGATCGTGGATCGACTCGTGCGGTGCCGTAAGAGCCAAAAGAAACATAGACCGCATCGTCCGTTACGACACAGGTGGGTGAAGCGTACGTATTGATCGGATTATTGAGGGGCTCCGGATCCTCATTTTCGAACAGCAGCTGATGCCGCAGTCGTCCGCCGGTCGCGACGTCAACGCAATCGACGTACTGCCGGCGTCCGTCTTCTGATGCAGATGTCAGCCAGATCCGGCCATTCAGCACGGCAGGTGTGGAATGACCGAATTCAGGCAATTCCATTTTCCAAATGATGTTTTCACCCGATATCTCATCCCAGGATGTCGGTATCCCAGCCGCTTCTGCCACCGGCACGTGACTATTGCCATGCGGACCGAATCGAGACGGCCATTCCTGCCCCGCATCAATCGTTTCGGGAGCTGCGGTTGCACCCATCACGAGCGCTATGATGCGCCACGCTGATTGTTGTCTTGGTTTCATCAGAAATTTCTGTCGACATGTCAGTTCGGGAGTTCCGGAACCGGGTCGTCCGGACGGATGTTCTGGCATTCCCCGTTCACAGTTCCATCAGCGGATCGCACCAGAACTCGGTGCCTGCTACGGGAAACCGGTCTGCGGCTTGCGGGAATCCAGCTACACTGTTTCTGCAGCACGCTGGCATACTCAGAATCTCCCGCCGGATTATGCCACTCGTTGGGGCACTGCGTATGTCGTAAAGTTCTTCTGTGCCGTCAGCATACTGAATGAAGCGCCAGTCACGACTGCGGATAGCATGATCATTGTGGTTATGCGTTGTGATCGCAGGCCAGCGGCGCTGCTGTCCAGGATTTCCTAGCTGCTGCATCAAACTGTGCCCTTCCAGCTGGACAGGGACCGGCAATTCGCACAATTCCCGACAGTGTCGGATAGATGTCGAGCAGCTCCGCAGGCCCAACACACCTTCCGTGTGACCGAATTCGTGGTCCCGCGAAAATCAGCGGATCGCGAGTGGAACGGTCCCACAGAGAATTCTTGCCGGTGATTCGTTTCTCACCCAGGTACCAGCCCTGACTTGACCTTAAGACAATGATCGTATTGTCCGCGCAGGGACTGTCCTTCAGCACTGCCAGGATGCGACCAACCTGGCTGTCTACGGAACTCGTGCAGGCCAGACAGGACCGTACGAGATTCTTCCACTGCCTGGCTTCTTCCAGAAAATCGAGACGAGGTTCCAGCAACTTCCAGTGCAGATACCACGAAAAACGTGGCGTGTCAGCACGTTCACCTTTTCGGAAAGGCGGAAGCTGAAGCGTTTTCGACGGGTACAAATCAAACCATTTCCTCGCAGCTTAACACGGGGCAGGTGGCAGAAAGAACCCAACCGACAGAAAGAACGGCTTGGGATATTCCTGCTGAAGCTGATCCACGGCCCAACTGGCGACAATATAGTCAGCCTTGTCTTCGTCCCGGTGCGGGAATTCTCCCCAGTCCACCAGAGAATGATCTGACGGAGTGTTCACAAGTTTTGACTCGGGCCGAACACGAACACCTGTCGGTGGGCCTGTGACATCAAACTCCCAGTCATTCTTCGGTCGACCGTAACGGCCATGATGGATTTTGCCCGCTGACAGCGTCTTCCAGCCGTGTTGAGCAAAATACTGAGCCAACGTATCCAGCTCCCTGAGTTCTGGAATATTGTGGAACCAAGGGGCCAGACCGTAGACACCGGTTGTTGATGGGCGGCGTCCTGTCATCAGACGGGTTACACAGCGGCGACTGACAGTGCGCATTCAGAAACACCGTTCCGTCAACACATTTATGTGTGGCGTCTGAACCTGCGGATGCCCGTCCAACCAGCGAATCCGGTCATTCTGATCATCGATGGCAATCATCAAAATGTTGGGAGACTGGTTTTCTGTGCTGACCAAAGCCCCGGCGCACGACACAACGCCGTTCAGCAGCATCGTTACCAGAACTGAAGGACACCAAAAAAGCATGAACAAACACATCGGGAGAATTCTTATGCGAGTCCCGCTGCGGCAACGGCCTCCTGCATTTTTCGCAGCCCGGTCGCGGCGACCTCCGTCGCGTCCAGTTGCCAGTAGTCACGGTTGAACAATTCCAGTGACAGTGCCACGTTTTTACCGTCTCCACCGATGGATCTCAAAATTGCGTTCAGCGGTGCAACGCCGTCGCCAGGATACACTCGGTCACTGTCGTCGAGTTCCCGACGTGCGGGGGAACCGGGATAGTCGTTCATGTGAAAGACATGGATGGCGTCGTCCGACAGCAGCTCCAAGCCCTGAAAGTCCGATCCACCCCGATAAAGATGGTAGACGTCCGGCAGCAGGCACGCCTTGGGATGATTCGACTCGACACAGACGGCAACGGAGTGACCGAGTCTGTGCAGATTCGTGCTGAAACCCCAAACTTCAAGTTCCGGGACGATGTCCGCAGCATCACCCACAGCCAGTAAAGCCTTGTAGCGATCAATGATATCGAACAGGTCCAGGACAGGACCATTCTGTGCACCAACCGGTGGAGCGGCAATTCGCAGACCCTCGATTTCACGGAGCAGGTCCATGTCGCGTTTTGCATTTTCGAGGCCATTCCTGCGTTCGTCGTCATCGTCGACAATCCAGTTGGCGAATCCGATCGCACTTTCAACCGTCAACCCCTGGTCTCTGATCCGTTTGGCAAGGTCCGACAGACTGCCTCCCTGCTGTTTGTATTTGACGAGATCATCCATCCACGGTTCAATTCCGGTGTAGCCAGCTTTGCCAACCAGATCGACCTGTTCTTCAATCGACAATTCCTGGCCGCGGACGGTGCTTGTGTTAAAGCAGTATCGAATGCCGGATGTCATCGCGGATCCTTCAATTGGTTCGGCGGCGGGGAGCAGCGGGGCGACAGCCACTGAGGCAGCGGCTGAATACGCAGAGGCAAGGAATTGGCGGCGGTCAGCAATCATCAGGCCTCAGGGGATTATTTAGTCAGACGACCTGGCGGGGTATATCCCATCGTAGGTGTACAGGTTGGCTCACACAACCACCGAATTCCGAGACGATCGCTGGGACAGCGTCGATATCCAGGTCTCCGGACAATCAGCGCCTCGTACCAGAACGGTGAGACATCTGCAAACCGTGCTGGCCCTCGCCCTCTGACGGGGAGAGTGTGACGGAAAGGCGACAGAAGAGTCGGCAGCGGAACCGTCTGCCGGTTCACAGGATTGTTTTGCCGGGCGACTCCATAAGAATGTCCTTCATATATTCCCCTGGACTTCATATGAACATCCTGATCGTCGGTCTGACTATTGTGATCGGTGGTATCGTGTTCGCACGTCTGCCGGCGTTTCTGGCACTGACTCTCGGTGCAGTCCTTGTCGCCTGGCTAACGCCCCGTGAAGCCGCATTCAATGCGTTCATCAGCCGGCAGGCTGCACAGGTTGGAAGTGTCGACGGCAATCTTGCTGAACTTTCGTGCGGTGAAATGCCGCTGGACACGGCTCTGATTATCGCACCACAGCTGAAAGACCGCGAGGAGTCAGTCGATTTCACGTGGAAAGCTAAGGCTTTTTTCGAGCAAAACCATCTGATTCCAGATGAATCGACGTCATTTCACGCCGTTAGGGCCGGCGATGTCGTGGTAACGCGCGAGCACGTGGAAGACTCGCTGCGTCGGACACATCAGCGTGCGTTGAACACGTGTAACAATCGCCATGGGTGAGTGTTTCACGAAGCTGGCAATCATCATTGTCTGTGCGTCAATCATCGGACATTGTCTGCTGGACAGTGGGTCTACAGAACGCATCGTGCGGTCGATGCTGGGACTGCTCGGACAACGACTGGCTCCCGCGGCCCTCACCGTAAGCAGTTTCGTCCTGGAAATCCCGGTGTTCTTCGACACGGTGTTCTATCTGATGATCCCTATCGCCAACGTCCTGTGCATTCAGACCGGTGGCAATTTTTTTCTGTATGTTCTCGCCATCGTAGCCGGAGCTTCGATGACGCATTCCCTGGTCCCTCCCACGCCCGGCCCTCTTGCCGTCGCTGAAATGTTTGAAGTGGAGCTTTCGCAGATGATCCTAGGCGGCGTCATCGTCGGGATGGTGGCAGCATCGGCTGGTTTGTTGTGGGCATCCATCATGAATCGGATCTTTACACTAAATGTCCAGGAAGACGATACCACGTCACTGGAGGCCACAGCTCAAAAGGACGAATCCGAACTGCTTCCGGTCTGGCTGGCTTTGTTGCCGGTCGCACTGCCAGTCATGTTGATTTCACTCGTACCAGTTCTAGAGATGATTTCGCCCGAACTGGCTCGGAGCGGAAGCTATCCCATCATGGTCACACTGAGTGACAAGAACGTTGCGCTGCTGATTTCGGCGGGGATTGCTCTCGCTGTTTATCTCTGGAATGCCCGACCATCGAAGCAGTCCATGTCGGAGGCCATGCAGTCTGCTGTTGGTAGCGCAGGGGCCATCCTGCTGATCACGTGTGCGGGCGGTGCGTTTGGCCGGATTTGTTTCAAACGAACGTGTCCAGCCTGCTGAACGATCTGCCGGCCGCGTCTCCCGTGGTCCTGGTCCTGGCCGCGTTCCTCGTGACGGCCGCCGTGCGCACGGCTCAGGGTTCCGCAACGGTGGCAATGATGACGTCCGGAGGAATTTTCGCACCGTTGGTCACATCCGGTGCAGTCGAAGTTGCTCCGATATATATGGCCCTGGCAATTGGTTGTGGCTCGAAGCCCGTTGCGTGGATGAACGACAGCGGCTTCTGGATTATTACCCGGATGTCAGGGATGACGGAAACTCAAGGCCTGAAATTCATTACGCCGTTTTCGACTATGATGGGAATCGCCGGTCTGCTGGCAGTGATCACGGGAGTCGTCTTCGTGCCACTTCCGTAGGGGCGGCCGCACTTTTCTATTTGAGACCGTATTCTTTAATCTTGCGATAGATCGTTCGTTCACCCTTGCCCAGCAGGCGAGCCGCCTCTTCACGGTTGCCGTCCGTCACGTCCAGAGCCCTCTGAATGTAGTATTTTTCCACTTCGTCGAGAGGGCGGCCGATGAGCCCATCCGCGCCGGATGGCCCACTGGAGTCACCTTCTTCGGTAGCGCCGCCGGCCAGCTGAGCAATCTCCGCTGGCAATCCATCGACATCCAGCAGGCCGTCTGTGTCCATAACCAGCATGCTTTCGACAGTGTTGCGCAGCTGGCGAATGTTGCCTGGCCAGTCGTAGCTGAGCAGCGCCAATCGGGCGGTTCTGGAGAACCCATGTGCCTCACGCCCGATCTTCTTCGACAGATCCCGCAGAAAATGTTCCATCAGCAGTGGAATATCACTGGGACGATCTCTGAGTGGAGGTAACTCGATACTGATGACCATCAGTCGATAATACAGGTCTTCTCGAAACAACCCATCGGCGACCATCTGTTTGAGATTCGCATTCGTTGCGGCAACAAGACGCACATTGATGTCGAATTCCTCATTCGCCCCCAGCCGGGTGATTCGACGGTCTTCCAGCACGCGCAGGAGTTTAATCTGAGTTTCCATAGGCATCTCACTGACTTCATCCAGAAACAGAGTCCCTCCGTTGGCGTGCTCGAATTTACCGATCCGCCGTCCGATGGCTCCGGTAAATGCACCCTGTTCGTGACCAAACAGCTCGCTCTCCAGGATGCTGTCCGGCAAAGCCGAAATGTTCAGTGGAACGAACGGTTTACTCTTACGAGGGCTGTTTTGGTGAAGTGCTTTGGCTACGAGCTCCTTGCCCGTCCCGTTTTCGCCAAGAATCAGCACGGTGCTGTCAGTCGGAGCAACATACTTAAGCTTATCAATGATGCGGTGCATCTCAGGACTGTTTCCGATGACACCCTCGAAACCAAATCGTTCATCAAGAGACCGATGCAACTCCGCATTGCGCCGAATCAGCCGCAAACGAGCCGATGCCTTTTCGACAGCAGAACGCAGTTCAGTAATGTCCAGAGGCTTGGTGAGATATGTGTATGCGCCATGCTGCATTGCCGTGACCGCTGATGCGATCGATCCGTGGCCGGTAAGGACGATAACTTCTGCGTCGGGCAGTTCTTCTTTGGCCAATCGCAGAATCTCGAGGCCACCTATGTCACCCATGCGCAGATCTGTGACGATCACGTCCCATGACTCGCTGGTAATCAGTCCGGAACCACGTTCGCCCGACGCAGCGACCTGACATTCGCAGTGGATGCGGCTAAGGCTCTCAGCGACGGCCTGCGCATGGCTTTCGTCGTCATCCACGACAAGTACGCGGATGGGGATCGTTGTCAGGTCTGGAGATTCGCTGTCGTCGGTCATAAAGGCTGTGAACGCAAGGGCAGCTGAATGGTGAATCGAGTCCCCTGACCCGGTTCACTGTCGCAGGCGATGTTGCCGTCGTGGGCCTCGATAATACGCCTCACGGTCGGTAATCCCAGTCCACTGCCTTCGGATCGGGTGGAAAAGAACGCCTGGAACATGCGATTTCGGGTCTTTTCTCCCATACCCCTGCCCGTATCGATCACTTCCAGAACAACGCAGTGATCGCGGACGGTAGTGATGAATTCCAGAGTTCCACCGTCCGGCATGGCCTGCAGTGCGTTGCGTCCCAGGTTATTGAGCACTTGACGAAACAGGGCAGTATCCAGTGGAATTTCGGGGAGATTCGCATCCAGATGCGGCCTCACTTCGACGCTGTGTTCGGCAGCCAGTGGATCCAGAAACTCCAGATAGATGGTGACCGTTTCGTTCAGGTTTGCTGTTTCCTTTCGCGGTTCACCGGCACGCGCAAACTGCAGGAAGGCGTTGAGGATTTCCTCCAGCTGATGACATTCGTGCTGCAGCTTAAGGACGCGTTTCAGCATACGCCGGGACCGAGCTGATGCTTCATCGTCAAGGTCTTCCGCCAGCAGTTCCAGATGCATTCTGATAGTCGACAAAGGATTACGGATTTCGTGAGCAAGTCCACCGGCCAGCGTAGCCAATTCGGTGTTTTTGGCCTGCAGACGCTCCCGTTCGGAACTGGCCAGGTTGGAAGTCATGGTCTATTCCGGAAATGTCGAGCAAACCCAGAGGCTGGCCTCTCCCCTCGAACAACAGGAGAGAGAATCAGGATTACGAGCAACATTCAGAATTCAGTGTGAAGCCAGATTCGGAACTAACGCTGAATCACAGCTCGGCTGTTGCTTCTTCCTTTTTAGTGACGTTCTCAGCAAGCACGGCCTTACGGGATAGCTTGACACGATTCTGATCGTCGACGGCGATGACTTTGACGTCCATCAGGTCGCCAACGCTGCAAACCTCGTTGACGTTCTTCACAAAGCCATCGGACAGTTCACTGATGTGACAGAGTCCGTCTTTGCCAGGAGCGATTTCAATGAAGGCTCCAAAGTCTTTGATCGATGTGACCTTACCATTGTAAATACGACCAACCTGAATTTCCTCGGTCAGCGCTTCCACGCGAGCCAAAGCCGCGTCAGCAGCGGCGGCATTCTCCCCGGAGATGGTCACAGTGCCGTCTTCGGCAATATCGATCTGGGTACCGGTTTCTTCCTGCATAGCCCGAATTGTCTTGCCACCTGGTCCGATGAGCAGGCCAATCTTTTCCGGATTGATGCTCGTCTGGACCAGTCGCGGGGCCGTCGCAGAGACTTCCTGACGAGGACGACGGATCGCACCGAGCATCGTTCGCAACAGATTCTTGCGAGCGCTCAGCGCCGCGTCGAGCGCTTCACGAATCACGTTTTCATTGATGCCGTCGTTCTTCAGGTCCAGCTGAATGCCGGTGACACCGCGACCCGTTCCTGCAACTTTGAAATCCATTTCGCCGAAGTGGTCTTCTTCGCCCATGATGTCGGTCAGCAAAATGTGCCTGTCACCCTCCTGAACGACCCCGATCGAAATCCCGGCGACCGGCTGACGAATGGGAACACCGGCATCCATCAGCGCCAGAGTGGCACTGCAGACAGATGCCATTGAGCTGCTGCCATTCGATTCAAGAATATCCGATATGATTCGAATCGTGTACGGGAACTTCTCGGAGTCCGGAATGACTGGCTCCACCGATCGTTCTGCCAGACAGCCGTGACCGATTTCGCGTCGTCCCGGTCCACGAATCGGACGACATTCGCCAACAGAAAAGGAAGGAAAATAATAGTGCAGCATGAAACGATCCGACCGGTCGCCGAATAGTCCATCGCTGCGCTGCTGATCCCGTGTGGTTCCCAGAGCCACCGTCGCCAGAGACTGAGTCTCTCCACGGGTAAACACGGCGGATCCGTGAACCTGAGGGACGCGGGATACTTCACAGGAAACGTCTCGCAGGTCTCCTGGGCCACGCCCATCAAGTCGTTTGCCGCTCAGGAGCAGTTCACGAACGACTTTGGCTTCCAACTTGTACAATGCATCGCTGAATTGAGCCCGAGTGAGTCCGTCGCTGGTTTCTTGCGCTTCTTCCGGGAAATACTTTTCCAGCAGCGCAGTCTTCAACTCAAGGATTTTGGCGGCCCGTTCCGTTTTTTGACCGGACGTTTTTGCTTCGCGAAGCTTGTCCATCGCTTCAGATTGCAGAATGCTGTCAAAGGGGTTGTCGACGGAAGTCGGCAACTCCGGTCGTTCAACGTCCAGTTCTTTCCTTAGGTTTTCCTGCAGTTCGCAGAGCGTCTGAACGTGTTGGTGACCGTACATGATCGCATCGCCCATTTCCTTTTCCGGCAGCTGATCAGCAAACCCTTCAATCATCAGCACTGCAGTCCTGGAACCGGCGACAATCAGGTCCAGCGTACTTTCTGCCTGCTGCTGAACGGTCGGCATCAGAATCAGATCGCCGTCGATCAGACCAACTCGCACAGCGGCAATGGGACCGCGGAACGGCATGCCGGACACCATGAGTGCGGCACTGGCCCCGGTGATATTCAAAACATCCGGATCGTTTTCCCCATCCACCGACATCACATTGGACATCACCTGGACTTCGTCGCGGAACCCTTCCGGAAACAGTGGACGAATCGGGCGATCCGTCAGTCGGCACGTCAGGATTTCGCGAGTAGTCGGTCGACCTTCCCGTTTGAGATACCCTCCTGCGAATTTACCGGCTGCCGCAAAACGTTCGCGGTAGTCGACCGTCAGGGGGAAAAAGTTGGTTCCTGGGCGGGATGGACCGGTTTGAGAAGCCACAAACACACTGGTTTCGCCAAACTGAATCATTACCGATCCGCTGGCCTGCTTCGCAAGCTGGCCAGAGTTCAGGGATAGTGTGCGGCCTCCAAATTCACAATCAACGGTGACGTTCTTCACGATCAATTCCTCACCCGGCAATGCCGGAGCAAAGACTGCATGATCGCAGAATCCATGTCAGGGTATTTCGCCCGTAAAGCAACTTCACGGCATCAGGATCGCAAGCTATGCACCGGCCCGGTGCCAAAACAGGGCACGCCAACAGTGCCCAACGCAGCGTCCTCATTGGACCAACCTGCCGGTCGCAGAAAATTAATCAACCTCAACAACAACACCTGCAATATCCAATGACTCCAAAGTCACCCCAGGTGGCGGCACTCCGCGACAGACCTGCGGCAGCAGTCAGCAAACAAAACAACAACCAACAATTGAGCACTCAGCAAGAATCAGCAGATCCAGAAGTTCGGTGCCCAAACTGAACTGCCACACAGCAATTCAGTTCACCAACAAAGAAAGCGTCGCAGCTCCTGTCAGAATCGCGACACTTTTCATGATTATTTTCGAATTCCCAGCTGGGCTATAATAGTTATGTAATCTTCCGGCGTCCTGGTCTTGAGATAATCCAGTAATCGGCGACGGCGACTGACCATTGCCAACAGTCCCCGACGGCTGGAATGGTCCTTTGTATGCGTTTTGAGGTGTCCCGTGAGATTCTGAATCTCGTGTGTCAGTACCGCAATTTGGACGTGAGGCGAACCAGTATCATTTTCTCTCCGCCCAAACTCCCTCATCAGACGATTCTTCAATTCCGGCGAAATGGCCATAAAGTCCCTTTGAGCCGCAAAAGCGGGGCAAACGATGGCCCGAGACCTTCGAAACCCTAAAACGCGTTTGCTGCAGTCAGAAAAAATGAGGACAGTACAGGACGACGCTGCCCAATGTGAGAACAGGAGGATTATATCCGGCCTGGCATCCTGATCAATCCACATGTGCTGGTGATTGAGCGAATCCCGAGGCCCGGATTCGCCGACCGGGGCAAGTTTCGAAATTCGTTCTTACTCAGATTTGCTCCGAGCCGGGCAACTGTGTCAGCTCTTTGCGGGTTCTATCACCCTGCTCCAGCCTTTGCCGTTATCCTTGCCTGTTGATTCCAATGGCGAAGAGCCGCGGGCCAAGGGTCTGTTAACATTCAATGACAGATCAAACGGACGTGAGTCGTGCCGGAGATTACCCTTATGAAGAATCTGTCCAGGCAGCGAGCCCGTCACTACGGCATCCTAGTGGTGTTGATTGCCATATGTACCCTGGGTGCTGCAACGGCGCGCAGATGGCTGCCAATTCTTCAGAATCGTATTTCAGCGACTGGCCATGAGTCGCATGACACCACAAATTCGGCCGATTCGGAACAGGGTCATTCCGGCAGCAAAACACAGCAGGGGGATCATGCACACGGCAGTCACGGCCATGGGGGCGACACACATGGCGGTCACGCACACGGCGACGGGCAGATCGGCGCTTCGCATACCGATCACGAATCGAATGCTTTGAATTTGTCAGCGGAAGCTTTGCGGAATGTGGGACTGATCGAGGAACAGATCCGGCAGGTTGAATTGACAACATTCTGGCGAACAATCACGGTGCCCGCCAGGGTGGTTGGTCGCACCGGACGCACACAGGTGCAGGTCGCGACTCCGATGACCGGCATGATCACCCATGTGCACGCCACGCAAGGTGAAGCCGTCGCCCCAGGCACACTGCTGTTCCGTATCCAGCTGACGCATGAAGATCTGCTTCAGCTGCAGACCGAGTTTCTGCAGACGATTGGAGAACTGGATGTTGAAGAACGTGAAATCAAACGGCTGACGGAGGTCACGCGCAGTCAGGCTGTCCCTGGGAATTTGTTGCTGGAACGTGAGTATGAACGAGACAAACTCACCGCACTCAAAAACGCTCAGCGTGAATCCCTGCGTCTGCACGGACTCTCCGAAGAACACATCCAGGCCATCCTCCGGGACCGGCGACTGATTCGGGAACTCGACGTTCTGGCTCCCACAGTCGACAGACATCCGGCGGGTGAACATCAATACGAGGCTGTTCGGTATCGGTCTGGCAATGCAGTTGATCGTCAGCAGCCGGCAAGTACTGGAAGTCTCCTGGTACTTGAAGACTTGAAGGTTCACAAAGGGCAGGTGGTTCCCGCCGGCATGACCTTGTGCGTCCTGAAGGACTACAGCGAATTATTCATTGAGGGTCTTGCATTTGAAAAAGATCTTCCCACGTTACGAACGGCACTCCGGGAGAAACAGGATGTGACGGCGGTTTTCGAAGAGGCGGGAGCAAACCCGAGGGTGGTCCGAGGGCTTCAGATTGAGCACTTGGCAAACGAGGTCGATTCCGACTCTCGTTCGATCCAATTCTTTGTGAGACTTCCGAACAGGATCTCAGGCGAACACCGGCGCGGCCATGCGCGTTTCGTGCATTGGGTGTGGATGATCGGTCAGCGCGCGCAGTTGCGTGTGCCGTTCGGCCGTTGGAAAAACCAAATTGTGCTTCCCCGCCAGGCCGTGGCCGAAGAAGGTTCCAAGAACTACGTATTCCGCCGGCATGCCGGCCACTTCGACCGTGTAGCAATTCGTGTTAGGCACCGTGATCCACTGTTCGTGGTGGTCGAACGCGACGGAGCGATCTCACCGGGCAATCGGATCGCCTGGCAGGGCGCTCTTGAAATGCAGCTGGCGCTTCGCAGGCAGTCCAGTGGGCCTGTGGGCGCTCATCACGGGCACACTCATTAGCCTGCTGTTTTTGCACCGGACCTATTTGCTTCCTGACGGTCCACCACATGCCCCGGTTCACCTGTGCGGGGGACACCAGCGGTCAGCAACGGCACCGGTCGCCAGCGCAGCAAAGTGTGGGAAACCGATCCTGGAACCGGTTGTGCCGCACCGCGGGGTTTACTCTCTCCACGATACCCGGTCATCCATCGACGGACCAAGTGTGGGCTGACCGCAGCTACGCCGATGCGTGTATCCCAGGGTGACCAAGTTTCCAAGTCTTAATTCACCACCTTGGTCACTTTTACACGGGCTGAAAAACAGTAAATTCCAGTCACAAACAACAGACATTGGAACAGTGTCTTGTCGAACTCCAAATATGAACCGGCCCCGGCGGTCAATCCTTATGCCCGCAGCGCTGACTTCCTTGAGCCTCCCCGCGGGATTTGGGCAACGCTGCGCCAACTCGGTCCTGGCATGATTCTGGTCGGCGGGATTGTAGGGTCGGGCGAATTGATCATGACGACCAGGCTGGGCGCCGTCGCCGGGTTTGGATTACTGTGGTTCGTGCTGCTTTCGTGTTTCCTCAAGGTCGTCGTGCAGGCCGAACTGGCTCGACATACGATCTCCAGCGGTGAAACATTCCTCACCGTCTTCAACGACCTGCCTGGTCCATCTGTACGGCGGCCGCGATGGTTGACGCTTCACTGGCTGGCCGTTGTGCTCATAGCCAGCACCGTTGCCCTGGCAACCTACGTGCAACTTCAGCCCACATGGCAGACATGGTGGACCGCTGCGACATTGACAGGCATCGTCGTGATGACCTCAATTCTGGACGGATGGATTGTCTCACTCGGTTGCACGCAGCCGACGGCCGGTCTCCCAAGCAGTGATGCGGACAAAGTCACACCCCGGGTCAACTGGTTCACGTGGCTTTGGCTTGTGTCCATGTTGCTTGTCTTCGTCAATTCTGCAGCGATTCTCGGCGCTGCCGGACAAGCGATGGAAATGGCGATACCGGGCAGGTTTGGCGATAACGGTTCAGTGGTGTGGGCAATCATCGTCGCTGGGGTTGCGGCATCGTTGCTGCTCAGCGGAACGTACGGAATATTGGAAAAAACACTCATCGCTCTGGTGATATCTTTCACTTTGCTGACGGTCGTTTGTACCGTCCTGCTGCAGTGGACGGGATTCGCCATCACATGGACCGAAGTCCGGCACGGCCTCAGCCTGTCGATTCCACATCCGATGTCAACAACTCTCGGACTGACCGCACTCGCAATGTTCGCGGGAACCGGTGTTGCCTATGGTGAAATGTGGAATTACACGTACTGGTGTGTTGAAAAAGGTTACGCACGCAACGTCGGCGCCGCTGAACCGGGTCAGCAGTGGTCTCGCCGCGCTCACGGCTGGATACGCGTCATGTACACCGACGTATTGGTGACGATGGTGGTCTATACAGTCAGTACCGTCTGTTTCTACTTTCTCGGTTGTGCGATTCTCTTCGCGAAGAACCTGGACCCGAAAGGTTCGCAGACGATATCTGTCCTGAGCAACGCGTATACCGGAAGTCTGGGAAGCTGGGCGGCGACCATGTTCATTGTCGGAGCGTTTTTCGTGCTGTTTACGACCGTCCTGTCCGGCGTCGCGGGAACATCACGGCTGATGGCTGATGCACTGGGCGTGCTTGGCATTATTGATTCGGCGGACTACCGCGCTCGGTTGCGCTTCATTCGAGTGTTTGTGGTCGTGTCTCTGGCCATGTCCGGCATCGCCTACTGGTTGTTTCAAAATCCGCCGGTAATGCTCGCCATTACCAGCACTGTGATCGCGGCGGTGATGTATCCGATTCTCGGCCTAGGCGTGCTTTATCTGCGCCACTGCAAGGTCGACCGGCGAATTATTCCCGGAAAACTCACGACCGCCTGGCTGTGGATCTGTGGTGTCTCGCTGGCGGTGATTTCCCCGGGCGGGATCCTGCTGACTTTGGCACTGGACAACGGGTGGATTTCGATTGGGAATTAGTGCGGTACCGATCACGCATCCACGGCCGCAATCAATGCCTTAATGTAGCCGACAGTCCAGGCACGGCCCCGATGACACCAATCGGTGTCACCGACCATCCGTGGGACGTGATCGGGAATCAAAAAACCGTTGAAACCGACCTGCTTGAGCGCACGAATTGTTTCGACGGGATCGCAGTTCCCCTCATCCAGCAGGCATTCCGTAAAACACTCCACTGTCCCCTGGACGTCCCGGAAGTGGACGTAAAAAATTTTGCCGCGCTCGCCGAAATAGCGAATCGCTTCGAGCACCCCTTCGCCGCCGCGCATTTCGGACCAGCAACCGTGGCAGAAATCGAGTCCGTGCATGGGACTATCGAATGCCTCCATTGCCCGCCGGAAATTCTCAAAATTTCGAAACACACGGGCTACACCGCCCAGACTCGCGACCGGTGGATCGTCGGGATGCAGAGCCATTCGTACCCCCACTTCTTCGCATACAGGCAGTATCCGTTCCATGTACCAGCAGTAGTTGTCCCAGATTTCTTCTTCCGGATACTCACGATCGGTCCGGATGGTCGCCCAAATACCAAAGTTTGTTTGGTCGCCCGGGGGAACCGACCTGGCTATATCGTAATTGAACGATGTGGCCAGCGCCCCGCCACGGACCGGCGTATCGTTCGCCGTTCGCCAGACGCCGGCAGGCATAAAGCTGTAACCCAACATGGGAACACCGGCACGACCGAGATTCCGAATTGTATAGACCATGTTGTCGAGTTGTTGGTCACGGCCGGGTTGGCCGAGCATGATCTTGTCGTAAAAGGAGGCTGGTACATTTTCGATCGACATCAGCCGCAAGTCGGCGTCATCCGCAGCCTGCACCGCTTTTGCGATATCTTCGTATTCCCAGCGGTCGGCACCCGGAAATTTCGGGGTATTCATCTGAAAATCGTCGCAACCGCACTGCTTGATAAACTGCAGTCGTTCGCTGGAAACCTCATGGAATTGTCCCAGTCCGACCCTCATCGGAAGTTCTTCGAGGTCAACCATATTTTCGACATCGTCCTGGCTACGGCTGAGAATCGGTTTATTCATATGGCGGAAGCGCCGAGGAGTACTGTCTTCTGCACAATGGTTATACCGGTGAGGTCCGCGAACCGCCAACGACCGGCCGAGACTGCTGTACTCCGATTGCGGTGTCCCTGGCACCATGATGGACATCCTGAGGCCGCTGTTAAATGGAGCGGCCGGCGTGACGCGCGAAGGATCAAATCTGTCGGCGTGACTGGAACCAGCAGCGGTGCTGTGTCCGCGAGGTCGCGCACAACGTCTGGCACCGATTGGTGTGGAAAATTATAACCGGCGGGCGCGACTACCGACCGCATGAATGTCGGTGCGTCAGTCATGCCAACCGACAGGCACTGGCGAGTCACGTTCACAAAACGACTGGCCCACCGACCACCCTGTTGCGCAGTTGCTCGCGACTGCCCGGACAACGTGAAACCCAAACGATGGGTTTGGAGGAACTGTCAAAGGGCGGGATCAAAGTGCAGGACGTCTCCGGCTATCACGGTGAACTGTGCCGTGACCCGTATTTCCGGTACTGGATTGACATATTAGCCGCCTGTCTCAGCGAATCTGACACGGCAACGGTGGATTCGTGCAATGTCGATGCGAACGAATCCTGTTTTTGACTTTTGAATTCGACAGGTCTGCGTGATACGGTCGAAGATTGAAACGGACGAAAACAATTGACCAGTGCCGGTGCGGGCCGCTGTGATATGCGACGGACGACTCTTGCTCAGATTATCGTATCTGTCGTTCAATCGCCCTTTACTCACGCGGACAGAGTCTGCTTCCGCAGTCTGGAACATCTGGTTAAAGATGCGATTGAAGTGGGCGTCGATGGCGTCCTGTCACCCGTCGCAGCAAGTGAAGTTGCCCATTTGACGAGCATGGAACACACGGAGGGCCGAGTGCCCTATATCGTGGGTCCATCGCCCAATCAGTTCGACGGCTGTCAAGAGTTTATCCGGCCGGCAGAAGATGTTGGTGCAACCGCGTACGTCGTTGCCTTGCCTCTGTCACTCTACACGAGGCAGTCCAAAGTGGTGCCGTTCGAACGAACGAACTTCAGTGGGACGACTGCCTGGTGCGAATTGTGGACGAATTGATCGAGTATTACGTCGAATTGGAAGAAGAGTTCATGTCGTCGAGAAAAATGGCATTAGTGCCTGGAATTGCGACCTAGAGTGGAGGCAGGCCATGCGCATGATCGGTGAAAGAGACGGTTATCCGTTCGCTGGAAGCCAACGGCGTGACAACCGTGTTTCGAATTCCGGGGACCCACAATCTCGCGATTTACGACGTGTTGCTGGACTCCGGGATCCGACATATTACTGCACGGCACGAACAAGGTGCCGCGTTCATGGCCGACGGTTATGCTCGAGCCAGCGGAAAGGTCGGGGTCTGTCTTTGTACGTCCGGTCCAGCCATCCTGAATGCCGCAACTTCGCTCGGAACCGCGTACTGCGATTCATCACCTGTGCTCTGTATCGCAAGCCAGATTCCATCCGACGGGATCAGCAAAGAAAAGGGCTACATCCACAAGTGCCGCGATCAATTGGCCTGCCTCCGCCCCGTGACTGCGTGGTGCGATCGCGCCGACACCGTGCAGTCTGTTCCCGATGTTCTGCATGAGGCGTTCACTCGCATGCGGAATGGGCGTCCGCGCCCGGTCGCGGTTGAGGTTCCGTGTGACATCCTCGATGCAGATGCCGAGGTTGCAATTCCCACTGCCGCGTATGGCGATCCCCTGTGCCCGCCGCCCAAACAGATTGAACGTGCATTCGACCTGCTGGTGAATGCCCGCCGTCCGCTCATCTGGGCCGGCGGCGGGGTCATTCTGAGCGGTGCGAGCGACGAATTGAAGCAACTGGCCGAACATCTTCAGGCACCGGTTTGCACAACCGTGCAGGCCAAAGGGGCGCTGAGCGCGGATCATCCGTTGTCTGTCGGAGCCAGCGTGGTTCATCCGGCCGCCGACGAGTTTCTCCGCCAATGCGATGCTGGCAGTCGGCACGCGGTTTACACAGGAAGACACGAACAACCGGATGCTGCCGTTCCCCAAGTCCCTCATTCACATCGACGTCGATGCGGACGAACATGGTCGCAATTTCCCGCCGGCAGTCGCGGTACTGGGTGACGCCCGCGAATCGCTGAGAGCATTGAATGCACAATTTCGCCCCGTCCCGTCACGGGACGGATCAGATTGACAGAATCGCTGAACTTCGACACCGCATTCTCGAAGACTGCCGAGATCTTGCACCCAGCGGTGTCGAATTGGTCGACACGCTCCGAGCTGCGTTACCCTGCAATACGCTGGTCGTAAGTGACCTGCTCTGGCCGCTTACTGGTGTCGCCGACTGCTCGATATATACGAACCACGGACAAACATCTAACCCTGGGGATTTTGTACGCTCGGATTTGGACTATCGGCGGCAATTGGAGCCAAGGCGGCGTGCACGGAACGCCCGGTCGTCGTTATATCGGGTGACGGCGGCTTTCAGTTCAACGTCCAGGAACTGGGAACCGCAGTCGAGTGCGACCTCACGATCCTCGTGTTGCTCTTCAACAACAACGGGTTCGGAGTCCTGAAGCCGCAACAGCAGGTGCGCTAGCAGCGAACGCTGGCTGCCGATCTGGTGAATCCGGACTTCGCCGCGCTCGCCCACGCGTATGGCGTCCCCGCCGAGAGGGTCCGTTCCCTGGATCAACTTGGCCCCGCAGTCACCGCAGTACTCACATCCGGCCAGACCACGGTTCTCGAAGTCACGGCAGACATTCCACTGCCGGTGATGGACCCGGGTCCGCGCAATTGGCACAGTGCTGCGATTCGACTCGCAACCTGACCATCAAAGAAGAGTCTCAGCGACTCGAGCATCATTAAGGTGCCCGAAGCGCACCGTGATTGTTCGCACTTGAATGTTATTGGCCATCATCAAACACGCGAAGCCCGGGGAAGTTTCGAGGGGTCATCCGCGCTCTACAGATTGGGTTACCAGGCAGAGCAACGAAATGGCGCAAACGACATACCAATGTGGTTGCTGACAATGAGATCTCTTCCTGGGCATTCACCAGCCAAAGCGTTGTCCGCACGTTGAATTTTCTGAATTACTGCAGAACTCGGCAATCAAGCCAGCGACTGACCAGCCGCCCCGGAACAGTGGCAGCGGCGGTCAAGCTCGGATTGTGGCCTTCTCGACCAGCCGTTTTCCCAGGCGGGACTCAACGGGTTCCGGCAATGGATCCGAAGCCCGAACCGCTGGAACACCGGACTCATCACGGGTCAATTCGATCGGCGGATCACTCAGGTCTTCCACGTAGAATTTAGAGCTCGGGAAGATATCGCCTGGGTACGTATTGTTTTCGAGCATGGCCAGGGCCGTGCAGAAACCGGCTCCGCATGAACTTTCCAGCATGCCGCCAACCCAGCAGGGGATATCGGCCGCACGGCCGATATCATGGATTTGCTTCGCGTTTGTCAGACCGCCGACACGGCCGGGTTTGATATTGAAGTATTTGCAGCTCCTCAGGTCGGCAGCCTGCTGAGCTCTGCGTGGTGTGCTCAGGCTTTCATCGAGACAGACGGGCGTTTTAATCGTTCGCGCAAGTTCGGCGTGGTCGACCAGATCATCGTGCTGCAGCGGCTGTTCGATCATAGCGAGGTTGAATTCATCAACTTTTCGGAATACGTCGATGTCGGCGATCCGGTACCCGCTGTTACAGTCAATGTGGAATGTGTGATCGGCGAACTGGCTGCGAACGGCTGCCAGCATCTCGCTGTCCCAGCCTGGTCGAAACTTCAGTTTCGTTCGCGGAAATCCATCGTCGACTGCCTGCCCGATTGCCGACAGCAGGTCGTCTACAGAGTCCATCACACCAAAATCAGCGCCAACGGGAACCACGTCACGTGTTGCACCGAGCAACCGATGCAAAGGCCGGCCCATCAGCTTGGACTGAAGTGCCCACCAGGCAGTATCGAGGACTGCCTTTGCGAACGGATTGCCCTTGAACATCGCGAGTTGCTCATTCAGCTGTTCGCCGGATGCAATCTCCCGCCCAACGACCGCCGGCGCCAGCCATTCACGATTGACCGCAAAGATTCCGCCCGCCCATTCCGGACTGTAACACGGCGCCGCAAACGGTGCACTTTCACCCCAGGCATCAACCGACCCGCTGGTCATGCGACACAAGACGGAATGGATGGCTGCATCCTCACCATACGCCGTCTTCCAGGGGTAGATTAATGGCATCTCGACGTGAAACAGATCAATTCGATCAATTCGCATGAGTGCTGCCTTCGGCGGCCATCTCCGATTCGTTTCCAAATGGGTGCCGCATTCAACGCCCTCGACCAGTGATTGGATACGCATCGTCCTGAAACCCGGTCCCGCTGTGTTCACCGAGCGGAACGAGTCCGTTAATGAAGGCTTCATCCTCTTCCTTGATTTCAACGTCCAGGCATTTGATGTTGTCGTCGTACTGTTGCATGGTACGGGGGCCGATGATGACGGAAGTGAGGATCGGATTTGCCAGGACCCACGCCAGCGCAAATTGCGACGCAGTGCAGGCTTTCTTTTCGCAGTGAGCAGCGATCTGCTGTGCGATCTCGATGCTGGCCGGGCGCAGTTCCGCCTGGCTCATTCGTACATCTCTGCGCGATGCTCGACTGCCTTCGGGGTATTCACCGAATTTCGCGTACTTACCACTGAGGATTCCACGAGCCAGTGGACTGTAGCTGACGACACCCAGTCCGTATTCCTGACACAACGGCAGAATCTCAACTTCAATATCGCGATTGACAATGTTGTAAAGCGGCTGGATACACACATAGCGATTCAGGTTCAGCCGGTCACTGGTCCACAATGATTCACAGATGCGCCAGGCACGAAAATTGCTGCAAGCGATGTAATGCACTCGACCACTGCGGACCATGTCGTCCATTGCACGGAGGGTTTCATCGACCGGCGTCGACAAATCCGGTGCATGATAATAGTAGATGTCAATGTAATCCGTGCCGAGCCGTTTGAGGCTCCCATCCAGCGCGTGCATCAGGTGCAGACGACTGCCGCCCTGTTGATTTGGTCCGTCGCCCATTTTTTGCCGGCCCTTGGTCGCCAGCACGATGCGGTCACGACGATCGACGATTGCCCTGCCGACGATACGTTCCGACTCCCCGGCATTATACATGTCAGCCGTATCAATAAAATTGACGCCCTGATCGTGTGCCTTGTGAATTATATGAATCGAATCATCTTCATTCGTCTGACCGCCAAACATCATGGTCCCCAGGCACACCGGGGAGACCTTGACGCCGCATTTCCCGAGATTTCGATAGTCCACTGTTAGTCCTCACTGTTTGTCCAGGATGGATGGTCGTAATGATAGCAATAACCGTTGATTCCAGAAATCGTGCAAGGGGCATGTTACGACTGGCTGAATGGACTTCCGTCAAACAGAAAACAGATATATTGCCGAATCAAGATCGCATCCACATCACGATCCCCTGTTTCGCCAGCTGATCCATGTTCTGTGTCGGGAGCAGAATCAGCCCATGTTTGTGGACGTCGACTTTGGACAGAACAGTGTCAAAGCAGACAAACCTGTCGCTGTCCGTACCGCAGTTTTACACTGGCCAATATAATTGCAGAACTGTGTGCGCTCGCAGACCGTGGCCCGACTGTGATGAAACGCGCAGCAGTTCGAATGTCGCACGATGTCAGAATACGGTTTATTTTTCCGGCTGAATGAAGATTTGATTTGTTTGCCCGCCATCGGCCGACTCGTGGCGGGCAGTTTCACTCAAGCTCGACAGATCACCGGTGCCTCCAGGGAGGCATTTTGCGGCAGGCCGGAGTTTCGCACGACAAAGGGATTTATGGAACTTGTTCCACGCTCAGACCGCCGTCATCAGTTCGGGAGAAGAATAAAGGTGCAATTCATGCGGTTGTTTGTGCGGGTAGTCCATGCAGAAAGGGGTCGCCGGGCTGTTGAATCAGCGACGCTTCAGCACACACATACGCGTGGCCGAGAATTCGTGGGATAATCCCACCGTCAGCCCCGTGACGAAAAGTCGCCGTAAACTGACTGCCGATAATGCTCTCCTGAATCCATGACTCGTCTGGCCGCAGAGTTTTGTCTGCGGCCAGACATGCCAACCAGGCACTCGTCCCGCTGCCTCAGGGAGATCGGTCCCATGCACCCCCAGGACAATAAACAAAGTTGCGGCTGTCTGCATGCAGCGATGAAGGTGATCCAAAGAACCCGATGTGATCAATTTCTATCCCGTTCGATCCCGTGATTTGGCGAATTCGCAGCTCAGTGCGAATTCTTTCGGCCGCCTCGGTCAGTGAGCGAAGGTTCTCGACTGTCAGCGGATGGGGAGACCCGTCCACAAGGAAAAACCAATTGCCGCCCCAGGCGATGTCACCGGTGACCCTTCCAAGGCTGTCGACATCAACGCTGACACTGGCGGAATACCGAAAACTGGCGACATTCTCGATAGCCACCTGGTTTGCGTCAACAAGCTCAGCTTCAACCACGCCCACAGGAGTCTCCAGACGGTGAATTCCCGGATCGATTCGTCCCAGGTAAGCGAGTGTTGCAACCACACCCATTGCCTCGTGACCACACATTCCCAAATACCCGATGTTGTTGAAAAATATTACGCCGGTCGTACATGATGGATCTTCCGGTTCGCACAGCAGCGCTCCGACCAGCGCTGCATGGCCTCGTGGTTCGTCGATCGCGATGCGACGATACTCGTCGTCAGAAGTTTGTCGGAATCGCCTGACACGTGCCTGAAGTGGTCCCGAACCAAGATCTGGTCCTCCTTCGATAACTACACGCGTTGGTTCCCCGGCCGTGTGTGAATCGATGACTCGCATACTCAACTCCGATGCGGTGGCCCGTTGCTGAAACCATGCGTAACAACATGACAGTTTTCGACCTGCTTCTTCCTAGTGACAGACCGGGGAAGCGATCCCATGGATGTCGTAAACCGGAAGCTTGAGATCAGCGAATAACTTGCCTTGAAGCCGGTCCACCAGTGCCATCCGTCCGCCAAAGGCATCCACCTCGACCAGGGTGCGGCGACACAGACCCGGTGACCATCACCGATACCGGCCACACTCACCGGGTGCCGACTGACCACATGACGGCTGATTATCCTGAGGGTGTGATTGCGTCTGTCGACCAGGAGCAGTTCATGGGTCAATTCGTCGATCGCGACCAAGTGTCGTTCGTCCCGCAACCCCGCCTGGTCCGTCAGTCCGCCGCCCACATCGAATTTGCCCAACCGTCTTCTGCGGTTGGTGAAAACGAGCGAAAAACTGCGACTCGAATAATTCGCCCGCGCCAATCGCATTCCGCCGGCGAACAGAATAAGTGCCACGGGCCGTCGGAGACGGGGCGTTCATTCCGGAGTGTCCAATTCGGCAGACAGCCCAAGCCCGGCAAGCAGGACCCAGGTCGCTATCAATGTATTTCGCAGAGGTTCACAAGGGCAACGAAGCCGGCAGGAGGGTGATAACCGAGTTTACTGGAAGGGAGAGCGGTTTGACAGGTGCTGGAACCCAGCGGTAAACTCTCCCGACAGCACTCGCCTCCTCCTTCGCTCGCAGGCGGTCTATGCTGTATGCCTCGGTTATCCTGTCCGGCCTGGTCCTCGCTTGGGTCGTCTATTCCAAAGACATCTACGACAAGGAACCCAAATCTCTGCTGGGTCTGACTCTGCTGCTGGGAATGGCAACCGGCTACGGGGTCGGTTTCCTCGAAGACTTGTTGATCAAGCGATGGAGCCTTCACGAAGATTTGTTCGGTCAGTCCGTACTGGCCGGAACACTTGAAGAGGGCTGCAAATTTCTGGTCGTGTTACTCGTGGCGGTGTGTTTTCGCCGTCATTTTAATGATCCGATCGACGGCTTGATATACGGGGCGTTTGCCGGGCTGGGTGCTGCGCTTGAAGAATCGGTTTTCTATCTCAATATAGCCAACTCCAGCACGCACTGGTCTCAGCCCGCGGGCGCAGAGGTGGTCCGTTTGCTGCTGCACCTGATGCTTGGCGGTCTGGGAGGCCTGGGTGTTGGTGTGGCGCGTTTTCCCCGGCGGCTGCCCGCCTGGCCCCTGCTCCTGTTTACCGGACTTGGCCTGGCCATGACGATCCACTTTGCCTGGAACAACTGGTGTGGGCTCCCTCGAAAAGACCACGATCCGGCCGTTCGGCGAATCGTGGCAATCGGCCTGATGAGCCTGACGACACTCCTGTTCGGGATCTCGGTCTTCGTTGCCTCCCGCTGGTCGCGGGAAGTGATCAACCCCGGGAGCCACAAACACTTATGGGGCTGGCCGTTCACCCTGTTGTTGCCGCAGAACCCCGAACCACCGGATCAAGAAACTTTTGGATGACGCGTGGACTGAGCGAATGTTCAATGGTATTCCGCGCTGGAATGGAATTGACCAACAATGACACATGACCTGAGCGATCGGCCGGCCCTCGGCTTCCAGCTTCCTGACATCCACGGCCGCACACACTCCCTAGAGAACTACCAAGGCCACTGGCTCCTGCTGGCCTTCCATCGCCATCTCAGCTGACTGCTTTGCCGCGAACACCTGCTGCAGTTGCAGCAGCACAAGCCAGCCATCGAGGCGGTCGACCTCAACGTGGTCGCAATCACTTTTGAGTCACGCGGCAAGGCAGCCACCTATGTTTCTGAAACTTCCTGGCCTTGGCCTTTGCTGACAGACATCAATCTTGAACTATACCGAGGCTTCGGAATGCACCGCGGGAGTTTCTGGGCCATTCTGGGCCCAAAATCCTGGGACGTTTACCTGAAACTGCTGTTTCGTGGTCGTCGCCTGCGAGTACCCGCCGGCGACATTTACCAACTGGGTGGCGACGTGCTCATCGACCCCCGCGGAATCGTCCGGCTGCATCACGTCGGTCGCACCCCGGCCGATCGACCGTCTGTCGAATCGTTATTGTCCTTTGTCAATGAAGCAGCTCGTGAGTCAACCTCAGAAAATTGAAGAAGAAATCGTCTCCAAACACCGCAATGGTCTCCATCTCCCGGGAGCCCGCGACAAGTCTATGCACACTGCGTCCGGAAAATTGCTCCCCGGACTCGAACCCGCTAATCACCTAATGGCTGATGCTCAGTTGCGCAATTTTCCGGTCGAACTGCACTCCACGAATTTTACGTGGGTAACGACCTGAATGCAGTCAAGTGGCCATCATATCGAAATGGCTACCTGTCATAGTCCAAGTTGACACGCACACCACTGTCTTTAAGTGTTTTCAGGTGTGTTGATTTTGACTCTTCGTTCAACGGATTCCCGGCAAGATACAGCTTCCAGAACGCCGCAAATCGTCGCTTCCCTTTGGCGTCTTCTTCAGCCATCCTGGCCAGTGGACCAATGTCCTCGATTTTATTGCCATGGAGATACGTTGAATAAACCGTTTTACCGAGTGGAAGCTTTGATATATCCGCGATTTGATTATGAGCAAAGCCAATCGTGTCTAGGCGGGGAAGCTGCGAAATGTGCGAGATATCCTCAACCTTGTTGTGATTCAGCGACAGGGTCCAGAGTTTTTTAAGGTGTGCCGCAGCCGCAATCGATTCAATCTGATTGTGTGAACCGTACAACGACGTCAGCCGTTCCAGCGGTTCCAGACCATCCAGGGTCGTGACCTTATTATGTTCGAAGTTGAGGTACTGCAGCTTCATCAGTTGTCCCAGCGGTTTGAGGTCTTCGATCTCATTGTGCTGCAGACTGAGCGACTGCAGATTCTTACAAGCCGCCAGAGCGGACACATCTTTGATTTTGTTCTTCCCAAATCGAGCTTCGCCGAGATTGGTACAGTGCTGGAGCCCGGTGAGGTCAGAGATGCCGCGCCCTGCGACGTTGAAGAAGTAAATCGCGTGCAGATCTTCAACGGTGACTTCATCGCCTTCCTTCTGACGTTTGCGCTTGTGCTCCAGCAGGGCTTTCCGCAGTGCTTCGTCCGGGATTTCGACTACTTCAGGCGGGTCCTCTTCAGGTGTGTCCTCTTTAGGTGTATCCTCGGCCATCGCCAGATGACAACAGGCCGCAAAAATGAGGGCGGCAAAAGTGAAACGCAGCGTGATCATTAGTAACCTCGAATTCAGACAGCAGCAGACCGGGAGACCATTCCTGCAAAACGTCTGACGACATCCAGCGACATCGTCATGAAGTGGTGGCGAAGCAACACATGGCACCCTATTGAGTCTAACCGCCATATTGAAGCCAGTGTAGTTTGAGTCGCTAATTTCTGATTTTTCAGGCTCAGCCGCATTCAGGACCGGATTGTGTCAGCAACAGACTTCTCCCCCACAGCACAGACTCCCACAAATCGACGGTGGGTCATGTTTGGCCTCGCTGCAGGTACATCATTCATACTGTATCTGCATCGATACACCTGGGTCATGGTACGACCCGAACTGAAGACGGAATACGGGTTCAGTGAAAAGGAACTCGAAGGACTCTATACGCTGTTCAGCGTGACGTATGGACTCGGCCAGATTCCCGGAGGGGTCGTTTGCGACTTATTCGGACCGCACCTGTTCCTGGGCGTGATCATTGCACTTTGGTCGCTCGCGCTGCCAACCGTTGGATTGACGGGCACCATGACAGGCCTCGGGGCCTCACGGCTGGCCTTTGGAGCAACTCAGGCTGGATGCTATCCATCGCTCGCGAAAATGACCCGCCTGTGGTTTCCGCTCAGGGGACGAACGGTCCTGCAGGGACTGATTGCCAGTTTCTTCGGACGCAGTGGCGGGGCCATGTCGGCCATGATCTTCGGATTGATGCTGGGGGCTGGACTGTCGTGGCGGTCTTCTTTAGTCACCCTGTCGGCAATCGGCGTGGTGTTTGCTCTGCTGTTCTACGCATTGTGTCGCAATCGTCCCGAAGATGATGCGGCGACTAATCAGGCAGAAGTCGAATTGATTCGAGCTGGTGAAACGTCCAAAGAAGATGGTTCCCGCGTACTGTCATTCCGCAGAGCGATCCGCAATCGCAGCATGCTGATATTCGCCGGGCAGCAGTTTATGAACGCAGGCGCAGATTATGTCTATTCGGCGATCATGGCCAGTTACTTCATCGAAGCTCGCGGTGTCACTGACAAGATCGTCCTGGGGCTGCTGACTAGTCTTCCGCTGTGGGGCGGAGCGCTGGGCGGGATTGCCGGAGGCTTCGCGAACGACGGCTTGATTGCCTGGACAGGCAACCGTCGGATATCGCGTTCGATCGTCGGTTTCTCCGGCAAGTCCATTGCCTGTGTTTGCCTTTACACATCAATCACACACTCAGATCCCATGGCCGGCGCCTGGCTGCTGTTCGCAACGAAATTCTTCAGTGACTGGTCACAACCAACCGTTTGGGGAACGTCGACAGATTTGGGTGGTCGCTATTCGGCGACCGTTTTCAGCATTATCAACAGTTCCGGCAGTGTTGGTGGCGTTGTCACACCACTGATTGGCGGAATTCTGCTGGATCGCTATGCCACACAGGAGATCGTTGCCGGCGAAGTGACAAAAATCGTCCACTATGAACCGGTATTCCTCATGGTTGGAATCATGTACCTGGCGAGTGCCGTGTGCTGGCTGTTCATCAACTCCACGGACTCGCTGGATCGTCCGGACAACATGGATACAACGTAGTACCCGCTGATCAACAACACACCGGTTGCATGCTCTGTGGTGAACAAGCTGTCATGATTAACCATCGTTGACCGCTACAGGAGCTCCCGAAGACTCGTGAACGGGTAATACATTCGCAAGCTCGTATCTGCGACGCCATACTGCCGAACCGTCGTCGTCGACGCGCGTGAGATTAACCCCCGGCAAGAACGCAGGAAGGTCACCACTGCTGAATGCATCCCACAGTTGCTGAGCATGAGTAAACCAACTGGTCGCTCCGGACGGCCAGTCGAGCCGCAGCAGCAGTCCCGGATATGGATAGGGCTTGTCCTTTGCTTCGATTCGGTATTTCTCAACGATATTCCAGTTGACCGTCACTCCGATCCCAGGTTGATCGGGGATCTCGGCCAGCCCGTTCGCGACGACCCACGGCTCGCCCACAAACTGATCCGCGTACATGTGATTGCAGTGGATCGCTGGCCAGCGGGCATGGGACAGCACAGCCTGGAGATGCAGGCAGTACGTCGCTGTAAGATTTGAACCCACCCACTGCAGCCAAAACGGTTTGTTGAATTCGGCACACGTGCGGCCGCGGCTCAGGGCATTGCTGATTCCGCCTTCGAGGACAAACCCATCACAGACCTCGCGTCGTATCTGAGTTTCGAACGCCGGTCGGTCGATGTGATGCGCAATTGGAACGCTAAGATGATTACGCAGAGCGCGGTTGCCTTCGACGTCTTCCTGCGCGATGGGACTCTCCCAGATTGCAACTTTTTCGAAACTTTCAAGCCGCGTACACAACGGTCGAATGATGGCCGGATCAAGTCCGAAATCGTTGAAATCCATGTCGAGTCTGAAATGGCTCGGTACGGCTTCAGACAACCGGGCCACCTGGTCTTCCAGATCGAACCACGGTCTCGCCTTGGTTTTGAATGTCGTATACCCGTGTTCGACGGCTTCATGACATTCAGAAATCCAGTCTTCGACAGGCATGTCGATAGCCCACCATCCAATATGAGCAAACGACCGGATTTTTTGTCCGATCAATGCCCAGGCTGGCGCGCCGAGCGATTTGCCGACAGCGTCGAACAGTGCCATCTGCAGGCCCGCCCCGAGCGAGTCATCCCACATCACAGCTGCGGGATGTTGACCATGGGCACCTTCGACCGCTTTATCTGTCACAGCGCCCCACGTGTAGTAGGGCATGGTCTCGCCAACCCCGACGACGCCGTTACTGAGCGTCACTTTGCATAATTCGAAAAGCGACCAGTGCGGAATCTCCCGGACCATATTCCGCCAGGGCACTGCCTTGAGCGGCAGGTCGACCCAGATACGTTCGATGGATGCGATTTTCACGGAGTTGATCTTTCTGCTTGGTTTATCAGAGACCTGACCGGCTGCTGCGGATTCAGCGACCTGGTGCAGAAGCGGCATCTCGTGCGATCATGAACCATTCGTCCGGCGGCCAGATGAAAGAATTGTGGGGCGATCCTGTAGCAGGTTTGAACCGAATGGAGCCATGTGGCCTCGGAGCAAAACCATTACTCACGACGCTGGTCTGAGATTCTACCTTGCATTTTGAAAGCCCCGTGGTTCGAGTACAACCAGTCCTCAAAGCATGTCCGACCGGTCGAACAGCTCCTGGGACCGTTGTTTCGTATTTAGCCGGAGACGTCCAGACAGCGACTGTGTTATGGCAAATCCAGATAATGGATCTAAGAAACAAGGCAGCTGTTGGTCCGGCGAAGACTTGGATTCCACTGACGGCAGCAATTCAGCCCACATTTGGACGGTTTGTCTTGACCGCGACGAATCGGCCGTGCGAGAGCTGCGGTCTTTTCTGTCCCAGGAGGAACGAGACCACAGCTCGAAGTATCGGTTTGCTACCCATCGAAACCGCTTTATCATTCGCCGCGGGACCCTGCGAATGATTCTGGGTGAATATCTGGGGATGCAGCCAGAGGTCGTGCGGTATCGCACAGGTCAATTCGGAAAGCTGTATTTGGCGGACTCATCACGTACCCTTGAGTTCAACGTGACCCATTCGCACACGATGGCACTCATTGCCGTGACTCAGGGTGGTTCCATTGGCATCGATCTGGAATGTGTCCGGCCACTCCCTGATTTGGAGGCAATGATCGACACGTGTTTGTCCCGTTCGGAAAGACGTCATCTCGACTCATTCCCGTCCACTTTGCGGCTTGAGTCTTTCTATCGGTACTGGACCTGTAAAGAGGCCTATTTGAAAGCGTTAGGAGTCGGTCTCGACCGTTCACTCGCATCGGTTCAGGTCTCGGTGACCGTTTCCGAAACTGGTCATGAAGCAACGCTGCAGACCAGCAGCCAGGAGCAAACCGACCTTGCCATTACGAGTTTTGTTCCACACAACGGATATATGGCAGCCATGGCCGCTCCGGCGTCCGTTCGGCCGGTGATGAAAACAGCCACCTTGCCGGACTGATGTGCAATTTCAAACCAATCCCGGGATCGGCGACGTCCACCGTTAATTCGCCTGTCACCGCGGTGTGAACAGTTGCGTTGCCAGAATATTCCGAACAACAGCGGCCTGCATGAACCAGTGTTGGATAAAACCGACTTGCTGCAATCTCAGCTTGCATTTGACACAGGACTTAACAAGGAGTGCCGTACGCTTATTTATCACGGTAACAAGAACCCGGAATGCGTGGGATTGGCACGAATAAACCGATCTTCACCGTTCTGTCGCCTCGCGCAAAAACATGAATTCTGCAGGTTACGGTTGTTGAGGCCGCACCAAAACTGACGATGGAGGGAAATACGTTTCATTACAGGTTCATGCGCCGAATGCGCGTACATACGCAGTAAAAGGGTGGATTGATGCGGGCTTCCTTCACATTCCACGTCCTGATGGGGGTTTTCCTGACGCAGGCGACAGGATGCGCAGTGTTTGGACTTTATCCCGACAAACACGACTACGAATTCAATGCTGCCGCCGCCAGCGAGATCCCTCGAGAACTGGCAAAGGCAACGCTCCCGGCGTATCGCGTTGAGCCACCGGATATCCTGGTTGTGGAAGCCCTCAACAACATTCGTCCGCCAGCCGATGAACTGCGCGCAGGCGATGAGCTTCTCATCCGTGCCAGCAATACTCTTCCGATCGACCCCGAAGGTGACACCATCACCAACGAATTCAGGGTGATCAACTCCATTTACTTTGTCCAGAGCGACGGTACCGTCGACCTTGGTCCGGAGTATGGCACCGTACCGGTGGAAGGCTTCACGCTCGCAGCGGCCAAAAGTGCAATTATCGACCATCTCCAGAACACAATCGGCCTGGCAATGCCGAATGTCGCGGTATCGATGCCGGATGTCACTGGAAAGCAGGTAATATCAGGGGAGCATCTGGTGCGTCCGGACGGAACGATTTCGCTGGGCGTTTACGGAGAAGTCTACGTTGCGGGCCGCACGCTGCGGGAAATCAGGCAAATCATAGAAACACACCTTCAACAGGATGTGCATAACCCGGAGGTCACCGTCGACGTACTTGGATACAACAGCAAACAGATTTATATTATCACGGACGGCGGTGGACTTGGTGAGTCAGTCAACCGCATTCCGTACACCGGTAACGACACGGTACTGGATGCCCTTTCGCAGATTGACGGCCTTTCCGAAGTTTCGTCGAAAGAAATCTGGGTGGCGCGACCCGCGCCAGCGGGCACGAGCTTGGCCCAGACGATGCCGGTCGACTGGTGGGGCATCACTCGGGGGGGCCTGACAGCCACAAACTACCAGTTATTTCCCGGCGACCGCATTTTTATCCGATCTGACCATATGGCCCGCTTCAACAACACAGTGTCAAAAGTGATCGCACCGTTTGAACGAATCATGGGCTTCTCGTTGTTCGGGCACGGTCTGGTCCGTGAGTTCCAGTTCGGTCACATGCGAGGCGGCAATCGAGGCTTCGGCAACAATAACGGAGGGTTTGCGGCTCCATAAGATAATTCGTTTGGTGAGCTGGTGTCAGTTGTACAGAATACTGAACGTGCCTCTGGAACTCGTGAGGGAAAAGGGTTGGGGATATGAAACCAAGACAGTTAGCAGCTTTTGTTCTGCTGGTGCATTTGTCGCTCGGTGTATTGGCTCATGCACAATTGCCACGTCGTCCGTCACCTTCATCTCGGTTTCATGTAAATAGTCGGCCAACGATTAGTCCGTATTATGATCTCATTGAGCGGAGCAACAATCGTAGTTTTGGTTTTCAGTATTTCAGACGCGTCCGCCCGGAAGTTGAATTTCGACAGGCTGAGAATCGATTCCAGCAGAATCTGAACTCACTGTCGAAACGTGTGAACGAATCAAGCACGCGAAGCGAACCATCAATGCTGGGGACAACGGGACACGCCGCGTCCTTTCTGACGCACGGCAAATACTTCAACGTCAGGTAATTAGTCTGCTGGTCGGCGATTTGGCAGGTGAGCTCAGTCGCGGTCGATGCCGAAGCGCCGGGATGGATGTAAATCATTTGGAGACAGAAATGACAACTTCTGACCGATCGCGACGAAATGGGCTGGTGCTTTTTGCCGCGTATTTGCTGCCCGTTGCGTTGGGAATGCCTGTCGCACAAATACATGCAAATGGAATTATCGGATTCCTCCGGCCGCTTATACCAGCAGCACTCCGTCGTTCGGAATGTGGCGAAGAATCTGCCGAAATTGCTGACTCAGTCGGTGGCTCCTCCAGATGCAAGACCTCGTGTGACTGCCCGACTTGCCGCAGATCGTCTTACACAAATCCTCTGTGGCGGCGGTATCGCTGGTCTCATAGCGTGATATGGTTGAACAAACCACACTCCTACACCTCTTTTCAACCCGTTACACCCTACCATCAGCCCACTTTTGGCGTTCACCAAACGTGCTGGGCTACAGTTACACCAGAGCCGTGTCCAATTCCGTTCTCTGGCAGTCCGGGCAACACCGTGGACCCGTTATCCGGCAACATGGAAGCCCAGCCGTATCGGCCTCCTGTTCGTGCCGAGAGGCCATATGAGTCAAAAGGGGATATCGCACCATCACTGCCGACCAAAGAGTCCGCAAGCCAGTCTGACGCAGACGACTCGGGGTTCGTGAGACATCAGACGTCCGAGACGACTGAAGCCATCGAATTCCACCAGAATAAGCTGCATGCGAACTGGGTTCCCTGGTTGTTTGTCGTTCCCCTGCCCAATGATGGACGCGTGGCTCAGGGCACCGTAAAAGCCTCACACTCGCGTGACGACTCGGACCATGACACCCTGATTCAGTGTGTCTTCCCTTCGTTGCCACCATTAAAGTGACGTCCGAATAGACTACCGGTCTATTCCACTCAGGGGATGGAAGCCCGGCGTTCTGCATTAAAGACCGGCGCAACCGGACGCCAACAGGCTGCCTGATCGTGGCACGACGCCCCGCATCGTGACTCAGGGCGCGGCGAATGTGCCATTGTCATTCAATCCGAACGTCTGTTGTCTTGCGGCTTTGAGCTTCAGGGTTCACAATTTGATAAGAAATTTCAACGCTGAGCACGTTGGATTCAATGTCATACCGATGTGATGGATCGCGTCCTATGCCGCTTGAAATCAAAAGGTTGGATGAACGCGACTGGGCTGTTTTTGACGAAAATGACCAGACTTTGTTTACTGGCTCCCTCTTGGCATGTCGACAGTGGTTTGACTCACATGAAAACGCGTCCTCCAGTCGGCGCACGCGATGCTGTTCCGGTCTGCTGCGTTCATTGTTCCGATTAATCACCCAGCGCAGTTCTCTGCGAGATAGCGAGTGACGATGAACTGGTCGGTGTGTCGCTGTTGTGATCGACAGTTTCGCCGAGCTTCGACCGCTGGTATGCGCCAGACCAGTGTCAGATGAGAAACTTTTGGACGTCGGGGATGTCCGTCACTTGATTTCATGTCCAGGGCCGGTCCGCGAATCTACACTCACGGCTTCTCGAAGTACTTTCCCTCCCGCTCGGCGAAACCGGGAATCAGACTGTCGACTCTGTTCGTCCGGCCTCGCAGATGTAGCGCCGGACCAGAAGAGCAAGTCGCCCATACCATGGTTTTGCCACGAATCACGGCTGAGCACGGGCGATATGTCTTCTGAATTTGACCATTTGTCCAGTTTTACACCTGTGGGACCGGCGCGTCTTCAGGGACTCTGCAGGGGGGGCAACGGGAACGTGATGCGGGGTTCATAGGTGACTCTCCTGTCAGACTCGCCAAGTGATATTTTTCACTGTTTTCAATGAATTTTTCGGCGTAGAAGCCGGTTTTTTGCAAATCCATTCTGGCGGCAGCGTAAGCGGCCTGGTCTACTCAGACTGACACGGTTGTCACTTGCAACCAGGAAACGACGTCGACAGGTGTGGACCGCAAAAAAGCCTTACGCCTGTTTTCGGCTTTTAGCAGGACTCCATTTCCAACGTCCAGTTTCAAATTCTTGAGGACAGATAGGCCCCGTCCAGCCTTAGACCACATTCCACAGGATAGGTGCAGCGTGTAATCAACCATCGAAGTTCCGCCGAAATTCCGCGCTCAATCGATGCCGAAAGAACTCAATTGATGCCGAAAGAACCTCTCAGATGTGGGCCACCTCACCTTAAGACCTGAGTTTAAGCAGAAACGGATCTCGTTCAGCAAGAGAAGAAGTCGCCAAGTCTGAATCCCGACATTTCTTACGACAAGCTGACGTGCACCATTCCTATTAAACCACTTCACTGATTCGATAAATGGCACCACAGCCATTCAACAGTTTTAGCAGGGAATATTTTGTGAATCGACTTCTCAAAATGAGCGCCTGTCATTCAAAGAAACAAAGTGCACGATCGAGTGAACTATGTTTTAAAGGCGATCCTTACCCACGGGCACAGGAAGTGCACACAGAATCATTGCATGACAGTGTTTGCCGCGAAGATATCGGCAAGCCGTCAGCAAACAGGGCTTTCCCGGCAGACACATGCCTGCCAGGAGAGCACAAAACGCATTTTTTTACTGGCTTGATAGGGTGAATGTCACCCAAGGGAACGAAGTGCGCGCCTAACAGGCTTTACTCACAATGTTAACGTTTAACGTTCGCATAAATGTCCTGCAGCCGTGTTGCTTATATATTCGTTCCAAGGGTTACAATATGACTCAATCCTTTGCCCACTCGATTCAGTCCCGGCGATTTTCACCGGAAATAATCTGGGATGGGGCGCAATCGGTGAATAGATAAGGCATGACTCAAAGTCAAAATAAAATCCCCGACGGCACAGAAGAACGTCACCAGGTCGCCACGAACTTAACCGCGACAGCTCTGATCGTGTTTGGCATCACCCTGGTGTGGGCATATTGGACTACACTCGTACAACTGGCAGCAAGATGGGAATCGGACCCTCAATATTCCCACGGCTACCTCGTACCAGTGTTTGCGAGCGCACTGCTGTGGATGCGCCGGTCTGAATTCCCGACTGAGCGGCTTGAAACAAACTGGTGGGGTCTGGTGCCGTTGCTGTTTGGTGTGGGGTTACGGATTGCAGGGGCGCGATTCTACTTTGATTGGTTTGAGGCGATCTCAATCGTTCCGGTCATCGGGGGTATCTGCCTTCTTGTTGGCGGGTCGTCATTTTTCACGTGGGCAATGCCGGCAATCGCCTTCCTGGTCTTCATGGTTCCGCTGCCATACCGCCTTGAAATTGCACTTCAGTATCCCCTGCGCCAAATCGGGACCATAACCAGCGTTTATTTGATGCAGACAATTGGGCTGCCAGCGCTTGGGGAGGGCAATGTCATCGTTATGGGAGACACGCGCATCGGCGTCGCGGAAGCCTGCAGCGGCTTGCGAATGCTGATGATATTCTTCGCTTTGACAACCGCAGTAGCTCTGGTCAGCCAACGTCCGCTCCTGGAGAAACTCCTGGTCGTTGTGAGCGCCGTTCCGATCGCACTTTTTACTAATGCCATTCGAATCACGACCACCGGTAGTTTGTACTTCATGAATCAATCCGAACTGGCAAAACTCGTTTTTCACGATTTGGCCGGTTGGCTGATGATGCCATTCGCTCTGTTACTTCTGTGGATTGAATTGTGGCTTATTTCACAAATCATAATCACAGACGAGAGCCGGCCAGTGAAAATTGCTTTGGACATTGACAATGCAACAGCCTGACCGACGCCGCAGGCTAAGACAAATCACACAGCGCCTAGGGGATGGAATGCAGCCGGAGAATTACGACATTGACGAATCCAAGATGCAAGATCCTGGACCGCAGACAGGCAACACCTATCCCGCGAGTGACGACTCGGCGCTGATTCCGGTGGCTTCACACCTGCCCGCAGCAGGGTGGTCGCCCATCTCTCCCCCCAGGCCGGTCCCTTCGGGCCCGGACCCGAAGACAATGTTCGCCGCGTTTCGCCGTCGTTGGTTCGTTGCGACCACCCTGGGGATCATGCTCGGTGCAACTGCTGCCGGGATCCTCTACCAGATTATTCCCGCACCCTACACGGCATTTGCGGAACTTCACGTCAAATCCGTTCCGGAGAAGATTCTCTTCGAAACGGCAGAGACGGTCGCGAAATTCGACACCTACATGGAAACACAGATGCGCATGGTGCGCAGCCCGTTCGTGCTGGCATCTGCTCTGCGGAGTCCGGAAATCGCAAATCTGTCGATCGTTCGGGAGGAAGAGTACCCGGTGCAATGGCTGGAGGACGGTCTCCGTGTCACAACCCCGGCGGCTGAGTTCATTCGAATTTCGATGTCCGGCGACAGGCCAGCTGAACTGAATCGACTGGTCAATTCCGTCAGCAATGCATACATGCAGGAAGTCGTCAACTCTGAACAGGCCAAACGGGGCGAACGAAAATCAAATCTGGAAAAAATTCACCGAGATATGGAAGATCGCCTGCACAAAAAGAAAAGTTCAGAGCAGAGGCTGGCGGAATCACTGAATACTGGTGACTCGAAAGCGCTGACGGTCAAGCAACAAATGGCCGTCGAGTATTTCGCCCAGCTGCGTAAACAGCACACACAGGTTCGTTTCGACCTGACGCGCAAGCGTATTCAGCTCGATGCACGCAGATCAACGGTTGACGACGAAGCACCAATAGACATCCCGGAATCGGTTATCGCCACAGCAATTGCGATGAATCCGGAAATCCGGCAGCTTGCCGCGAGCGTGGGAATGTCAAAAGAACTCCTGGCGCAGACACAAGGTCGTGTGAATCGCGAAGATCACCCAATTCTTGTCAGCTACCGCGAGAAGCTGTCACGAGTACAAAACAGTCTTGAACTGGCACGGAGCGAATTGCGGCCCGTAATCATTAAAGAGCTGCAGCAGCAAGTCAGCGCTCAGTCAGATTTCATGCTGAACAACAGGCAATTGGAGAAGGAAGTGGAGCTACTGACTGCAGAAGAGCAGCAGCTTCGGGCAGAAGTTGAGACTCAAAAGCTGGAAGCTCGGCAAATCGGGATTTCCTCCTTCGAACTTGAGTCGCTGAAGAAGGAAGTCCAACAGATGGACGAACTGTCCAAAAGTTTCTCTGATGAAATACAGAAACTGACAATCGAACTCCAGTCCCCGGCACGGGTGACGCTGCATCGTCCGTCTGAAATTCCGCGCCAACCGGATGTCAGCAAGAAATACAGATTCACGGCGTTCGCCGGCCTTGGTGGATTCAGCGCAGTTGTTGGCTTGTTGGTCTGGTTTGAGGTACTCACACGCCGCATCAGTTCGACTCACGAGGTCACAGACGGCCTGGGCCTGCGAATTCTGGGATCCCTGCCCGTGATGCCCGCCTGGATGACCAGCGGGAAACAGTCATATCGTCGGAATTCGGGGAACGCACGGCGCTCGGTGATGCGCAGCATCTGGACGGAGTCAGTCGATGCGGCACGAACCGTCCTGCTTCGTGATGCCATGGTGGAATCGACAAAGACCGTGATGATCGCTAGTGCCGTGGGTGGCGAAGGGAAAACGACACTCAGCTGTCATCTGGCGACCAGCCTCGCCCGTGGGGCACGACGAACACTTTTGATTGACGCCGATATGCGTCGACCGAGCGTTCATAACGTCTTCGGACTTTCACAGACACCTGGCTTTTGCGAACTGCTTCGCGGTGAGATTGAGCCGGACGAGGCCATTCAGTCAGTCGACCAGGACGGGCTGTCCGTGATTTCTGCGGGAAAGATCAACCAGGAAACACTGCGTGTGCTGGCACAGGAAGGCACCGAGGTAGTCCTTGAACAGCTGAAGAAGCAATTTGATTTTATCGTCATCGATTCGGCGCCGGTTTTGCCAGTCACGGATTCACTGCTGATCGCACAGAAGGTTGACTCGGTTCTGTTCTCGATTCGTCGTGATATCAGCCGACAGGGAAAAGTCGCCGCGGCATGTCAACGGTTGTTGATGCTGGGTGTCCCGGTTGTCGGTGCCGTCGTTATCGGGCTGGATGAAAGCTCCTATGGATACAGCAGCCCCTATCGCACCTCCGGCTATAATTACGGAGCTTACGGATATAACTATAACGTCCCTCCAAGAGACGCTATCTAAAAAAAGCGTTCAGGATTCTTTGTTGAAAACGTGGGAACGATAAGAATGCGAAATATTCCTTGGCTGTTGGCGATTGTGATCGTGGCCGGGTCCGGCGTGATACACGGGCTTATTGTTGATCGATGGGGATTATCCCAAGACATCAGTGAGTTAGTCACCAGCCTCGAGGACATCCCCTTGGAGCTGGGACCGTGGAAAGGTGTTTCACAGACGATTCCGGCTCGCCACCTCGAGATTGGTGAGATCTATGGATATCTGTCACGCACGTACACGAATCAGGAAACCGGGAGCAAGGTCAGTTTGTTGATTGTCTGCGGCAAACCAGGACCAATTTCTGTTCACACACCCGACATATGTTTTCGGGGCGCGGGTTATAACATGAGAAATGATCCCGAGCGGAACAGCATTGTATCCGAGCAGGATTCCTCTCTGGTCGTCGAGGCCTTTTCCGCAGAGTTCAGAAAGGCCAACGATGCACAGCCACACGACCTTCGAGTTGTGTGGACATGGTGCGACGGTGAAGCGTTTTATGCACCTGACAATCCACGATTCTCATTCGCCAACAAATCGTTCCTGTACAAAGTCTATATTACTCAAGTTACCGGGCGGGTCGGCAGTCTGACGGAACGAGACGATTCTACTTCATTTTTAAAGGCTGCAATTCCGGTTCTGCAACGCGAGTTCTGTGCGGAACAGATTTCGAAGAATTTAGAAGGCACATTGCCACGCAAGTCTTCTTAATTTCACCGGACAAATACCAATACATACTGATACGAGTAGTCCATGTCCATAGACGCTAACATGACTGATCACCTCAGAGAGCATACCTCATCGTCGGATGCACGCCCGGAATCCTTTACAGTACCGGACGAGTTTTTTAGACCGAAATTTCAATGGTATGTCACAATTAGGCCACTGCTGGATTTCTTTTTCGGACTGATCATGCTGATTTGTCTGACACCAGTTATTCTCGCAGCGGGCATTGCAGTCAAACTCACATCCACCGGGCCGATATTCTATTGCCAGACGCGCCTTGGCAGGCACGGGCGCCCGTTCACCATGTTTAAGCTCCGCAGCATGGTGCACAATGCCGAGACACTCACAGGGCCCATCTGGGCGACCCAAGACGATCCGCGGACCACACGTTTCGGACGATTTCTCAGGGACACCCACATTGACGAGTTTCCCCAGCTGCTGAATGTAGTCCTCGGGCAGATGAGTCTGATCGGACCACGCCCCGAACGCCCCGAAATCGCCAGAGCCCTCAAGTGGGAGGTGCCGCACTTCGACCAGCGTTTGCAAGTCCGTCCGGGAATCACGGGCCTGGCTCAGCTTATGCTTCCGCCGGACTCGACTATCGAGGACGTCCGCACGAAATTTCTCAGCGATATTTGTTACATCCGTGAGGTAAATCCGTGGCTCGACCTTCGCGTGTGCCTGTACACGTTTTTCTATCTGACGAAGGCGTCATGGCATGGAGTCCGCCTGTTGGTTTCCTTGCCATCTCCCAAGCGCGTCGAGCAAAAACTTGCCGCCGACAGTGACCCTGAGACAGTAAGCATGATCTGCGGTCGAGTGGATGGCTAAAGCACACAATTGTGAAGCCGGTCCATCGACAGCTGAAGTGATAACACGTGGGGTTTTGACCTCGAACCGGTGGTAGTTTGCCTGCGCATAGTTTCTCTCTCCAGCCGCAACCAGCGGACTGCGGAATTCAGTTGATACGCAACGCGTTTACCGTGGACGTTGAAGACTATTTTCATGTCTCTGCATTCGCCAACGTTGTGGACCGTCGTGAATGGGCGGAATACGAAAGTCGTGTCGTCAACAACACACGATGCCTGATGGAAATCCTAGCAGAGTACGATGTGTGTGCGACTTTCTTCGTGCTGGGTTGGGTTGCAGAACGTCACCCCGAATTGATTCGCGAAATTCAAAGCGGCGGTCACGAGATTGGATCCCACAGTTACTGGCATCGATTTGTCTACTCCCTAACACCTGATGAATTTCGCGAAGATTTGTTACGAAGCTGCAGGACTATTGAGGAAATTACGGGAGAGCGGGTTAGTTCGTATCGGGCACCGAGTTTCTCGATTACTGCAGACTCATTGTGGGCGCTGGATATCCTTGCTGAGGAAAACATTGAAATTGATTCGAGCATTTACCCGATTCGACACGACGTCTATGGGATTCCAGGCGCCAGTCCAGTGCCGCAAACGATCACAACACGTTCCGGTTCCATCCACGAGTTTCCTTGCGCCGTCTGTGAGATCCTAGGACTAAAACTGCCCGTTGGCGGTGGTGGATATTTTCGTCAGTTTCCGTGGCGGTGGACTCGGTATTGCCTCAACAAAATCAATGCGAAGAATCGCCCGTTCGTGTTCTACATCCATCCGTGGGAACTCGATCCCGAGCAGCCGCGGATCAAAAATGCTGCAATGAAAAGCCGATTCCGACATTACCGAAACCTGGACAAAACGGAAGATCGGCTGCATCGACTTCTTAAATCATTCCGGTTTGACAAACTGTCGGCAATGCCTTCGGACGAACTGGTTTCGGCGGACTGGCCGAAGGATTTCTCATTTTCACCCCGATGACACGTCGACCAAACATACTTTATATCGTGCATCGCATTCCGTATCCGCCGAACCGCGGTGACCGCATCCGTTCATACCATCTGCTGAAGTTTCTTGCCGAGCACGGGAACGTCTGGCTCGCGTGTCTGGCCGATGAACCACCAGAACAGAACGCAATTGACGTATTGAAGCAAATCTGCCAAGGGGTTCAGGTCCAGCGTCTTGGGCCACGACGCTGGGTTCAGGCAGCAGCGTCATTTGCGCGAGGACGGTCGGCAACTGAGGCGCTGTTCTTTTCGAGGTGTCTGCAACAGGGAATCCGTGACTGGTGCCGGAAAGTGGAATTTGACAGGATTGTTGCCTTCTGTTCCAGCACGGCCCCGTACCTGGAAATGCCTGAGTTACAGTCCATTCCTCTAATCACCGATTTAGTCGACGTCGATAGTCAGAAGTTTCTCGACTTCGCCCGCAACTCACGCGGATTAATGAGTATGCTGTTTCGAATGGAAGGCAAGAGACTGCAACGGGTGGAGCGTCGTCTCGGCAACAAATCAGACCTGATTACTGTGGTCACGCAGACTGAGGCAGATATCTTTCAGAGTTTCGCGGACTCATGCCCTCTTGAGGTCGTTGGCAACGGCATCGATCTCGAATATTACGGAAACACAGAAAATAGTTCCGGAGCTGAAGAAGAAACGGATTGTCTGTTCGTCGGGGCATTGGATTACCGGCCCAATATCGATGGAATTCGCTGGTTCTGTCAGGAAGTCTGGCCACTGCTTCTCGGGGAAGGATCTGGGGCCACTTTGAGAATTGTCGGGCGGCGGCCGGCACCAAGTGTTACCGATTTGTCAAATCTGAAGGGTGTCACGGTCCACGCCGATGTTCCGGACGTTCGCCCGTACTACAAACAGGCCAAAGTTGCCATCGCTCCGCTGATAATTGCGCGCGGTGTCCAGAACAAAGTGCTGGAGGCGATGGCACTCAAAACACCTGTGGTCGCTTCACCCCAAGCCCTGGACGGCATCGATCTGATTCACGATGAACACGCGATCTGTGCGGATACACCGACGGACTGGGTCCGGTCGATCAAAAACGTGCTGAATTGCCTCCCGACTCGTCGTCGTCTGAGTAATTCCGGCAGAGAATTTGTCGAGTTGAATCACTGCTGGACCGCGCGTCTGACCCCGATCGCCCCACTCCTGGACCTGCGCAGGCGAACCGTCTGAGACTATGCCATGAAGGGTCTGCTGTTCACATACCTGCTAACGTATGGCGGCGCGTTTACCGCGCTGTTTCGCCCTTACTATGGGTTCCTGATTTATGTCTGCTTTTCGATCATCAAACCGCCGGCACTCTGGTTCTGGATGGTGCCACCAGGAAACTACAGCAGAATCATTGGTGTCGCACTTTTGATTGGCTGGGTGTTTAATGGCTGTGGCAACTGGAATTTCGGCCGGTCCCGGACGACTTTGTTGTGTCTCATCGGTTTTTTGGCGTGGATGATTCTGTCAACGGCTTTGTCTCCATCGCCGGTAATGGGTTGGCACGAGGTCCTCAACTACACGAAAATTGTTCTGCCCTTTCTTGCCGGACTCACGCTGATTAATAGCCGCGAGGACATCCGGAAGCTTGTGTGGGTCATCATCGCATCGACCGGGTACGTTGCATACGAGTACAATGTGCATTATTTCTCCGGCGGTGATCACGATCATTTTCTGAAATTGGATGGAAACAGTCTCTCGATAATGATGCTGTCGGGGTGTGGTGTTGCGTTTTACTACGGTCTGTTCCTGCAGCACGGCTGGCGACGATGGTTACTGTTCCTGATCTCTGCATTGATTGCTCATATCCCGATGGCTTCGATGTCGCGGGGCGGGATGGTCGGCGTTGTCGCCTTAGGTGGTGTCAGTTTCGTTCTCATACCAAAAACGATCAGGTTCCTCACCTTTTATGGTCTGGCTTGCATGGCTGGCCTTTACCTCGCCGGCCCATCGGTCGTCACGGAATTCATCTCCACCTTTACCGACAAGAACGAATGGGAAAACGACCACTACGGCCGGGTGTTTATGTGGAAAGCGTGCTTCAATGAGATGACGAAGCACCCCCTTATTGGTTGTGGCCAGGACCGCTGGCCCCTGGTCGCGAAAAGCTACGGATTCGGTGAAGGGAAGGAGGCACATTCACTGTGGGCCCAGACTGCGGCAGAGTTGGGAGTACCCGGTATTGGCTTTCTGGGCGGGTTCTACCTGTACACGATCTGGTCTCTGTGGCGTCTGTCTCGTGAGCAATCAGATCCGGAACTGAGAGCACTTTCGAAGATGGTCATTCTTGGACTGACAGGGTTTGTCGTGCCGGCGTCGTTCGTATCAGTGCAAGGGTTCGAGATCCCGTATTATGTCGCACTTATCGGTGCGGCTGTTCTGAAACTCTCTGACTCGACAGTGGGTGTATTTCCGCCATACGCGGTTGCAGAGCACGCGATGCGTTCACAGCATCATGACGGGTCTCGGTACAGAACTACAAGTGCCCCAAACGCCCCGGTTGAGAGTTTCGGCTTTCCGTGGACCGTACTAAATGAGACGAGAGCGTATTGGGGCCGTCAAGGCCCGTGAAGTAAAACAGTACGGGGACACTGGTGCAGATTATCGATTTCGTCGGTGGAACACTCGGCTGTCTGGATTCGATCTCAGCCCCACAAACTCTTCCAGGACGATCAGAAAATTGACATGGTAACTGCAACAGATGCGCTGCCTCCGACTGCCCCGCTGGAGGCGAAAAAGATTCGTTACGTGTATCTGTGCTCCGCCCCACACAGCGGTTCGACATTGATCGCGTGCCTCCTGGGTGCTCACTCAGCAGTCTCGACGGTGGGAGAACTTGGATCGGTTTGCTCGCGTCAAATGCCCTGTTCGTGCGGAGAAACATTGGAGCACTGTGAGTTCTGGAACGGTTGGGAAGACCGGGCAGCTGCTGCGGGAATCGATTTTCATGTCGGCCAGCCAGGAATTGATCTGAAACCGGTGTCTTCCGGAAACATGCTCGAAGACCTGTTTTATTATCAGTTCAGGTGGAGGTGGCTCGATCGGTTGCGAGACATTCTCTTTAGACCGACATCATCACTGCAACGCCAAGCGGAACAGGCAGTCACCAAGTCCTTATGGCTTGTCCGTGACCTTTGCACCAGGGAACACTCCCAGGTCTTCGTCGACACGACCAAAAACCCGTACCAAATTCAATTCCTCGTCCGTCGACCCGACATTGACCTGAAGGTCATTGCGTTAGTTCGGGACGGACGTGGTGTCATGAACTCAATGATTCATAAGGAAGGTTGTTCTCCACAACAGTCGATCGATGGCTGGTTGTGGAGCAATCGTCACCTGGAACGAGCTGTCAGGAACCTGCCGACGGACAAAGTCCTTCGACTGCGATTAGAAGATTTGTGTAGCCAGCCGGAAGAGAACCTCAAACGCCTGCTGCATTTTTGCGGAGTCGACAGTGAGGAAACCCTCGACGCGTCTGTCCTTGAAAACCGCCACATCATCGGCAATGCCATGCGGCACCGGTTTACCGGTGAAATACGACTTGATGAAAAATGGCGTACGACTCTCAGCCAGCGGAATCAGGAATTATTCCACAAAAGGGCTGGACAACTAAACCGCAAACTGGGCTACGAATGACGACCTTTCGTGAGGTCCCGTCTCACTGCCATTGATAGGTTGACATTCGATGTTCGGTGCATATCGGGATATTCTGAAGCATTCCGGCATCTATGGCGTTGGCCAGGTTCTCGGTCGCCTGTCCTCCTTTTTGATGCTGCCTGTCTATACCCATTTTTTGCGTCCGTCCGATTACGGATGCATTGCGATTCTGGATGTGACGGTCGCAATCCTGGGGATCCTGATCGGCAACGGCATGGCGGCTGCCGTAACCCGGTATCACTTCGACGCGAAAACGGACTGCGAACGTGACGCTGTCTGGTGGACCGGATCAATATTTGTCGCGGTGACAGCCACGCTGGTCTTCTTGCCGGTCTGGGCAGGACGGAGCAGTTTGGCACAACTGATACTTGGGCCTGATTATCCCGACGGCGCGCTGTTCTTCTCGCTGGCTCTGGCGACGTTGTGGCTTGGAACAATTCAACGGCTTGCCGATGCTTACTTTCGTGTTCGCAAATGGTCAGGATTGTTTGTTGCCCTGGCACTGCTGCGACTGATGTTTAACATCGCGTTCAATAGTTTTTTCCTCATAGCCGGTTGGGGGATCCTCGGCATCCTGACAGGCAACCTGCTGGCAGCTGTGATTTTTACGAGCGTAAAGCTTTGCATCTCCTTAACCAGTCTCGGCAGCTACCGCTTCGAAAAACCCCTTGCCTGGAAACTCTGGTCATTTGGCGCCCCTGTAATTGTCACGGGGCTGTTGTCGCTGGTTATCCATCAGGCGGATCGTTATTTCCTTCGTCTCTATCTCAACATGCATGATGTCGGAATTTATTCGATTGCCTATTCAATCTGTGCGGGAGTCAACACCATAATACTCGCGTCGTTTTCGTCCATTTGGAGCGTTGCGATTTATGAAATTGCTCAGACGCCCGACTCACGGAAAGTCTTTGCTGACGTGTTCCAATACTTCACGGATGGCCTGATGCTTGTGATGCTCGGGCTGTCACTGTTTGCGAAACCATTGATGATGTTGGTAGCCCCCCCGGATTACGTAGCAGCTACCGAATTGGTCCCAATACTGGCTCTTGGTTTTCTTTTATTCAGTCTGCATGAGCACTTCAAGGTTCCTGCATTGTTGAACAAGCAAACAAGAAAATTGCTTCCCGCCTTTGTTGTCGCGTGTATTGTGAATATAGCCAGCAACGTCTTGCTTATTCCGGCCTTTGGTACTGAGGGTGCTGCCTGGTCGAGTGTCATGACGTTTTTTGTCCTTTCCAGTGTTGCTCTGCTCCTGAATCGGAATATTCAACGAATTGATTACCCGTTGTTACGTTTTGTGTTCGTCCTCCTGGCTGTAGTAGGAAGCGTGAAGGTTTGCGAAGCACAGGAGCATTACATGGCATCGATGGCGCAAATCCTGATGTTACGTCTGCTGTTGTGGCTAACGTGGTGTACCATTCTGATTGGTGGTCCTGTGTTGCGGCACCGGAGGCGCGTCATCGGTGCTGGTGCTGTTTCGATGGTGTCGATATCAAGGGATTGATAGAGCCGGATAAATGGCGATTCGGACATGCCGAGCACAACCGCTTACTCATCTTCGCAGAGGTAACGATCAATCGCTGTAGAATCCGGTGAGCGATCGTTTCCGCTCGCCTGTGCCGATCTGGAAATCGGCAACCCTGCCCGGCAATTGCAATCCCCGAGTGTCGATTCCATGCCGAATGAATGTGATACATGAGTAACACATGACCAGCTGCCGACAATGTCATTATATGCAAGCAGATGAGCCAATGATGCAAACTGACGATCAGCTGAGACCTCCACGGCCTTCATTACGCCAGCGTATCCGGGAGTTCGGCATGGGAATGCACTATACGATTCGGAAACCTCATTTTCTGGTTGTCCTTGGAATGCACCGAAGCGGAACGTCTTTCGTAACAAAAACGCTGAACCTGCTGGGGGTGTCGTTTGGCCAGACGATCGTGGATCAGGTCGCACCTGACAATGGCGAAATTCACTGGGAGAGTCCGGCCTCAGTCTGGATTAATGATGAAATCCTGGGTCGATCGGGCGGCACCTGGGAGAGTCCCCCGCAGGACATCAGGCCCCACTGGCGGGACCTCTGGCGATGCCGAAGATTCCTGTGGAACTATGCCAGCTGTCGGTTGTGTGTCTACAAGGACCCACGACTGCTGCTGACATACAACGTCTGGCGTCAGGTTCTGCCGCAGCACACGATAATCGCGTGCGTCAGGAATCCACAAAGTGTCGCCCAATCGCTTGCGAAGCGAGATGGCATGTCAATTGAACAAGGCCTGCAGCTCTGGGCAGCCTATAATAAGCACCTGCTGGAATATTCCACATCAGGCACACCGATCATCTGGGTTGATTTTGACCAGGGCCGCACGGCCGCTCATCGGCTTGTACATCAGGTGTGCCACCGCTTCAAATTGCCGCCCACCCGTGAAGCGCTAGAGCACTACAATGCGGACTCTCATCATCATTTGAACATATCTGAACTGCCCGACGATACGGCGAGCCTGTATTCGGAACTTCGGCAAAAGATCGACGAAGAGGCCCATGTGCCGGTAACGGGAAACTGATCCCGTGAGGTTATCGGACATGAACATAGACAATCGCCATGACAAGACCCACATTGGTCCGTCGGAGGCGCCTCATGAATCCTCAAAGAGCCGTAATGCAGCCATGAGTCATCTACAGAAACCTTCAAACTGTTTGTTCGACGAAACAGTGCCGCAAAAAAAACCATTGCGAGTTGCGGTTGTCGGGTGTGGTGCGGTTACGCAGGCGTTCCACCTGCCAATTCTCGCAGGTCACCCCGATATAACAGTAAATGCGCTTGTCGATCCAAATCTCAAATCAGTTGGTCATCTGGCATCGAATTATGGGATAGACACTTTCAAACGTAATGTTTCGGAGCTGAATCTTCAGTCAATCGACGCCGCGCTGATTGCAACACCTGCGTGCTTTCATGCCGCGTTGAGCATCGAATTCCTGGATCGCGGGATCCACGTACTGGTTGAAAAGCCAATGGCAACGTCATTTGACGAAGCCGAGGCGATGGTCAGCGCGGCAGAGCGCAGCGGCGCTATTCTTGTCGTAGGGTTGTTTCGCCGGATGTTCCGCAGCAGCCGCATGCTCAAATCGCTTTTGAACACCGAACTTCCGGGTGCCCCTCTTTCGTTTCATGCCAGCGAGGGTTCGTTCTTCAATTGGCCTTCCGTAACTCTTGGAAGCATGACAAAGGAGATGGCTGGCGGTGGCGTTCTGATTGACACCGGATCACATACAATTGATCAGCTCCTGTCATTTTTTGACGGCCCGGCTGAAGTCCTGGACTACCGTGATGACTCACTCGGAGGTGTCGAGTCGGACTGCCACATTCGGCTGCGTATTCGCCACAGGAATACTGAGATTGAGGGAACGGTTGAGCTCAGCCGCACTCGGCAGCTATCCAATGAGTTTCAGATTGAATGCGAACATGCCAATCTTGTACTTCCGATATCCGAACGCGATTCTGTCCGAATCGAACCGCGAGGAGTCACTCTGGACGATCCAGTGACCCTCGCAGTACGCAAGTATTGTGTCGATTTGCATTGGAATCATGAACAAACGGACGACGTGCGCTTCGATTTTCGAGCTGAAATCGACGACTGGATTAACGCAATCCAATGCGGGCGGCGTCCGTATCTCGATGGCCGGACCGCTCTCACTTCTTTCGAACTGATTCAAAACTGCTATGAACGAAGACAGAGATTGAGTCACGCGTGGGTGACACGTGGTCTTAAAACGCAGAAGGAAACCTCCGTAAACAACAAGGCCGGTTCAAGTCTGCGTCGACAACAAAATGCGCGAGTTGCTCCTTTTGTGCCAGGATCCAACGTCAAAAAACAGCGCGTGCTTGTCACGGGAGCATCGGGCTTCATCGGTAGCCGCGTGGCAGAACTGCTTGCCCTACGCGACGGATGGAATGTTCGCGCGCTTGTGCATAACCCCGGCAGCGTGTCAAGACTCGCTCGGCTTGGCATTGAGATGTGTTCGGGGAGTCTGTTGAACCAGACCGATCTTGCACGGGCGCTCGACGGGTGCGACAGCGTTGCCCATCTCGCGTATGGAACGGTATTTCAGCGCCGCGAGGCGGCTGCAACGACCGTGCAGGGAACAAAGAATCTCGCCCGCGCAGCGGGCGCAGCAGGCGTTTCGCGATTCGTTCACGTCAGTACAACTGCCGTCAATGGAACAGGCGTGGACGGGATTCTGACAGAGGAAGCGGAATTGCGTCCTGATGACTACGATTATGCAATCAACAAGGCGCAGGCGGAACGCGTGATCATGCGAGAACTACGAACCGGACTGCCGGCAATCATCCTGCGATTTCCCAACGTCTACGGACCGTTTTCAGGCCCGTATACCATTCGTGCCGTTGACAGCCTGTATGCAGGGATTCCCGTGCTGGTCGGGAGTGGCCAGAACCCGTCGAATACCCTGTACGTCGATAACGCCGCAGAATCAATCATTTGCGCTTTGCATGAGGCAGGGGCGGAATCGATCGGCGAGGTTTTTAATATCAATGACGACAGGTTTTCCTGGCGAGATTATTTCTCGCATTACGCCGCTGCTACCGGACGGGAACTGCGATCAATCAGCGAAGACGAGCTTCAGGATTTGAGAAAGAAGCGCAAGGCGGGATTGTTCGATACGGTTTCCAAGTTGATTGGAAATGCCATTGGCATCGTCAGAAGCGAGGAGTTTAAGAGTCTGGCGTGCAAATGCCTCGACACAAGCCCGCTCGGAGCCATACCAAGAACAGCGCTGGACCGTGTTCCTGGAATGAGGACTATGGCGCGCCGCCTCCTAAAAACTGACCGACCGGAGATCTATTTCCAGGATTCATCTGTCGACAAGGGATTACCCGATTTGGACGTCAATCTGCTGAATATTTATGCCTGTCGAGCGGCCGTCACCAGTCAAAAAGCTCACAGTCTTCTCGGATACCAACCGATCGTGCCTCGCGAAGAGGCAATGGACCTGACTATGGAGTGGTGTCGGTACGCAGGACTGATTCATTAAAAAAATTATGCCGGAAGTTTCAGTGATTATACCGGTTTACAACGGTGCCCCGTTCATTGCGGACGCTGTTCGCACCGTTTTGGACCAGCAGGAGGTTGACCTGAAAGTGATCGTCATAGATGACGGGTCAGCCGACGAAACACCCAACATTCTTGCGGAGTTTGCTGACCGAATTCACGTCGTTCGGCAGCCAAATGCGGGTCATATTGCTGCGCGTAATCGCGCAGCAGAGATGGCAGACAGCGAATGGCTCGCTTTTCTGGATGCCGATGACCAATGGGACGCCGAAAAGCTGCGAAAACAACTGGACATCGCGGACGAGCAAACCGCGATGGTCTACACGGAACGACAGAACATTGGCGAGTGCGAGCGTGTAGCGCGTCGCCAGTCTGACACAGACGAACTGACTGAGGGCGATCTGTTCGAACCGCTTCTGTATAACAACTTCATTACCGTTTCGAGCGTGATAATACGTCGGAAATGGTTTGAACAACTGGGTGGCTTCTCTTCTGAACCATTCGGTTCCGAAGATTGGGATCTGTGGCTTCGTTGTGCCGCACTCGGCGGCATCACACGTGTCGTTCGGGAACCACTGACTCGATATCGCTGGCATGCTGATTCGATGACCAACAATCATGAAAAGATGTGTTACGGGCGCCTGAAAGCCCTGAGGCGTGCGCTTGAATCACATCGCGGTCAACAATTGCCACGAACAATTGCGCGCCGGGCTTTGGGTCGCGTATGGAAGTGCTCGGCCTGGTATGCAACGCCATGGAAGCGCAGTACCGCGTTCTGTTGGTACATCAGATCGGCTGTCTACTGGCCGTGGGACAGCTCGGTGTACAAAGCGATGGTCAGGTGTTGCACGCCAGACCTGCGGCAAGCCCGTGGTGGCGGGTGACTCGGGAAACAATAAAACCTGGTGAAACCGGCCTGATTGTTGACTGCACTCGCCCGGAACGACCGATACGGACACTTGCGCAATTGCCCACGGACGTCAACCGTTGCCAGCATATGGGACAGGCCGGGGGGAATTGGGTCTTTGAGTCGGTTCAACTGGTTGGGCCTGGCCTCTCGCGCGAAGGTATTGTTTGACCAGATGTTCTTAGCGAATGTGTGTAATTCAGGACCGAAGAGTCAACCAGAAACGGCGATTGCGCAATAGTGGACAGTCAAAAAACGATCCGTGCAGGAACAATGCCCGCTGATTCACTTCCTGAGTCCGAAACACTGCTCCGGATACCGCTGGAATTGATGGGCCCCGCCGTCCGCCACGGTAATTTGCAGCCGGTGTGCTTCGGCGTTCCGCTGCCGAAGGGGCGTTTAATGCAACCGGGTTCTGCCGTCCTGGCTGGTACGCAGCAATGTGTTCCCGCACAGACTCAGGCAACAAACTATTGGCCCGATGGATCGATTCGATGGTTGCTGGTGGATGCGTTGTTGTCAGAGAACGTTGGAATGGACTCGTGTTGGCTGGAGCTGACACCACCAGGCCGGCATTCCTGCCCGCACAGCATCGATTTACAGCAAAGTTCGGCGCGTATCGAGATTAAAACCGGCGTTGCTCGTTTTGTAATCGATCGCGGCCAGCTTCGTCCGTTTGAAAGAGCACAGACTGGTAAACAAAACCTGTGCAGTAGCAGGATTAAATTAGCCGACCACAAGAAGCGTGTTCACCAGCCGGAATGTGACGCATGGCGCATCGAAACGGATGGTCCGTTGAGAACCACTCTCGTTGGAGAGGGTCGATTTGTCACACCGCGCGAACTACGGGTCATCTTACGATTGAACTTCTATGCGGGCACTGGACTGGTAAAGCTCGAAGTAACATTGCACAACCCCAAAAAAGCAAAACATGAAGGGGGGCTGTGGGATCTGGGAGACAGAGGGTCCGTCTTTTTCGAAGACCTGTCAGTCGAGTTCGACTGCCTGCACCAGCATGATCGACTGTCGTGGTCACTGACTCCGGAACAGAACGAAACATCATCAAGTGATTCCCTGAAAAACTGGAGTGTTTATCAGGACTCCAGCGGTGGCGAGAACTGGAACAGTGTCAACCACGTGAACCACGAAGGTGAGGTTCCCAGTCGGTTCCAGGGATATCAGCTGAAAATCGGTGACGACGAATCAACGGGGTGGCGTGCGCTGCCAACTGTCACGATTTGCCGTGCTGGCGAGCGAATCTCACTGGCAGTCCCTGAGTTCTGGCAGCACTTCCCCACCGCAATTTCGATTCAGGACGAAACGGTGCGTGTTGGGTTGTTTCCCGGTGAACAGAACGGTCTGTTCGAACTGCAGGGCGGAGAACAAAAGACGCATACCATCTGGCTGGAGTTTGCCAGCTGCGATTCCTGCCACGCTGAGACCAACAATTCACTCCATTGGGTTCATCGCCCTCTGGCGTTGCGTCCATTGCCGGGCTGGTGTGACAGCGTGCGGACGCTGCCCCAATTCTGTGGCCTTGAACCGCAAACAACACAAAAACTCGACACGTTGCTGGACGAATCTTTGCAACTGCTGCTGGAGAATCGTGAACGAGTTGACGAATACGGCTGGCGGAACTTTGGCGACGTCTTCGCAGATCATGAACAGACGTACTATAAAGGAACGAAACCGCTGGTTTCACACTACAACAACCAGTTCGACATGGTCTATGGATTCCTGCTGCAATTCCTGCGGACCGGGGATCGACGATGGTTTGACCTCGGCGATGGCCTGGCAAGACACGTGATAGATATCGATATCTATCACACGACTGAAGACAGAGCCGCATACAACGGCGGCCTGTTCTGGTTCACGGATCACTATCTGCACGCCGAAACATCGACACACCGGACTTATTCACGGGCGAATGCTCCGCCGAAAAAAGGGACGGGCAGTTTCTTACGGAACGGCTCACTGGGTGCCTGGTGCAAAACGCAGCTGTCCCCTTTTTCCTCTGTGTACGGTGGTGGTCCTGGGGCACAGCACAATTTTACGTCTGGCCTGCTGCTGTATCACCATTTTACAGGCGACCCGAAGGCTCGGAACGCGGTGACCGGACTCGCGAACTGGGTCATTAATATGGACGACGGTCGTCAGCATGTTCTTGGGGTCCTGGATGATGGCCCCACGGGACTCGCATCCGGACGTGACCACCGCGCACCAGACCGTGCCGGAGGAAACTCAATCAACGCGTTGCTCGATGCCTGGATACTGACAGCAGACCCAACGTACCTGGGTTTTGTCGAGCGCCTCATTCAGCGCTGTGTTCATCCAGCGGATGACGTTGATTCCCGCAATCTCCTTGATATCGAAAATCGCTGGTCTTACACGGTGTTCTTTTCGAGCATTGCAAAGTATCTGCAGGTCAAGCAGGAATGCAATCAGATCGATGAATCGTATGCGTATGGACAGGCTTGCCTGCTGCACTACGCCACCTGGATGCTGGATCATGAAGTACCGTATTTCGACCAGCGTGAAAAAATGGAGTATCCGACAGAAGCCTGGGCCGCCCAGGAGCTTCGCAAAGCAAACGTACTCCGCTGGGCTGCCCTCCACGCGGACAATGTGACTCGACAGCGTCTGCTGGACCGGGGTGACAAGCTGGCAGATCGTGCATGGTCAGATCTGAATGGATTCGCGACACGTACACATACACGCGCCATGGCGGTAGTGATGGTTGAAGGGCTGCTTGACTGCTGGTTTCGATCGCGCCCACCTCAAAGGGCAATACGGCCGGAACTGTGCGGCGGGTTTGGATTGCCCCAAAGATTTGTACCTCAAAAGCAGCGTATCCGAGATTCACTGAATTCACCCCGCGACTGGCCTCTTCTTGCAATGCGAGCAACGAATCCGTGGCGCTGGGTCCGTTACGCACAGACGCAAAAAAAACACAGCCGTTGATAACGCGGACTCTGTTTGCCGATGCCATACGGTCCCTGTCAGCATCCGACTTCCGTATACGCGTCAGGAAGCTGGTCATTGATTTAGGCGGAATCAAGAAAGCACGTTTGCTGCTGTCGCCGAACCACCCGCAAAACGATGGCCTAGAAAGCCGTCGGTAACTTTGTTCCTCCGGTCCTTAATTCGGCGAGCTTGTAGTGATATTCGATGATTTCGTCGACCTTTTTTGGGTCTTTCCCACAACACAAGGGTCTTAAAGCATGCTCCCGAATTTTCTTGGTATTGGCGTACAGCGAGCGGCCTCGACATGGCTTCACAACTGCCTCAGCGAACACCCTGATGTCTTCGTTCCTGAGAAAAAGGAACTTCATTTTTTTAATGCCCACTATGAAAACGGCCTTGCCTGGTATGAGAAGCAATTTGACTCGCACGCTGGCGAAACCGCTGTCGGTGAAATCACGCCGAGTTACATGCATGCAGCTCCGATAACCCGCATTCATGATTGCCTGCCGGACGTTCGTTTGATCATCATTCTGCGTAGTCCGGTTGATCGTGCGTATTCGGCATATCGGCTGCTCAACAAGCAGTTTGACGGCATGACATTTCACGAGGCCTGTAACTCTTCGCACGGTGGGTATTTGACAACGATGAGTCTGTATGCAGAACGTCTGACGGAAGTGTTCGACCTGTTTACCCACGACCGGGTTAAGGTGTTCCTCTATGACGACGTATCCACAGAACCCGAACGCGTGCTGGCAGAGGTATTCCAATTCATTGGTGTCGATTCGAGGTTTCAGCCCGACTCGATACGAACCCGACCAAATCGCATCATTTTTCCGAAATTGACACGGACTATGCAAATGGCAGGACTGCATTGGGGCCTGTCACTGGTTAAAGCGAGTCCAGTAGGTGACATGATTCGGAAATGGAGCCGAAGGAAAAATGGCTCTCCGGCCGTGGGAAACAGTGACTTCCTAAACCGGCTGTATGCTCAATTCGATGATGACATCAACACACTTGAGACACTCTTGCAACGCGATCTGTCCTTCTGGCGTCCATAACTGTTTCCGGAACTGGCGGTCAGCGTTCCGTCAAAGTGCAGAATTCACGATGGTGAGACGACGCGGGTTTTCAGAAAACTGGTTTTTGATCAATTGCCGAACGGGATACTGAATCGTCCCAGGCAAGTGCTGGAAGTCTTGGTTATCCGGTTGATAGCTGGTTGCACATACCGGATGTGCCGGCGGTTGCTTCCTTTCAATACTGAGTGCTTCATACATTTCACGAACAACGCCGGATGATCGTGCCGGCTCATCCTGGCATCAGTCAGACGCGTACGAGTCGGGAAGCACCATGATCTATACGGTGTAAGCGTACGGTCGTATCGGTAATCACAGAAAGGCTGGTTCGGACGCTCCGGCCGGCCCAACGCAGTGATCAATGCACTATGGTTGTGTAATACGACCTTAAAACGAGTTTGTGGGTATCGGCGTCCAAACTGGAAATTTTTCGTTGGCTTCCGGGATAGCCTCTATTCACTATTCGCGTTCCGGCCCGAACAGTACCTCCAGTTACAGCTGATACATGAGCACCCAATTATTCAAACCGGATATCTACGTCGAAAGAATTGTTGACGTGCCGGCTCAATTCCTGCGTGACCGTGGAAGAAAGGGTCTGCTCCTGGATATGGACGGCACCCTGAAAAATTTTCACGATGTCTGGGTGTCGCCAAGCGTCGTTAACTGGATGAACATGCTGCGCGACTCCGGCATTCGATTGTGTCTGCTTTCCAACGGCCGAGCGAACAGAATCGCAAAACTGGCGACTGACCTGGACGTACCGTTCGTCGCGCAGGCATTTAAACCATTCCCGTACGGGTGCCGAAAAGCAGTCAGAATGCTGAATCTTGCCAACAGCGAGGTCGCAATCGCCGGAGACCAGTTATTTGCGGACCACCTCGCAGGCAGACTGGCCGGCCTGCTTACCATTCTGGTTCGACCGACGAGCCGACAAGAGCCATGGTTCACGCGGGTCAAACGTCCATTTGAATCGATACTGACAAGCTCACTGATACCTGACGCTCTGCACCAGTATGAGCCGCAAAACACTAAATTAATCGATGAAACAGCCGAAAGTGACCAGTCCCGTGTCGAACACTGAATACTCCCGCAACGCTCCGACAATTGTGCGAACGGGAGTTCTTTCCCGAATCCGACCCTACGTCTCCATCGCGCGACCGGATCACTGGTTCAAGAATGTCTTCATGCTGGCGGGCATTGTACTGGCATGGTTCTATCATCATGGACAACTGGAATCGTTTGACCCGATTTCAGTGGTGTGGGCGCTGGCGAGTGTGTGTCTTGTGGCATCAAGCTATTACGTACTGAACGAGATTCTGGACGCCACAAATGACCGGAACCATCCTGTCAAATGTCGACGACCAATTCCATTGGGGCAGGTATCAGTCCCGCTTGCCTATGCCGAGTGGATTCTGCTCGGCATGGCCGGACTGGCTTTGGCTCTGATGATCAATCTCTCATTCTTCAAGGTGGCCGCAGTCCTCTGGATTATGGGACTTTTGTACAACGTACCGCCTGTGCGTACGAAGGAGTTGCCTTACCTGGACGTGCTGACTGAGTCGCTCAACAACCCGCTGCGACTGGCCATGGGCTGGTTTGTTGTCAGCACAGCCGTCATTCCACCTGCGTCACTGCTGGCCTCCTGGTGGCTCGTCGGTGCCTTCTTTATGTCCAGTAAGCGTTTCGCCGAATATCGCATGATTGCGGACAGGCAAAAGGCAGCATCTTACCGCAGTTCATTCCGATATTATGATGAAAACCGTTTGCTGGTCAGCATGTTCTTCTACGCGTCAGCCGCCGCATTGCTGCTGGGTGTGTTCATTATCCGGTACCACCTTGAGCTGGTTCTTTCCGTACCCCTGATCGCCGGATTTTTCGCCTATTACATGAATGTCGCCCTAAGAGAGAACAGTGCCGTGCAAAACCCGGAACGACTATACCGCGAGTCGGGTCTGATGATTTACCTGGTGGTGTGCGTTGCAACCTTTCTTGGATTGATGTTTGTCGAGATCCCCTTGCTGTACGAAGTGTTTAACGTGGAACCGTCAAATGTTCCACCGTTGTGGAAACTATGAGAACCGTTTCCGACGCCACAACAGAACCACCTTCGGTTGGTCTGAGAATCACCAAGCCCTGTTCTGAGGGAAAGCGGGACGGTGACCAACCGACGCTGCGCTGGCTTCACCCGCTGGTCCTTATTCTTATCGCTGGGCTGGTTCCGCGTCTCCTGCTTCTGGAGTATTTTCACGACTTGCCGATTCGAGTCACTGACGCGCGCAGCTACAGCCAGCTGGCAACCTCACTGGCGGAAACTGGCTCATACGTTGATGACCGTGGTAACCTGACATCCCTGCGACCTCCCCTTTATCCAGCCATCGTTGCAGTTCTGTACCGTACATCCGGAATCGGGAACATCCGTACTGTACGTGTGTTTCAGATCGTAATCAGCCTGATTACCACAGCAATCGTTTACTGGATCGGAGTGGAGGTTTATTCACGGAGGGTCGGCATCGCAGCAGCCGTGGTTCACTGCTTCTATCCGACCCTACTGGGCTTCAACAACCTGGTCCTCAGCGAGGTCATATTCACGTTCTTCCTCAGCACAGTCGTTCTGCTGGCAGCAGTCGCGATTAAGCGGGAGTCCATGACGGCGTTAGTTTTTCTGGGAATTGCTCTGGGCCTGGGAGCACTGACACGCAGCATTCTCTGGCTGTTTGCACCTCTCATGGCGACCTATTTGTTTCTCACCTGTGGTCCCGGCATTCAGAAACGGTTCCGCACGGCCGTGATTCCGCTGGCTGGTTTTGCCCTCATGGTCAGTCCCTGGATCTATCGGAATACGAAGGTACACGAGACACTGACTTTCATCGACGTGATGGGTGGCCGCAACGTAATGATGGGCAACTACAAACACACACCGCTGGAACGATCCTGGGCAACCATTCAAATTGCCGCTGGTGAACAGGCCTGGCACCGAGTTCTCGCCGCGGCCATTCCGAACTATCGGAATTTGACACAGGGACAGAAAGACAAGTGTGCAATGCAATACGGAATCGGCTTCGTCCTAGATCACCCAGCGCTGTCATTCAAACGAAGTCTGGTCAAATTCTTTAACTTCTGGCAGATCGATCGTACGCTAATTGCAGGATCGATGGCCGGACACTTCGGCAAACTGTCAAAGGCCGCAATCCTGGTGCTGGCGTTTCTGATCAGTGCCGGTTACGCAATTGTTATCTTCGGTGCAGTTTTCGGAGCCATTGCCATTCCGCCGGGTAACATCCGACTGAGATGGATGCTGGTACTCACCATTGCATTTCCCTGTTTGATTCATTCGATTGCGTTCGCGCATTCTCGATATCACCTTCCACTCATACCAGTCCTTGCCGTCTACTCGGCTGCCGCAATGACTCACTGGCGAGATATCCGCCTACATCGGCTTTTCCCGCTTGGAGTCTTTGTATGCGTGGTTCTTTTGGCGGGCTGGGCGCGTGAGTTCATTGTTGTCGATTTGGTTCATTTCAGTTGACCCGCCACGATGACAACCATTGAGCCGTCTGGATTCGCGGAACAACCCTGTACAACATATTTTGATTTGGAGAGATGATGCCTGGCATATGTGGTTCATTCAGCGAGGACGTCCATGACGTTTTCGAATGTATGGTACAAGCGCTGGACCATTCTATCGAATGTCGCCGCGAGCAGCACCATGAACCGTCAAGGTCCATCACAATGGGACGCGTGGCACCCGACTACGCAAAAGGCTCAGACAAACCGTTTGTTCTTCCGGAACATGACGTCATCGCTGTGATGGACGGGGAAATCTATGACACAGCAGAACACCGAAGCACTCTTCAAGATACCGGCTGCAGATTCGACAGTGACAGCGATACGGAAGTCATCGCACGAGGATACCTGGCGGAAGGTGAGCTGTTTTTCAGTAAACTGACCGGCAAGTTCTCCGCCGCGATTTACGACGGCCGGAAGAATCAACTGCTGCTGGTGAATGACAAATTCGGAATGAAACCACTTTACTATTCACAGGCCGGTGGACGATTTCTCTTTGCCTCCGAAATTAAGTCACTCCTGGTGGACGATGAAGTTTCCCGCAAGCTCAGTGTACGTGGCGTCGCTCAGTTCTTCGCGTTCGGACAACTGTGGGGCGATGACACATTGTATGACTCAATTCATACTCTGCCTGCCGCCGCCTGCCTGATCTGGGACTGTGATTCACGCCGGTTACAGGTGCGGAAGTACTGGACACTGGAGGAACCAGCGGAGGAACTCAACAAAGATCCCCGACTGGCTTTCGAACGGGTGGATGAAGCGTTTAAGCGGTCCGTCGACCTCCGTGTTGGCGGAACACAACATCTCGGAATCGCCCTCTCCGGTGGACTGGATGCGCGTACAATCCTAGGCGTACTGGATCACCAGCAGGTAGACCTGGACTGCTTCACGCTCGGTGTGCCCGGAAATCGAGACTCCCGATCTGCCAGACAGCTGGCAAAGATTGCAGGGTACCCACATCACGACCTTTTTTTATGCGAGAGTTTTCTGTCTGCCTTCGAGCAACACCTGAACCGTATGGTGCAACTGACAGACGGTCACTACCTGTCTCAGTGTATCGTGATGCCGACTTTTGAAATGTACCGCGACCATGGAATCAAGATTCTCCTGCGGGGCCATGCGGGCGAGTTAATGCACATGCGGAAAGCTTACAATTTTTCGCTAACCCGGGATGCACTGGCTCTGTCGGGCGAACAGCCGCTGAATGACTGGCTCTTCAATCACCTGCGAGCGTTCATGCTGGAAGGTGTTGATCAGCCTCTGTTTGCGTTTGCAAACACGCAGGAAATCGATGAGTCTGCGCGTGCCTCACTGACCGACTCTCTGCGGGACACGTCCGGATGGAACTCGGTTATCAACCGCGTCAGCAGTTTGTTTGTTTCACAACGTACACGGCGGGAAACGGCCATGTCCCTGGTCAAATTTGGTTCGGTTGCGGAAACGCGCCTGCCCTACGTTGATCAGAATGTGATTGAATCCATTCTGGCACTCCCGGCCCAATCACGACTTGGATCAGACATTCAGGCAGCAATTCTCCGTAAACGATGTCCTGAGTTTCTGCGACCGGCGAACACAAATACCGGAGCCCGGGTGGATGCAGGAAAAGTCACATGTGCTGTTCATTCTGCCAGGATGAAAGTGTTCGCAAAACTCGGGTTCAGGGGATACCAGCCATACGAGCGGCTTGGGCTGTGGCTGCGACGAGAACTGAAGCCTCTTGTTCGCTCACTGCTCCTTGATGAGCGTTGTCTAGATCGCGGAGTGTTTCGGGCGGCAACAGTCCGCCACGTGGTGGATCAGCATATGGCAAACAAAGCAAATCATACCTTTCTTCTGCTGGCAATGATGATTTTTGAACAGGGGCAGCGACAGTTTGTCGACGGCCAGCAAGTCAACTCTGTCCCGCAACCTCATTGGCAGGACAAGAGTGTCCAGACAGCGATGCAGAATTGAGCGGTGCCAGTCCGTAATCCACCGAACAGAGCCCGGATTTTCCCAGGTCAAATGCGATTGTTTATTGTTTTGCGGTTCCTCAGTCATCGATAGCGGTTCCCTCGTCCGGACGATGCATAAGTGCGGCCAGGCGATGCTGCTGGTTATCGAACATCAAATTAATGTGTGAATTCACGTGGAACAGAACTCCCAGTCCACAATTCGACTCGAAAACAATCAAACGCAGTCACTCGCCGCGGCGACGACACGGGATATATCACTGTTGGTCTTTTCTGATGACTGGGGCCGGCACCCGTCGAGTTGCCAGCATCTCATTCGTCATCTCCTGCCCCGAATTCCCACATTCTGGATCAATACCATCGGTATGCGAACGCCCTCGTTCGACCTGGCCACCGTCTCCCGTGCGGTTGAGAAGCTCCGACACTGGACAGGAGGTTCGTCAGGCGCACCTTGTTCATTCTATGAAAATCTCTCGGTCTGCAGTCCATGGATGTGGCCAGCGTTCTCCGGGTACATCTCACGAACGCTCAATCGCTGCCTGCTGGGCAGCCAGTTGCGCCGGCGACTCAGAAGTCACCAGGGTGAGCTTATTGCAGTATCGACCGTCCCGATTGTCGCCGATCTCATAGGACGACTCCCGGTTGATCGCTGGGTCTACTATTGTGTCGACGATTTTTCCGAATGGCCCGGTGTGGACCAGAAGGCAATGAAGCGCCTTGAAAAAACGGTCATTGAGAAGGCGGACTGTTTGATCACAGCTGGGGAGTCCCTTCAACAGCGACTGCGCAAAAGCGGCAAACCGGTGCATTTGCTGACGCATGGCGTTGATCTCGACCATTGGAAAAAACGGACAGCGGACCGTTCCGACACCGCGTTGCCGTGGCAGGCATTTGAACGCCCGCTGGTTGTTTTTTGGGGAGTGATTGACCAGCGGATGGATATTCAATTCCTGCGCCGTCTCGACAAAGATCTTGATCGTGGAACCATATTGCTCGTTGGTCCTCAGGCAGACCCTGATCCCGCAGTGTTTGAATTGCCACGTGTCCAACTGCTTCCGCCGGTGGCATATCAGGATCTTCCGGCTCTCGGAACCGCAGCTGATGTTCTTGTGATGCCATACGCTGATCTTCCAGTGACTCGCGCAATGCAGCCATTGAAGCTCCTGGAGTACCTGGCGAATCAGAAACCCGTTGTGGCTCGTGATCTTCCAGCGACGCGCCCATGGTCAGATTGCCTTGATCTTGTGTCGGATCCGGTTCAGTTTTCGCGCAGTGTGCTGCATAGCATTACGCACGGATTTTCCGACAAGCACCGCCTTGCACGTCGCCGCGTGAGGGATGAATCCTGGAGCGCGAAGGCTCTGGAATTTAAGCGGCTGCTGCTTGAACCAAGCCACTCAGATACCGCAAGCGAATGACGCTCGACACGACTGCCGGCAGCGGCCCACCTGTCCTGCCTCAAGTCTGCGCTGTTGCAGCGACAGGTTGTGGTACTAAAAGGTGATTCTGAATTTCTCTGCAGATCGTCAGTGAGGCGATTGCTTACAGCGACCTTGGATCACAAGTTCACCGCCCGCGACCAGCCAGTCGAATTCACATAGTTGGGTATCGTTCGAACATTATAGATCTTTATCCCGCAAAGATGATGTTTCTGGTGGCCTACGCCACGTTGCTGTCATATCTGACGCTGACGCCGGATCCATGGTGGATCTTGGGTTCAACGGGGCGTTCTGTCGAAGTGGCAGTCGACTCAACACTGGCTGACTATATTCAGCATGTCATTGCCTTTGGCGTGCTTGGTGTGTTGTTAGCCGTCAACGGCAGAGCAGCGACGCTTACGCGTCGCACACTTCTGGTCACATTCGGTCTTGGTCATGCCATCGGAACAGAGTGTCTGCAGCAATGGATCCCGATGCGTTCCTGCACCGTAACAGACCTGGTCTCCAACGTTGTTGGCCTGGTAGCCGGCTGGTGGCTGCTTAAGGTGTCTTCTAATCAGATTACCAACCTGCTCGCAGTTCATCGCACCGGAGAATGAATTCCGGAATGCGCAAGACGCCGGCCTGGCAGTGCAGAGCCTTGCTGCAGTGATCCCGTGTTTCGTCTTTTGTCGAATACACTCTCTGAGAAACGGGGCGTTTGTTCCGGATGAAAAACCCGGAGAACAACCTCCTGGATGTAAACCGGAAAAACTGATATTTCGCCTGCCTCTGACATGATAACAATCGTAGCGATCAGGTCGTAGAGTTCGATGTCGCCACTCGTTGTCAATCAATATCGAGGAAAGTACCTATGCGCGTAACCGAACGAGTGATGCTTTACGTGGTTGCGATCGTGGTCGGCTGTATGCTGGTGACAACCCATGACGCTTCCATACGCGAGTCACCTCTGTCTCCCTTAATTGAACCGAATGTCAATACGACCAAATCTGATGTTGCAAGTCACACGTCTGTGTCAGCGGCTACGGACAAATCTCTCACTGTGACGGTGCCGCAACATAACCCATCTGAGCCGTTTGCCATCCGGGATGATACCGGCCATGCCCGAATTGAAATGCTGGTCAACGAAGATGGCCAGGCGAGCCTGGTGCTTAGAAATCAGGCGGGAGATCCTGGCATCATTCTCGCGGTGGATGCAGACGGAGTCAGTGAAGCAACAGTCGTACGTGGTGATCACCTGGGCAAAGTCCTGGTGACAAAAGACGGCGATCTGTCGCTCACGCTCACAGGTGCGCAGTCAGGTTTCACGGCGACCGTGGCCAGCGACGGGGGGTCTGACATGTTGCTGACGGGTAAGCATGGCTCGCGGGCAGCCATGTCTGTCGATCCCGATGGGATTGCTGAAGTTCGCGTCACAGGTGTTCAACGGGCCACTCAGGCCTTCATGCGGACGTTGCCTGACGGCGTGGGAGAATTTGCGGTCCGCGGGAACAGTTCTGACAGCGGCCCCACCATGATTCGGACCTCAAACGGTGTATCGATCCTGTCAACGCAACTCCCCGGAGGAACACCGGGAACCAGCATGATCAGCTCCCCGGAAGGAATATCCGTGATTGCTGTTCAAAGCCCTGACGGCAAAAGCGAAGCCTCGCTGCGGGTGAACCGGGCTGGCGAAGCAAATATATTTTCAACTGCGGCGGGAGAATGACGATCTTCTCATTCGGATCACTGCGCTGGCCACTGTTTGCAGCAGTGTTTGTCGTTTCGGGCTGTGGTCGGCAAACACCAAGTCCGTTCGTGCGTTCCGTCGAATGGGCCGGCCGTGGGACCTGGATGAAAGCGGATACACATCTGCACACCAGTTTCTCAGACGGAGCGCATACGGTTGAAGAGGTTGCGGCCATGGCCGCTGAGTTTGGGTGTGATTGCATCACCATCACAGATCATGCTGACCGAAACCTGCGGGCCGCAACGAACGAGTACGCAGAAGCGATTCGGGTAGTGCGACGGCAGCATCCGAACCTCGTTATTCTGGCTGGCCTGGAATGGAATGTGCCTCCCTGGGGGGGCGATGAGCATGCAACGGTGCTGGTACCGCCCAATGCCGATGAGTTCCTGCACCTTGCCGAATTCAAAGAACGGTTCGATGATCTGAATCGCCAGAAAAACAGCTCACAACTGGCGCAGAAAGCGCTTCACTGGCTGGCTTCGACCGCGCGCGCCGGCAACGTGAAACCACTGGTGATGTATAACCATCCGAGCCGTAAAGCACTGAGTCGTTCCGACACACAGTCACATCTTGAGCAATTACGCAACGTCAACGATCTGGTGGTGGGATTTTCAGGAGCCCCAGGGCACCAGAAAGCCGATGACCCGGGTTTGTATTCCGGACCTGTTCGACTGATCGATCGCTGGGATCCCGCTGCTGCAGAGGTGGGCGGCCTCTGGGACCAGTTGCTGCAGAGCGGAATCGACATATGGGGAGCCCGCGCTCCCTCAGATTTCCATGGCGAGAAAAATGACTATTGGCCCGGTCAATTCTCTGAAACCTGGCTGTACGTCCCGGAACAGACCGCCGATGGCGTACTGCGCGCTCTGCGCGCCGGGTCGTTTTTTGCCGCGCACGGACAAATTGTCCGGGAAGTCAGTCTGACCGCGACCACAGACGGCCTGCCGCGTGCTGCCATCGCCGGTGAGACGCTTGAAGTTGAAGTGGGGAGCCAGGTGAACGTGCGGCTGGCTGCGCGCGTCCCGGAGCTTGATTGGACAGGTCAGCCCAATCACATTGATGCGGTTGAGTTGATCGTGGTGACGACTGATGGAGTCAGCAGCGTCGAGGTTGCCAATACGCATTCCGGCCAATTGAATGTCGGTCGGCAGTTTCAGATCCCCGTCGGCGGTCTGGTGGTCCGTGCGCGCGGGCGACGAAAAGTGGCCGACGGCCCCGATTTAATGTTCTACACGAATCCGATTCGGATTCAGGCCACACATTCAGCAACTGACTCCCATGTGACCGGTTGGTCAGCCATTACCGAGCTGTTAACTGTCTGCTCAGCACAGACTATGACCGGCGTGGCCATTTTGATTCTGGTGGGGATTTCGGTGGCCACCGCGGTTTGTCCGGTACGCCGCAAATCCGCAGCATCCCATGCGGCAACGCCTCCAACGCGTGTGCACATCCTGTTCTCGGCGATGGCGTTTACAGTGTTCAGTGTCTACGGCTCCCTTGTGCCGCTGAATTACGAACCAAAGTCGTTTGCCAATGCGCTGGCGGAGTTCAGGGCCATCCCGTTCCACTATATCGGTTTGGGGCAACGTGCGGACTTGGTCGCCAACATCCTGTTATTCGTGCCGATCGCCTTCTGCTGGATGGGGACAGCAGTTATTGACACAAGTGGCCGCTGGCGCAGAGTAATCTGGGGACTGATCACGGTTCTGGTATGTGGTGCATTCAGTGTGGCGTTGGAGTTCAGCCAACTGTGGTTCCCACAGCGAACCACCTCGCAAAATGACATTGTCGCCGAGTTCAGTGGCGGTATCGCAGGTGTCCTGCTCTGGCTGGCTGCCGGGCAGACGATTACCGACTGGCTGCGAGGGTATACGGGCGCTGTCCGCCGTGCATCTCTCGTCGACAGGATTATACAGGCCTACGTTCTGGGCTTACTGATTTATTCTGTGATGCCACTCGATCTGACGATTCATCCTGTGGAACTCTATCGCAAATATCGCGAGGGCAAAATTGCCGTGATTCCTTTCTGGACATATGACTTCAGCCCCGAGTCAGTCTGGAACCGCCTGTCGGATGTCCTGATCCAGATACCGGTCGGTGCGTTCGTCGCAAGAGTTTGGGTTTCGCCTGACAGACGGCACTCCATGCGAGACAGTGTTCTGCTGGGTGCCCTGATTGTGTGCGTGATCGAGATTCTCCAACTGTTTGTCTATAGCCGCTACACCGAAACGACAGACGTTTTCACAGGAACACTCGGCGTTTGGATAGGAGTGTGGTGTACACGGCGTCTGTCCGACTCCCATATTCCGGCACCGTCTGCAGCTGTGCCCGAATTTCGTGAACGGTTGTTTTGGGGCGTCCTGGCACTCGTGTACAGCACGATCCTGTGCGTCATTTTCTGGTGGCCGCTCAACATGGAACAGGACAAAGAATTGATTGCGCAGCGTATGCAAGGCTATTTCAGGGTGCCGTTTGCCGCGATGTACCAGGGCAGCGAATTCAACGCCCTCACCCAGCTGCTGAGAAAGACGCTGTTATTCTCGGTGCTGGGGTATCTGCTCATGAGACTGGTCAATCCGAAATCAGCTGCGTCGGCAATGCAGCGGGTGATGATTGCCGCTGCCGTCCTTTACAGTTTCGGGCTGGGTGTTGGGATTGAGCTAATGCAGTGTGCTGTCTCAGCCCACACTCCGGACGTTACTGACAGCATTCTGTACACGGTGGGTGCCTGTCTGGGAATGTTGGTGACTTTACGAGTCTTTTCTGCTGAACCCGGGTATCGTCGCCATGCCGTGCGTGTCCTGCCGACAGGTGAAGCTCGTACCAAGAGAACCTGGTCCCGTTCTTTGCTCCTGGCACTGGCCATTGTGATCGTCTTGCTCGGGGGGATATTTGTGACAAGGTTGACAGGGTCACCCTCCCGAGACGCCAAATCCGCCGGACGTAGCTCACTGGTCCAGAATCAACGTGTCCGCCAGGAACCGCGGACTGTTGCGGATCGCTACGGCACTGTATTCGCGCAGCACCCCGTTAATCCCGAATTGGTTCCACAGGCATACGAGATCCGAGTCCCCGACTTCGCCGGCGCCGATGCAATCTGGGGAGCAACCGGTCGTGATGATCGCGGGCACATGTGGTTCGGAGTGTCTGCCGCAAATGTGGAAACACCATCGGCTCATCTGTTTGAATACATTCCCGAGGTTGGTCGGACCATTGATCGGGGAAATGTCGTCACGGAGCTGAAACGCTGCGGGGTCTATCGACATGGCGAAGGCCAGATGATAATTCAATCGAAGATCATTCAGTCTGGTGACGGATATTTGTATTTCGCGTCAATGGATGAAGAGGGTGAAACCGACGATGGCGGCCGTCTGCCATGCTGGGGCTCACATCTTTGGCGATTGGTTCCACGGAACGCGAAATGGGAACATTTGGCGGCGGTCCCTGAAGGACTCATTGCCGTTACAGGCACAGGCCGATGGATCTATGCACTTGGGTTGTTCGATCACGTTCTGTATCAATACGACACGCATCTGGCAGAGTTGCGGTCCGTTAGGGTTGGATCGGTACACGGCCACGTTTCTCGAAATCTGCTAAGTGACCTGCGTGGGCACGTCTATGTACCGCGTCTGAGAGTCCACGCTGGTGCGGAGAGTCGTGGAGAACGTTCAATACCGTTGCAGCAGATTGGCGTTACGCTGGTGGAATTCGACTCAGATTTGCAGGAGGTTGCAGAAACACCACTCAAACACTACATCGACAAAAACCTCCGGGCAACCCATGGCATCGTCGGCTTCACGGGCCTTGCCGATGAATCCATTGTGTTTACGACCAGTTTGGGATTCCTGTATCGCATCATTCCCGGTACAGAAGGGCCGGCGGACGTCAAACCACTCGGCTGGTTTCACCCGAACGGAACTGCTTATAGTCCATCATTGTTCACGTTCGCCGGTGAACGGTATGTCACTGGAGTCGCGCGGCGCAACGGCCACGCGTGGGAATGGGTCACCCATGATCTGGACACGGGGCTGGCAACGGCACGGCCGGCAGATTTCGCCAGGGAGAATCCACCCGGGAGGAAAAGTCTGCTGCTCTACGGATCTGCAACACGGGATAGATCAGGCGATTTCTATATTGCTGGCAGGTTCGTTGAGGCGAACACGAAGCAGCCGATCCTTGTACGGCTGCATGCTCAATCCAGATAGGGCTCGCTGAGTCGGAATATCATATCGTGCACTTACTCACAGGCGCCCGATGACAGATTCCAGCTCCGGTCGTGATGTTCCCGGTTGCTTTGTTACGACCGTTCCGGCCGACGCGCTAATCATGACAGCGTCTCAATCGTTCTCGAATCTATTCCAGGAGCACGAAGTGAATGACCGCTGATTTATCCGAGCTCGCGTCGAGAGCAAAATGGAAGCTCTGGATGCGAGTCAGATCAAGATTGCACGAATGACCGGCAGAGACCGGATCTCGCAGGTTCAGGACGATGCGATGCGTCCCCGAAGAGTATTCACGGCAGATATCGACTCTGCCGCCGGCGTCGCGAACGGAAATCAGGATATCCATCGGAGGTCCTGTGAACGAAAATTCGCACCACAGCCTTTCATACGCGGACCAGTCGCGAATTACCGGGAACAAAATCGCGCCTCCAGAATCCGCTGATGCCGGATGATTGACCTCGCCTCGCCAGTTTCCGTCAACCAGCACCCGTCGCATTCTGACGCCGCTGTTGTACCATCTTTTAGTTTCCCAGCGTGAACTGAAATCGGCCAGAACCGGAAACTGAACCGTGGCCAGCGACGCGTCAATCAAGACAGGCGCTACAAGTCCGAGTGGTGTCACCAGGAGAATCATCGCCACTATTACGTTTCTGCAACGAGCAGCTCGCCGTTCGCTGTCCATTGGCCAAAGAATGGAGAAAGCCGCAGTGACGCCAAGACCATCGTACGCCAGATCCTCCAGGCTCATCGAACGACCAACACCTGCTTGGACGACTTCGGTGAGCAGTGCAACACCACCGGCCAGTAGAACGGTCGGAAACAGAGACCGACCAAACAGCAATCGGAGGCTGATCGTGATCAATGCAAACGCCGGAGCGTGAAGCGCATCGATTAAACACGAGAGCCAATTCGCTCGATAGGCATTCGGCAGCGGCAACAAAAAACCTGCTGTCAGCAGGAATAAGCCAAGGCCAGCGACGGTTCCCCACTGACCGTCAAACACTGTCGGTAACTTTTCTCTTCGGTGATCCGATGGGTCGATATTCATCGCTTCGAACGGAATCCACCGACGTCGATGGTAGCCACCGAACTGTCTGCCGGGGAAATGGGTCGGCACCTGGCGACGTAACCCTCATTACCCCAAAAGCAACAGCCAAAGGGGATTCGTGAGTTCCTCCGGCGGTGTGTTTGAAACTGAATCTGCAAAATTGGTGTGCCCTGGAAATGGAACACAATGGAGTGTCGGCCACTGACTTCTGGCACTCCAGGTCGCCGTGGTCTCATTTGCAAGCAGGATTATCGGCCTGTGTTGCAGCGATATATTCTGCCGCAGATGATACAGCGTTCACAGGGAAATTGACTGGATTGCTCTGTGGAACACTATGCTCTCTGTAACGGTTCTGTAATTCCGTTGTCACCTCCCATCAGCTATTTTGTCTGATCATAATTTCCGATGCGTTACGTCCCGGAAAGTCTCACGGTCGCACAAATGAGCCTGAGGTGGCCGGCAGTAACCGGCCACGGTCTGGAATGCTGCCACAATCCCGAACTGGCACCGGGCGCCCAACGTATGGTTTGGCGATTCATTTCAGTTTTAATTCCAATTCGCCAAACACTCTGCGTTCCAGCGGATGGATGCCTTTGACGTGCAGGCCAAGCGACAGGCTTTTGTCCCACGCGGTTCTCGCAGCAACTGTGTGGTCTGTCAGAACATGGGCCTGAGCAAGATGGAAATAATGATCAGCGGTTGCTCCACCGGAAACCGCCTGCTCCAGGTCGTCAATCGCTTTACCGGCTTCACCTGCCGAGATGTAGACCACAGCCCGTGTATCAAGCAGAAATGACAAGGGGCCGGATATTTCAATCGCACGGTTAATCAGTTGAGTGGCCTCACCGGGTTTACCGCGATGTAACGCCAGCAGAAGTGCCAGCTCATTTATTGCTATCGTTGATTCCGGTGCCAGCTGTATAACGCACCGGTAAAAAATTTCAGCCTCGGCGTATTGTCCGGCCAGATGGGCAGCGCTGGCAGCCTGATAGGCAAGCTCAGGCGAGGTCGTATCGGCTTCTATTGCCTTCTGCAGCCAGCGTTGGGCGAGCTGAAACTGTTCATGGCTGGCCCGGCCCGTCCTGAGCAGGTCCGTACATGCTTCGGCCACGATCGCCGGTGGCGAAATATCCCACGCCGTTTCGCAGAGCTCGAATGCTTCATCGAGCCGCCACTGGGTTCCCAGGAATCGCACGAACTCGACCGTGCATTCCGGCCTGCGCCCCAGAAGCCGGCGGTAAAGTTCCACGACGTCGGACGTGATTCTTGCTGCGGCGACCGAACGCCCGGACTCATTAAAACGTACGGCCACGGCCCCAAGAACAGTCGTGATACCGTGCATGAATTCTGTCTGACGTTCCGTATCGTCATTCATTTGATCAATGCGACGATGCACTATGTTCAGTGCATCGGTAACACGGTTTCGGGCAATGAGTACGAGGATACGGAGTTCGAGTGTTCGGAATTCCTCGGGCTGCAGCTGCTCAAGTTTTTCCAGCCACGCCTCCGCACTCGCATCCAATTCGCCGTGATGCAGCATAGCCCTCACCGCAAGTGCAAGGTAATCCGGATCACTGCCCGCCTTTCTGATCAAGCGCCCCAACGTCAGGATTGTCCGATCCCGATTGCCAGTCGCTTCATATAGACCAATCAACTGCAATTGATCCTGTGGTGATAACGGCGCACGATTGTCAAGCGATTCAAAAATTTCAATGGCTTCGCGTCGAGGATGATGCGACGGCCGACTCGCGAGCAGTCTTGCTTTTGCTCGCAAGTCTGCAACCGAACCAATTCCGGCTCCGATGTTCTCGTTGACAAGCTCGAGCGCTTCGCAAAATCCAGGATATTTTCCGGTTGCAGCGAGGGTAATTGCCAGCAGTCTGCGTGCATTTTGTACAACCGCGACCGATCGACCATCCCCGTCGAGTAACTGCCGTAGAACCGGCTCAGCCTTATCGAATCGTCCCGTCTGTATGTAATGGCGAGCCACTCGCAGCATCAACCCGCAGTTGTCGAGATGGATGCTCAACGCCTTTTCATAATGCTCGGTGGCAACATCAAACTTCCCCATCGATTCATAGCACTGAGCGAGTGCCAGGCTCACTTCATCTGTCGATAAATTCACCTTCATTTTGGCGATTGCATCTTCTGCATCTGTGATTCTGCCATGTCGCCCCAGTAAATCAACGAGTGCGATCCATGATTTGGGCTGCGTTCGGTCGAGGTCGATTGCCTGTTGCAGAGATTCTTCTGCTTCATTTAGTTGGCCTGACGCAGACAAGATCTGACCTAACCACAAATAGTCACGGTAGTCCTGTGAGTCGGGCCTGACGTAAATCCGGGCAAGTTCGACTGCCTGTTTGAATTTCCCGGTTCTGATGGAAACCTCGGAGATCATTCGGCCGAGACCACTGGTGATCTTGATTGCCCCACCTGCGCCGAAGTCGCCGATAAATCGCGCTGCGATTGTGAATCGCCGCAGGCTGTACAGAAGGCGGATCACTCGCTGGAGGATTACGGCGCTGCCTTTGCCGCGGTCGATTGCTTCAGAATAGCATGCGATCGCCGCTTCAGTGTCACCACGCATTTCATGTGTGTCGGCCAGCAACAGCGACACATCAACTGACATCGGAATCTCATCGTCCAGTTGATTGAGCAGTTCCTGAGCGCGGTCGATGAGCCCCTGATCAACCGGTTGCCGGCTCCTCGCCAACATCATGTACCGAGCGGCCTCTCCCAGTCGCGAGTGTGTTCCACCGGGCCCTTCAATACGCTGAATTTCCTCTAACCAGTGCTGAACATCATTGTTTCCGTTGCGGCGAAGTGCGAGTGACAGGAGTTTCCTGATGACTGTCAGGTCGTCGGGATTTAGTTCAATCACTGTCCTCCAAGTCCGTTCTGCCAGTTCCCAATAATCGATCTGTTCCCATGCATTGGCAAGACTGCTGATCACTTGACGGCGTGAATCATCGGACAAACTTAAACACTCGTTTTCGATTTGTGCGAGCACCAGGTTCGCTTTGTGCGTTTCTGTGGTCACGGCAATGCGAATCCGTGCCTGGAGAAGTTCGACACGGTTCCCGAATTGCTGCCGGGCGGCCGCGAGAACTGCCAGAGCATCCCGTGTCCGGCCGCGACGAAGCTCAACTCCAGCCAGTGCAACCCACAACCGGACCTGTCCCTGATTCGTTTCGCAGGCTCTCGCCAGCATTTCCCGGGCATCGTCCAGCTGGCCCTGTAATACCTGCACTCGGCAACGCAACAACAGAATGTCGACAATGTTCGCCGGATTTCGCACTTCGATGTCCAGTGCTCTTTCAAACTCGCTCCACTGACGATTCTCCGGCGGCAGGTTCATATTGCGGAGCACTAACAGGTTGGCGACCTGGATCGGCACTCCGGGAACGTCTATCTTCCGGCGGTAGTGCTGGAGCGCGTCGTCGATCTGCCCCAGACGATGCAGCGAACGGGCCAGCCCGATTCTTGCCTCGCTGGAAAGCTCGTCTGTTGAAACGGCTTTGCGAAACGATGCCAATTGACGTTCGGCGTGCCCCAGCTTTTCGTAACATTTCCCGAGGAGAAGATGAATTCGACCCCGCATCTCCGGGTGTTCAACAGTCTGTTCTCGCACCGATTCGAGCTTCCGAACTCCGGCGACCAGTTTGTTTCGGGCTATGTCGATACGTGCGTCGAGGTAGCCGACCGATGTTGACGCCTCCTGCAGGCCATGCAGGTGATCGACCTCTTTGCGGGCCTGGTCGAGCTTCCGCTGCGAGATCAAAAAATCCGCATACAACCACCGCAATTCCACCGACCCAGGATCGGTTTCAAGTTCGTCGCGCAATCGCTGTTCGGCCAGATCGGGGCGCCCCATGAAGAAATCCAGGCGCGCAGTCGCCGAAATGAGGTCCTTGCGATCGGGGGCGGTTTTCAGGGCTGATTCCAGTCGTGATCGGATTTCTCGATGGTCGAATCGCTGATCCGGATCGCCGGATGTGGCAATCAACCCTGCAACAAACTCCAAAACCTCCGGATTGTCGGGTGCCAATAGCCAGGCATTTCTGGCATCGACCATGGCAAGGTCCGTGCGACCACGCTGCCGAAGCAGGCGCGCAAGGAGAAGGCTGGCTTCACTCGACCTGGGGTTATTGAATAACAGCCGGTCCTGGACAGCATTCGCCCTGTGCTCGTGGCCAGGCGAGTTCAAGTGAAGATGTAACAGGCGTTTGTATGCATACAGTTCACGCGGCATCAAACGAATGGCGGAGCTGTACGCGTCAACTGCTTTGGACTCCCTTCCGGTCAATTCATGGCACTGCCCGAGGCGCACGAACAGTGCTCCGTCTTCCGGGTTGTCCTCAAGAAGGATTTCGATGTGGTTGCTTGCTTCATCACGCCGCTCGTCTTGGATCAGTAAGTCAATCAATCTTCTTCGAATGTCCCGGTGGTGCGGTTTTTCTCTCAGAATCCATCTGAACCCCATATACAGCTCATCGCGATGATGGGAGGTCATCTCGCAATCCTGCAAAATGGTCAGATAGTTCAGGCGCTCACTCGCGTCATCCGGCACAAGCTGTAGGTAGTTGTGGAATTGTACTGCAGCACTGTCCAGTCGGCCCGCGTGGTGTTCGTGCCGTGCTTGCGCCAGGATACCGGAAGCCAGGTGGTTTACCTGATAATCGCGAAGCAGTGCGACACCCAGCGACAGCAGTAGGGCCAAAGCGAATGCGATCACGGCAAAGCGATAGTTTATACGGCTCAACGTAGCCGATTGTGTGGAATACGAGAGATCCCCGTCATACTGTTCAACGTCAATCAGGGCTCCCGTGTCCGGTCGGCTGTCTGATCCTGTAACGTAGTTGAGATCAATTCCAAACATTGGCGCTGCGCACTTTGACGATCAGTTCCTTGAATTTGTGGTTGCTCATGGCTCATCTTCAGCCATGCAATTCCGGGAATCAACGAGAAGAACGCCGGATCGACATATGGAGACAAAAACCGTCTGCAATACACAGAGCAAACGGTAGAAACGACAATCAGGTCACGGACGTCACGCCCGACTGTTCAGTTCCAGCTGTTATGATCGGTTGCAGATCGAATAACGATCTGGGCCCGAACTGGACGAAGTTCCTGACGCCGGCTGCTTTGCTGTCCGGCCCATTTTGCTCCGCCACCGACATCCAATAACGGCTATGGTGCCCAGCAGGAGCAGGCCCAGCGAATCCGGTTCCGGCAACACGGAGATATCTGCAACCTCATGGATTGCGCCGTGCTCGAAGACTTTCGTGCTTGTGTGTGCCTCGTTCGGAGTTGTATTGTTGTTGAGTTGCCGGAGACTGACGCTGAGCCTCTCTGAACTGTCCGCATCGGTCCCGTAATTTCCCGCAAAGGTCGTCAAATCGAACCAGTCGTCATTCCAGCACCTCGTGTGAATATCCGGGGCAAAGACGGGGTGCCGCCGGATTTCGTCGTCGTAACTGACTGCAATTCCATCCGGACCACTACGTTTCACGAATCCATGGCTCAAAGGATGGGCTTCATCGCTCCAGTTATAGTCTATGAACCTGAGCCCCACATCCCGCCAACCACGCATCAGAATCGCCTCATTCAGCGACTTTCTGTCTCTCCGGCTGACCTGCCTCAACAGTTTTTCGTGCCAATCCGGGAAGCCGGAAAATTTGGCAGGACCGAAACAGCTCTCCCATCCGGAGCCAGTTGCTGGAGTCGGCATCCCCGAACTGGAAAAACCTGTCATACGGCAGGCAAAACCGCTCTGGTAGACATTAGAGCTGCCCAGCACAACGCCAGCAGACAGGGCCACGACCCCGGACATGGAAATTAAAAGTCGATTCACTTCGTAGGGAACCATTATGACCAGCTTCGTTGGAATTTACGTCTGCGCGAGTATGAAGTGGCATTACGTGATGTAGCAAGACAATATTTGTAGTCGGCACCGACGTAATAGGATTTTGAAAAACTTAGGGCAGTTGTAATGGCAGATCGTACGGTGGAAAACCACCAACCAGCAGAACCAGGCAATCCCAGAATCAATGTGCGTTTCCTCTGGATCCTAATGGCGTTGGGTCTGATCATTGTTGTTGGTGGTGCCTCACTGCACCACCATCAGCTGCGTCGGAACGCTGGTATGTTGCGCCAAAATATGGTGGCATTGCGAGAGCGTGGTAAAATCAATGAGGCCATCCGGGCGTACAACCAATTCTTAATGATCTTTCCGGATGACGCCGACGCTCTGGAAGAACTGGGGGAACTTCTGTCTGAGAATGCCAGGTCGTCCGAAATGCTTCTCCGAGCCTACCTCACTTTGGAGACTGTCCTGCGACAGGATGCCGAACGCGACAGTGCGAGACTTCGGCTGGTGGAACTATCCATCAAACTTCGCCGCTTCACCGACGCCCTCAATCATGTCAGGATTCTGAGAGGCGACTCACCTGCAGATCCTGAGCTGGCATTTCAGGAGGGCAAGTGCCATGAAGGACTCGGTCGATACCGCGAAGCTGCGAAGTTATACAGTGAATCGATTGCACTCTCGGACGAGACGATTGACTTTTATGAGCGACTCACCAACTTAATTCTCCAGCGATCGAACGACTTGAACCTGAAGGAGATCGACCCACTCAGCCGCGACTATACCAGCGCCGGGGAGGTGGCCGCAGAGATCATGGATAATGCAGTGGAGAAAGGTCGCCCTGCGTACAGAGCATACCTCGCTCGGGCGGATTTTCATCGCACACAACAAAACCTCGACGCTGCAGAAAGTGACATCGGAGAAGCACTGCAGCTGGCCGAGACCGATATAGACGTGTTGCTGGTTGCGGCTCAGCTGGCGCTGGATCGCGCTGACTTTGCTGCCGTGTCCGGTAATTCAGCAGAAGCCTCAAGGTTTCGCGAGCTGGCATCAGAGTATGCCAACCGCGGAATCGATCGGGATCTGCGACAGTCCCTGATTCTCTCACGGGTTTCCGTTGATACAGGGAATACCCAGGAAGCAATTGCCCTGCTGTACGAAGTCAGAGAGCGGATCCCGGAGATGCTGAAGCTGGCCATTGGCAGAAAGTTGACCGAGACGCTGGTCACGGAGCAGCTGATCCTGTTCATGCTGGCCGACCTGCTGATTTCCCAGGTAATCACAGAAATCGACAGTGTCTCCGGGGATCCATTCCAGGAATCCCGGAACCTAATGGATTCAATGCAGAAAACATCTTCGGTCGAGCCACTGTTTGTCTTTCTTCAAGCGCGTATCTACGCGGGAAAACGTCAATGGAACGAAGCAGCACGGGCGTTTGAACAGGCTAGACATGGGCCGCATCCGTTGGTCAACGTGGTGCGGAGAATCGATTTGCAGCTCAGCGTCTGTTACAAGGCTCTTGAGAGTCCGAATGCGCGTATACTGGCGCTTCGTCGCGCTGTCGCCGCTGATCCGTTTTGGCCCGGTGGCCGGATGGAGTTGTCCGGTGCGCTGGCCGATGCCGGCCGCATTGACGAAGCAGTCGATGAGTACCGTAAATTAACTCGGATATCCGGCGTACGGCTCATGCTGGCCCGGTTGCTGATACTGCAGCAGGCGGTCCGCCCGGCTGATCGTCGCGACTGGTCCGAAGCAAGTCGTATTATCGCATCAGCGCGACAGGCATTGCCGGATGTGCCTCAGGTTCCGGTATTGGAAGCCGAATTGCTGGCACAGCAGAAAAAATTTGGTAGAGCCATGGCGGTTCTTGAGGAAGGGCGCGATCGTTTCCCCGATGCCGTTGCAATACCGGCCGCTCAGTCAGTCCTGGCACTGATGCGGCCTGATGCTGAAAATGCCTCGCGCATTGAGACCGCTTTGAATTTTCTGGACGCTGCCACGGTGCAGCTGGGACGAAACGTGGAACTGGATCTCGCCCGTGCCAAGGTGGCGGCAGAAACGGGCGGGATAGACGGCCAGCGACTGCTGCAGGAAATCGGAAACTCAGTTAGTTACGATACCGATGGACAGGTTCAGCTGTACGCAGGCCTGGCCCGTACCGCGGACGTGTTGAAGGCCCCTCAGCTGGCGGTCGGGTTCTGGAAACGCGTGACTGATCTCCGCCCATCCCACCTGCTTGCCCACAGGGAGATTGCGCAACAATCACGGAAGGACGAGGCCGTCAGGCAGTCCGCATTGGCAGCCATTCGCCGAATTGAGGGACCGGAAGGCCCGAATGGAGATTTTGTAGAAGCCACCTCATTGGTTGAGCATCTGCGGGCGGATTCATCGCCCATAACCGTGGATTCGCCACGAATGAAAGATGTCACAACAGCGAGGCGACTGCTGGCTCGAGCCGCTGTTAATCGATCCGAATGGGCAGTCGTGCCTCGAGCACAGGGGGAACTCGAAAGAATCAGCGGTAATGCAGATGATGCATTCCGTCTTTTTCGAACCGCGATGGAACTTGGAGATCGTTCACGCGAACTCGTGATGCTGGTCGTCCGTGGTTACATGGAGCGCAAGCGTTTCGAAGAGGCAGATCAGGTACTGGTCGAGCTCGCCGAAACGCAGCCGGAATTAATCAGCGGTGAACTTGCGCGCATGGCCTGGGCCGTGGCTTGGCAACAAAATCAGTTTGACCGCGCACTCGGAGTGGCTGATCGGGTGGCCGACAAATCGAAAAACTTTCGGGATCAGATCTGGCTAAGCGAACTCCGGTTCGCCCGCGGCCAGCGGGGCCCGGACGTGGAACAGCCACTCGACGAAGCAATTCGACAGGCTCCGTCGGCTCCGGAACCATGGTTCGCAAAAGTGACCTACCTGCTGCGGATCGGTCGAATCGATGACGCCGATGCTACCATAGAACACGCAGCAGCCAGTATCCGCCCTGACGATGCAGGGATGACAGTGGCTCGCTGTTACGAACTTATCAGCGAATTCTCCAGCATTGAAAACCATTACATTGCAAAGGCCGAGAAATACTACCTTGAGGCATTGGACTCCGCACCTGATGGCGACGTTCGTCGTATCATCGCAGTTGCCGACTTCTATAGCCGGCATGCTGACTTTGCACAAGCTACGGAATTACTGGACCGCCTGCTGGATCCGCAGACCGCCGCACCGAACTTTGCAGTGGCCTGGGCGCGCCGGCGCCAAGCCATGCTGATCGCTTCGCGAGGAGACTATGATGACAGCACCCGCGCTCTGGAATTGCTGAAGCTGAATGAAAAGCAGGGAACGGAGTCGGACGTATCTGATCTGCGAACACGGGCAGAGATTCTTGCGCGACGGCATAACCGAAAGGACCGGCTGGCTGCCATCCAAATTTTCGAGGAACTCGGTCAACGCCAGCAGATCGAAACGACAGATGTATTTCGTCTTGCAGGTCTGTATGACGTCACCGGCGACTGGCAGAACACACGTAGAGTCATGCTGGATCTGGTGACGGCGGATTCGCCAGATCCCGCTCACATCGCGTTTTTTGTGGAACGGCTGACCCGCAAAGACGAACTGAATGAGGCTCGACTGTGGATGAATAAGCTTGAGAAACTTCAGCCAAAGGCCGTTCGCACCGTTCTCACAAAGGCACGCCTGCTGGGAACACTCAATCGTTCAGCTGAGGCGGCTGCGCTTGTGACGAACTTTCTCGTGGATCGGCGGCAGGTTCTGTTCGGTTTGTCAGAGCTGTTGGATCAGGAAAACGCCGATGAGACTCTCCAGATGATGAAGGAATGGCTGCAGGCGCATTCCGGTTTCAAAACCGGCCGCATTCTCGGGCAGGCACAGGAACTGATCCGGCAACGGCAGGTAGCCGAAGCAATCGCACTGCTGCGGGAGCATGTGAAACAACAGGATCTTGCTGACGCCGTCCATGCGACGATCACTCGTGTCGCGGCCTCGCTGCTCGAGGAGATCGGGGAGTTGGGCGCGGCAGAAGATTTGTTTCGTCAATACGCGAATCTGTCAACGCAACCAGCGGCTGTGTTCATCCTCGCCAAGTTCCTCGCGAGGAATGATCAGGTCGGAGAGGCCCTCACAGTATGTGAGAAACACCTCGGGGCAGCAGCACCTGAGCTCGTTGCTACCGGGACGGTGAGCGTGGTGAGCCAGGGAGATACCACATCAGATCACCTGCAGCAGGTGGATGAATGGATCATGGTCGCCATAGAACAAAAACCTGAATCACTGGCCTGTCTGGTCGCGCTGGCGGATTTGCGATTACTGCAGCGTCGATTGGGTGAGGCCGAAGAGTTGTACCGGATGGTGCTGACGAAAAATGATAAAAATCTGGTGGCCCTCAACAACCTGGCGTGGCTTCTCACACATGTGGAGGGACGTTCCACTCAGGCATTGGATTTGATCAATCGAGCTATTGAACTCGCCGGCAGGCAGGCAGCGTTACTCGACACTCGCGCGATGGTATATTTGAGCATCGGCAAGGCTCATGAGGCGCTGGAAGACCTCCATGAGGTCTACGAAGGGACAGATTCGGCCATCGGAAATTTGCATCTGGCAATCGCCCACTTGCTGGCAGACGACACAGAAATGGCAGCTGCCGCTATGGCAGAGGCTGAAAGGTGTGGCCTGAGGGCAAACAGCCTGCATCCGCTGGAACGAGAAAAACTTGAGCGTGTCCGGAAGGCCCTGGACCGATACCGCCGATATGGGAAAAATCGCCAAATTCTTCCCAAATTACTTGATCCCTCCAATTTGTATCTTTACCCTGAGCACTCAGCTGACATGTATTTTGTCAATGCTTTCTGCCAAGGCTCTTTCCTGAATGTGTGTTCATTCGACACGATTCTGCTCCGTTGTCCTCTTTGTGTGGATAGGCGTCGCCTCATCTGCTGAAGCTGGACTTCTGTCTGCAGAGGCGATGCTGGCACAGAATTCCGGAATGTCGAACAATATCGGCGACTCCACGGCAGTTGACACGACGGCGTCACCGCTTAAGAACAAAGTAACCCTTTGGCTGAGCGGTCGGAGGGACCAGCTGGTCACGCACTTATTTGCGCCTGAGCGCCGCCCCACCTCATCAACGTCTGGCAGTCCCGTGACGACAGTGAGTGCTTCACAGGCGGCGATTGCGGATGAGAGCCAAGGGCACTCTTCGACCCGGCTCGTGGCATATCTCCTGCGGGAATCATCGATTTTCGTCACTCCACCGTTTCTGGATGGCATCTTCCGCCCACCACAGCGCTGTGCACAGTCGGCATAGTGTGTGTCTTGTGCGCAAACAGCGCAGGGTAGTCAGAGATCATTCTTTGAAGGTGGAACTTCTTATGAAACGTTTTGAAATTTTTGCGAGCATTGCGATTGTAGGTTTGTTGTTGATGCCGCGTAGCGGTGAGGCAACAATCATTGATAACTTCTCACAGGCCAACAGTACTGACGGCAGTAGCTGGGCGAGGAATACAGGGAATGCTTTCAGCATCGGCTGGGATGGCTTGCCAGGAGCTGACACGCTGGGAGGGTCTCGTGAGTTGAATATGACAAAGGTTCCCGATGGAAGCGTCACATTGGTAACAAAAATCAATGAGGGTGATGCTGGTCAGTGGGAAGTGGATACCCAAACGGGGGCTCCCTCAAATCCATCGGGGCTCGATTCATCAACTAACACCCTGCAATACGACGGAACCAACGACATTGGCACAGCAAGTCCCGGCTTCGATGGGCCGAACGGCCTTAATTTTGACTTGACTGCCGCGGGGGAAACGGCGGTGAAACTGGTGTTTACTGAGGTCTATTATGACGACCTAAGTTACACCATTACTATGACCGACGGCTCGGGGGCATCCCATATGGTAAGTGGTACTGCAATTGAGGGTGCCACGGTGGTATGGAAGAGTATTAACCCGATTATCAGCGCAATTAATGCTGACGACATTGATGACATTACTCTCACGTTCTCAACGGGTCAATTGGCCAATTTCACACTGGATTCGATCGAGTTAGTCGCGGGTGCGATTCCGGAACCATCATCGTTGGTGTTAATGGCCACTGGTATCCTGGGATTGATTGGGTACGGGCGCCGTCGACGTAAGGAGAAAGCTGCTTCCTGAGTTGATGATTCCAGGCAGATTAAAAAGCGAATGAGCCACCCGACGGAGTTTCGGGTGGCTTTTTTTGTTGAATGGATCCTTTGCATTGGCGCCCCTGACTCGATACCGGCAAATCGTTGATGGAAGTGCTGATTTTTCACAGAGTGGTCCATACAGTGTCTCTGTGTTTTCGTCGGAAGAACTTGTGGCACTGGCGCAGAAATATGCAGCCAGCTGCTGCCGCGGTAAGTTGGGTGTGTCCGAATCCGTGGTCGTCAGGACATCGCGTTCCCGGTCAAAAACATACGAGTTCTGAAAATCCGGTCCCAACACGACGGCCAGGAAACTTCACGGAATTTCATTTCCCGTCGCTTCCGGCGAACGTTCCGTCACTTCTGGTGAATGCGGGACAACCGGAGCTTTCACCCTAAAGCGTCAGCGCTGTGCGCGGTTCGCCATCGCGATGTCATATTCGGTTGACACTGCCCAGATGTTTGCACGAAATAAGAGCACACAAAACGAGGGGAGGCAGTGCTGCCGATGTCAAAACAGAAGACGAGATCAAAGAGGCGCTCGCGGAGCAAAAGACGAATCGTTGACAATAAGTTCGTCCTTGTGATGCTGGGTGTTGTCTGTGTTTTCTCCGTCGCCGGATATTTCCTGCACGAGTTACAGGTTGACCGGAATGCAGACATTTTTCGACAGCGTGCCGAGGCAGCTCGGGAAGACGGTGAATTCGCGCTGGCGGTCGTGAACTACAATCGTTATCTGCGTTTCAGGCCAGGCGACACGGAAGCCCGAGCCCAACTTGGGCAACTGCTTGATGAAAACGCGAGCTCGGGCAGACATCTGCTGCAAGCGTATCTGACCTATGAAAAAGTCCTGCTGGACGAGGAGGACCGGGATGAAATCCGCCACCGTCTGGTCGATGTCGCAATTCGAATGCGCAGGTCCGCAGACGCAAAATCTCACATCGAGCGGCTGTTACTCAAGACACCCAACGACGCAGAGCTTATTTACAAACTGGGGCTTTGCGCTGAATTCGGGAACGACCCGCGGCGTGCAGCAGAGCTCTATCAACAGGCAATGGAGAATGGACACAAAGAGCCTGCTGTGTTCCAACGTCTCGCAAATCTTTTTCTGCAAGAGCTTGACCGCGGGGAAGAGGTCGACAAACTGATGGACGATATGGTGGTGGCGAATCCTGAGTCGGTCACCGCATTGCTCTCCCGTGCCAGACTTCGGATCAGTCGCGGACAGATCAAAGAAGCACAGGAAGACCTGGGCAGAGCCGAAGAATGTGATCCCACGAGCGTTGCAACAATTCTACTTAAGTCAGCGGTCGCTTTGGGCGATAACCAGCTGCGCGCAGATACGTTGAAGCCGCTGAGTGAAAAACTGCGACTTGCGATTGAGCATCATCCTGAAGAAATAATGCTGTACGATCGGCTTTCCCGGCTGGAGCTCCGCGTGGGTAACCGGGAAGCTGCTGAGGAAATATTGCGATCGGGGATCGAGGCGGTGGAATCTCCGTCAAGCCTGCTGGCTATGCTGGGCGACGTGCTGATCTCCGTGGGTAAACTGGCGGAAGCTCAGGAACAACTGGATCGTTTGCAGCAACTGAACGCACCCGGGCCGTTCATTGACTTTCTCGAGGCAAGGCTGCACATCGAAAATGGCGAATTGCGCGAGGCGATAGGACTATTTGAGGGCGTTCGCCCGCGCGTGGCTCAGATACCGCAGCTCCAAGAAAGATGCTGTCTGTATCTGGCAACCTGCTATGAGCTAATGGGCGACCCGGAGCGCCAGATTCAGGAACTTGAAGCCGCGTACGTGATCAATCCTCAGGCTGACCAGACGCGGCTAATAATCGCGTCAATTTTAGCGGCAAACGGAAAGACAAACGAAGCGCTGAATATCTATCACGAATTGTCGCATTTGCCGACCGTTCCGCTGAGAATCGCACGCCTCGAGTTTCGGCGGACGGTGCGGCAGCCACCTGACCAGCGTAACTGGTCGAGAGTGGAAACTGCGATCCAGCAGGTCGGTGAGGGGTCGGTTGGTGCTGTGCTGCTGCAGGAACGGATACTTCGGGCCCGCGGACAACGTGAAGCGGCCTGGGCATTACTTGAGAAACTGCGTTCCGAATCCCTCACCAAAGAAGTCTCGACCAGGATGGCACTAGTGCTAATGGAACAGGGCGAATGGAATGGTGCTGGCCAGGTGATCGAAGAAGCCCAGCAAAAGCTGGGTGACTCCGTTTCGCTCCGAATCACTCGCGCCTTGTGGATATTGGAAACCCGGATGGAAAAGGCGGATCAAGCGCTGGAAGAATTGGAATCGGAAGTTGATGTGTTTTCCGAGGTCGATCAATTCCGCTTGTTTGTATCATTGGCGGAACTTCAGGAGCTGATTGGTAAAACCGGACCTGCCGAGCGCCTCTGGAATCTGGCGGTGGAGAAACGCCCGCAGAGCCATCAAACCCGGATGCGTCTCATTCAAATCGCGGTCGCAAACCGTGGAGCGGATGCTGCCACCAGTCATCTTGAGGAGCTGCGTTCTATCGCGGGCTCAGAGAATCCGGATGTCTGGGCGGCCGAAGCACTGCTGTTAATCAATTCCAGTAATACAAAGCAGGCCGAACTGGATCAGGCCCGCTCTTTGGTGAACCAGATTAAGGCGACCCGGCCGGAGTGGTTTCAGGTACCACTGCTGCTGGCGAGAGTCGACGAGTTGACAGGAAAGCTGGATGACGCCTGTCAAAACTATCTCCTGGCGGTCCGCATGGGGCACAGGGATGCCCGTGACATTGCCCGCGCCGTGCGGCTGATGTCACAGCTGAACCGGAACGACGAAATAAGAGAGCTATTGGCCCTGGTTCAACATGATGCGTCACTGGCGAATCGTCGGCTTCTACGGCGATTACAGGCTGAAATTGCGTTTAAACGCGGAGATGTCAGCAAGGCACTGCAACTCACGGGTAAGGCCGTGCCGGCTGGTTCACCCATTCCGGGAGAGCAAATCTGGCTTGGAAAAATGTTTGAACAACTCAGCCGAACGGACGACGCTGAGGCAGCCTATCGAGCTGCCATTGAACTGGCACCGATGGATCCGGATTCGTGGGTTGGTCTGTTGCGCTTCCTGAGTCGCCAGAATCGTCGGGAGGCAATCGATGCTGAGATCATGGCAGCCAAGCAGTATTTAAAAAAGCTCGATGACCCGGGTGACCGCGCACGTATCTTTGAGGCTGCCGGAAAATATGATGAGGCGAGCCGGTATTACCAACAGTCACTGGAGAGGGACCCGCAAAGCACCACCGCAAAGCAGCAGATGGCCGGGTTTTATTTACGTTCGAAACAGCACGTGAAGGCGGAGCCTCACCTTCGCTCCCTGATGAAGCCCGACAACAATTACCGACGGGCGGTAGTTCTTCAAGCCCGTCGTTCCCTCGTACGCATCCTTGTGAAACGTAACTACAGCGGCTTCCAGGAGGCAGTCCGACTTCTGGATGCAAACATAGCCGAAGCCGATATCACAACGACCGACCAGCTCCTAAAGGCACAAATACTCGCAAATCGTCATCATCCCGGGCTTCTGAAAGATGCGGTACAAATACTCGAAGGACTCGATCGCCAGAATTTACTGACCCTCAATTCTCGGAGGATGCTGGCTCAGTTGTGTGACGCGCTCGGAGAAACAGCGGCAGCCGACCAGCACTGGCAATCGCTCCAGGGCCCAAACGCTTCGAGCAATCACGTCGCAATGTATGTGAACCGGCAACTGAAGAACGGAAATCTCGATCAGATCCTCCCCCAGCTTGAACGTTTGCGAAAGCTGCAACCCTCCACTGGCCTGGCATTGACTTTTCGTTGGCGGGTTGCAACGGGCAATACCAAAACCGGGATTGAATTGTTGCAGCAGTACCTGGACGATCCGGAGAGCGAGCCGGTGTCCAGGTCAGCACGTGTGTTCCGAGCTGCCACCCTGGCCGAGCAGGTTGCCACAGGACTGGAACCGCTCTCTGCCGAGCGTTCACGGCTGTTCTCCGCGTCGGAAAACTGGTATCGCGAAATCCTGGACGAAGTGCCGGATGTCACACTGTCTCTTGTCAGACTGCTGGGCCGAATGGGCCGAATTTCTGAAGCGCTCGCGTTGTGTCAACCAGTACAACAGACTTTGAAATCCGGCTTTAACCTGACTGGAGTCGCTATGCAGGTTGTGCGCGAACCAGCGGCAACACCTGCTGACGTCGCCCGGGTCGGGCAGTGGCTGCAGGCAGCCATCGATGCTGATACCGCCTCCCCTGTCGGATGGACCCAGTTGGCCGAATTTGGGCTGTACCATGAACATTACCAGCAATCGCTCGATATCTATGAGCACCTGCTAAAGAAAACCGCTAATCACATGATCGCGCGCAACAATCTTGCCTGGCTGTTGTCGTTGTGGAAAGACGATCATGGTCAGGCAGAAGACTTAATCGACAAAGCGATTCAGTCTGTCGGGCCGACTGCACCGTTGCTGGATACCCGTGGCACGATTTACCTCAACTGCGGCCAATATGATCTTGCCCAGGAGGATTTTCGTGACGCTGTAACTCTTATTGATTCCCCGTCTCACCGATTTCACCTGTCCTTAGCTTATTGGAAACGCGGCAGCCAGCGGGCTGCATTGCTGAATTTGCGACGGGCCCTCGACGCCGGATTTCAACTTGAAGACCTCCTTCCGCTTGAGCAACAGGCGTTCGGTGACAGCCTGCAGGAAATGCGTGATCTGATGGAATCCCAGCACTAAACGCTGTGAACCGGGAGTCACTTGAACCAAAGAATCTTACGACGAACTTCTGCTCGGGTGTGTAATCGGCAGACTGGCAGCTGCAATCTCGACACTTACCCGGATCCGCGTGTAAATTGTCGTTTACTTGTTTTTGCGTCCCCTTGTGCATGGCACTGCCCTCGACTGGCAAAGCCAGCCTAATGCATGCTTCGATGACATGGTCGGGAGTGCTGAATTCGTAAATGAGCCCTGGTCTGGTGAAGCTACATTTCTCCACGATACATCAGGTTTTATCAGGCAGTGGCCGCATTCGACCGGCGATATTCCTTTGAAATCATCGTCTATGACTCCGGTCACCATGGGGGGCACTACATTCTCGACCGCAAATGCAAATGTCGTCGGAAGTTATTCGGGTACCGGGAACCATCTTATGCCCGGTAATATATACATCAGCGGGACCAACGCTGGTTCGGCGGCGAAAACGGACGGCACCCCCGACTTTCTCATCAATCTGTTCGACCCTTTCGTCGAGTCATACGACGACGGTGGTAATCCTGTCCCAGTTTGACGTGACCGTGGATTATTTTTCGGCCACGGTATACCTCATCACTCCCGCTACGATTCCCGAACCCGGATCGCTCCTGTTGCTGGGGATCCCATCGACAGGACTCGAAGCCGAACCGGAATCACCGCAGCTACGCTGGCGAGCCTGTGCCGTCGCCTTCGTCAGCCGGGACAACACCAACGTCAGTCTGTGGAGTCATACCCTGGCAATGCCAGGATGCGTTTTCGCAGTTGTGATTTCTGCCTGCGAAACACCGGACCACTCACGGTGCCGTATTTCTTCAGGAATTCGGATGACGAGAGGCCTTCCGGCAATCCAGTGGATTCGATCAGAAAGTGTTCGGTCGTGAAATCCTGTGAAAGGCTTTTCAGAGTGATCCTGGACCGCAACACCCGTGAAGCAAATTCGACCCCTGCGATGTCGGCAGCAAGATCGGTAAAACTGAAACCACTGCCACCATTTGCGTCTCGCAGTTCCTTCGTGACGCCAGCGGCAAGGGCCAGCGGTTCACCGACAAGGGCAACCATGGCAGCGGAAACCCAGAAGTGCTGCGCCAGGTCGTGACGCGACTGCATGGTGAGCCGAGTTGCGAACCCTAACGCCGACTTCCCCAGACGAGGATCGGATTCGATACCTGTCCAGGCAGCACGCAGGTGCGGATGCCGAAGCAGTGTGCCCGTATGATCCAGGGCGAGCCCTAAACTCAGTAGAAACGCATGACGCGACACATCATCCGAAAGCCCCGAAGCTGTGATTGCGGCTCGACGGACACAGGTATTCGTCAATTCATCTCCTTGATCCTCATCAATTACCCCCGAGGCACCCTCGTCCGGAATCATTGACAGCAAAACATCTCGAACACCACGGGTCAGCGGCAACATGGAGGTGACAGCAACCACCTGGGACATATTCCGGAGTGACTGTGCGACGCCTGGATCGTCCGGCAATTCACGTGCCATCCTGGCATAAATGTCAAGGAGCCGCTTGCGGTTTTCTGTCGACAGATCGGTGAGCCGGGTTAACGAGACGTGCCGCATTTCTTCAGCGACCAAGTTCAGGATCAGGGCGTTCAACGGATCGAATCGGATCCGGAAAGTTCCGAGATTGCTCCTGCCATCCACCAGTTGTGCACGCATCACCGAATTGATTTCCGGGCTGTGCGTTGCCCCCAGAAAATGGCCAAGTTCATGAACCAGCACTTCGATACGCTCTCGGTCACTCATCCCCTTCGACCACTCGCGAATCAGTATGTAGCTGTGCAGCGGAACCCGAGTTCCGCCCATCTTTCCCTTGTCAACACCGATTCGTCTCTGACTCGTGAACCCAATCACAAGTCGCGACGGAGGTGCAGGGACTTCTTTTTCCAGTTCACGCAGTAATTCAGTGAAGGCTGATGTGCGGTTGTCCGACTGCCAAACACCTGCTTCGACAACTTCGAACCGGACACGGCAGTGTTCTTGCAGAATTAGTGATGCCGCCTGAAGGCGCTTGCGCAGACGAGGTTCCCATTTCCGCTGAACCATTGGTTCCTCTTCATCAACCAGGACCATGACGGGGATGGTCACAATTGGCATCGTAGTCAGCTGGCCAATCAATTTGGGTGGCCGAACGACACGCTTCACCAACTCCTCGGGAGTTGCTGACGGATCGAACTCGATTTGACGCAGCTCATGTTTGCCGCCTTCCGTCAGGCCGAATTCATACGCGCCGTTCGGATCAAGCAGAAACCAGTCACGATCACCCCGCAATCCCATTTGAACTGCCACACTTCCTCGTACAGCCAAAGGCCGCACGTCACCTGGAGCAACCACATGCGCGGCTGCCTGCTGGTCACCTTCAGCCTGTCGAATCACGATGGGCTGGTCCGTCCGATTTGCGATCACGACAATACCACGATGAGCTGGGTTGCCCGCAACCGCAATACCGAATTGGGCAAACAGAATTCCCGACACAACCTGCACGACACTGAATTGCACCGACCAATTCCCCCGTCGAATACTCACTACTCGCCATACCCCCACCCAATACGCCCGTGCCGTGTAAGTATCGGACCGCGTACCTGGCAACCAATAAGATGAAGCTGCACATTTCCTCTGAACATCAATGGGTCACACATGTCATGTTAACATGACCATCAACGGCACCGGAATCAACCGGACCGCCAACTAAGTCTAATGGACTGCGGACCTTGAGGGCCGCACAACATATGAATGACACCATCAGTCCGGTAACACATATGTTGATTGGGGGAAACATAGTGGTTTTCAAAGCGGAGTTTGCGAGTGAGTGCCTATTTGCCCGAGCCTGAGGAACGTCATGGCCGTCCGTTTGGCGCAGAGACTTATCCTTTGCCGGAACCACATTCGACGTGGCCAGCACTCCGTTAACTGATTTGGGTTTCCTGGCGAAGTTTCACCCACCTCATGGAAACGCGAGCAGACATCACTCGCATACCACCCGGCCTGCGGCTATCAGCCAACCTGTTGGCACCGTGTGCCACATGTGGTGTTTGTGGTTTGCGTTACGCGGGATTGTCAGAAGCGCTGTGCGAAGACGGCAGCATCTGTGTACCGCACAACGTACAGACGGGACTACAGCCTCTCGCTATCCAGAGCCATGCCAGGAACTATGGCTTGGAGCAGTCGGCGACGTCAGGGAACATCCACCCGTTGCACGACACCACTGGATCGCCCTCAAACCGACCCTGTAGCATCTCGACCGTCCTCGCATCCTGCCGCATTCAGCACCCGGTCCGGGAATGTTGCCCGGACTGCCAGCCATCCCCCAACCGACCGGGCATCCCGCAGTACGTACCGTTCCGTCTCCGTACCCAGCCGCACTTCAGCGAGCCCGGGCACAACTGCGAGCAGCACCCCCTGCTCCGCAGGCCGGAAAATTAGAGACTCGTGAATTGTGAGACAGGAATACCGTGAAGCATCTTAAACAAACAGAAAGGGCAATTTTTGTGTCGCTGATGTCGTGAGAGTTCGACTTCAAAGGGGCTGCACGATGCCACGCTACGACGGAGGCATGCCATTTGTAAACACGAAGCCATCGGCAGCCGCGTCAATCTGAATCAAACCACCTTCCTCGAAACGATCGGAAAGGATCTCGCTGGCCAGCGCGTTCTGCAATCGTTGCTGGATCACGCGTTTGATCGGACGTGCTCCGTAGACCGGGTCGTACCCTTCGTTGGCAATCAGTTGACGAGCATTATCGGTGACATTCAATAGATAACCAGCTCCTTCCATCAGCTTCGTCAGACGATCAATCTGCAGGTCAACAATTTCCCGGATTTCCCGTCGGCCCAGTGGATGAAACACGATGATTTCGTCCACACGGTTCAGGAATTCCGGCAGAAATTCTCGACGCAGAGCTGTATCCACAGCGCTGCGAATCGATTCCTGGTCGTCCAATTCGGCCATTTCCATGATAGTCTGACTGCCAATATTGGACGTCATCACCACAATCGTATTGGTGAAGTCCACGGTGCGACCCTGCCCGTCGGTCAATCTCCCGTCGTCCAGCAACTGTAGCAGTACGTTAAAAATGTCGCGGTGAGCTTTCTCGATCTCATCCAGCAGAATCACGCAGTAAGGGTTTCGACGCACAGCTTCGGTCAGTCGCCCGCCTTCTTCGTAACCAACATAGCCCGGAGGTGCACCGATCAGTCGAGCGACGGAATGAGGCTCCATGAATTCACTCATGTCGACTCGCACCATGCTGCGTTCGTCATCAAACATGAACTCTGCCAGTGCCTTACATAATTCCGTCTTCCCCACACCCGTGGGACCGGGAAAGATGAATGAACCAATCGGGCGATTGGCGTCCTGCATGCCGGATCGTGCCCGCCGCACCGCGTTGGCCACTGCCGTCACTGCTTCGTGCTGGTTGATCATCCGTTTGTGGATTTCGTCCTCCATCCGCATCAGTTTTTCCCGTTCTCCCTGCATCATGCGGGCCACCGGAATACCAGTCCACAAACCCACGACCCGGGCAATGTCTTCCTGCGTGATGTCTTCACGCAACAAACGGTCGTCGGGACTGTCGGCCAGTTCAAGTGACCTTGATTCCAGTTGAGAAAGCTCTGTTTCTTTCAGTTTCAGTGCCTGCTCGGCTTCGAATGCCTGTTGATAGTCTTCATTGCGGTTGGTTTGCTGGGCCTGAGAAAATGCGCGGGCATATCCGGCTCTGAGCTGTTCGATCTCTTCTTTCAAAGGGCGCAGTCCGGATAACACCGCCTTTTCGGCTTCCCAGCGCGCCTTAAGTTGATCCGTTGTTTCCCGGCTTTCCGCAATTTGCTTTCGCAGCTCACCCAGCCGCATGCGGCTCTCGCTGCTGCTTTCTCGTTCCAGGGCTGTCGCTTCGATCTGCATCCGTGTCAATTGTCGCGTGGCCTCATCTATTTCCGCCGGCATGGAATCGATCTCCATGCGCAACCGACTGGCAGCTTCATCGACGAGGTCGATTGCTTTGTCCGGCAGAAAACGGTCGCTGATGTATCGATCCGACAGTGTGGCGGCTGAGATGATTGCATCGTCAGTAATGCGGACACCATGGTGGCTTTCGTACCGATCTTTCAATCCTCGCAGAATCGATATCGTATCTTCGACTGAGGGTTCCTGAACCACGATCGGCTGAAAGCGACGTTCCAGAGCGGCATCTTTCTCAATGTACTTGCGATACTCGTCCAGCGTTGTCGCACCGACGCAGTGCAGATCACCTCGCGCCAGTGCCGGTTTCAGCAGATTCGACGCATCCATCGCCCCTTCGCTGGCCCCTGCTCCGACCACTGTATGCAGCTCATCGATGAACATGACAATTTGACCGCTGGAATTCTGAACCTCCTTCAGAACAGCCTTAAGTCGGTCCTCAAACTCCCCTCGAAACTTGGCACCAGCGATGAGTGCCCCTATATCAAGCGCAAAAATCTGCTTGTCTTTAAGGTTCTGAGGGACATCGCCCAATACGATGCGGTGCGCCAACCCTTCGACGATCGCCGTCTTCCCCACTCCGGGTTCGCCGATCAACACGGGATTGTTTTTGCGACGGCGCGACAACACCTGGACGATGCGACGAATCTCCGTGTCCCGACCAATCACCGGGTCGATTTTGCCCTGCCGGGCCAGTTCCACCAAATCACGGCCATATTTTTCGAGGACCATCAACTTATCTTCCGGATGCACGTCCGTGACGGTCTGGCTGCCGCGGATATCTTTCAGCGCTGTAAAGACGTCTTCCTCCTCCACGGCGTGCATTTCAAGAATCCGTTTGGCCTGGCCATCGACCTGGGTCAACCCAAGCAGCAGGTGTTCTGTGGACAGAAAGTCATCCTTCATCAACCTGGCCTGAGTTTGCGCAGCGTTGAGCACTTTGACCGTTTCCGGTCCAGCGCTGACCGGCTCGACGTGTCCATTACTTTGAGGCAAACGACCCAGTTCGTTGTCCACAATTTCAGACAACTGACCTTTGTTGACTCCGACGCGGTGCAGCAGGGGCATCACAATGCCGTCAGGTTCGTCGAGCAGCGACTTCAGCACGTGCAGTGGCCGCAGAATTCGGTGCTGCCGTGATTCTGCCAGGTCCTGAGCACGCTGCAGAGCCAGCTGCGCTTTGACTGTCAGTTGTTCGGGGTTGAAAGTCATGACGATTCCCCTTTCCCTCCTTTAGAGTGATTTCCGTCGGAACATTATCTTGCGCACCGCGCAGGACACTTCCCGGCATGGTTCAAATCCGGATCCCTGACCACAGTGCACAGTGCCGTCGGTTCGTCGTGCGACAATGACTGATTGGAGTCGAAGACTCTGTTTCTTACAAATCAGGCTCGGGAATTCAGCGCACAAGACAGCCCTGCTAAAGCCGTCTCACCGAAGGCACACTATACGTCCTTCTTTTCGAACTCCGCGTCGATCACATCATCATCTTCCGTGGACGGTGCAGTGGCGCCTTCCGGTTCCGGCGGACCACCACCGGCTTCACCATTGCCTGCCATGTGCTGGTACAGTGCCTGGCCAGCTTGCGATAATTCCTCCAGAGCACTGTTAATCGCGACAGCGTCTTCACCCTCAGCGACCGCCTTTACCTTCTCAATCGACGCTTCGATAGCTGACTTCGAACTATCGTCGAGCTTTTCGGCATGTTCTTTGAGGGTTTTCTCCGTGCCGTGCACCAGAGTGGATGCCTGATTCCGGGCAGTTGCCAGCGATTCTTTTTGCTTGTCTTCTTCAGCGTTGGTTTCTGCGTCCTGCTTCATGCGATCAATCTCGTCTTCCGACAGCCCACTTGACTGTTTGATCTGAACGGTGTGTTCTTTACCAGTCGCTTTGTCCTTTGCGGAAACATTCAGGATGCCGTTCACGTCGATGTCAAATTTTACTTCGATCTGTGGAACACCGCGTGGAGCCGGCGGGATATTAGACAGGTCGAATTGATCCAGCAGTCGGTTGTCAGCAGCCATTCGGCGCTCGCCCTGGTAAACACGTACTGTTACTGCAGGCTGATTGTCAGCGGCCGTCGAAAATGTCTCAGATTTTGTTGTGGGGATTGTCGTATTACGTTCCACGAGTGTTGTCATAATGCCGCCTTCAGTTTCAATGCCGAGTGACAGCGGGGTGACATCCAGCAATACCACGTCTTTGACATCACCGACAATGATCCCGCCCTGAATGGCGGCACCTAATGACACGACTTCATCCGCGTTGACGCCCTGGTGAGGTTCCTTGCCAAACATTTCCTTGACAAACGCCTGGACTTTCGGAACCCGCGTGGACCCTCCGACCAGCACAACCTCGTTTATTTGTGATGGGTCCAGTCTGGCGTCACTGAGCGCGCTTTGAACCGGATTGCGACAACGCTCTACCAGCGGATCAATCAGCTCTTCGAACTGTGCGCGGGTGACGGACAACTGCAGGTGCTTGGCTCCGGATGCATCAGCAGTAATAAACGGCAGATTGATGTCTGTCGTCTGCTGCGTCGACAGTTCCTTCTTGGCCTTTTCTGCGGCCTCACGAAGACGCTGCAGCGCCATTGGATCGTTGCGAAGGTCAATTCCGTCCGTCTTCCTGAATTCAGCGGCGAGGTGGTTAATCAACACTTCATCGAAATCGTCACCACCGAGATGCGTGTCCCCGTGTGTACTGAGCACCTCGACAAGTTCGTCGCCGACTTCGAGTATCGACACGTCAAACGTTCCGCCACCAAGGTCGAAGACTACGATTTTTTCCTCCGACTTCTTTTCTAGACCATAAGCCAGTGCGGCAGCCGTTGGCTCATTAATAATCCGGGCTACTTCCAGACCGGCGATCTGACCGGCATCCTTGGTGGCCTGTCGCTGGGCGTCATTGAAGTAAGCTGGAACCGTGATGACTGCTTTGTTGACCTTGTGACCCAGGTAGCTTTCCGCCGCCTGCTTCAGTTTGCGCAAAATCAGTGCCGAGATTTCCGGTGGCGTGTGATCTGTGCCGGAAACACCTACTTTCACATAGTCGCTGTCACCACCAACGATATTGTACGGGATAATTTTTTCTTCCGATTCAACTTCGCTGTGACGTCGACCCATAAATCGCTTGATGGAATAGATCGTATTTGTGGGGTTCGTCACAGCCTGACGCTTGGCCGGGTCACCAACCAGTGTTTCACCCTTGTCGGTGTATGCGACTACGCTGGGAGTCGTTCGCGCGCCTTCCTGGTTGGCGATCACTCGCGGCTCACCACCTTCCATGATGGATACCACAGAGTTAGTTGTTCCCAAGTCGATCCCAATGATTTTTTCACCCTGCATGATTCGATGCTCCCAAGACGCGATGAGCAATTCAGCTCTTGTATGAAACTCTGGTGAATCTCACTGATCAAACAGACATTCACCAATGCAAATGGTCTACCGAAGGCAACTGGTCGTTAATGGTCGGATTAATCGGATGTTTGTGAATCGGAAGTCCACCAGACGAGCAGCATCCGCCGTGCCGAAGTGACTGCAAAAACGGCAAGTTATTGTGTTTTAACGACTTGCGAGAGCCCTTCGGCCAGCGACAATGAAATGCAGTGTCAGACTGGCAGTTGGCTAGTGTCGGCGCACCCGGATTCTTGATGCCATATTGGCACTGCAAAAGTCCTGTGAATAGGGTGCCACGTCCACAGCCGAATGGCGTCTGGAAGAACCGCGGTTGCTCAAAACCGGTTGACAGGCCGCGATTAGATGCCTCCAACGGCGCTCCGAGACAGGGTACTTGACACTCGATTTTGTGACCAGTACAAGCTCGACGGACCCTTGTCGCACGCATGCGTCCAGCCATGGAGGCTGCATGAGAGGCATTGGACAAGATTATGGCTAAGAAGAAAACCACGAAACGCACTACCGAGGTCAGGGCCACCACCAGAAAAGCTGGCCGAAAGAAACCGATCACGAAGAAAAAAATGGTACGTCGCAAGGCCGCGCCTAATTCTGCAATTCCAATGCCGAAAGAAGCGGTACAGACGCCGGAGGAAAGGCTGGCCGACGTCGATCGGCTTCTGGTTGACCTGTTGAATGAGCGAACGGCTTTGGCCCTGAAATTGACCGGCCAGTCGGAAATTCCAATCAATGCCGTGTCTGACACCAGCGACGATGCCCGACTTTGGCGATTGTTGGAAAAATCAAACAAGGGGCCGCTGGAATCTGACGAACTGAAAGCGGTTTTCCGAACCGTTTTGAGTGCCGGACGACAACGAGTCCACCGCACCCGTATCGCCTATCTTGGCCCTGCTTACAGCTTTACTCACCTCGCAGCGATTTATCGCTTCGGACAGCTTGCTGATTTAGTTCCCGTGAGCACGATTGCCACAGTTTTCGACGAGGTGAATCGCGGACATGTTGATTTTGGATTAGTGCCGATTGAAAACAGCACCGATGGTCGAATCGTGGACACGTTGGACATGTTCACTCGCCTGCCACTACGAATCTGTGGTGAAATCCTGCTGCACGTACATCACAACCTGCTGGCACGCTGTGATCGCAGCGAAATCAATGAAATCTACAGCAAACCTCAGGCGTTGTCTCAGTGTCGCGACTGGCTGGCCCGAAATATGCCGCATGCCCGGCTGATCGAAGTCACCAGCACATCGACGGCCGCTCAACTTGCTCGCGAGAAACCGGGAGCTGCGGCAGTGGCCAGCCAGCAGGCGGCAGTGCAGTACGGAGTCCAGATCGTGGCGGAGAATATCGAGGACAATGAAAACAACATGACACGGTTCGCAGTCATTGGCGATTCCATTGCTGACGAGACGGGCTTCGATCGGACTGCTGTGCTGCTGCAGATCTCGCATGAGCCCGGAGCACTCTCCGACGCGTTGTTGGTGTTTAAGAAGTGTCGTGTGAACCTCACGTGGATCGAATCCTTTCCAATGCGGGCCCCAGAGTCCGGCTACCTGTTCTTCCTGGATTTTGAAGGACATGTAACAGACAAAAAAATCCGTAAAGCCATTCGAGACCTCGAAACAATGGCGGACCGCCTCGAAATCCTCGGATCCTACCCTCGCAGCAAACCCTCGAATTAGAACTCGAGTCTGTTGTGAACCTGAGACGCTATCGCGTTCGAATGCAGGTTCGGCTGGCCACGCTTCCGTTCGCTGAGCGTTTACCGGACGGTAACGCCATGCCCAGATCCGTGTCCTGCGAATTGTCTGTAACGGTCGTACGGGATGTGGGGATCGCCGACCGTGAAAAATCGGGCGTCTGTTGTGTTCTGGAAACGCTGGACGGTCATCCGGATGACATATTTGGGAACGTTCGAATTCGATTCCTCCGACCTCGTCGTCCCGATGAATTCACCGCAACTCATTTGTTCCCCTTGTCGCCACGAGTGGCTGGCATGGCCTGCACTCGTTATGGCAGGACTGCTGGCATTTTGGCCGACGGTGTGGTTCGATTTCGTCAACTGGGATGATCCCGCATACGTCTGGAACAATGACCTGATCAGGAGCTGGTCGCCTGCCACGCTTTACGGAATCGCCACGGAGACTGTTACCCGAAACTATGCTCCGCTCACAATTGTCACACTACTGATCGATCACACCTTGTGGGGAATGCAACCCAGTGGCTACCACGCCACTAATGTCCTGCTGCACGTGTTGAACGGCATTCTGGTGTACGTGCTGACTCGACGGCTGTCACAAAATTCCTTCGTAGGCTGGCTCACGGCCGCCCTGTTTCTGGTCCACCCTGTACAGATCGAAACTGTTGCCTGGGTTTCATCTCGTAAGGGTTTACTGTCGGCCACATTTATTCTGGCAGCTTTGATCGTTCGATTGCAGCCTTCCGGCCAAGCCGGAACTACTGATACAGATGCAAGACAGGATTTGTGGTACGCGGTCTGGCTGGCGGCAGCATTATTGTCCAAGGCGCTGGCTATTGTTGTTCCACCAATTGTATTGCTGTACGACGTGTTTGTCTTACGCCGCAGATTGAATGATGCGCTGCTGCGTCAGGTTATTCCCGGACTGATGAGTTTGTTACTTCTGTTTAAAACGATGGCAGCTCAGCAGATGGTACTGGGAGGACTTCGCGGTCACCTGGACATGAATTTGCTGCAGATAATCGCCGTTGATGTGACCATTCTGTGGCAATACGTATGGATGCTGGTCTCGCCAGCAGATCTGTGTGTGCTTTACGATCCACAGACATCCGGCATCTCTGGCAGAGTGGCTGTTGCAACAACCGGCTGGGTGGTGGTACTGCTCGCTGTTTGGCGACTGAGGCACCGAAGTCCTTTGTTGATTTGGAGTGCGACGACCGGACTGCTGCTGCTGTTACCGGTGCTGAATTTCTTCCGCATAACGACACTGATGAACGACCGGTATTTGTATCTGCCATGCGTCGTGTTCTTTGCCGTTGCGGCGACGGGGCTCCAGCGGATGTTCAACAGAATCTCAGATCCCGGTAACAGTCTGGTTCGCACATTCGCCGCGATCACTCGCTGGTCGCTGAGTCTGGGACTGGTGGTGGCAGCTCTGTCGGCAACCACTCAGCATCTGCCTGTCTGGAAAAATTCATTCACTCTGTGGAACCATGCAATGACGCAGGTCCCTCAGTTGCCCACTGTCCGCATGCAGCTGGCGTTGACCCACTATGACTGCGGCCTAAAGAGACAGGCGATAGACATCCTGCAGGGCGCCGTGGTGGAGTGCCAGCCGGATGAACTTGACCGGCAACGCATGAACGATGCCACCAGGCGCTGGTTGCTGGAACTTGGCCACCACACGGCGGACATGACGAAGACGCGCCGCTAAAGTGAATATCGCTCTCGTGACCTGTGAGCCAAGTGTCGAAGGTTGGCTGGGGTCAACTGAAAGCCCCCGGTTGACCCAACCGGGGTGGGCTATTACTCAAATCTGTCGTCCAGGGGCCAGGCCCTCCATGAGAAAACCACCGGCAAAGTTCTTAGAATTCGCCCAGGACACTACCGTCGTTTCGCTGACCAAGTTTCCGCCAGATGCTCAGATCAATGTTCTCACTGATGGTGTGAACCGAGCCGTCCATCAAAAGGGTCTGCACGCAGCCAACGTGATAGCTGCGTGACGTCACGGCAGCAAATGTCGAAGTAGCACACGACTTATCTTCACGACAGGAAGTGTAGTCGCCCTGGTCATTGTTTACGCCGGGCACGTGGACTTTTGAATTTGGAGGGAGCGTTACAGTAAAACCAGTTTGATGAACGCGGCCGTCAACACCTTCGGTATGCCCGCTATTAGATTTATTAGACCCACCCGTGGCAATTAAGGCGTCGACCTCAGCCGCTGTTGATGGGATGGTGGTGGTTCCCTGGTCTCCGTCACGATTGTATGGCGTGTAAGTCTTGACTTCAGAAAAGCAAATCGTGTTGGTCATGCCGTCGCTAAAGTCTCTGGGGCGAGAGGAAAAATTCGGGGCAAATGATCCATTCCCCGGCTTTCCTGTCGAATTGTCAAAGACGTTCCAGGTGCCACCGTTGTAGCCGTAGCTGACTGGGTAGTGAATTGGTACCCCATTCTTCTCCCTGGCTCGGTCATTCAGCTCACTGGGGCACAGGTATGTTGCAACTCGCTGTGAGGCAATCTCACCATTGGCAGGATCATCGTAAGCGAGATTAAGGTCAGCCAGATTGTAGAGATTGGCTTGCTCAAGAAAGGGCAGGATGCGAGCGTGAATTGACCACTCGCCGCCGGGTGTGTTCGTGCCAGTCCCGATATCTGCAACAAAGGACGGCGGGAATACACTGTAAGTGTCCAGGTAGTTGTGGAGCGCCAGACCAATCTGCTTCATGTTGTTTTTGCACGAGGTGCGCCGAGCTGCCTCCCGAGCCTGTTGCACGGCCGGCAACAGCAACGAAATCAAGATTGCAATGATCGCAATGACAACAAGGAGCTCGATGAGCGTAAAACCACGTTTTCGTGACAGTTGCATGAAACTACCTTCCGAGTAGAGAGCGTAGCTGGCTGGCTGACTCGGTTGAGCTGGCTGGTGAGAATCTGAGCAAACCAAACAGCCGCCGACATTGCGACTGAGTCTCAATGTCAGTATGTTACCGAAGAATCGAAAGTCGCAAGGCAGACGCCGTTGTTTTGCAATGGATTCCCGCAATTTGCAATCAATCCCCTCGGGTCAGCTGAGCTCCTGCTCAACTCACGCAGGAAGAATGTCCGACAACGGGCCCGGAAAACCTGAATCCAGGGATGCAGATGAGCCGGACGTTCCTCAGCCCATTGTCGCATCCACCCTGCTCCAGAGGCGAAGACAAGTGCTGATTGAGCACGGTGGCGACGTCTATCACTTAATGCTTACACGGAATAACAAGCTTTTACTGTAGAAATAAAGACAACGAGGTCTGTTAGCGCGGATGGCTGATTCAAACCATTCGTCCCGTGATATCACATGCTCAAATCGCCCCCGCTGCTGGTTGCCAGTTTTTCGCGCAGTGAGCTGCCATTTTGCACCACCGAAGATACCGATGGGATCGCACGCTGCATGGCGATTGAACCGTGAATTCACGGGCTCCGTCTAATCAATCCTTGTCCGTGACGGAAAAATGCACATGATGCAGACACTCGAAATCTGTTTTCCATCAGAATGATGCCTCCATGGCAACCAGCCCTGCAAGTTCTTTGACGTCCGTTCCCGATGAACGCGGGCGGTTTGGTGAATTCGGGCGTCGATATGTTCCTGAGACCCTCATGTACGCCCTAGATCAGCTGACGGAGGCCTGGCAGTCGGCAAGGGACGATCCGGAATTCGATCAACAGTTTAAGGAGTTGCTGCACAACTATGTTGGCCGGCCGAATCCACTTTACTTTGCCGAGCGCCTGAGCGAACGCTGTGGTGGTGCAAAGATCTACTTCAAGCGAGAGGACCTGAATCTTACGGGGGCTCACAAGATCAATAATACGATCGGTCAGATTCTGCTGACGCTGCGAATGGGGAAACGGCGAGTCATCGCAGAAACCGGGGCCGGCCAGCACGGTGTGGCAACTGCGACGGCCTGTGCCCGGTTTGGAATTCCGTGTGTCGTGTATATGGGCGAAGAGGATATTCGAAGGCAAAAACTGAATGTGTTCAATATGCAAACAATGGGAGCTGTGGTTCGACCGGTGACCACCGGTTCACGGACTCTGGGTGACGCGGTCAATGAAGCGCTGCGTGAATGGATGTCGTCAGTCCGGGATACCCATTACATCCTCGGGAGTGTGGTTGGCCCGCATCCATTTCCGGCGATGGTTCGTGATTTTCAGTCCGTGATTGGCACAGAAACACGGGAGCAGTGTCTGGAACAATTTGGAAGACTGCCGGAGGAAATCATTGCGTGCGTGGGTGGTGGTTCGAATTCCGCCGGCATGTTTTATCCGTTCATTGATGACCAGTCCGTGGCATTGACAGGAGTGGAAGCGGGCGGGCGCGGTCCCGAGGCGGGCGACCATGCCAGCACTTTAACCTTTGGACAGCCGGGGATTCTGCACGGAAGCTACAGCTATGTTCTGCAGAATGGTGACGGACAAACTCAGACCGTTCATTCCGTTTCTGCCGGCCTGGATTATCCAGGCGTCGGCCCGGAACACGCCTACTGGAAAGAATCCGGCCGAGTCACCTACACCAGTGTTTCGGATGATGAGGCACTCAGCGCGTTCCACACGATGGCAAGGACCGAAGGCATCCTGCCGGCGATTGAATCATCCCATGCCATCGCATATGCGATGACTGTCGCCGCAAAACGCCGTTCGGATGAAGTAGTGGTGGTCTGTCTTTCCGGACGTGGCGACAAAGACGTAAACGAGGTGGCGCGACTGTCCGGTCTGGAATTGTGATGTCTGACAACGAAGATCGCCTCGTGCGACTGGAAACGCTTTTGGCACATCTGCAACAGGACATCGAGCAGATCAATGGGTCACTGATGCATCAGCTAACACGTCTGCGGGAAATGGATCAGCGTTTCATACGCATTGAGCACGAACTGGAACTACTGCATCAACCGACTGAACAGCGTGACCCTCAAGAGGAACAACCGCCACACTATTGATTGTTTGCGGACATGCTCCGGTGCAGCACACCCTCATCCGGGCGCGTCAGCTGTCTCCGGACTGAATCTGTCGGGGCCGCCTTTGGCCTCGCGAATACCAGTAGGAACTGAGCCCGCGGCGACGCAGGTGCGACCGCAGACCCCGTGAATGCCAACAGTTCAATCCACTTACGTTCCATCGTCAACGTCACCGAACATCGCGTCTTTGTGACACGCCCTGTGCCAAACAACAGTGTCAGTCTTCCGTTCGAAACGGGCACTTGTTTTGGTCTTCTATTTGGGAAAAATAATATTTTCACGTCCGCTGGATCAATGTCTTTTTTCTGCGCCGGACCACCTGTCTCCAGCCGCGTGGTTGTGAAAACCCACATGGGCAGTCCATGGGTGACGATTCGATGAAAGTCGGGGGAATGGTTATACGATGCCCGCCCGGTCCATGCGCGGAGGGAGCTGGAATAGCGGCTCAAAAGAATGACAGACATCCGGAAGCAAACTGGCATTCGAAACGAGGGCCTTGCAGAATGGGAAGGCTTATGGCTTGGCGTAGGCACCGAGCTGTCGGCTACAAAGACACACATACGGAGTCCCGAGTAAAAGAACGGCAAGACCACCGCGATCAGCGTTGAGTGATGCGCCGGAAAGCACGACGATGCCAAAAATGAACCTCAGGCCAGTCGCGGCAGTCTTCAGCGCAATCTTTACAGTGCTCGCCCCACTGGCCGTTGCCGACACAGATCTGCCGGAAGAACCAGTCGAAATCGGTCATGAATCCCAGTTCTTCATCGACGACTACATCGTCGACAACCGCTGGCCACTGCGGAAACGCGACGAGGTCTTCGTGCGGGCGGTTCATCGGCCCGTCAAGCACCCCACAAATCCGGTCCTCCCGGACAACGGGGGTTACGTCAATGTCGTCTGGGATGAGGACGCGCGTCTGTACCGGATGCTCTACCAAGATTTCTGGTACTACAGTCTTGAACCGCTGAAGTACACCTACGCGGTTGCCTATGCGGAGTCGAGTGACGGCATCAAGTGGACGACACCAAACCTAGGCTTCTACAACTGGAAAAAGTCGAATGACAACAACATCTGCTGGCAGGCTCCTTCGGACCGGGATAGCCCGCAGACTATAGGCGCTTACTCCCAATACCTGCTCACTATCCCCAAAGAGCACCGCCGGGGCCACAAATACGTCATGTACTACGTGACCGCCGCGGGTGTGCACCTCGTGGGTTCGAATGATTGCATCCACTGGGATGAATCGAGCGTCACGCTCATTGGGCGCGATTTCCATCCTGACACGCACGCCTCCATCGTCTGGGATCCCGTCAGGAAGCTCTTCGTGTGGTTCACCCGTGCCACTGACCGTTATGGCGACGGCGAGAACATTACCCGCGGCGCGACGCGGCGCATCGCCCGCCTGGAAAACAGGGAACTGTGGACCGAATGGCCGCTGGACACACAGAATATCCTCATCCCGGATGTGGAAGATGCAGGCGGGGTCTCTGGAGGTGAACTCGAGGGTGCCAATTTCTTTTATGGCATGCCGGTGCGCTACCATGCCGGAATCTACTGGGGCTTCGTCTGGCCATACAGGCTGGAGGCGGGACTGATCGAAACACAACTTGCCATCAGCCGGAACGGTCGTGTATTCGAACGCCTGCCTTTTCGGCCGACGCTCATCGGGCTGGGACCGGAAAGTGCGTGGGACGACGGAATGGTGTTCGGTTCACCGCAGTGGATTGAGGTTGGCGACCAGTGGCGCATGTATTACTCGGGCCATGCAGGTCCACATCATTCAATAGAACGCGCGGCCGGCATCGGCGTCGTCACAATTCGCAAGGAGGGCTTCGTCTCGCTTCGCGGGCCCGAGCATGGGGGCGTCGTCTGCACGCGCAGAATCCGCTGGCCGGGGGGAGGGCTGTTCGTGAATTGCGATGCCACCTCGCTGGCCGGGAAACAGGGCGAGCTCAGGGTCCGCGTGGTAGATTCCGGCCGCAATCCACTTCCCGGCTTCGGCTACGAGAACAGCGTCCCTTTCAATGGTGACAGCACCGCCCACGAGATGAAATGGAAACAACATCGCATTAACACGCTGAAGGAACGTGTTGTGCGCCTGGAGTTCCTTTTGATAATGGCGGATTTGTACACTTTCAGGGCGGTTCCCGTGCAGGAATGAGCGTAGACGCCGTGGAAAGTTCGCCGTCGGCCCTGTTTGCCACATATCTCGGTGTTATCCGAAAGCTCTGCGTAATGAAGCTGAACACACGGAGCAGTCCCGCCGTTCGAAGTGATATTCTTTCTTGCCAATTTCACTATACTCAATGCTTGGCAGATTTCTCACCAGTGCGCAATACTGCGGGTTAGTAATCATTTATGCCGCCCCTCGCAGCTTTCGAGTCGGACAGCTATGGGCTTGACCCGCCTGGCTTCACAACGGGAACAATCACCGTTGATCCTGCAGTCCGGTCTGCCGTGAGAATCCACTATCGTTGACACACTGTAAACTGAGACCGCTGATGGATATCGAACAAGTCAAACAAACATTGCGCGGGCCGATGATCCCCGTCGTCACGAATTTTAACAATGACCTCTCCATCGATCATGCCGGTATTCGTGAAAACGTGCGTTATGTGATCGACCACGGCGTCGTCAAAGGGAGCGGCGTTTTGCTGGCCGTGGGAGCTGGCGGCGATTTTCCCATGCTGTCAGTCGAAGAACGCAAAGCCGTTTCCAGAACCATTGTGGATGCAGCTGAAGACCGCACGCCGGTGCTGGTCGGTGCACAGGACACCAACGCGTCCGTCACCATCGAGATGGCGCGTTACGCGGAAGAAATTGGCGCTTATGGAATTCAGTTTTCGCCCGGGTATTACTATGCATCGTCTGCCGAAGACTGCCTGCGTCTGTTCCGGACGGTTCACGACGCAACCAGCAGTACTGCGATCATGATCTACAACACGCATTGGGAGGGCTACGACATGTCCCTGCAACAGCTGGAGCTGCTTGCTGAACTGCCTCGGTGCGTTGCGCTGAAGTGGTCGAGCCCGAACAACGCAACGTACCAGCGCGGTGTGCATCAGTTCGCGGACCGAATGGCAGTCGTCGACAACCAGGGGTTACCGTTGATGAATCACCTGCTGGGAGGCACCGGCTTTATCACGCACCTGTGTACAATCTGGCCCGAGCACGACCTGTCTGTGTGGAAACTGCTGGAAGCCGGCGATTATGCGGCTGCTCAGCAGAAGGTCACTTCAGTGAACTGGCCGTGGAAGGAATTCCGCCAACGCATGTGGCAGCGAACTGCCGCGGAAAGCCCGGTCGTCTGTGCGGCGCTGAAGATTGTCGGTCGACCGCATGGTCCGAGTCGCCTGCCGACCCGGGAACTGAATGACGACGAAGTGGCCGAACTTCGGGAAATCCTGAACACAATCGGCGTTCCGGGGACTGATTAAATCCGAATGGCACGATACAAAGCTCAGCTACAGTCCAAAGGCCCGCTCTTCACGTCTCCCGACTGCAATGCGGCGCGCGAGTACTTCCGGAGTAAGCCGAAAGGCATGGTCAACAAGGTGATGTCGGTCTCGGATGCCGTGGCGCAGTTTGTCAGTGACGGCGATTACCTGGCTTCCGGTGGTTTCGGTGGTGACCGTATTGCCACGGCCGTGATGCACGAAATCGTGCGCCAAAACAAACGAGGCCTCGGTCTCGCCGGGCATACGACGACACATGATTTTCAAATTCTGTGCGCCGGGAACCAGACTGGTCGGGGTCAGTTGCTGAAGCGTGTCGACTCGGCTTACATCGTCGGGCTGGAAGCACGGGGGCTGTCACCACACGCACGACGGGTGATGCAAAGCGGTGAGGTCGAAGTTTGCGAATGGTCAAACTACACGCTGGCCCTGCGATTTCAGGCAGCCGCAATGGGTGTACCGTTTCTGCCGGCCCGTTCACTGGCCGGCAGCGACACCTTTCGTCACAGTGCTGCCGTACAGATCACCTGCCCTTTTACCGGCGAAACACTCATCGCCGTGCCGGCACTTTGGCCTGACGTGGCAGCAATCCACGTTCATGAGGCTGACCATTACGGCAACTGCCGCATACGCGGCACATCGGTTGCCGACTGGCACGTTGCCCGAGCCGCAAAAAAATTGATCATCAGCTGTGAACGACTCATTGATAATGATGAAATCCGACGCGACCCCACTGTAACAGTGATCCCGTTTTATTGTGTCGACGCCGTCTGTGAAGTCCGTTTCGGAAGCTATCCGGGCAACATGCCGTACGAATATTTTTCGGACGAAGAACACTTGCGTCAGTGGCTGGTGGCGGAAGCCGGCGTTGACTCATATCGAGAATTCTTGGACCGCTTTCTCTTTGGCATTCAGGATTTTGCCGAATACCTAGAGGTTTGTGGTGGCGCACAACGGCTGGAAGAATTACGCAATGAAGAATTAATGGTGTAGGCCGAATGCCTGAATTTAATTCCATGGAGATGATGATTTGTGCCGCCGCGCGACTAATCGATGACGGCGCGATGGTGGTTGTCGGAACTGGCGCACCCTGTGCAGCGTCGATGCTGGCGCAAAAGACATCTGCGCCAAACCTGACGTTGATGTTCGAGGCCGGTGGTGTCGGCCCGCTGTTGCAGCGCATGCCAATCAGCGTCGGTGATTCTCGCACTTTTCATCAGGGATTGATGGCCACAAGCATGGGCGACGTGATGGAAACCTGCCAGCGCGGGCTGGTCGATTATACATTTCTGGGTGGGGCCCAGATCGACATGTTTGGCAACCTGAATTCCACAAGAATTGGCGCAGATCACCAGCAACCGACTGTTCGCTTTCCCGGCAGTGGCGGCGCCAACGACCTGGGATCCCTGTGCTGGCGAATTCTTGTCATCACACCTCACGACCGACGGCGGTTTACCGAACGCCTGGATTTTATCACGACCCCAGGCTTTCTCGATGGTCCTGGGGCGCGCGAAAAGGCGGGCTTACCGCCCGGAACCGGGCCATACAAAGTGATCACAAATCTTGCCGTGATGGAATTCCACGAACAATCGAAACGAATGCAGGTTGAATCTTTGCACCCGAATGTCATGCTCGACGAGGTTCAGGCCAACACTGGTTTTGAGCTGCTGGTGAAAGAACCACTGGGACGAACACCCACGCCCGACGACGAGCAGTTGCGCGTGTTGCGGGAGGAGGTCGATCCGCAACGTTACATCATCGGCCGCGGCTGACGGCCCGTGATTGACCGGCCTCAACGATGCAGTGGATCTCTAAATGCGAGAACCTGCGGGGTCCGTCCATGGAGGTCGATGCGATTACGGGGAGCGGGCCCGCCAAATGCAACCCTCGTTTCTGCGGGAGGTGCGACCGGAAAACCAAGCGACGCGAGTAATTCAATCGATTCTTTTGGTCATTGTAAATGTTTTTGTGACTACGACGCCGAAGACGAGTTGAGCCAGACAAAGGAAAGGCCGGAGCTGGATCTCGGTGAGGTGACACTGTTTACCGGCTATGACGAAACCGGCCGTTGTCCGGCTCCGGATTCGTCAATGTCCACGAGACGCGGTACACGGAGGGGCACACGAGCACAATTGCCCTAAATCGTTTGCTGTCGGCGAGGGTTACGCATAAGCGGCCTGTGGCCACAAATATATTGCCGGATGCGCCAGAACCAATAAGTAGTCACTATCTCCTGGTGAGTGCAGCGACACGAAGACCCGGACCTGACAGAAGGCCGGGTCCTGTATCAAATTCCGCCTTTCATGGTTTGAGACATGCCCGGAGAGTCAGCGGGGTGTTCCGGCCTGGCGAGCTAAACACGAACTATTGTGCAGCAGAAATTTTAACAGCCGTTTTCGACGCCAGGCAGTACAGATGCTCAAAGCCGCGGATAAACATTCTGCCAGCCGCCACGGCGGGCGTACTGCGGCTGCCCTCACCCAGCTGGTTTCTGCCCAGCAGTTTGAATTTGGAGCTGGCTTCAACAACCGCTATCGTTCCATCATGGGCAACACAGTAGATCCGACCGTCGGCGCATACGGGAGATCCTGAGTAGTCGCCGGCAACACGGGCCGTCCAGACTTCACGACCTGTCTTCGCTTCGACACAAACAACAACACCGTTGTCGCCCCAGAGAAATACATACTCGCCAACTGCGACGGGTGTCGGCACATAGGGCAAAGCGCGATCACGCGTCCAGGCGGCCGAAGCCGCCCCGTCGATCTCACCCCGGCTGTCCACGGAAACCGCAGCCAGGTAACTGCCACGGCCACCTCCTCCACAGGTTGCCAGTACCAGATCTCCGGCAATCACGGGTGAACCGACGCAGCGTGCATTCAATACATCCGCGCGGAACAAAAGTTCCCCGTTTCGTGCATTCAGTGACACGATTCCATCGTCCTTATTGGAAAAAAAGAGTTGAGGCTCGGAATTCGCGCGCTGCAGCACCAACGGGGTCGAATGGGCTGTCATTTGCAGTGTGCGTTCATTTTTCCAGCGCGTTTTTCCCGTCGCCGAATCCAGAGCAATGATCGACGCCGGTCCATCCTGCTGATTGGCAATGATAACCAGATCCTCGAACACTATTGGAGAAGTTCCGGACCCGTGCACCTGTGCTTCCCTCTGAAAAAACGGTCCGAGATCCCGTTCCCAAACTTGTTCACCGTCGAAATCGCAGGCCCTTACCAGCATCTGATCGTCGGAAACAAACAAAACATAGACCCGCCTGCCGTCTGTTGCCGGGGTGCCTGACGCGAAGCTGTTCAACTCGTGTCTGGGATGTGTCTTTAAGGCCGTGGTCTTCGTCCAGCGAATGTCACCACTTTTAACATCGATGTCGAGCAACATGCGTCTCCGGCCATCGTCGACAGCCGACGTCAAAAACAGGTGATCATTCCAGACACACGGCGACGAGTGCCCCAAACCTGGCAGCCTGGTTTTCCATGCATAATCGGCACCCGACCATTCGACTGGCAGGCCCGTCTGGTTGCTGGTTCCGGTTCCGCCCGGTCCACGAAACCGGGGCCAGTTGTCGGACGCCACACAGTATTCCGCAACGACTACGATCGCCAGACAGAAAAGACACTTCGAAATCTCATGTATTCCGCGAGGTTGCATTTGTCGCTCCATTCTCAGCAGCGCAGTTTGGAGGCCGCGGCGTCAGCCTAGTTTTGTGACTGCTGCTGTCAAGCTACAGGGCTTGCCGCAATCTTCCGCGGGTCGTTGTCGTCGGCACAGTATTTCCCGAACGCGGTCCTTTGAGGCTGTTACCTCGTCCCCCCTCCCCGGGGATTGCCGGGCACCGACAAATGCAGCACGATCAACGTGTGTTCATTCATGCTGCCGCCTATTCTATCTGCCAGCCAACGACCCCTGCCGCGGACTGGGCTGCGGGACACGTACCTTCCTTTACCATCACAAGAACTCACACAATGGCAAATACCTTTCACCGACGCCAGCTGTTGGCGGCTGGCGCCGTTGCTGTTTCCACGATCACTGTTGAGTCTGCACGGGGCTATGGCGCTAATGACACGCTGAACGTCGCCTGCATCGGCACGGGTGGGCGGGCTCGGGGGACATTGATGCCACGGCTGGCGAAGATCCCGAACGTTCGCCTTGCTGCAGTCTGTGATGTATGGGACGAGCACCTTGAAAAAGGGGCCAGGCTGGCAGACTCAAAGGCCATCCGTGAGGGTTCCGATTACCGTCGACTGCTCGACCGTTCCGACATTGACGCAGTGCTGATCGCGGCACCGGATCACTGGCACGTACCGATGACCGTTGACGCATGCAAAGCAGGTAAAGATGTCTACGTCGAGAAGCCGCTGACGCACAACCTGAACGAAGGTACAGAAGTCATCGCGGCCCAGGAGAATCTCAGACGAATTGTCCAGGTCGGTACGCAGCAGCGCAATATTCCACACCTGAAAGAAGCCCGCGAGGTTCTGCTCTCAGGCCAGCTCGGCCTGATTCACAAGATCCGGCTCTCATGGAACCGAAACACAGCGCACTGGAAGCGAACCAGATATGGCATCGATCCCGGCAGTGTCCGCTGGAAACAGTTTCTCGGAAAGGCACCGGAACAACCTTTCGACGAATATCGCATGCGGAACTGGCGTTGGTTCTGGGATTTTGGTGGCGGCATTTTCACCGACCTGATGGTCCACTGGATCGACACCGCCTACTGGATGCTCGACATGGACAATCCGAAGCTGGCCATGAGCATCGGTGATCAGTTCGCTGCCAGTGGACTCTGGGAAACACCCGACACAGTGCAAACACTGCTGGCGTATCCTGACAAAAAGCTGCAGGCCTATTTCGAAGGAACCTTTCTCAATCATCAAAACCGATCTTCACTCCTTTTTATGGGGACCGAAGGCAACCTGTACTGCGACCGTGGTCGCTATGAAGTGCGTCCGGAACGTGGCAGGAACGTGGCACCTCGCCAGCGTGTCGAGGGCAAACGTGATATTCTCGGACTTGATTTCTACGACGAAGTCGACGGCGCGTTGTATCACCTTCGCGAGTGGACAAACTGCATACGCACTCGGGAAAAGCCTTCGTGTCCTGCCGAAGAAGGTGTTCGTTCGGCCGCCGCCGCCCACCTGGCCAACATTTCATACCGAGAGGGCAAAATTGCCCGGTGGTCCGACGTAACTTAAACCGACTTCCCCGGCTGGCTGGCTGGCCACGGCCAGCGTTTTCCAGCGTCACGGCGAAACATCTTCTGTTACACTTGCCGCCTGAATCACCTTGAGCCAGTTTCAGATGAAGGGTTCGGAAGAATCCGCACGTCTCACGGCTTCACCACGGTTCCGTCGCCTCGTCGCAGCAGCCCCCATTCCAGATCGAACGGCGGGTCGTCTTTGATGGGAAATTGCGCTGCAAGTTTTTCATCCAGGTCCACACCCAGACCTGGCGTGTCGCTGGCCCAATAGTAGCCATCTCGCAACTCCGGGCAACCAGGAAAGACGTCCTGTTCGGCCTGTGTAAAGGCATGTGCTTCCTGGACCCCAAAATTAGCGACCGCAAGATCAAGATGCACATTGGCCGCATGACCAACGGGAGAAACGTCGCCGGGGCCATGCCAGGCCGTGCGGACGCCAAAAAATTCACACATCGCCGCCATTTTTCGAGCGACCGACAGCCCTCCCACCTGCGAAATATGGACCCGAATGAAATCAATGAGGCGATCCGAAACCAGGCCGGTCCATTCGTGTGGGTTGTTAAAGAGTTCACCCATCGCAATCGGCGTACTGGTCTGTTGACGGAGTTGCGGGAAGTAACCAATGTCTTCCGGACTGAAAGGATCTTCAAGGAAAAACAGGCGGTAGGGTTCAAGATCTTTCGCAAGCTGAATTGCAAGGATTGGCGGCACTCGCTCGTGTACATCGTGCAGTAATTCGACGTCATCGCCGACTTCCTGGCGCAGGTGTTCGAACAGACGCGGGATCAGGCGGACATAAGGCTTTGGTTCCCACACAATCGATTTCTGATTCGGCGGGCGGTTGTCCTGTTGATTTCCTCGATGCGACCCATACGTTGACAACCCGGGTACCGAGACCTGGGCACGCACATGACGATATCCCTGCTCGATGTACCCTCGTACCTGGTCTGTCACTTCTTCGAACGACCCGCCACTGGCATGTCGATAGACATCGGCGGCCATCCGCACCTTTCCGCCCAGCAGTCGATACACGGGCAGGCCGGCAACCTTTCCCAGAATATCCCATAGCGCCATGTCCACACCGCTCATCGCATTATTGAGAACCGGACCGTTGCGCCAGTAAGAGCTAACAAACGACGACTGCCAGATGTCTTCGACTTCGAGTGCCGGCTTGCCAACAAGGAACGGGTTCAGAAACTGGTCCACTGCCGTTGCAACAGCCCGCGCCCGCTGAGTAAATGTTGCACAACCAAGCCCGTACAACCCCGGCTGATTCGTCTCGACCTTGACTACCACCAGCCGAATTCCGGCCGGTGCCGTCAGAATGGAACGTATGTCTGTGATCTTCACATCGCGATCCATTTTGCCGTTTGCTCCCTTATGCAGTTCCGGCGGCGGATCCTCACCATACGCTTTACCTGCGAGTATTCCCAGCAGTCCCGCCCCTCGGGCCGTTGACTTCAACCAGTGACGTCGTTCCATTGATCGTGTTCCCCTGATATGAACCCCGCCGGCCGACGGGTCCTGTGTTTTGTCATTGCCGTCGTGATAAAAAAACAGCGAGGGTGCAATTTGCAGCGTATCATAATCTTGTCCCACGCCGCCGTCGCATGCACGCCGCCTGGTTCCCAACACAGCAGCCCGTGTTTGGACGATTGATGTCAAACAGATACTGCTGTGAATGACTGCTCATATCGAAGGCTGGACGGTTCGACTGCCTCACATCCCGGGCAGGCAGCCTGAATCGATGACGGCCCGAAACCAGCAGCCTGAGGGTATTTGACTTTGCTGCCAGGCAGTAGACAATCGTGTTACCGAATGGCCGGTCTATCTTCTTCAACGGGTTCCTTTTATGTATGGTCGCCAATTGCCGGGTTGCCAAAAGTCGCGTCGCCGCTTTCTCATGAGTACGGCTGCCGCCGTGGTGGCCACACCGCTGGTAAAGTCCGCTGCGGGAAAACCGACGGATTATTCGGGACTCTATTCGGAGCGTTATCTTGGTCCGGTGAAAAATCTGGTGCAGGTCCGGGACGACGCAGTCTTCACCGAGGGGCCCGCAGCCGACCGCGCCGGCAATGTGCTGTTTACGAATGTGCCTGCCAGCAAAATCCTGAAATGGGATCCGCGGCATAGGACACTTTCGGTTTTTCGCAGCGGCTCAAACGGAACAAACGGTCTTTATTTTGCTCCGGACGGCAGCCTGCTGGCCTGCGAAGGCGACGCAGCGCGTGTTACGCAGACCGACCCCGTGTCAGGAGAAATCAAAGCGATCGCCAGTGGCCACAACGGACGGCGACTGGCCAAACCAAACGATTTGTGTATGGATGGCGGGGGACGCATCTATTTCACATCGCGGTCCGAAGTGAACGACCCAAAGGATGAAAACGTCAAGGCCGTTTATCGCATCGACCCTGATGGCTCGACACATCAAATCCTGGCCTGGCCCGAAGTTCATATGCCCAACGGAATTGTCACTTCGCCGGACAACCAGCAGCTTTATCTGATCGAAGCACATCCGGCCGCTGACCATCATCGCGATATTCGCGTCTATGACCTGAAGGCCGACGGGACCGTGGCAAACGGACGTGTGCTGGTCAACTTCTACCCGGGACGAAGCGGTGACGGCATGTGTATTGACGCCGAAGGCAATCTCTACGTAGCGGCGGGCCTGCACAGGACACGGAATACAAGCGAGACCCTCGACACCAAGCCTGGAATTCATGTGATCTCACCCGGCGGCAAGCTGCTCGCCTACCGCAAAACACCAGAGGACACCGTCACGAACTGTACGTTTGGCGGACGGGATCTGAAGACTCTTTATATAACCTGTGGTTCGCGTCTGGTAAGCATCCGAACAAGTATTCCGGGCAAGGCCGGCTATCGGCCGGACAGGTAGAGTGCGGAATTCAGAAGTTGTCGAGTGTGCCGGTTATGGGCATCTCCGGAGATGGCGTCCGTGCCAGAGACTGGTTCTGCAGCGCCTTTTTTTGTGACGTCAGGACTCCCTGAGGATCAGCCAAGGCGACCGCCGACGTATCCACAAATCTGCGGAAGGCTTCCCGCCATGAAATATGTGTTATTTGCTTTCTGCAGCCTGATCTTTGCGCTTTCAGCTCCCGCCACAGAAGCCACACGGACATTTGGTGAGTTCGGTACGGAGTTTCTGCAACAGCACTGCATTGATTGCCACAGCGGCGATGCGCCGGAAGGCGAACTGTCCCTGACAGAATTTACAACCAATGCATCGCTGATTCTCGCACGAAGTAAATGGGACTCCATTCTGCAAATGGTCGACACCGGAGTGATGCCGCCTGCAGACTTCGTACAGCCTGCACCGGACCGACGTCGCAACTTCATCAAACTCGTGCGTGACATTTTCGAAGAGCACGGCCCCACCTGACCCGGGACGGACGACGCTGAGGCGACTGAATCGTCGTGAGTATGCGAATACCGTTCGGGATCTTCTGGGTATTGACTTTGATCCGACGGAAAAATTTCCGGATGACGAGGTCGGTTACGGATTTGACAACATCAGTGATGTACTGACAATGTCCCCGCTGCTGATCGAGCGATACCTTGATGCAGCAGAAACGGTTTCCCGACGGGTCATCAAGGTCACACCTCCTGCGCCCTCAGTACGTTACGCCCTGGGACGCTATCTGAGCCCGCGGGGCAATATGGAGGATGTACCGTTTCGCCTGCTCGACCCCACCGCCGAGGAGCCGGATATTGCCGGACCGCTGACAACGTCCGGAAGCTATTTAAAGCTCTCCCAAAAAGCAGATTTCTGTTTTCGTGCAACTCTCTACGCCGAGTCGGTCGGTGACGAACCAGTCAAAGTTGCACTGTTTGTCTCGGGCGCAGACCTCAAGGATGCCTCCAGCGAGGCCGAGTTGGCTCGGTTAATGGGATCGGATCGGAGTGTTCTGAAGGCAGCCAAGGTATTGAAGATCTTTGAGATCACAGCGCGGACAGCCGGAGAAAAGCAGACCATTAAGTTTTTCATTCATGGCGATAGTGCGATACAGCGTGCCGGAATTGCCGTGGTCCGGCCACCCACGGGCCGGACCACAGCTGTACTCCATGTTGAGCACCTCTCCAGCGAAGGTCCGCTGCATACGCTGCCCGCCTCGCATTTGGCATTACTTGCCAGTTCGCCGCAAAAGACGGAGGCTGAACAGCACATCGAAGTAATTTCCCGTCTGGTCCGGCGGGCCTTCCGATGACCGCCCGAACAGGCGGAACTCGACCGCTTAGTTGAGTTTGCAGAGGCCGCCATGGCTGATGGCGACAACTGGGAAACAGCGATGCAGAAAGTGGTTCAGATTATTCTGTGCTCACCGAAGTTTCTGTTTCGGGTTGAGCTGGATGACCGTCCGGCCGACCCGAACCCGCGACCGGTTAATTCGTTTCATCTGGCCTCACGGCTGTCGTATTTCCTGTGGTCGTCCATGCCCGATGACGAGCTGATGAGTCTCGCCGAGGCCCGACAGCTGAGGGCGAACCTCGAAGACCAGATAACGCGCATGCTGGCCGACGGCAGGTCATCAGAATTCGTCCGCAGCTTTAGCCGACAATGGCTTCAGACGGGAAGACTGGAACGGCTAAATCCTGATGCGAAGCTGTTTCCGGCGTTTTCGGAAAGGCTCCGTGCAGCCATGCTGACTGAAACGGAACTGCTCTTCAGAACTGTTATGCAGGAGGGCCGCAGCATCCTCGATCTGCTTGACACAGATTTTACATTCCTTAACGCGCTACTTGCAGAACACTACGGCATTGCTGATACAGCCGGCAATGTAGTCGGTGGTGAGCCTGAACATCCGCAAGGTGAACCGATACCAGCTGAAGCGTTCGTCCGCGTAGTGGTCCGGAATGGGCAGCGTGGCAGACTGCTGACACAGCCAAGCATCCTGACTGTGACGTCCAACCCGACACGCACATCGCCGGTCAAACGCGGAAAGTGGGTTCTGGAACAGATACTTGGCACTCCACCACCGCCGAATGTCCCGGAACTCGCAGACGAAAACGGCCCGCTGACGGGCACATTACGTGAACAGATGGAAAAGCACCAAGCGAACCCGAATTGCGCGTCCTGCCACGCGACAATGGATGCCCTCGGCTTTGCCTTTGAAAACTACAACGCAGTCGGCGCCTGGCGGAAAAAAGACGGAAACCACCCCGTTAACGCCTCCGGCGAACTTCCGGACGGTCGACGGTTCTCCGGGCTGAGTGGTCTGAGGCAGATTCTACGCGAGCGCAAAGACGACTTCGCAAAATGCCTCACGGAAAAAATGTTTATCTATGCTCTTGGCAGAGGGATCGAATACTAGGACCAACCGGTGCTTGCTCAGATGGTAAAACGGATTGCACAAAATGACTACAGGCTTTCCTCGCTTGTGCTTGAGATTGTGAAGAGCGATCCATTTGTCCGTCGACGTGGGCTTGCTGAAGATCTTCCTGGCAACTAAGCGATTCTGTCCTGATTGTCGGAACAAGGAAATCGAGATGCCTTCACTCAAGCTGCACCGTCGCTGGGTACTTCGCGGAACCGGTGCCACGCTGGCGCTGCCCTAGCTCGAAGCCATGGGGCCACAAGCCGGCTGGACTGACAGCGCGACGAAGAAAAATGCTGCCCCAAATCGCATGGCAATTTTGCATGTCCCCAACGGCAAAAATATGGCGGACTGGAGGCCGGTCCGCGTTACAGACTCAAGCCGATTATGGAGCCGCTCGCGGAATTGAAACACAAACTGACTGTTATCACCGGGCTGGCCGATGATGGGGCACGTCCGCACGGTGACGGCGCCGGCGATCATGCTCGTGCGCTTGCCGCGTTCCTCACCGGCGCGCATCCGAAGAAAACAGACGGCGTGGATATCCGCAACGGAATCTCGGTTGACCAGGTTGCTGTCAGCCAAGTTGGTGACCGAACCCGGCTTCCTTCCCTGGAACTTGGTTGTGACCTCGCTGGAAAGATTGGTGATTCGGGTTACTCGAGTGTCTATTCTTCAACGATGGCGTGGCGTTCCGCAACACAGCCTCTGCCAAAGGAGGTAAACCCGAAGCTGGTTTTCGAACGACTTTTTGCATCGAGCCTGGATGGTGACGGAAAGCAGCGGGACGCCCGCCGCAGGAGCATCCTAGATTTCATTCGGGAAGACTCAAAAGACCTCGCCCGAAAGCTGAGTACCGCGGATGTACGAAAACTGGATGAATATTTTTCAGCCGTCCGTGATGTTGAACTGCGGATTGACCGTGCTGCCACACTGCCTCCGGCTGCCACCCCGGATTATCCAGTCCCCGCCGGCATTCCGGACTCCTATGAGGAACATATCCGGCTGATGTGTGATTTGATGGTACTCGCGTTCCAGACAGACGTAACCCGCATTTGTACGTTTGTACTGGCCAATGAGTTCAGTAACCGACCTTACCCCTTCATTGACGTACCCGACGGACACCACGATCTGTCACACCACGGCAATAACGAAGATAAACTCGCTGCTGTGCGAAAAATCAACACCTTCCATACCACACAGCTGGCGTATCTGATGCAAAAGCTGGATGCCGTTCGGGAAGGCGACGGCACATTACTTGATCACTCCATGATCGCCTATGGAAGCGGCAACTCCGATGGTGACAGGCACAACCATGACGATCTGCCCATCCTTCTGGCCGGATCCGGATGCGGCACCATCACTCCAGGCCGGCACATCCGCCTCGGCAAAGAAACCCCGTTAAGCAACCTGTGGTTATCAATGCTGAATCGAATGGACGTGGACGTCGCAAAACTTGGCGACAGCAGCGGAGAACTTTCGGGGCTGCAGCACGGGGCATAAAGTCTGCAGTCAACCGCGTCACTGCCGGCCACCTGTCTCTCCCGCAGTATTCGTTACGAGGCGGCTTGCTATCGCCCCCACCACGAAAGTCGGTATGCAGGTGATGGCGCCAAACCACCAGTGCGAAATGCCCAGATAGAACGTTAACGCCAGTGCCACGTGACCACAAATCAGCCCGATCGTGACACCGAATGTATTCGCCCAGGGCAGCAGCATCCCGAGTAGAAACACGGCCAGCATGAGTCCGAAAAACATACCGGCTATCTTCATGATCAACGGAAACACATTCCCGCCCTGAAAATAAAACGTAACGGCCATGATTACCGCCGCAACCCCAAAACACAGACACAGCAGGCGGGTTTGCCAGAGTTTCATTTCACGGCTGGGCATCCAGTCACAGGCAATCGATGCCGTCATGCTGTTGATGCCGCTGTCTACACTGCTCATTGCCGCCGCGAACAGCCCGGCCAGCAACAGGCCCATCAGACCCGAAACAGGAATCTCTTTCATCACAAACCGCGGCAGTAACTGGTCTTCCTTTTTCTGTTCGCGCAGTTGTGTGTACAGCGACGCGCGGACGCCTGGCGAGGAAGACACGTCTGCCCCGATATCCGGCGCCGCGTCGGTGATATTCAAATCAGTTCCTTCAGCCCCTTTGGCCTCCTGTTGCTGATAAAACGTAAACAAACAGCTGCCGACCGCAAAAAAGAGCCCACACACCAGCGTTGCCGCCACGCCGTTGACCACGAGCGACCATCGTGCGGCTGCCAGGCTCGGCATCGACATATACCGCTGCACCGCCGTGAAATTGACTGCGTGCCCGGTCAGATAAACAAAAAAACCAAAGGCGCAGGCCGCATAGACGTTGCCTTCATTTGCCTCGAACGTGGTACGAAACATTTCGAAGCGATTGTGATGGTGGCCGATCTCCCAGACGGCTGACCAGCCCCCGTCAATTCGAGACAGGGTAAACCACAGCACACACACCATTCCGCCACCCAATGCAACCGCCTGCAGCATATCCGTCCAGACCACCGCCTTGACACCACCGAGCGTTGTGTACAGGGTCGCGAAAAGGCCTACCGCCACCAGCAGTGCCGCCGTCTGATATGGTGACAGGTCAAATACGACCGCCAGAATCACACCCACAGCATTCAGCAGATTTCCCATCCACCCGATGGTATAGACAATAAACAGGATGCTGCAGAACAGCCTCAGCCTGCGGTTAAAGCGGTGCTCGACATACTCGTAGGCGCTGGTGAGTCCCAGTCGGAAATACAGTGGCAGAAACATCCAGGCAATGATCGGCGAAACCACGAAGGGGATGAACAGAATCGACAGGTACAGGTGGTAATCGTGATAGGCCGCTTCGCTCGGCAACCCCACAAAAGACAGAGAGCTGAATGTGCCGGCAAACAGGGACAGGCCGATGGGCAGCCAGTGCATACGTCGGCCACCAACAAAGAAATCTTCGTTCGTGTGCTGCTGTCCCGCGAACCGAAGTCCGAGCACCAGGACAACGGCCAGGTAACCAAAACAAATCACCCAGTCAAAAACGCTCAGTGACGACATATTCTCGAATCAAATGTACAGAGAAGAATCATAACCCGATATGAAAAATGCCGACGTGAAGGCCAGAACAGCTCTGTTCGAACTCACGGTACACACAGCCGGAACACCCGATCGTATTCTGTTTGACTTACGGCCGTTACCTGGGTTTCTGTAATTTACCCTCGGACAATAACGATCCCCTCACGCTCGATCCTCGCAAACATCACCCTGTACGCCTCTGTGCCATCGTCATCCCAATAGTCTGTTGCAACCGGCGCGCAATAGCTCATGGGAGCCAGTCGCCGATGATCGGGGCGAACCATGAAGATGGAATTGCTGGTGTTGGCAATGTTGTACATCATCGTTCCATTTGCGTAACGGGTTCTGATGATCCACGGACCCTGTTTCGGCAGCGTCAGGTGCTTGAGCCGATCGAGAGCTTCTCGGTTGAGGGTCACACCCAGCCCTGGTTTTTCCGGCACCCGTAACAGTCCATTGATCGGTTCCAGTCTTTCGTGAACGACATCATCATCCCAAGTTTCCGCATCGCTATGAAACGGATGACTGGCCGTCTTGAAGGCAGCCTGCATGTGTGTCGTCATCGCACGGGTAATCATGCCACCGACATTCTGCAGCATGAACGGTGCGTTGGCTGCTGCCATCAGTCCGGCGGTTCTTACTGCCTGGCCGATTTTGCTGTGCCCAAGAATGTAGGCATCACCCGAGCGGCGTAAAACTTCGAAGGTATGCCCCAGCGCACCGTGGTGCAGTACGATCGGCAGCGGAGCACGTTTACGGAGTTCGACGTAACCATCTATGTCGCGAGAATTCAACGGGTCTTCGAATGCGCCCGAGATGGGGAATTCGGCCATCTTTTCCAGCAGATCCGGGATATGGTCGCTGGTTCCTCCCATCGTTAGATCGAACATCACGCGGAACCCCTTTGGCACCACGGCCTGCATGGCTTCAAGCTGGTCAATCACGTTCTCAAAGGGAGAGAGGTGATATTTCATCCAGGTATAGCCATCCGCTGCATACCGGATTACGGTTTCAGCCATGTGTTTGGGGTTCGTCGAAACCGTCCAGCAGCCAACCGGTATCAGCCGTCGATATCGCTGTCCGAACAGTTTATACACGGGGACACCAGCGGCCTTGCCCATCAGGTCGTACATGGCCGTGCCCAAGCCAAGTGACGTTTCGTCGCCGACCCAGTCAAACGGATTCGTGCCGATGTATTGCTCGATGACATCGTCGGGCTCGCCGCTTCCGCTTTCACCCAGCCCGATTAATCCGTTGCTGGTTTGTGCCACGTAGACTGTTCGTTGAGTGGGGCCGTAATAATGGTTCAGCGGGTAAGCGATCCAGTCACGATATGGAACCGTAATGTTGTGCGCCTCGATCGCCGTGACGCGGATTGGGCCATGCTGCAGTTCAGCAGCCTTTGCCGCGGCGGTGACAAATGGATTCCACGTTTGCGGTGCGACTTGACCGGCAACAATGGTACCGGCTGTGGCGGCCAGAAAACGACGACGGCTGATCTGGCTGCGAGTTCTGGTATTGAGCACGATTCGATCCTTTATCGGAATTGTCTGAAGTGAGTGTCGCCGACCTGTCCCCTCGCCAGGATCACTCCAACAATAATTCAGCATTCACGACGGCAGCGCTCAGATTCGGATCCGCCTTGCGCCGGGATCCTCTCGTTTCGACGATCCAGTGGTCATTGCCCCGTTGAAATTCCAGGCCGTGCATTCCACTATTCTCATCGCGGTACTGAAATCGACCCTCTTGAGCCGCCGGCATCGGTATGTTCCTGCAATGGCTCACATGCCGACTCCAATGCTCGCAGAGCTGGTATTTCGTTTGATTCTCGACAACGAAGCACTGCCCGGATTCCGTTCGTGCCTTGAGTGTATTCCGACGAGCGCAACAGTAGAACTGATTTTCAGCCTTTACACGTCCAAGTCTTTGACGTCGAGGGCATGTTTTTCGATGAATTCACGGCGAGGTTCGACCTGATCGCCCATAAGGACCCGAAAGATTTCATCAGCCGCTGCAGCGTTTTCCATGCTCACCTGCAGCAATGTTCGCTTCTCAGGATCCATGGTGGTTTCCCACAGCTCGTCGGAATTCATTTCACCCAGTCCCTTGAAGCGCGTAAGCGTCAGGCCTTTTTCACCCAGTCGGCGAAATGCGGGCAACAGGTCTCGAAGGCTGGCCAGATTGACTGACTGTTCATCGCGATCAATGCGAAAGGAAAAGACCTGCTCCGCGTTGCGAACACCAGCCGCTACAAAATCCGAAACGCCAAAACCGAAGTCTTTTAAGGCAGCGAACCTTTCATTGATCGTTTTCACCTCATGCAGATCCACCACCTGACAAACGGGCCCCGTGTCAGCTTCGACGTCTTGGGGGTCCTCTGAATCTGCATTTGCAGACACAGCTTTATCCGATTCGTATCCTGCCTCCAGTTGCCTCACAAACGCATCTGACGCGTCACGGTCAAAGAACCAGCGCTCGACGTCTCCGTAATGAACTCGAAACCGTGGCAGCCGGCTTTCCTCCGTGAGCCCCTGACTCTGCAGATGGGCAATGTCGATGCCACGTCGATCCAGCAGCTCCAGCGGATGTTCCATCTCTCCCATGATTTCCACAACACGCTGCAGGTTCTCACCTGCGAACATCGTATCGTCTGCCCTGACGACCAGGGTCGCACCATCGATTCCCAGTTCAATCAGTTCATTCATCATCTGCTCATGCGTCTGCACGTAGCGAACCTTCTTCTTTTGCAAAACTCGGTACAGGGGCGGCTGGGCGATATATACGAAGCCACCTTCCACAAGTTCTCTCATGTGCCGAAACAGAAATGTCAGCAGCAAAGTACGTATGTGACTCCCGTCGACGTCAGCGTCTGTCATCACAATGATTTTCCCATAGCGCCTTTTGCTGACGTCCAGTCCCTCGCCACCGGTGGCTGGTGACAGTCCGATCGTACGGAAAAGATTCGAAATCTCATTGCTGTCCAGAATCTTGACCAGTTGTGCCTTTTCAACGTTCAAAATCTTACCGCGAAGAGGCAGGATTGCCTGAATGCTGGAATCGCGCCCGGTGTCGGCAGAGCCGCCGGCCGAATCGCCTTCCACCAGGTAGACTTCCGTCGATTCAAGGTCCCGGCTGCGGCAGTCTCGCAGTTTTTCGGGCAGCCCGCCGGTCGTGATGGCACCCTTCCGCCGAACCATCTCTCGCGACTTTCGAGCGGCTTCGCGCGCTTCTGCTGCGTTGATGGCCTTGTTGATCAGTTTTTTGGCGTTGGCCGGATTTTCTTCGAGGTATTTGGTGAGTCCTTCTGACAGCACCGACTGCACAACACCATCGACCTCCGGATTAACCAGCTTGATTTTCGTTTGGGCCTCAAACTTTGGTTCAGGTACCCGCACGGATATGATTGCCGTCAGCCCCTCTCGAAAGTCTTCACCGGACGGACTGACTTCCTTAAAAAAGCTCGCCTTCCTGCCGTAGTTATTCAGGCTGCGGGTCAGTGCTGTTCGGAATCCGCTGAGATGTGTACCACCGTCACTATTGAAAATATTGTTGGCAAAAGGCCGTACATTCTCGGTGTAACCGTCATTCTGCTGCAGGGCGACCTCAACCTGAATCCCCTCGGATTCACCTGTCACGTGTATGATGTCGGATATGATCGGCGTCTGCGTGCGGTTGAGGTGTCGAACGAATTCAATCAGACCGTCTTCATAACGGAATGTTTCGACCTGACTGATTCGGTCATCCTGAAGTGTGATGCGGACGCCCGGTGTCAGAAATGCAAGTTCCTGCAGACGCCGCGTGAGAATGTCGAACGAAAAATCGGTGTCCGGGAAGATTTCCGGATCCGGTTGGAACGACAACTTGGTCCCGGTACGGTCCGAGTGTCCCAGCTGCCGCAGGTCGGACAAACGAATCCCTTTCTCGAAGTCCATGACCCACACATGGCCATCTCGCTGTACTTCCGCCGTAAGCCAAGAACTCACTGCGTTCACCGCCGTAATGCCCACGCCGTGCAGGCCGCCGGTGCCTGTTTTGTAGCCACTGTCCCGATCGAATTTTCCCCCGGCGTGAATCTCGGTCAGCACAACATCAAGAGCGGAACGACCATCGTCTTTAACCTCACTGACGGGAATCCCGCGTCCATCGTCGGAGACAGAGATGCTTTCGTCGACATTGATCTGCACCAGAATCTCGGATGCGTGACCGTTGACGGCTTCGTCAATGCTGTTGTCAACGACTTCGAACACCAGATGATGCAGACCGCCAGCTCCGGTGTCACCGATATACATCGCAGGTCGTTTGCGAATTCCTTCGACCCCTTTGAGGTGTCGGATATCATCGCCGGTGTAATCGTTGGATGTTGCCGCTTCTGACACGTTTATTCCTCTCGCTGCCGGAATCCCTCAGTCACCCGGTCCCTCATCGAATTCTTACAAATTTCAGAGACCGAATTCTTAGATCCGGATACTTTGCCTGAATACCGCTGAGCAGATTGTGCTTCAGATAACTGTTGAGTTCTTCCAGAACCGCTCCATTACGAACTCCAACTTCCAATACACCATCTCGCAGCCGTTTCACCGACGACCGGTGTCCAATCCGTTCTCCTGCTGCGTCCGCCCAGATTGCATTCAGCTTTTGCTGCCCGGATTTTTCCGCGATGCCTCGCTGTCGAATGACCCGAACCAGCAGCTGGCCCAGAGGTGTCGGACGGTCGAAGGAAGATCCGCTCACTGGTTACGTCCCTGCCGATACCACCGGCTTAACTGGAGAGCCAAAAGACCAAGGTTGAAGCTGAACACGATGACGCCCGGGACGGCACGCCCACGCTGTACCCTGCTGGCTCACGTGTTTGAAGTCAACGGTCCTGAGCCAGCGGCATGATCACATAGGTATAGGAATCTTCGACCTTGAACACCGCCGCCGTATCAGCATTCGTCAACAATAACTGTACCACCGATTCGGGCGGCAGAATTTTCAAAAAATCGGACACATATCGTGGGTCAAACGTAATCCGAATCTCGTCACTGTTGAATTCAATCGGCAGCTCAACATGGGACTCACCCACATCCTGAGCACGACTGTTGAGCCTCAGCGTGTTGTCGCGGAACAGAAAATCGACGCCCCGACTTTCTTCGTCTGTGATAATTCGGGCCTGGCGCACGGCTGAGTGAAAAGGCCCTGCGGACATCGGCACAGTGATGGCCGTTTCTTTGGGAATAACATCGCGGTATCGCGGGAACCGGCCTTCTACCAGTCGACTGTAGATTGCGCAGCGGCCGGATCGCATAAGGACGTCGCTGTCTCGCACGGCGATGTCTACATATTCAGCATGATCAGCGATGGAACGTTCCAGCAGCGACATCGCTCGAGCGGGAATCACTGTCGTGCGTTCGGGAACTTCCGGGCTGCCTTCAGCTTCGCAGGTGGCAGATACCACGGCCAGCCGGCGACTGTCAGTCGCCGCCAAAGTGACGCGGTCTCCCTCAAACTCCAACAGAATGCCTCCCAGTGCATATCTTGTGCTTTCCACATCAGTCGCGAAGTAGGTGCGGCGAATCATTTGCCGGAAAACCGACGCTGGAACGCGAAAATAGTCTGATTCATTAAACTCCGGAACAGGAGGAAACTCAAGCGGATCTTCCAAGCTAAGCGTGAACTGAGATGACGATGTCTTCACCACCATTGCGCGCTCTTCGACCTTGATATCAAACTTGTCGTCCGTTAGCTCCCGCAGGATCGACGATACTCTTTGAGTTGGCAGCAAGGCCTCGCCAGTCGAGCTGGTAGTGACTCCGTCGACACTGAACCGAACGGCGACTTCCTGGTCCGTACCGACCAACTCCACTCCACCGGGACCCAGGTGCATATAAACATTACGGAGTACGTCTTTAGGCGTACGGCTGGGCACCGCCGCCGCCGCGGACTGAAATGCGTGAGTGAACAGGTTTCGATCACAGGTGAGTTGCATTTTTTAATCACGCTTCTCAACGAATAAGGACCAATATACGGCTTGTCATTTGAGAGCTGGATCATAACACAATCGCACTTGACATGCAGTGACACAGACGGGTCGTTCGAACCGATTACAACAATTCAGATTCGCTGTATCTGCCTTGTAAACAACATGTTACGACGGCACCGGTGAGTCTGTTCGCCCTGCCCGTCTGAATCACCTCATCCACTCCCCGCTCGTCACTGATGGAAGCGGGGACCGGCATTGACAAGAGTCGCCTGCGAGATTCCATTGTATTCGGACGCTGGCTGCGTCCGTAATGGACTGAAGGACAGCTACGGAGGTCGGCTCACCTGCCAAATTCCGCGGATTACGCACGGGGCTCGGTCATCTTCATTGGATCCAGCACATCGGTGAGTATCTCTTCCGCAAGGACTTTCTGTTCCACACAGAGCTCTCGAATGGTCTTGCCCGTTCGGAAGGCTTCCTTCGCCAGCGCGGCAGCTTTTTCGTAGCCGATGTGGGGGTTCAGGCTTGTACACATCGACAGACTCTTTTCAACCGCCGCTTCGCAGCCTTCGACATTGGGTTCCATGTTGACCAGACAGAAGTTGATAAAGGCCGCCACGCTGTTCGAGAGGAGTCGGATGGATTCCAGAGTCACATGACCCATCACGGGCATCATGATGTTGAGCTGGAATTGTCCACCGATCGCTCCACTAAACCCGATCGTCTGATCGTTCCCTGTCACGCGAGCACAAACCTGCATCATCGATTCACAGATCACCGGATTGACTTTGCCTGGCATGATTGAGGACCCGGGCTGCAGGTCCGGAATCTTCACTTCGTAGAAGCCACACCGAGGCCCGGAACCGAGCCAGCGAATGTTGTTGGCAACGTTAAACAGAGTTGATGCGATCGCCCGGAGCTGACCATGACATTCAACCAGTGCGTCTCGTTGTGCGTTCGCTTCAAAGTGATTGACGGCTTCCACAAATGGAACATTGGTTTCTTTGGCCAGAAACTCAGATACCCGCTGGCCGAACTCCGGATGAGTGTTAATGCCGGAACCAACCGCAGTGCCGCCAACAGGCAATTCCGTCACCGCTGACATGGCGCGACCGGCGCGTTCCACTGACAGCTGTAGTTGTCGAGCAAATCCACCGAACTCCTGGCCCAGTCGAAGCGGGGTCGCATCAGCCAGATGTGTACGACCAATCTTGATAATACCGTCCCAGGCTTCTGCCTTGGACTGGAGTTCGGTCCGGAGCCGCTGCAGAGCGGGAATCAGATCGTCATGCAGAGCCACTCCGACCGCGACGTGAATCGCTGTGGGGAACGTATCATTGGTGCTTTGCCCCATATTAACGTGGTCGTTGGGGTGGATCGGTTTTTCGGTTGTAAATCGATCTCCTCCCAGCAATTCCATTGCTCGGCTGGCAATGACTTCGTTCACGTTCATATTGCTCGATGTACCGGACCCGGTCTGGAACACGTCGATCGGAAACTGATCATCCAGCGTTCCTTCGGCAACGTCGCGACAGGCTTGTAACAGGGCTTCCACCTGGTCCTTTTTGAGGGGATTCCTGCCGCTGCCCGTCAGCTTCCCAATATCTTTGTTGGCCTGGGCGCAGGCAAGTTTGACTCGGCCCAATGCATGAATTAGTTCGGGTGGCAATTCCCAGCCGGAAATGGGAAAATTTTCCACCGCACGCTGCGTCTGTGCACCGTAATAGGCTTCGGCCGGAACCTGAACTTCCCCCATGGAGTCACGTTCAATGCGGATTTCTGACATGCCTGTTTTGCTGAGCTGATGTTTGCATGAGTAATGATTGTGAATGGATGTTACTCATCAGGCATTGAATGACAATCGGAATGAAAGCCGGACTGCCGTGTTTATCCCGATACCGAAGGAAAGAATGCACACGTGTTCTGCCCCGGGCTTTGCGCTGGCCAGACATGCGGTCCATCCGATAATCACTCTTATTACGGCGTGATCCTTACGAGGTTCTGGGCACCAGACAGCAGATTTTTGTTTTATGGCCTATGCAATCATCGGCACTGCCGGGCATATTGATCACGGCAAGACCAGCTTGGTCTGTGCCCTGAGCGGTACAAATACAGACCAGCTGGCAGAAGAGCAGCGTCGGGGCATGACGCTGGACCTGGGCTTTACCTGGTTCGATGTCGGGGAACATCGCATGGCCGTAATCGATGTTCCCGGGCACGAAAAATACATCGCCAATATGTTGTCGGGGGTCGCCGCCATTGATATTGGACTGCTCGTCGTGGCGGCCGACGAAGGCGTGGCACTGCAGACGCGCGAGCACCTGGCTATCCTGTCATCGCTGGCGGTACCGAAACTGGTAGTCGCGATGACGAAATCAGACCTGTCTGATGAAATCACGATGGCTATCATCGAAGAAGACGTTCGGGAACTCACGGATCTCGCCGGCTACTCCAACGTCATGGTCCAGCGCGTTTCTTCGAAGACAGGTGAAGGCGTTGAGCAGCTCAGCATGCTCCTGAGCAGGCTCACTGCAGATGTGCTGCGGCCAGAACCGATCGGGCCGTTTCGGATGCCGGTTGACCGAAGCTTCACTGTGCCAGGACGCGGATGCGTCGTGACGGGGACGATCTGGCTGGGGCAGGTGAAAATTGGTGATCGCCTGCAGGTCCTGCCGCACGGCAACGCCGTCCGGGTGCGTGAAGTTGAGGTTCATGGTGACACCGTCAGGTCAGCTCAAGCCGGTTTTCGCACAGCCCTGAACCTAGTCGGTGTTCCACACACAGAAGTATCACGCGGTCATGAACTCGTTGCAGCTGACACGTTTCAGGCGACCGGACGATGTCTGGCAGAAATTCGCATGTACGACGATGCGCCGGAAATCGATAATGGTCGAATCGTGCGACTTCATACAGCAGCCGGAAGCAGTGGAGCCAAACTTCTCACAGGCGGAGGTTCTTTGTCGCCCGGTGAAACAGCGGTCGCGGTGCTGAAGTGTGAACACCCTGTTCTGCTGACGCCTGGTCAGACGATGCTACTTCGCCGTCCTGGGGCCAGTGGCACGTTCGCAGGGGGTCACGTGCTCGCCAGTGGACGACTGGACAGACGACGTACAGGGACGCTGATTGAGTTTGGCCGACGCCTGTCGAATTCGGCACCGGCTGTTTCGCTGGAAGCCTGGCTGGACCTTTGCCGGTTCTTAGATCTGTCTGATCCCACGCTGCCGATTGATCTGGGTATTGCACAGCACGACCTGCAACAGTTATGTCGTGACGGCGACCGCAGCGGCGCAATTCAACGAGTGCCGGGGTCTTCCATCATTGTGTCACAGGCTGGCCGAGAGTCATTAAGCAACATCATCGTTCAACGGCTGGAAAGTCGTTCAGGAGACGGGACAGCGGGATGGACCGATGATGCATCGCTGGTGGAAGAAACCCGGTCACTGGCCCCGGAACCGGTGATCCGATGGTTGCTGGAAGAACAGATCAGGTCCGGCCGAATCATCCGTCTGAATCGCCAAATTATCGCGGCCTCTGCAGTCAGCTTGTCGACTTCGCAACAGGCGGCATTCACGAGTCTGTTAAATCGGTACCACGGTGCACGTCAGCCACCGAATGCAGCGGCTTTGCCGGAGCTGGAAAATAAACCTCGCAAAGAAACAGATTCCCTGATCAAGTTGGCGGTGTCTCAGGGCATGCTGGTGAGCCTTGGAAGCGGATGGTTTCTGACGCAGGATGTTCTTGAATCGCTCAAACGGGAACTCCGCGAACTTTTTTTGGAACAACCGGAACTCACGGTAGCCATCATTCGTGACCACTGGAGATTGACTCGCAAACATGCCGTGCCATTCCTGGAATACTTCGACAATTCGGGATTCACCCGCAGATCTGAGAACCTTAGAACGGCCGGCTCTCAGTTGAAGGAGAACAATTAGACCAACAGGTCAACTGGCGTTAGAATTCCGGCGAGCCGATGGACAGTCCGGCTTTTCGTCAAGTGTTGATTTGGGGACAGCCAGAGCCGGGCGGACCCGCAGGACTCTGTGACCAACGCCCGGTCTCCTGAAAGTTCGACTACAAAAACTACCCTGCTTCAGATCGGTGATTGGAACCCGACTGTGCAAATGTCACCAGTAAACCATAACCCCGTGGTCAGGGTCTATTCATGGGTCCAACGATACCCGAGCAAAAGAGTCCTGTTGTTGATAGGCGTTTCCCGGCCCTGGTCGTCCATCCTCCCGATCTCAAGTCGGATCTGTACAAGGGGCGACGTCCTGTCAGTGCCGGATGTGGCCAAGTCCGTAATTTGCGAGTGAACGTGGAAACCTGCCATGTCCAGTCCACTTCGTAACCTGCCGGCTGTTAACGCCGTGCTGAACCATCCCGATATCGAAAAACTGTTTGAGGATGTCTCGCGCGCTCAGATCACCGCACTTGTTCGCAACGTGATCGAGGTTATGCGCGAACAGGCGGGGGAAGCTATCGGGGCAGGACCGGACACGACACTCGATACCGCTGTTCGTCAGACTGTAAGGATGGTCAATCGACTGAAGCTCCGTCGCCTGGGTTCCGTCGTCAACGCAACCGGCATCGTACTGCACACAAATCTGGGCCGAGCTCCACTGTCAGACTTATCTATCACACGAATCGTTCAGGCGGCCCGGGTAACGAACGTGGAATTCGATCTCGAATCCGGCCGACGGTCACATCGAGGAACCCATGCCGAGGAATTGCTCCAAGAGCTGACCGGTGCGGCGGGAGCGTTGATCGTAAACAACTGCGCAGCTGCCACAATGCTGGCCTTGCAGGGCATCGCGGCAGGAAAGGAGGTCATTATTTCTCGAGGCCAGCTGGTTGAAATCGGTGGAGGTTTTCGGCTGCCGGAAGTGTTTGAGGCCGCCGGGGTCATCCTCAAGGAAGTCGGCACATCGAACCGAACCCGGGTTCAGGATTACGCTGGCAGCATCAACGACAATACGGGCGCAATTCTGCGAGTCCACCGCAGCAATTTTCGTGTCTCCGGTTTCGTCTCCGAACCGTCGGCCGCTGAGCTCGCCACTCTTGCTGAACAGTCCAAACTACCCTTGATTGATGATCTTGGCAGTGGCTGTCTGACGAGCCTCACACCGCTCGGACTCCACGAACCTGACGTCGCGGCCAGTCTAAAATCCAATGCGGACCTGGTGTTATTTAGTGGAGACAAACTGCTGGGTGGACCCCAGGCGGGCATCCTGATTGGAAAAGCGGATTGTATTGAACGCCTGCGCCAACATCCAATGGCTCGCGCCCTCCGGGTCTGCAAGCTGACACTGTCGGCCCTGGAGGCTACGCTTGAGGATCACCTTGCCGGCAATGCGCTCCAAACCATTCCGGTGCTGTCAATGCTGTCGAGGTCTGCTGACGAGGTCAAAGAACGATGTATAGCGATCGTCAGCGAGCTATCGGATATCGGTTTGCAACTGTCCGTTGTTCCGTGCAAATCAGAAGTGGGAGGGGGCAGCCTGGCGGATCAGAGCATTCCCAGCTTTGCCGTCCGAGTCAGCGGGCCTCACCCCGATAAATTTATGCGGTTGCTGCGGACAGGCAACGCACGGATACTCGGACGAATTGAAGAAGGGGCCGTCCTGCTGGATCTTCGCTCAGTTCGCCCTGAAGACGACACGACTCTGGCAAACGAACTTAGACGCATCAATCATGAACCATGGAGAACAAACGGGTGAAACAGGAGCGCGCCTGTCGCCGGCACATCGTTCTTCTGGGAATTGGGCATACTAATGCTCACATCGTTCGCATGTGGGCGATGAACCCGCTGCCCGACACAGACCTCACCTGCATCTCTGACAGCGTTGTGACGACTTACTCGGGTTTTCTGCCGGCGGTACTTGCTGGTCAACTGCCGGCGGCGGCCATGGAAATCGATCTTGTGCGCCTGTGCGCCGCTGCTGACGCCCGGCTGATCACAGATCCCGTGACTGAGGTCGATACCGGCAGGCGGGTCCTGCAATTCGCCGAGCGCCCACCCGTTCCCTACGACGTGTTATCCGTGGGCATTGGTTCGGTTCCACAGATGCCGGCTTCCGGAGCCGATTCAGCCTCTCTGGTCACGATCAAACCGATGCGGTCCTTCATTGATCGTTTGTCGATGGCGGTTGCTCGACTTGCAACTCCATCGGATCCGTTTCAAGTCGTCGTCGCCGGAGGGGGTGCGGCCGGCGCGGAAGTAACCCTGTGTCTGCCTGAACGACTGAGGTCGATGACCCGGAGTGGCTTGCATATCACTCTGATCAATCGTGGTCATGAATTGTTGTCGGAGTGTACACCCGGAACGAGTCAGCGGGTACGTCGTTTGATTGAAGAGCGTGGCACTACGGTGCTGAATAACAACTCGGTGACCCAGATCAATCATTCCAGTGTCAGGCTGCAGTCTGGCCGGGTCCTGCCGGCCGATATCGTGATTTGGGCGACGTCCGCGACCGCACCGGCCCTGTTGTCAAAATTTGATTTGCCGAAAGACGATCGTGGATTTCTGCTTACCGACGACACACTGATGTCCACGGACGGCAGTCCGGTCTTTGCTGTCGGCGACACGGGTACCATCAAGGGCAGAAGAGTCCACAAGGCGGGGGTCTATGCTGTGCGCCAAGGGCCGGTTCTGTGGAAAAATGTTCAGCGTCAACTGGATGGCCGGTCACTTATTCCGTATGTGCCACAATCATCGTTTCTGAAACTGCTGAACACAGGTGATGGACGCGCCATCGGTGAATGGCGAGGGCTCCGTTTTGAGGGCCGCTGGACGATGCAGCTGAAACAGCACATCGACCAGCGATTTGTGGACAGGTATCAGCTGCTGCCAGACCAGATGGTGGTGCCGAATGACATGCAATGTCGAGGCTGCGGCTGCAAACTGGGCGGCGATGCACTGGAAGCTGCGATTGGCGGCGACGGCCGGGTGAGGGATGATGCAATGGTCATCCTGAAGGGAGCAAACGATTCCGCCAAGGATGCCGTACTGGTGACAACCGACTTTTTTTCCGCCCCGTTTCCGGATGCGTGGCTGACCGGCCGAGTCACTGCGATTCACTCGGCAAGCGACATTTACGCCATGGGTGCCCTGCCGTTCGCTGCGGAGGCCATCGTGGTTTTGCCGGACGGCGATGAAGCAACCCAACAGCAGATGCTGCGCGATTTTCAGGCGGGGGCAGCGCAGGAATTTGAAGGCATGGGAGCAACTATCAGCGGAGGCCACACAATCACCGGGCCACGCTGGGAAGTCGGCTTCACAGTGTTTGGACGACCCGCGGGCAAACAATTGGTACGCAAACATGGACTAGCCCCCGGAGATCAGCTTTTCCTGACGAAACCGCTGGGCAGCGGTATTCTGCTGGCCGCACTGATGCGCGGGCGGTGTCCGCACGCAGACTATGAGTCAATGATTGATGTCCTGCTTCGGGGCAATCACGATGCTGCACTGATTGCAGCGCAATGTGGCGTGGTCGCGGGGACAGACGTGACTGGGTTTGGTTTGCTGGGGCATCTGCAGGAAATGCTCACCGATGACGTACGAATCCAGCTGAACTGGAGTTCTATTCCGTACATGCCGGGCGCTCGTGAAGCCGCGGGGCAGGGTATCGCCAGCTCGCTGTTACCAGCCAATCGCTGCTATCTGCGTGGCGTGGTCAGCGACCTAACGGACTCACTGGATCTGTTGCTGGATCCGCAAACGTGCGGCGGGTTGCTGTTGGCCGTACCCGCAACTAAAAATACGGAGTTTCGACGCCGCTTTGCTGCGAGAAACCTGCCGGAACCCGCCGAAGTCGGCGTTGTCCTGAGCGCCGATTCAGGTGAGTCAAGGATTGCCGTGGAATTCTAGACCCACTGAGATGACAGCAGCTCCCCTGCAGGCCTGGGCGGCACGAACCAGAAACTGTGTCATCCTCGCGAACAATCCAGCCGTGGCGTTCAAGTTCGCTCACAAAGCGCGTCACAAATGCCGGTCTCTCCTGAGAACAAACAGCGTAAACCCGGCGCATCGTGAATGATTTCTCCTGAGTCACACTGCCAGGGTCCAAGAGACCGTCTGCGTATGACCTAACGCGGAGTCTCTTTGAATTTGACCGGCAGCGGATATCCCAGCGTGTCTTTGTTCGGCTGGAATCCGCCTCCGTCCACGTCGACAAATACAGGATTGGTTATAGCAGCCGGATGCTGAGAGCCCCATTGAGGACCCTGTACATCACCCAGTCGCTGGAGACTGTGCCCGGTCGCCACGACCAGATGGCTGTCTCTCTCAAGGTCCACGGTGATCCTGCGTTTGAACTTCACGGTTCCTGCCGCAAAAAGCCCTGGATGAGCAGCCCTGGTGAAAGCATGCTCTTTCGACACACGGCCGTTGATCAGGACGAACACGGTGTCGACGTCGATCCAGTTCGGGCACTGCACCTGCACTTCAATGGTCACTTCACCGTGTTCCGCCGATATGTCCTGACCGCTGACGAATTTCGCCGTGTTGCCGCTGACTTGAAATGTCGCTTCCAGATACGGCCCATTGGACATTATCAACCGACCTTCCTCGCTGGCTTTCATCACTTCATTCGGATCAATGCCTGCCGGGTCATCAGTGCTGGATTGAATCCAGTTCCTCAATCCGCCCGATCCGTGAAAGTTGTAATGGGCATCTGTATTCACGACACCGAAGATGCGGAAACCCTGATTGAGCAGCTGCAACCAGTTGAATATCCGGTGATTGCCGAATGGCCTGCCTTCTCGCTGATCGAATCGCTGTAGATTGAGGATTCGGTCAATGGGATGGATCTCCATCACATCGATAATGTTGAAGGTACGTTCAAAACCTTCATCCGGCCTGCCGTCGCCATTGCGATCGTAATAAAACCAGCCGATGTCCGGGTGGTCCTGCTGAATGAACTTTTCACTCCCGTCGTCCCAGGCAGCCAGACGTTCGATCTGTTGTTCCGGGCTTTGATCGGTACGCGGCCCGCCACCGTCCTGAGTCCTGGGCCGATACACCATTGGGAATACGTTTTGATGATTCAGCGGCAGTGGTTTCCCCGTCAGTTCCATTCCGGAGACGGTGGCCAGTTGTGATTCCAGTCCGAGCCGTTTGATGTGAGCTTCATAGGTACTGATTCGGTTGTGCTCAGTGCATGGGGCGAACTCGATGTGTTCAGCAGCCAGATTGAGAACTCGGCCCAACTGACTTCCGGTGTTGTCACCGGATGGCGTGCTGTGACTGTGGAAATCGGCACTCACCCAGCCCGGAGTTTTCACGGACTGCCTAAGCCGTGCATTAAGTTTCGCGGTTTGTCCCCTGGCGACACTCAACGTCGTAAAGACAGCATCGTATTCAGGGCCGTGACTGACGATCACGTCGTAGCTGCCGGCCAGCATGCGCACATCGAATTCACCATCTTCCGTGTACGCCAAGTTTCCAACGAAGGACTCACCAGAAGGTGGTCCCCAGTCAGGCGTAGACCTGGGGTCGCCCCCAGTGAATTCCACTTTGGCCGGTATCGGCCGGCCCCGCCCATCAGTGATTTTTGCCGTTACCGTGCCATAGTCGGCAGTGGACCGGATTTCAAACTTGTTGTTACCGGCAGAGACAGACACTACAAGATTTCCCGACTCCGGCAACAACACGCCGGCTGAGTTTACCACGACTGTCCAGTCTCGCTCTGGCAGCCGCAGCGTAGCTGTCCCCTCGCTGTCAGTTACACACGTTCCCCGACTTTCGGTATTGAAAGAAAATGTCAGCCTTGCCCCGACGATTGCTTCTCCGGATGAATCGGTCAGCCGAATGACGACTGGATGCGGCACAGTGGCGCCCGTAAGTTCATCATGGATGGCACGGACTTCGGGCAGATCTTTGGCGACAATAATCTGGCGGGTGAAGGTCCAGTTGTCTCCAGGCTTCACAGTGGCAGCTGCGCTGTTCAACGGCCGATACTGCAGTACCGTTTCTCGGTCATTGCCGTCGATATTCAATTCGAAGCCTTCGGCTCTGATTCCGTAAGCCTGTTGCCAGTGAATGTCGTGAATCCAAAACATGTCCTCGACTCCTGGTAACGTGCGGACCATGTCTTCATTCCCGCCGTCGATCCGCAGGTCGTCCTCCGGCTGAATGACAAGTTCGCCGGCGGTGGTATTCCTCCAGGTCGATGTGACATTGATGACCGGGAGTCCTTGTGCCATTTGGTATCGCGTCACATACTCCGGTCGTTTTTTGTTTCCATGAGCGGTGACCACCACCGATCCATCTGAGTCAACTTCGGTCTTCCGCAGAGGAAACCGGCGGCGGCCTGGATAAAAAGCGCTGAGTTGGTCATTTTCGTGCGCGCGGATTGCAAAATCGATGAGACAGCCGCTGACATTTCGAACTGTCATGTTTGCGTTGCGGCCGAATGATGTCGCTGCCACGACACCTCGCGCCCGGTCGTTCGATATCGCGAAATCACCATAAATCGCATCCACTTCTTTGCCCGCCGGCACAAGTGCTTTCCAGTTCTCGGGCGTAATTTCTTCGGGCTGCCCTGACGCCGGGGCGGCAAAAATTATAATCGCTAGTCCTAGAAACACTCGCATCTGGAATTCCCTCCGGGTGCTTGCATGAAGTTGCTGCCATCAGCCTACGCCGAACCGGAAACTAATCACCAGCGAACTGTCCGCAAATTTGGTCCTCGCCAGAACTGGCAGCATTTGGCTGAATAACACCATGTGCCTTTAAGTTACTCTTTTTTAACAGTCAGTGCACATGAACTCCGAGCCTCCCTGTGGTTCAGCATCTCTGTGGTTCAGCATCCCGGCAGCTCGTTGTGCACGTTCGGTCATGAACGCGGTAAGCTCCGAAAACTTCATCCAGGAATTAACTGTTCCAAACGAAGGCCGCGTTAATGACGAGATCATGGAACTTTGCCCGGAAAACCGGGCCAGCACCCGCTAATTCCGTTACGTCGCAAGGACCTGGAACAGGAACATACGATTCCATCCGCACATGCGTCTGTTCATGGCCAGGTTTTCTTTCCAAGGATGCTGCATAAGCAGTGAAGGCGTGAATCGTCGATGCCATGGCAAATTCTCCGCAAGGTGACGATTTCTGGTCCGTTGGACATTTTCGCGGTACGGTACGTCACGTCCATACTCCAGTGACCCCCGATGGCTCGTGTAAACTGTTTCCGACGTGTTTGCTATGGGCAAGAGTTTCGTCACTGTGCGAATCAGCAGCCGGTCAGCTGAGGAAGGCGTGGAAATGACGACTGAAAATTGAGATCGGTGGTGCCTATCGTTAGGAACAACCGAGATGGGATCCTGGTGATGGCAGGCGACCCATGCTCATATCTCCCGCCAAACACGAGGCGTTTCGGACCTGGCGACGATCATCTCCGAACCGGATCCTGCTACCAATTCCCTCACTCGGGCCTGAATTTCCCAATAAATGTCCACTCGGACCTGCGTCGCGGCCCCTCGATCTTGTTTTCACCACCCGTTCCGATGATCTGCCCGTTGAGCCACACGTATTTGTCAACAAAGGCTTCTTCGGGCAACGGTGAAAGCCTGGAGTATTCCTGCGTTACCGGATCCAGCTCCCATACGGTTTTTGAAAAGCTCATAAACAGGATCTTGCCGCCCACGAACAGTGGGGAAAGAGGCGTTGCCGTCAGGGTGTCCGGCGGCAAGGGAGACAGTTTGTGCCATACTTTCTCTGTTAAGCTGTAACGCAGGACCTGTCTAAACTGCTCCGGTGGATCCTCGCCGTTTGCCGTGTAAATACCACCGAACATCCATAGATTGTCCCCATCTGTTTCTGCCGAAAACAGCCATCGTTTGCCACCAGGGTACGGAGGCAACTCATGCCAACCTTGATCCGGTGCAGTGGTATCAAGCATTTGCAGCCGATTCGTCGCGGTGGCAGAAGTACAGCAGCTCCCGGCGTCATCGGTTGGCTCGAATCTAGTCACGCCTCCTAAAAGAAAGATCGAGGAACCTATCCCGCCAGCCCATCCAAAAAGTCGTGTGTCGGGCAATTCACCAAATATCTCCCAGACATACTCCGTGCCTTGCTTGGACAAGACCAGGATCTTTCGGCTCTCTTTTTTTCCATCGTATCCTCCCAACACAAACAGCCGATTTTTGACGACTGTAAACGCTGCATAGCCGAATGGCATCGGAGCGTCAGGAAGCTGCTCCCAGGTATGCGTGGCAGGGTCAAAGGCATGAGTCCGGGCGGAAAATATTTTCTTGGTCCAGTTACCTTTTTCGCCTTCCCAATAGGTCCCACCCGCTATCACCAGCTTTCCATCCAGAACCCCAGCGGCATGCCCGGCCCGTGGCTCAGGCAGCGGAGTGGATTTTGTCCAATAGAGACGTTCGGGTTGAGCTGCCTGGGAAACAACATGTAATGCCAATAGCACACCGATCCCATGGGCTACAAATGTGGATGCCATTTTCATAATGATGTACCTTGTGGGATTCCTTTTTTCTTCCGGAGAGGTTGCCGTTAACTGCTTAGAATTTTAATTTCCTGCAATACCTCTCACAATCTTGCCGGACTGATTTTACAATGGTTGCAGATTCCGTGACCGGTACACCAGCTGCGGCTGGTGTTTGACCAGCCACAATTGAGCAGCCGAACGATATTTGTCTCGCCAATAATGTCGCAACTATCAAACACTGGTCTGTCGAAAGCATTAAATCAAGCTAGTGTCTGTTTAAGAGCCGGTTCAGCTCGTATGGCCAGGTTTCTGATTTGTGTTTCACAGCCCCTGCCGGAAGCACCGCGTTAAGCAGGCGGTCGTTTGCGCGGACGATGACCTGTCTTCAAAGACTGTTGAGGGGATTCGCAGCCAGCGAAAACAGTTCCCCGGAAAATGTGCGGTTTCTGACTTCAGGAACCCTGGACGACAGGACTCTGTTATTATGTCAATGCCCTTCCTGAACTCCTTGTTATCCTCCGAGTCTTCTGCAGTGGCGCGTGGACCATTGTATATATCGCGCCATATTGCGTCACATAATCGTTTGGCAGCTCTGATAGCGGCGGCAAATATAAGCGATGGACATCAATGGGCAGATTGGCTCAACGACTGTCGGACGCGGCATCACCGAAACAGAGCGTTTTTCAATCTTGCAAAGAGAATTTGATAACGTTTTGACATGTGGCAAAAAAGGGAATTGTTGCTCTGGATGAATCGGCGGAAGATGACGCAGACAGGTCCCTCGTTTTTTGCGTCAATTCTGCCAGAGATCCGCTGTTGCCGGCGAAGTAATTGTGAATGCACCATACGGGTGGCCGTGAACAAGCCACGGATCGTTTCAATGAGTGATGTCGCTGCCAGCGGGGGTTACTAAGTTGCCTGCGGCGCTGACTACGAGTTCCGCTGAAGCGTTCGTGATCGTCGGCAAGTTCGCCACCACTGCGATGTTGGGATATGCTGGGGCCCATCAGGCGTGGGACGAATGCTGCGATGTTGAATTCAGCAGCAGGGGGCGCGTGTCAATGACGACACCGAACATCATGAAGTTAACGATCAGAATCCATAAAATGACAGATTCAAACGTAAAACGGCTGTTGACATCTAGCATTCTGCTGCTGGTGACGATCTCCCCGCTCACAGCGAAGGAATGGGAAATCGTCACCATTGCGGGAACCGGCCAACCCGGATTCTCCGGCGACGGCGGACTCGCAATCAGCGCAGAAATCAATCAACCGTTCGGTGTCGAAATCGGACCGGACGGGCGTCTCTACATGTGCGACACGGCGAATCACGTGGTTCGCAGGATTGATCGCAAAACCGGGATCATCACCACCGTGGCCGGTCGGGGAGGTGTCAACGGGTACTCCGGCGACGGCGGCCAAGCCAAGCGGGCAAAGTTATTTGAGCCTTACGAGATTCGTTTCGACAAGTCGGCAAATCTGTTTTTCGTGGAAATGAAAAACCACGTTGTTCGACACGTTGATGCGGTAACGGGCGTCATCTCAACAGTGGCCGGAAGTGGTGATGCAGGGTTCCGTGGCGATGGTGGACCGGCGACGCGAGCTCAGCTTAGTCATCCGCACAGCATCGCCCTGGATGCTGCGGGGAATCTGTTCATTTGTGATATCGGCAACAACCGAATTCGCCATGTCGATATGAAATCGGGCATCATCTCGACTTATTGCGGCACAGGCGAACGCACCGGACCGAAGGATGGTGCAGCGATTTCTCCGCAAACGGCTCTCAAAGGTCCACGCGCATTGGCAGTGGATTCGAATGACGATCTCTGGCTGGCTCTCCGGGAAGGAAATCAAGTCGTCAAGTTCGATCGACGCGCTGGTGCGATCCGTCACGTTGCCGGAACGGGAGCCAGTGGCTTCACAGGGAACGGCGGTCCGGCTTTGCTGGCGACACTGTCCGGACCGAAGGGAATCTCGTTCGATGAAGCGAACCAGCGGGTTTATCTGGCAGATACAGAAAGCCATACGCTTCGAGCGATTGATCTGACCACAAGTCCTCCGACCCTGAGACTGATGGCTGGAACTGGTTCACGTGGCGATGGGCCCCACGGCGACCCCTTGAAATGCAACATGGCCCGGCTTCACGGCGTGGGACTTGATTCCAGGACCGGTGAAGTATTCATTGGGGACAGTGAGGCGCACAGGATTCGGGTCCTGAGGCCGAAAAAGTAACACGAAGTTATTTGTTCGGATTCATCAGCTGACACATTCACATCCAATTCCAGGACCGACTGCATACAGTCAAAGTCTATTGGTCCGTGGGAAACCATCAACGCCATCGAGGTAGGTCTGGCGCCTGTCTTTCAGAAGCCTCATTAAATCCGACAGCAGGCTTTGTCGGACAGTGAACCGAGTGCCGTCACCACCACGGGGTTCCCACACGTGCCATGAGCACCTCTGAATCGTTCAATCCACAGGGCAGCGGAGTCTCAAAGACACGATGAGACGAGCATGGGAAAGAAGATGCGGAGTTTCTGGTTTCCCAACGCGAAATCATCTGCCGAGAGTCAGCCCACCTGCCGAAGGCTTGTATTCATACCGGAGAAACGGAAGACCTGCAGCAGCATCGGAAGGGCCTCCGGTCCGTTACAGTTTTTGCCGGACTGGCCGTATGCGGGGACGAAGTTTTTCTTTTTGTTCATTACTGATTTGCGGCGGGACGGAATGGCAACCAGCATCATCATGGTCCTTTGCGGCCCGGTAATATTGCCCCTCTTTGTGAAGCTCACCCCCCCCCTGGCATCCATCGTGAACGCTGTAGCCAGATGGTATGTCAGCAAGGACCATCGCTGCCGCTGGCAGTAATAGCTCATTCGCGGTTTTATTCTGGGCCTGATGTTCTTTGCCGGAAACGCAGCTGGGCAGAACACAGCACTTTCGAACCGCAACTCTGTCACCCCGGGCCCGTATTCCCGGTGGAATCTGCAGAGTCTTTGGCCTGGTATTAAGAATGGAGCAGAAGATGTGCTGCTCGGGCACACGACCACACCAGGGGGTTCTTTGCCCTCACCGGGCACAGTCGGCGGTTCACTGAAGTTGTCGAACGCATCATTCACAACGGATTTTGAACGAGGCACAATGGGACTTAACTGTGCATTCGTGGCAGGTCGCTACCGTCGGCGATGACTGCAGCTTCCTGGGCTGCCAGCTCTTCCAGGCGGTCGTGTACATCCTGGGCATCACCAAACGATTGAGCCAGTCTGACATATGTCGCGTGGTGCCGCGCCTCGGATTCACATAAATCACGATAGAACGCGCGAAGCTTCGAGTCGCCGGCGTGATCACGCAGTAACATAAAACGCTCGCAGCTGCGCGCCTCGATCAAACCGGCGATTAGCAGTCGGTCGACAGCCTTGTGAGGTTCCTGTCGTCGAACGAACCCCTTCAATCGACGACCATACGGAGCGGGTTTGAGCTTGTGGAAGCGGATAGACCTCTGGTTGAGGATTTCCAGTACCAATTGAAAGTGTTCCAGTTCTTCATTCACGATCCCGATCAGCTCACGACACAGCTCCTGATTTTCCACATAGTCGAACATCAGGTCCATTGCCGCAGCTGCTGCCTTTTGTTCGCAGTGGGCATGATCGACAAGAATCTCACTGAGGTGACTTTCCACCTGAGCCAGCCAGCGGTCCGGCGATGTCGAATGAAGATTCAGCATAGTGTGGTCAACAAATCCCCGGCGCACATTCAGCCTGTTGGAGTTTTGTCTTGATCCCGGACAGATTCTACACGCCTTGTTTCCGGATACCGTCTCGCGGCGCATCCGACGGTGTATTTTGGTCGTCTGTCCACGCATCGAGCTGCATGATTTTCTGCCAGATTTTTCGGCTGAGTCCCGTGGTGAGAGTTTCGATATTGTTGACTGCCGCCACGACCACGCTGTCCGGAAGACTCTGGGCATACAGCGCCGTCAGTTTACCAACGATCGACAACAGTTCAGAACAGTAATCCAAATACCTCGTCAGCTGAAATGCTGTCATCGTGTGTTTCGGCGAAGACTCTGTTGTCCGACTGGACATCCCTATTACCCGTGTCGCGTCTTTGGTCAGCTAGTGCATGTCGATGACGTGCGCGAAGGCCCGTAATTCGTGCAGCACGCGCTGGGCGCGAGTGCGTTTGACCCGTGCTTCAATCCCGAACAAAAACACGATGGCAGCCCCTGCCAGCAACAATTCATTGGTGGCCGCCTCGATCAGTGGGACCAAAAACGACACAGTCAGCCGTTCACCCTGCAACTCCTGCTTAAGTTCAGCGAAGCTGAAGGCGACCAGACCGACCAGAATCAGCAGAAACAGGCTGACGGCTGTTCGGGTTGGGTAATGGGGCCGGGAAATCCAGCTTATTTCCCTGCGGGTTTCACCGGCCGCCGCATGTAGATCCTCAGCGACACACCCGAGCCCGGAGTTCGGAAATCGTTCCGAAATTCGGTTGCAAAGCCGCTTAAGTGTTTCAATCGTGCGATCAACGTCCAGCTGACGATACACAGTCGTCTCAGTCTCTTTCTGTGTTTTGCGGGACAATGTTCCCGTTCGGGAGCTGTGTGACATCAACGCCCGGGAGCCGCCGTCCACGTTTCGGGCCATCGAAATCGACCAGCCTGGCGTTTCCGAAGGAGGCAGTTGAGGGGATGGATGAATCAAACACCGGTTCGGCCGTCAAAAGTGACTCAGACAGAACCTGAGGTTCCGACAGGGCCACCGTCTGATTCAGCGATGGATCGATCCACGCGACAGGGCTCACAGACGGTAACACGATCGTAGGATTCGCGCGGCTGGCCAGTCGAAAAGCGACGGAGACATTCTGCGGTGTCCACTGCCGGTCCGTGGATGCAAGTCTCACGAGGGCCTGCGCAGGCATCAATACCGAATCTCCGCATACAATGTCGATGTCCAGTCGGCTAGTAGCTGCTCCGTGAAGCACATCCGCAAAACTGCTGCCGCCCAGCTGAGTGACCTGGGTCATGTTGAGCCGCACGGGCGTGAGGGCGGTGGTATCACAGCGCCAAGCCGTTTCGGCCGAATCGAATAACACATTTCGCAACACAAAACGGCTTGGTGCAGACGTCGTGCGGATCGCGTAACGACCGGACAGAAAAACGGTGTTCACCGCTCGCACGACGCTGGATCCGGCGGCAAACGATGTCCAGCAAAGACCCGTATCACGATTTTGTGTGCCATCGCCAACGATTATCCGGTCCAGCTCCAGCACACGACAACATACGTCCAGCAGTCGCCGGCCCTGGTCCGTCCGATCGCTGCGAAACCGGATCTGAATTCCTTCCAACCGCAACTGGTCGGAGGAAATCTTCCACGATGATTGTCCCGGCACATCCACAAACGCGACCGTATCACCGTTGGTGCGAATGTGTATGGTACCTGGGTACTGCAAAGGTCGCGCTTCGTACGTTTGACCGCCGACCAGCTGAATGACTCCGTCGGCTGAAATCGCCGGAAGAACCTGAATGCCGTCCATCGGCACCAGCGCGACTTCACTGTCCATTCTGGTTACCACTGAACGATCGATCGCGGGGTCTGTCGCAATCGTGTGCCGAACGTTCAACGGTGGAGGGATCAGACTGCTGCTCAGGACCGCCATTACACCACCGGTTATGGCCGCGGCTGCCCACACGAATTTCCACAACCGACGCCGGTTGTGGGTCGGCTGCGGGGCAACCGAAGTCCGTGTGCGATCGGGTAACCGGCTGAGCAGTTGGCGGGTCGCTGGAAAACTGGTGTCCGAGGATGTGCTCCATGGATCAAGCGCGGCGGTGATCGTTTGAGGGCGCAATTCGGGACAACGGCGTGTTAGCAATCGAATTTGGTCCGCTAGCCAATCGGGGCAGTCCGGAACCCAACGGCGAACATCTTCGACCTCTCGCTCACGGCACTGCATTAGAAATGTGACTGGGTCCGCGGAAATGAATGGAGGTCGCGCTGTCAACAGCTGCCACAGTACCGTTCCCAGTGAATACAGATCGCTCACGGCATCGTTGCGCTGGCTGCCGCCCACCAGTTCCGGTGCGCAATGCTGGACGTCACGTAAACGGAGATCCGCTCGAAATCCGATTGACGGCTTCAGCAGCCTTGCCGTAAATGGATCAACGAGCACTGGCCATCCGTTCGACTGCAACCGTACGTTGCGGAGTGCAACATCACCATGATTCAACTCATGCTGCTGGAGCGCGCTCAGCCCGCGGAGCAGCTCACCGCCAATTTCCGCAACCACCTGCCAGGGCAGTCGACCACCTCGGATCAATAATTCGTCCAGTCGCCAGCCCGGAATGTACGGACTCACAATCCAACCGCCGTCACCTGTTTCGTCCGGGAGATACTCACGCGGCAGACAGACGGTCGATGGAATGAATTTCCGGACACCGTTCGCTTCCGTTACGATCGAGAGAGCTCGAGCAGCCAGCTGCTGGACGACCTGCTGATCGGGATCCGCTATCTGGCTCAACACAACCAGCCCACGGCGATCGAACGTCTCGGCCTGCCATGTCCTCTGCCCCAGCGGTTCACGCAGTCGATAAGCCGTCTGACGCATCAGAAGCGGATCGTCAGACTGGAGGCAATCGGCCTGCCAGGGTGTGAGCAATCGATGGGCGACCAGCACGTCCAGCCAGCATGAATCAAAAGCTGGCAAATCACCCGTCAGCCGCCGCACCTCCGGCCCGAACGACCCCAGCTGCTGAGCTGTGCATAACTGCAACTCCGTGAGGGCGTTCGAGAGGTTGTCCGACGGTGTCAGCATCCCTGCTTACCTGATGACGGCGAAGAAAGGGGCGATTTCGCCCATGGCCCTCATCATCCTGGATATAGCGTCTTCAGGCAATATCCGCCCATACCCGGCTCCGGCCCGCGGCTCCTGTTGCTATTTCTGCATGAGGCCACCAACATGCCGGCCTCCGTTGCCAGTTACTGCCCAGTTGCTGTTGACAGTTAATGTCAACAGCCTGCTCTTGGATGTCTGCCTAATTTAGTAACGCCGGATTACGCCTTCTGTGACGCTGCAAACTGCAAATGGCTTGATGTCTGCCTGCAAACGCCGGTACCTGGGCTTTAAGCAGAAAAGATAGCGATCCATAGCCCCTGATTGACTGATCCCACTAGAGACCAACCTCGTCACGACGAGGCGCGGTGGTTCCTGAGCAGGACAACACTGCTTTCGTTGCGATAAAAGCACGATGCGCAAGTATGGGCGTCTGCTGACAAGCCCCTCCCCTGGACGTCAGGCTTGTTTTCACGATCATCGCTTCGAGGCCGGCCCGGTCCAACTTGGGCAGAACTCGGGGGCACAACAAACCGGAGTGCGGTCAAATCCGGATTCGACAATTGTCTTTGAGTAACGATTGAAGGCATCGATTTAACACTTGAAGAAACTCACAATTTATCTTCTGGCTGGGCGATCTCTGGCTGTCGAGTTATGCTGGAAGGGAATCATCCAAAGCTCCGCAAGTCCGTCACGTGACTGTATTCCCGCGGCGGAGTTACTGACCACATTACCGTTAGATTTTGGAAATAATCGTTCATCACTGACACACCTGTTGCCGCCGCATCAGGCAACTCAGCAGTGACGTACCAACGTCGATAGTCGCCGTTGAAAACTCCCACTGGAAGCAGCAGCCAATATGAGTGAGCCAGACCTCATGGAAAAAAAATTCGCCCAGGAATGGTTTCGGAAAGGCCACGAGGCGCTGCAAAAGGAGAATTTCGTGTATGCGGTGGAGTGCTTCGGAACCGGAGTCAGGATGCAACCGGACAACGTGGTTTATCGTCAGACACGGCACGGCAGCCTCGAAAGAATGTACGGAAACAACGGAACGGGAGCCCGAATGGCGTCCGTTCGGCTGGTGGGAATTCGTGGACGAGTCAAGAAAGGCCGCCTGAAAAAGGACTGGTCTGCTGTCGATCGGGCGGCAGAAGACGGGCTGTTTCTGAATCCATGGAATGCTCAGCTCTTCGCTGATGTCGGTGAATCGGCTGTTCAGCGAAAGGCACTGGAAGTGGCTATTTACGCCTGGAGCAAAGCTGTTAAATTCGATCTGAATAACATCACCTACAATCAATCGCTCGGCTATGTGCTTCAGGAGGCTCGACAGTACAAAGCGGCACGCAATTGTTTTCGTCGCATCTATGAAGCTGACCCCACTCACTCGGAAGCTCGGGCTATGATGAGCCACCTGGATGCAGAATCCGTTATGGATCGTGGCGGGTATGACATCGCGGAATCCATGCGTGATGTGGCTGCTCAGCAGGACATTCCGGTCGATGCTTACGAAGCAGATCGACAGGCGCGCAAGGGACGCCAGGCAAATGCCGCTGCACCCGGTGAGTCCAACGAGTCCGACCTGCGGCATGCCATTCGGAAGGACCCGGACAACCTGAATCATTACCTGCGGCTGGCCGAGTATTATCGTGACCAGCGGCAACTGGCTCAGTCGATGGATGTCTACGGACAGGTACTGGAACGAGTTCCCCATAACACCGACGTTCTGGAGTTCAAAGAGGATGTTGAACGGGAGATCATGCGGGACAAACTGGCCGATGCGAGCGAGCTGTTCCGTAAGCACCCGGAGAAGGCCCGCCTGAAAGAGAAAGCATCGAAGCTCAGGGCTGAACTGATTGATCGGGAAATCAAGATCCTCGAACCACGCATTGAACGGCATCCTCAGGATATGAAAATGCGTTTCGATCTGGCCGAACTCTTACGAAAAACAAAACAATACGACACAGCGATCCCCTTGTATCAGCAGGCGAGCGCGGACATTCGACTTAAAGAAGACGCACTCGTCTGGCTGGGAGAATGTTTTGTTCGAAGCGGGAAACTGCCTCTTGGTATACGGCAGTTCGACAAAGCACTGGAGTCGCTCAATTCAGCGGACAACCCAAGGCCATTCAAAATGGCCCATTACTGGCTGGGACGCATTGCCGAGGAAGCAAATCGCCAAGACGATGCCTGCAATCACTACACGGAGATCCTCAGCGTCGACTACGGCTATCGAGACGTACAGAAACGACTTGAGCAGCTTCAGGGCGGTGATGATGGCTTAGAGTTTGAGGACGACGAGGCAGAAGATTGAATCCCTGAGCAGTGACATCCGGCACCGACCAACCGGGGCGTCAGTCGGCTGGTCATGCGCGACGTCAAAGGTTGCCAGGACCAGCCGACGGTCATGGATAAAAACAGGCAAGCCAGAGCACCGAACGACTCCATCAGCCCCACACACAGGACTTCAATGGACAATTTTGCCCCTGCACTGCTGCCGGCCCCGGTCTTTTCGGAAATTCCGCCATTCGTGCCGGCAGCCGGTTTCCGCGGTGGTCACCGACAAACCATCCTCGGGGCGTTGCTGACGGGATCCAACGTTTTTTTTTGCACGATCCTGCGTAAGGTTCGCGTTTCAGACGGCGATGACATCGTTCTCCATGACGATCAGCCGGATACCTGGAAGCGAGGCGGTCAGGTCGTGCTGATGTTGCACGGCCTTTCCGGGTGCCATCGCAGCGGCTACATGATGCGGATCGCCGGCAAACTGAATAATCTGGGCGTCCGAACGTTTCGAATGGATCATCGTGGCTGCGGAGCTGGCTGCGGCCTTGCAGAACACCCTTATCATGCCGGGCGAGTCGATGATCTGCATCGGACGATCACTTCTATCGAACATCTGTGTCATGGGTCTTCGATTTCCGTTGTCGGGTTTTCGCTCAGCGGCAACCTGTTGCTGCGGTATCTGGGTGACCGAACATTCGAACATTCGCTGAGCCTGTTTCGAGCGGTCGCCGTCTGTCCCCCTGTGGACCTTAGACACTGTGTCCTGCAGCTGAAACGTACCAAAGCCGGACAGCGCTACGACTGGTACTTTACGCGACGATTAACAAGTCAGATTGCCGGCGGACCGCAATGGCGCAGTGACCTGCCTCTGGCACTGGTGAAACGACCGCCTCGGCGGCTGTATGACTTCGACAACCTTTACACAGCGCCCGCGTCCGGTTTTGACTCCGCTGATGCCTACTATCGATTCGCTTCGGCCAGTCAGTATCTGAACACGATCGGTGTCCCGACGACCATTCTGGCGGCTCAGGATGATCCGCTGGTCTCCCCGATACCTCTGAACGGCCTCACGTTCCCGAGGACGGTGATCCTGTGTCTCACTGAACACGGCGGGCATCTGGGATATGTCAGTCGCCGCGGAGATGACCCGGATCGTCACTGGATGGACTGGCGGGTGATCGACTGGCTATTGAATTAATGCTGCATGTTGCCGTCCTTTTCGAATTTCCGACGCTCTATGGTGGCGAACAGTCGATGCTTGCCGTGTTGCGGCTGCTGCGCACAAACGCAAACATGCGGTTCACCGCGATCGCCCCACCGGCCGGACGTCTCAATGATCGCCTGCAGTCACTGGGCATTCCCGCTGTTCCGTTCACTGTGCGTTCGCGCTCCGGCACCAGACGGGAACCCTCGGCACTGGTATCCGAACTTCAGTCGATCGTGTCGGCACTGCGGCCGGATGTCCTGCATGCCAACAGCCTGTCGATGAGTCGTATGATCGGGCGGGCAAGGTCACAGCTGGGAGCGGCCTGCTGCACCGGCCACATCCGCGACATCATGAAACTCAGTAAGCAGGCTGTCCGTGACCTTAACCGCCTGGACTGCATTGCAGCCGTGTCAAAAGCCACCAAACGGTTTCATGAGGCGCAGGGCTTGCACTCCGATCGGACCCTTGTGATCTACAACGGCGTTGATACCCAGCTGTTTCGTCGACGTTCCCGAACGGAAGCTCGCAACGCACTGTTGCCCCAGCTTCCAGCTTCAGCCCGGGTTCTGTTGAACGTGGGCCAGTTCTGTTTGCGCAAAGGACAGCTGGAGCTCGCTCATGCCGTGGTTCAGTTGCTGAAGTCGGAAGAAGACATTCATCTGGTGTTGGTCGGTGAACGTCACTCAGAGAAGGAAGAAACTGTTGCGTATGAAAGGTCGATCGTGGACGAGTTCTCGACCAAAGGACTGCTTGGTCATCTTCATCGCCCTGGGTTCTGTCAGAACGTTGACCAGTGGATGAACGCGGCAGACCTGCTGGTCCACACCGCTCGCCAGGAACCATTGGGACGGGTCCTGCTGGAAGCCGCCGCCGCCCAACTCCCCATCGTCGCTACAGATGTGGGTGGTACGTCTGAAATTCTTCAGCATCAACAAACCGGCCTCCTCGTGCGGGGTGGCAGCGTTGATGCTTTGCTTAACGGACTGATTGCCGCGCTGAATGACCCATGGCGCTGTGAGTCGCTCGCGGCTGCGGCAGCCGATCGAATCAGGCGTGAATTCGCAGCACAGCAGGCGGCAGTATCGATGACGACATTTTGGCGGACTGTTCAGCCAGTTGGGCCGGCTCAGTAAACAATATTACCCATGATGAAACTCTTTCCAGCGCCTCCAGGCATAGGACCACTCCATCCACATTCTCATGACGGACCAGAGCAGTCGCATCTGTTCCAGCTGGTTCGCCGGCAGACGCGACTGAGACGCCGCCGATTCCCGGGCGGCCATGTCAAGCCTCCAGCGACGAGCCAGTAAGCGGCAGATACCATCTGCTGACAAATCTGTCTCCTCGTCCGTCTGGTCCGAGAGACTGGATTTCCGGTCATCACGCACCAGTTGCGCTCCATCCGCCGTGACGAATAACTCAAACAGACGACTACGGTACGGTTCGACTTCCACCGGTTTTGTAGTTTCTTGAGCATCCTGCAACAGCTTTTCCACGCCACTGAGAATATCAGCAGCCACTGCGAGTTGAACACCCATTGCTGGTTCCTCTGATGTTGTCATTCATGTCTCTTTTCTACCAGTGGACGGTCGTGACCCGCCGATAATTACCACCTGGATACCGGTCCGTTCGGAACCCTGATCATCGCCGTTGGCACGCTGCCCTGCCGTTCACCGTGATGTTTCTGAACAAGCCGCACAATCTGGTCGAATTCGCCGTAGCTTTCAAAGCGTCGCAACCGATCTTCCAGTTCTTCCGGGATTCCCAGAACTACACCGTACCACGCCGCAAACTTGCGAAATAATACACAACTGTATTCGGCATGCTGTTCAACCATGAGTCGAAAGTGGTCTGCCAGAAATGATATTTGTTCGTCTGGCGCCGGAGCGATTGGCGGCAGGCCCTGGTCACACCGTTCCAGTTGTCGAAAAATCCAGGGGTCCAGCATCGCTCCTCGACCAATGGCTATAGCCGAACAGCCGGTATCGGCAAACATCGCCTGGGCTTCTTCAACTGTCCGGATATCTCCATTGGCGATCACCGGCATGTTGTGAGCCGCCTGTACGGTTTCCTGCAGCGCTTTCCGATTAACGTCACCGTGAAACCCCTGCTCACGTGTTCGCCCATGCACAGTGATCGCCGCTGTTCCGATGTTTTCCAGTGCTGCTGCGAATTCGGGTGCAGCCAAGTGTTCATCGTCCCAGCCCAGTCGCATTTTGACAGTCACCGGCAGATCAACGGTATCGATCACACGTGCCACCGTTTCTACGGCTGAACGGACGTCACACATCAGTCGGGCGCCTCCTCCGGCCCCGTTGATGCGTGCCATCGGACATCCCATGTTGATGTCGATGCCCTCATAATTCCGATCCTGCAGCCACTTCGCCGCCCCGGTCAGGTCATCCATCTGACCACTGAAAATCTGAACGCTGAGTGGCCTGTCTTCGTCGCTGGTGGTGATCAGATCCAGCGACTTCCGTGTCTCCGACAGAAGCATTCGAGCATGTACGAGATCCGTGGTGGCCAGACCCACACCGCCCAATCGTCGCAACATCACTCGAAAGGCCAAGTGAGTGTAGCCAGCCAGCGGGGCCAGGAAATGACGAGTCGCCAGCTGACGTGGTCCGATCTGAAGCCCGTTGTCCCGGTGCGGCGCCGTAGATTGCATCATTCGGGTCCTTCGGATGTCCGTGCGTCCCCGGCATTCCGGACCTGGCCATCGAAGACCGGAATCCCGATGGACTCCATCGCCTGAACGACTTCCATTAACGGCAGACCAATGATGTTCGTGAGGCTGCCGTCAATTGCCTCTACAAACGCTGCTGCTGCGCCCTGAATCGCGTAACCGCCGGCCTTGCCAATCGATTCCTCTGTTGAAATGTAGTGATCAACGAGAGCAGCAGTCAGCTTACAAAACCTGACTTTGCTTGTGACGATCCGATCCTGCGAGCGACCTCCACGGGCGACACGAATTCCGGTCCAGACTTCGTGTGTACCGGCGGAATAAATCCTCAGCATCCAGTCACGCACTACTGAACGCCAGTTGTCGGGCTGAGGCTGCCCCAAAACCAGCGGACCTGCGCAAGGGTCGTCCGCCACAACAATCGTGTCTGCTGTGATGAAACAGGTTTCTTCCGGCAACAGGGAGAGTTCCGGAACGTGCTGGTTAACCACCTGATCCATCTTGGCTCGAACAATACTGGACAGCCGCCTTCGAATCGCCGGCCGGCTTGAAAGACCCTCGAAGCCCTCTTCCTCACTGTTCAGGGGTGGACAAACAAACAATTGATTGAGACCGATGACAGATTCAAGCAGCTGGCGGCGGCGCGCCGAACGGGACCCGAGGACATATTGCACGACGGTTCACTCCGAAACACTTCCACTCTTTCACAGCGGAGACAGACTCGATCCACCAATTTTGCGGCACAACCGGCGGTTTATCCGCGGCCTAACGATAAATGGGCTGTCATTGAGTTGGGGGGAGCACGGCCACGGCCCGATTTCGTCGACTGCAGGACCCGTTCGGCTGAACCCGAAAACCCTCGATTTACGGCTGACTATGCTCTAAATGATCCAAGGGGCAATGACCAGGGCGGTCACGGACACCAGTTTCAGCAGAATGTTGAGCGCTGGGCCGGATGTATCTTTGAATGGATCACCCACGGTATCGCCTACGACGGACGCCGCGTGTGCTTCTGTGCCTTTCCCGAGAGTTACGCCGTCAACCACTGCATTGTTTTCGATCATCTTCTTGGCATTGTCCCAGGCACCACCGGCGTTCGACTGGAAGATCGCCATCAGGACTCCACTCGCCGTCACACCGGCGAGCAGCCCCCCCAACATTTCCGGTGTTCCGACAAAACCTGTAACAACCGGCGCTGCCATTGCCAGCAGACCAGGTATGATCATCTCGCGGATGGATGCTCTTGTCGAGATAGCAACGCAACGATCGGATTCAACCTTTTCCATGGCGTCGTTCATCAGTTTCTGATCGTCTTCCGGCCAGTCCGATTGAGGTTTCTCCTCGTTGCGACGGCACGCTTCCAGAGCCATCTTCAGTTCCGGGATATCTTTGAATTGTCGCCGCACTTCTTTGATCATCTTTTCCGCCGCTCGACCCACCGCCTGCATAGCCAGTGACGAAAACAGGTACGGCAACATTGCTCCCAGCAGCAACCCGGCCATTACCTTGGGTTCGGCTATGTTGATGGCTTCGATGTTCGCAGTAGCCATGTACGCACTGAAAAGCGCCAGTGCCGTGAGTGCCGCCGATCCAATCGCGAATCCTTTGCCGATTGCAGCGGTTGTATTCCCGACGGCGTCAAGCTGATCGGTACGCTGACGAACTTCAGGTGGCAGGCTGGTCATTTCTGCGATACCGCCGGCGTTGTCGGCGATGGGTCCATAAGCATCAACTGCCAGCTGAATCCCCGTGTTGGAAAGCATGCCCACCGCGGCAATCGCAATACCATACAGGCCAGCCATTTCGTAGGCCCCGATAATGGCCGCCGCGATCAGAACGATGGGAACCGCTGTCGATTGCATACCGAGGCCCAGACCCGAGATGATGTTGGTGGCTGACCCTGTGACAGACTGCCGAACAATGTCCCGCACGGGTTTCTTTCCGGTTCCCGTGTAGAATTCCGTCACCAGTCCGATCAGCAAACCGCATCCCAATCCCATGAGAGTTGCGACAAAAACACCGACGCGACCAATCTCACGTCCACGGTCCTGCCATGTTGGCGGCAGAACGGTCATGATCACCACCAGACTGCCAACCAGCATGATACCGGTGGCCACCAGTTCGCCTCGGTTGAGCGCCTTCTGCGGATCGATGTTATCGTCACCACTGACAAAAAATGTTCCCGCCACTGATGCCACAACTCCTACTGCCGCCAGAAGCAACGGCAGCAGGACGGCCGCCAACCCATTGAGGCGGTCACTGAATTCCGGAAGGCTCGCAAAGGTCGCGCCCAGCACCATCGTTCCGATGATCGAACCAACATAACTCTCGAACAGGTCCGCACCCATGCCGGCGACGTCGCCTACGTTGTCACCTACGTTGTCGGCGATCGTGGCCGGGTTAAGCGGGTGATCTTCCGGTATACCCGCCTCGACTTTGCCGACTAGATCCGCCCCGACATCAGCCGCTTTGGTGTAGATCCCTCCACCCAGCCTCGCGAAAAGGGCCACCGATGACGCACCGAACGAAAAGCCGGTGAGCACGTTGATGGTCCGCCGGATTTCCTCCGGACCTGTCCCAAACAGCATCGAATACACAATGAACAGCGTGCCCAGCCCAAGGACTCCCAGTCCAACGACCGTCAGTCCCATCACTGAACCGCCACTGAACGCGACTTTGAGAGCTCTGCCCAGCCCTGTCCGGGCGGCTTCCGCTGTGCGAACGTTCGCCTGTGTGGCGATCTTCATCCCAAAGAAACCAGCAAGCCCCGAAAAGACAGCCCCGACTCCAAACGAAACGGCAATCAATGGATGTGACTCCGCGCGATTGCCGGATATAAACAGCAATCCGCCGACGATCACCAGAAAGCCAAGCAGCACCGTGTATTCCGCTTTCAGGAAGGCCATCGCTCCGCGCTGAATGCGAGACCCAATTTCCTGCATCTGGTCGTTACCGGCATCCTGACTAACAACCCACCGATACCGATACACACTGAACGCCAGACCCACGGCCCCCAGAACGGGCACACAAGCAGCCAAAACGTACATTGCCAACTCCAAGGTGTGCCTCATTGAATGAGCTCTGAGGCACGGTATTTCCCGTCTGCCAGTCATAAAAAACAGGTGTGACTGGTCAAGGTGGGCGTTTTGTCGCAGAAAATAAGGATCGCTTCAATCGGTCCCCTCGGATTTGTGAGCGCATTCCCGTAACGGTTTCGTGGAGTGCTGTGAGTGTCCTGGAAACGAGATCGGCCAGTGTTCTCCGATATGCCGTCCACTGCCGGCAGCCGTACGTTACTCGAACTCATATGTAACGACGCCGTGCTTCTGAGACCGGCTGATCCGGTCCGTGGCGTGGAGCCCGGCCAGCACGAATTCCACGCAGGACGCCCGAACGGCGGGATCCTCTGACGCGTTCACATCGAATGCGCTGTCCCAGACCGGTGGAACCCGCCTCAGTAAATGCTCGTAGTGAGCACTCGGAAGCATATCGCCGATTTCGATTCGAACGCCTTTGGCGAAAATCTGGCCAATCTCTTCGAGTCCATGTGCCTCCACGTATTCCTCAAAGATCGTCCGGACCGCTTCCGCCATCACTGAATCCAACACCTGCTGCTCGGACATTTGATGACTGCTCATCAGATCAACTTCCAGCTTCCCCAGCGAGGAAGAATACAGGTGCCCCAAGTCGCTGATCCGAGGAACTGCCGGAGATTCCTGCAACACAATCGCCCTTCGACGGGTGCTGGCGACCATCGTCTGGTAATTGGCGATACTGAACCGAGCACTGACACCGGACTGTTGATCGATATAACGACTACCGCGAGCTGCCCGGCTGATCTCCTCTACGATCTGTTTCATAAAATACGGCACTGATACAGAGTACTCCCCGTCCAACGGCACGCTGCTTTCCTGTTCCATGATCTGAATTCCCAAATCACGGTCCGACGGATAGTGGGTCTGGACGAGGCTCCCGATGCGGTCTTTTAGTTGTGGAATCACTTTACCGCTGCGGTTGTAAGTTGCGGGATTCGCTGAAAAGAGAATCATCAGATCCAGGTCAAACGCCACTGGATAACCACGAATCTGCACGTCGCGTTCTTCCAGAATATTGAATAAGCCAACCTGTACCAGTTCATCTAGTTCCGGGAGCTCGTTCATTGCGAACAATCCACGATGCATGCGCGGGATGAGTCCGAAATGCAGAGCGTCTTCCTGAGACATGCTGCTGCCGGCCACCAGTTTGGCCGGATCAATTTCACCGATGATGTCGGCAAATTTCGTTCCCGGTGCAAGCCGTTCGGAATATCGCTCATCTCGTTTCCACCAGCTAATCGCTACCTGTTCGGCCGGTGTTTCGGTGAGGTGTACTTTGCCTGCCGCCGTGATCGGCCGATACGGGTCTTCATGGACCGGGCAACCCGGCATATCAATGTACGGGACAGCTTCGTCCAGAAACCGCACCATCATGCGCATCAGACGACTTTTGCCCTGGCCCTTTTCCCCGAGAAACAACACGTCGTGACCAGCCAGCACCGCCAAGGTAATCTCTGGTATGACGGTGCTGTCATAGCCCAGAATTCCAGGGAACAAATCATCTCCGGCAGCCAGGGATCGCTGAAAGTTGTCGCAAATTTCTTCCTTGACGCTGCGTGACTGCCACCCACTTTCCCGGAGTTCCACCAAGTTGCCTGCTCGTACTGAAGATGACATTCTCATCCTTCATTGATTGAATCCGCTATTGATCGGTAATCCCGTCCAGCGGGAACCTCCCGGGCTCCCGTGTTACGACAGTGCACCACAGACCAATGAACGTACCGACTCTTCAGCCTGAGGGGTATCGAACACTGTCGTTGTCTCCACGGCAAGCACTGGAACGTTCGGTGTGTGCTTTATCCCCCGTTCCAGCCGCCGAAGCTTGACCATATCCTTGACAGTCGTGACGACGCCAACAACCCCGTATTCTACAGCTTCCGCCTGAACCGCCATCAGATCCGACTGAGTGTAATGATAATGATCCGGAAAGAACCGTGAACGAATGACGTTGGCTCCCGCTCGGCGGCATGTGTCCACGAAACCGACGGGATTGCCTATGGCAGCCAGCACCATCACTGGTCCCTGTTTTATTCGCGACAACGGCTGTGCCGTTCCATCGACTCCAAGCAACCCTGCGGGGCGAAACGACACTCGGGCCAACCGATCCCTGTGGCGTGGTGCGACACTGCAGATCCGATCTTCTATGCCAGTGAGCAGCGCCGTCGGCACCTGATCGCAACGAGTGATCAGTACGGCGTCGGCGCGCCGCAATCCTCGAATTGATTCGCGCAACAACCCCCGGGGCAACACGAAGTCATAGCCAAAGGGGTTCGTAGCGTCGATCAGTACAACGTCCAGATTGCGGACGATCCGCCGATGCTGAAAGCCGTCATCCAGCACGATCGAATCCACGTGGTGGTCATCGATGATTTCGACGGCCGCTGTAACGCGATCCGGACTCTGAATATGGGGGACACCCGGACACAGATGTTCAAGCACCCGTTTCTCGTCATTGACCCCACTCCTGTCCGCTCGATAACCTCGACTCACGATGCCCGGTCGCCGGTCGAGTCTCTGCAGCATCCGCACGACAGCCGCCACGATCGGCGTCTTTCCGGTTCCGCCGGTCGTCAGATTTCCGATCGAAATTACCGGCACATCGACGTTCGTTGCTGGTCGCAGGCCGGAGTCGATTAAAAGATTGTGGGCTGCCGTAACACCGCTGTACAGCCACGCCGCCGACCGCAGGACCGCTCGAGCGCCAAATGCTGCTAGCCCTCGGCGTTCCCCCGCAATGATTTCTTTGTACATCTCGTGCGACGACATGCTACTTTGAAAGAGTCGGGGCCTCTCGCCTCACCCCTGTTCCTGCAGAAATTGAGCCATTTCTCCAGCTGCGTGTTCATCGTTCTGCTGGCGCGCTGCCATGATGCCATTCTTCCACGTGGCCCGTGCAGCCCCGGGCTGCCCAATTGCAGCCTGCTGCTGACCCGCCATGAGAAACGCGGGAACGTATGGTGGTTCGTCACACATCAATTCGGACAGCAGCTGCAGGCTACGGTCATGATCAGAGGCTTTTTCTAGTTCCAGGGCCAGCATGTATTTCAGCAAACAGTCCTCCGGATCCCGGGCCAGCATGTCCTCCAGTTTGTTCAATCGATTCTCTGACACGCGCTACATTCTCCTACTCGAACAGGATCGCGGGATCTCAACAGAGGGGGCATCTGTTATCAACAGAGTTGTGAAGAAAGCGTTGATAACTATGCGGAACATCTTTGATTATCTGTAGCGCTCCGGGTAACCGCGCTGCACCTAGAGCAAGAAAATCAGCCCGCTGCCCTCTGATCAGCGCGATCGATTTGATAACGCGGTAATCACCCTGACAACAGATGTACAAAGTCCCAACAACACACCAAGCGGCTTAACACGTGATTGACAAATGAGTTAAAACGATTAATTGATTCGGCACGCGGTTTGTTGGAACGCTAGGTGCTGCCAGTGATGGCAAGGAGCCCCTGACTTTATCACTCAAGACGAATTGGAGACGACGAATGACTGGCAATCGGCTCTCAACGTTATGCCTGACTGCTGCCATGACCCTCATCGCCCCGGCCGGTTTCGGACATGATCTCGGCGATTTTCTGCGGGCGGTCAACGGGGTACGGCACCACCGTGATCACGACCGCCGCCATCGCGATCACCACCATGGGCGTGGCTGGCATGATTCACGATCTCAACGTATTGGAAGCCATGGCTACCGGCCACACCGCCGATTTGTATCGATTCATTTCGGCCACTACACCCCATCCCTGTTCCACAGTACCCGACCGCTGATTGTCGGCCCGCTGCCGCAGGCTCCGCCACCATCAATGATCGACGTTCTACCACACGAATTGGGAGAAACTGTAAACTGCGACGTTCCGCTGACGACACATGTGCGCGTGCGGGATGCTCATGAGATCGCACCAGGGGCTCAACCGGTCGTGGTCGCAATTCGCGATCCTCATCTGACCGTCTGCGGTTCGCCTGGTTGTATTGAACGGGTGGCATACATTCAGGTCTTTGCTCCACCGGTGCCAGCGCAGGAGATAACTGTCTCACCATGCCGTACTCGCATTGAGCTCGACTACGGTGACTGGGAAATCAAAATCCGTTCATGTGACGGAGTGATTGAAGTCGAATATGACGATTAACTGAAAAGGACCTCCCGCCTCATTCCAGTACTTCGCAGCCTGTTCGACTCGTCGAGCTGGCTGCTTTTTTTTTGCGGCGCCGTCTGAGGCTGCTACCCGGTCCTGAACCCTGGTTCGACAGAACCCCATCGGGACCCGGTTGCCGTCATAGCTGACGACAGCGTGGAAGGGCCGGTAGCCGCTCGACGAACTCGGGTAACCAGCGCGAGTACCCTGTGGCCCTTGCTCGGGAACAACTATCGCCTTCGTTCCGAACATTAAGAATTCATCATGGCCGGCTGAGTGCCACGATCCAGATGATCCGTCATCTCACCGGCGTGATAACTGGATCGCACGAACGGTCCGCTCGCCACCATTCGGAAGCCCAGTTTGCGACATGCGTCACCGACCTCGTCGAACTCCGCTGGCGCCACGTACCGATCCACTACCAGATGCTCCGACGTCGGCTGCAGATACTGACCGAGAGTAATCATGTCACAACCCACACGACGCAAGTCGGCACAGACGTCGAGCAATTCCGTGCGGGTTTCCCCCAGTCCCAGCATCAGGCCACTTTTGGTTGGGATCTCTGGTGCTTCGTCTTTTACCTGCCGCAGCAGATCCAGCGTTCGCTGATATTCGGCATTGCGACGAACTCGATGATACAACCGTGGCACCGTTTCGGTATTGTGGTTGAAAACATCGGGACGCGATTCGATCACACGACTGATGGCCGTTTTGTTGCCCATGAAATCCGGCGTCAGAACTTCGACTCCGGCCCCTGTCCTCTCACGTACCGCCAGAACTGTTTCGTACCAGTGTTCGGCACCACCGTCCGTCAGATCATCCCGTGTGACCGAGGTGATCACCACATAATTCAGCCCCAGACGTTCCGCCGCTTCAGCTACTCGTAGTGGTTCATCGATCTCCAGAGCGGTGGTTTTGCCCTTGGGCACGGAGCAGAATCCACACGGCCGCGTACAAACATTACCGCCAATCATGAATGTGGCCGTGTGCCGGGACCAGCACTCCGTACGGTTCGGACATTTGGCACTCTCACAAACAGTCTGCAGACCAAGATCTGATATGACGTCATCCGTATACGCCATACCTGCCTGTGGCAGCGGGCGCTTGAGCCATCTCGGCAAACGGCGGGCGGGCTGCTTAACCGGTTGGTCAATGATCGGCAAAGCTGTCATGAATAAGCTTTCCTAATTCTCTTCAAAAATGGATGACCGGTATGGATATGATACTCCGGGTACCCAACCTGCTCACAGAGATTCTGAATCAGGGAAGCTCGAACCTGCGTCATGAATGAATGCCGAACTCGTTCGGCATTCAACGATGAGATCTTCTGACCAAGGAGGCCACGTCCCAGTGACCTGGCCTCATCCAGTCGGCAGCTGACATTCAGAAAAGCGCCAAAACTGGTGACACCTCGATCCACCTGGACACCGATTTCACACACCAGCCCATGGCGTGCAAAAACACCACAGCGGTCGTCGGTGCGATGAGCCTTCACATTCGAATCCTCGCAGGTACGGATCACAGCATGCTGCAGGCCTCGACGGTATTCCGATTCGGTCAGCCCGCACTCCTCCAGCGCGACAACCACATAGGCTGCCAGCTGGCCTGGCTGATGCAGTATTGCGTGACCGTCGCGCTTCACACGATGGGTGTCCAGTAATCGCGATTCCAGCTCACGCCGGTCTGTTGGTAATTCCAGCAGGCTACTGTCGGTCCCGATGGTGACCATCGGTGGATGCTCGCAAATTAAAACTGCAGCATTGACTCGACCTTGTTGGCGAACTTCATGGACCATCAGCTTTTGCAGAGCCAGGACAGACAGCACATCAGTCCGTCCCAGCAACCGCACTTCGGCCGTCGTAGGTGTCCGGATACTGAATTCATCCCAGTCAACGGTCATCTAAATCCTGTGTCTTAAAGTCTGTGGCTACGGTGAAACCAGACTGAGTTCGGGGCAAACTATATATTCTATCAAACATTCCGGGCATTGAAATTCGACGCTGCCTCCTGGCTTCGGCCAGCTGGACTCCGCGGCGGCAGCAAAAACATACTGCTGAAGTGTCCTAGATTCACACTGTTTTGGCGGTAATTGTCAACCCTCCACTTGCGGCTCGTGACCGTATCTGACAGGCTGGTACACAGACTGTGTTCTGGATGCGCCGTAAGTTTCCCGTGACTGTCTGAGGAAGTAACCGGGTGGGTGTTGCCAGTGGGGTGGCCGCCCGATTCGCAGTGCTTCTTTTGTTTCTTGAATGCCGTGCGTTTGAGACTCCTGCTTGAGTCAGCCGGTGGCGCACCCTCACGACGGACGGAGATCGCAGCCAATGAAGGTCGTGCTGGAACTGGCGGAAGAAGACTCAAACATTCGGCGCGTAACCATACGACATGACATTGTGATAGGTCGCGGGTCTGACTGCAATTTGCGCATTTCAACACCCGAGGTGAGTCGGCGCCATTGTTTCTTGCGTATTGACCACACCAGTGTCGCCATTACTGACCTGGAAAGCTGTAACGGTACCTGGCTGGACGGCCAAAAGACGGTGCCGGGCAAACGTTATTTTCTTAAAGACGGTATGAGACTGGCTGTCGGGCCTGTTCGCTTCGTCACCCGCATCTACGACGACGAAACTGCCGGCAAACTGTCCGACGACACCGTCGCCCGAATGTCGCAACACCATAATTCCGCGCTGTCGCCGAACTTTATTTCGGTGGACTCTATGGACTTCGCCATGGACTCCACCGGGGATGATGCGAAAATTGATTCGTCGGATATTGATATCACTGGCGGTGAGAGCGAACCTGCAGTTCTGCCAGATGATGCTACTGAAGTGATCGGTGCAAATGATTCAGCGGAAGGACCCGTCGAGGTGATCGTTTTTTCTGAAGCAGTCGACGAGGAGGTACTCGACGATCCGGAAATTGCCATCAAAGACGAAGTGTCAGATGATGACGGTACCAGTGATCTCCAAGAATTCCTGCGGCGTAATCGTTAGGTGTCAGGCGGCTGGGTTGGATCGATCCGTTTTGCCAGTTGCGCCGCGAGAGATACCAGTGACTGCTGATAATCCCGCAGTGCAGACCGATCGTTTTGCCGTGGTACGAGAACGAAGTCGAGTGCGGGCAGGCAGTGCTGACACAGCCGAAAAGCTTCTCGTAACAATCGCTTTCTGCGATTCCGCCGGACCGCGTTGCCATGCCTCTTTGACACACTCACCCCGGCCCGCACGCACCCCTGATCACTGGCTGCGGCGACCAGCAGCAAATGGGCGTCTCCTGATCGATCACCGATGTCATAGCACCGCCGAAATTCGCCTGCCGTGCGCAACCGAATGCTTTGCGGGTGCGTGTATTGCACCCGTTCTTCCGAATCTGGTGTAATGTGTTTACTGACCATGTTGTGCTTTGTGTACCCGAAATTCCTCAAGCCGCTCACCGTGGCATGGCTTGCGATACTTTAGTGTCTGATACAGACTTGCGAGACTCAATAACCGGTTCGTTTTGAGCGACGTTTTCTGATGATCATCGACTCCCATCAGCACTTTTGGCAGCTCAATCAGCCATTCAACTACCGCTGGCTGCGGCAGCATCAGCACCAGCGTATCTGTCGCGATTATTTACCAGCCGATCTGAAGCCTCATCTGGATTCCGTCGGCATCGACCGCTCCGTCCTGGTGCAGACCCAGCATAACCTGGACGAAACCCGGTGGGCTCTGCACCTAGCTGAAGAAAATGAGTTCATCGCTGGTGTCGTCGGCTGGATTGATCTGCGTTCAGAGGCCTGCGAGGACCAGTTGCTGGAGTTCAAATATCATCCTAAGTTCGTAGGTATCCGCCATGTCGTACAGGACGAACCTGATGAGGATTTCATTGTACGTGCGGAGTTTCTGCGTGGCCTCAGGGTGTTGGAACGGCATCAGGTGCCCTTCGACATTCTCACTTATGCACACCATCTCAAACATGCAGTCACGCTGGGCAGAGTGGTACCAGACCTTCCTATGGTCATTGACCACCTGTCCAAGCCCAAGATCAGGGATGGCCTCATCAATCGCTGGGCCAGGGAACTCAGGGCTGCTGCAGAGTTTCCGAATTTCGTCTGTAAACTCAGTGGTTTGGTTACTGAATCAGACTGGGATTGCTGGAAGCCAGTCGACCTGGAACCGTACGTGGCCACAGCTTTAGATGCCTTCGGTCCGGAACGCTGCATGTTTGGCAGCGACTGGCCGGTCCTGGAACTTGCCGGTACGTATGAACAGATCTACCAAGCCCTGATCGAAGCCCTCGGCCCGATCTCCGTCAGCGAACGAGATCAGATCTTTGGCAACACTGCGCAACAATTTTACGCGATTGATATTTGAGGCTGCTTTGGCCGGGCTCTCGGGTACCGGGTCGTCCTTAAAGAAAATCGATTTGCTCAGCGGCTTCGAACATCAATCGTACCTTGCGACACTGTGGCTGCCTCCCCGGAAGGGTCGTGCGCCGTGGTAGTTAGCTGCTGCAATTCTCGCGGCAGGTTGAATTGCACGCTTTCTTCACGCAGCGTTTCTTCGGATAGACTTGCGCCGAATCGTTTTGTGAGGTAACTGATGCATTCCTGCACGACAATTTCCGGTGCACTGGCGCCGGCCGTGACGACGACTGTCTCGACGTTTTCAAACCACTCTTCCCGCAGATCACCGGCTCCGTCCACTAGCCTGGACGTGACCCCCCGCTGTGCGCCTATCTCCATCAAACGCCGGCTGTTCGAACTATTTTGACTTCCGAGCACTATCAGTACATCAGCCTGATCCACAAGTGTCTTCACGGCGTCCTGACGGTTTGTGGTGGCGTAGCAGACATCTTCCTTTGGCGGTGACTGAATGTCGGGAAAACGTCGCTTCAGAGCTTCAATTACGGCACCGGCTTCGTCCACACTCAGTGTGGTCTGAGTGAGGTATGCCAGCTTGTCATTCTGGGTGAATACCAGGGAGTCGACTTCATCCGCCGTCTCGATCAGCGTGATGTTCTCGGATGCTTCACCCATCGTACCGATGACTTCATCGTGTCCCTCATGCCCGATGAGTATGATATTAAAACCATCACGGGCATAGCGAATGGCTTCCAGATGCACTTTCGTGACCAGCGGACAGGTGGCATCCACCGTCTGCAGTTTTCGTTCCTTGGCGATCTTCCGAATCTCGGGTGATACGCCGTGAGCACTGAACAACAGGATCGATCCTTCAGGGACTTCGTCAATCGAGTCAATAAATTTGACACCCTGCTGCGTGAATCGGTCCACGACATGTCTGTTGTGAACAATTTCGTGGTAGACGTAGATTCTCGACCCAACTCGGCGGATGGCGTCGTCCAGACACTCAATCGCCATGTTAACACCAGCACAGAATCCACGCGGATTCGCCAGAAGAATTTTCATATTAATCTCTGCGTACTCTTCACTGGGCCTGCAGGGCCTCTGCGCGACAGCACGAGCTTTCAAATGCCTGTGTGAAACTCTTGTAATTCCCGGTAGCAAAGGTCCAGGATGACCAGACTGCCGGTAGCGACTTCGTTCAGTTGGCCAACCCTCTATAGCCCTTCCGTCGGCACTTTTGTTACGATCGCTGACCTGTCATCGTCCAGTTCACTTAACCGCCGAATCACCATCTCATGTAGCTCGTCCATGCCATAACCTGTGACGGCTGATATCACTTGCACGTCCCCACCTGAAGATTCGCGCAGCTGTTCTGCGCACATTTCCGCGTCCGGCAGTTCGGCTTTCGTCACGCACAGGATCTCCGGGCGTTTCGCCAGCTCTGGATTGTACTTTTCCAGCTCACGTCGAACCTGAGAATAATTGTCCAGTGGGTCTGTTTGGTCCATTGGAACCGGCTCGACCAAATGCACCAGTACACGGGTTCGTTCGATGTGTCTGAGAAATTCGTGTCCGAGACCAGCTCCTTTGTGGGCTCCTTCGATTAAACCGGGGATGTCGGCCAAAACATACCCCTGATCGTCTCCTGTACGGACCATTCCTAAATTGGGAACGGTAGTTGTAAACGGATAATCAGCGATCTCCGGAGTGGCGTGGGATACACGACTGAGGAGCGTTGATTTTCCCGCATTGGGCTTTCCGACGAGGCCCACGTCGGCAATCAGTTTCAATTCAAGAGTGAGTTCGCGGTATGCCCCCAAACCGCCTGGTTCACATTCCCTTGGGGTCTGATGAGTCGATGAGGCAAACCGTTTGTTGCCTCGCCCGCCCTGCCCGCCTTTTGCGATCAGGACTCTGTCTTCGTGACTTTGCAGGTCCTTCAGCAAATGGCCGTGTGTGCCATCCATCACCACTGTACCGGGCGGGACCAAGATGACTGTGTCAGCACCCGTGCGGCCGGTTCGAAGTGCCCCTTTGCCATGTCCTCCCCGTTCGGCCTTCCAGTGTCGATGACCGGTGAGATTTGTTAATGACCCCAGATTGCGGTCTGCCTGAATGACGATACTACCCCCGTGGCCGCCATCGCCACCGTCCGGTCCGCCGCGCGGCACATACTTCTCCCGGCGGAAACTGCTGCAGCCGTTGCCACCGTCTCCAGCTTGGCAGTATAAGATGACGCGATCGACAAACATGGTGTTCTTTCAGCGCGAGACAAACCGAGATGCATTGTAACACTGATTCTGCGCATGTCTTAGTGCTCGTCCTTCATTGCCGGGAATCCTCATTTGACTTTCGTGAGCCGCTGTCAATGATCTCGTACGTCCTCTAGGTGTCCATCCGTTTCGCCAACTGATGCTGGGCGGCTGTGTAAATGACGGATTTTCAAACTGTTGCCAGCGATGGTGACATCCCCGATGGCCAGGGCCGGTGTTTTCCGGTCAGCGGCACCATGGTTGGAGTATTCTACGAGAACGGCCAATATCTCGCGATCAACGATTTTTGCCCCCACATGGGTGCGTCACTCTCGGACGGACACGTTGAGAATGGCGCTGTCATGTGCCCCTGGCATGCGTGGCGCTTTCGACTCAGCGACGGTGCTTGGCTGGACAATTCCAAAAGCGGTATATGTACGGTGACTTACGATGTCCGCGTAAAAAATGGTGAAATCCAGGTCTCTGTGCCACCCCCGGAGACGTCGACCGACGTCACTCCTTCCCTCCCCGCATCTGACCCCTCATGACGACGTCCGGCTATTCAGCTCCTCGCCCTTGGCCGATCACCGACGAAAATATTCGTTCGGCTATGGAAGGGATGCTGGCCGACGGCAGCTGGGGCCGCTACCACGGACCTCACTGTGAAGCGTTGCGCCAGGCGCTTTCTGAGTATCTTTCGGTAAACCATGTTCACCTGTGCTGCAGCGGGACATCGGCCGTTGAACTGGCCCTCCGAGCCAGCCGGGTAAATGCCGGCGATGAAGTGATTCTGGCCGCTTACGATTACAAGGCAAATTTTACGAATGTGCTTACGGTGGGTGCCAGACCAGTCCTTGTCGACACACTCCCTGACCGCCCGGTTATCGACCCTGACGAACTGGCTGCCGCGATTACACCCGATACCAAGGCCATCATTTGTTCACATCTGCATGGTTGTCTGGCGCCCATTGATGAGGTCGCTGAAATCGCTCGTGAACACCGAGTAACACTCATTGAAGACGCCTGTCAGGTTCCTGGGGCGTCCCTAGGAGGCCGCCGCGCGGGGACCATCGGCAACATGGGTGTGCTGAGTTTCGGCGGCAGCAAACTGCTCTCCGCCGGTCGAGGCGGGGCGGTCATAACAGACGACGCGCGGTTGGCTCAGCGAACCCGCCTGTATGCCCAGCGAGGCAATGACGCTTATCCCCTCTCGGAAATGCAGGCAGCCGTATTGCTGCCTCAGCTCCATCAGCTGGACGAACGCAACCGGTATCGCCGAGTATCTGTCCAGTTGCTGGCCGCTAATATACCGGCCGCTTCGCCAATTCAACTGATACACGACAAACACGTCGATACTCTGGCTGCGTACTACAAGGTGGCCTTTCTGATCAGCCACTTGGGTAAAATGGACCGCTACGAATACTCTCAGCGAATGCGGGCGCTTGATGTGGAACTTGACCCTGGCTTTTCGGGGCTTCACCTGATTCATGCGAAAAGACGGTTTCGGGCCGTAGGTTCGCTTCCAAATGCGACCAGTCTGAACGAATTGTTGCTCACGCTTCATCATCCAGTACTTTTGGCGCGAGAAGACAGTATTCGCCGACTTGCGACTCAGCTTAGTATCACGTCGACTGCCCTGCCCTGACATCAGCCTTCTCCTGTCTGACGAGTTTTAGTCATTTTCGGGCGGCTCAGGAGGGCTTCACGGATGATCGCGTCTCGACCCGTGTGGATCGCCTGCTCCACACGGATGACTAATGCGCTCACGTCACCCTCTTCGTAGTGGTATGTATCCACTGTGTAACCAAATCGCTGAATGTCCTGGCCGTCGACGACTCTGATCAGGCAAATCCGGGCGGGTGCTGTACGCTTAATATTGTCTCTTCTGGCCGATGCTGATATGGAAAGTGTCGTCTCCATGCCCCCATCACTCACTGTCCGGTTTTCTTAGCAATGAACCGCGAGTTGTCGCGACTCACCGATTCGGACTTGTCGGTATATCCTTGACCACCACCTGGCTTACTGGAATACCGGCTGGTACCTGTCCAGGCTGAGCTTCGCCGGCTGGCCGGCCGATACACCAATCGGCTGCTTCATCTTCGCGATGGTTTATCGACCTTGGTCAGGATGAACAGTACTGGTGAAGATGTCTTCACCGGATGGCTATCAATTCGTTCGACAGTGCAGTCTCCCTGTTCCTGAAGCCAGCTTTCGACTGCTGTTGCCTCTTCCGGTCCCCCTTTGTGGCCACGATAGGCCAATATCGTGATCATTCCTCCCCAATCCAGCCGGTCCGCTATTTGTTCGAGCGCCACTACCGTCGTGTCCGCCTTTGTTATTATCGAATGGTCGCCGCGGGGTAAATAGCCCAGATTGAACATCGCTGCACACACTGGTCCTGATATATGTCGTTCAATGTCAGTGTGACTCTGCTGATGCAGTTCAACATTGTGACAGCCTCTGGCCTTCAATCGTCTCCGTGTTGACTCAATAGCCTGAGTTTGCACGTCGAATCCGTATACAAGACCCCTCTTGCCCACTTTTTTTGCGAGAAAACTGGTGTCGAATCCATTGCCGACGGTGGCATCAACGACGATCTGACCCTGCCGTATCGCCTCAGAGATTCGAGTCTGTGCTATTTCCGTCAACGATCGATTCTCCTCCGTCTGCTTTAAACGGTCTGGACTGAGACTGTTCGGCTGGCTTTCTGGTTCACCTGTGAACAGTTCCACCAATCGCTGTGCCAGACCAGGCGCCACCAAGACTCCGCGCGAACCCAGACCGTTGAAAATCCAGAGTCGTTTGAATACGCCGTGCTGACCTATCACTGGACGATAGTCCTTCATCGTCGGTCGCACTGCTGCAGTCTGATACCTGACTCGAACCGGTCCTTCGATAAATCGACTCATAGCTTTGAGTATTTCTCTGCGGCCGGCGGCCGTTGGTGTGTTCTTTACGAAGTTCCAGTCGTACGTCGCCCCTGCTGTCAGCGAGCCATCCGCTTCTGGTGCCAGCCAGATAGAGTGATGCACCACTTCCTTCATTTGATAGTTATCCAGCTGGACATTGATCACGTCTCCCCGCGATGGGTTATTGGGGATCCCTTCGAACCAAGGATTTCGGACTGCTCCCTGACAAAAAATAACCCGATCCGCTGATAATCCTAATTCAGGTAACAGCACCTGATTATCATGCACCAACAGTCCGTCCGGCAGACTCAGATTCAATTGATACCATTGGCTCCGGTCACTAAAGAATTCGCTTGAGGCCTGCAGATAACGTGTCACATCCAGTCGTCCTGCTGGTGCCATCCGACCGCCCTGTATCACTTGGCCATGCGACTGGAGTCGGCCTGACCATTGCTCCAGTGCATCACTCCGTGATTCCGTCCTCCGCCGCTGGTAGATTACCTCTTCCGATCGATTGACGAACACCCGCACCATCGACTGCTCCGTAAATAACGGCTGAGCCAAGCGATACTCTATCGTTCGATAAAAAGCTTTTGCTTCGTTCCAGTTCTCTTCGTAATCGCCGCTCTGCGTCATCCGGCGACCGGTCCATGGTGTGATCAGTCCCGCCGCCACTCTGGATGCTGTCGCCGTTTCTGCTCTGTCCACCAGCACTGTACTTTGCCCAGCGGCCAGCAACCGCCATGCCAGTGTCGTTCCTGCCAGACCTTGACCAACGATCAAATTATTGGTGTGTTGATTCATGCGTCTAATTTCGCCGGCTTTGTTCCTCCGGCCTGTTCGTCACTGTCTGCCTACCGCTGGTCTACCTACCGCTGGTCTACCCCGTTACTACGCTTGCTACTGGATATGTGATCGGCCTATTGTGTAGTGGATTTCACCTGTTCCAACATCCCGGATACTCGCCATGACCAAGCTTCTTCGCCGAGATTTCTTCGTGGCTTCGGCCTCTCTCTCAGCCGGTATTTACGCCTCTGGTGTGACGGCCAGTCCTCGCAGCTCTGCCCTCGACCTCCTGAATATCGCCTGTGTGGGGACAGCTAATCGAGCGGCTGATGATATTGTTGGCGTGTTGTCTCAAAAAATCGTAGCGGTCTGCGATATCGATCGTAAATACCTCAATCTTTCTCGCAAGTTTATCAAAGAACGCCAAGGACACACTCCAGCTGGTTTCGACGATTATCGTGAAATGATTGATCGGCTGGGTGCTAGGTTTGATGCTGTCGTCGTGGCGACCGCCGATCATCACCATGCTCCCGCTACTATTCGAGCGCTTAGAGCCGGCAAACATGTCTATTGCGAAAAACCACTGACCCATACCGTTCACGAGGCTCGTCTTGTCGCGGAAGCTGCTGAAACGGCTGGCGTTGCCACTCAACTGGGTACTCAGATGCACGCCTCAAATAACTACCGTCGTGTCGTTGAAGTTATTAGAAGCGGTGTTATTGGCGATGTCGAAGAAGTCCATGTATGGGTGTCCAAAACCTGGGGCGGTGGCGACCGACCGAAGCTAAGTGATCCGATACCTGATCACCTGAACTGGGATCTGTGGCTCGGACCGGCACCAAAGCGGGATTACAAGGCTGGTTTGTACCATCCTCGAAACTGGCGTCGCTGGTGGGATTTCGGCAGCGGGACACTTGGTGACATGGCCTGCCACTATATGGATCTGCCTTTCTGGGCGCTCGATTTGACTCACCCCTCGTTTTGCCGATCGGCTGGACCTGTCCTGCATCCTGATACTTGCCCGCTGGGACTTACGGTTTACTACAAGTTTCCGGCTAACAATGATCGACCGCCTGTTGATCTCACGTGGTATGATGGCTCCATGATACCACGGGAAATCCATGGTCAGCGTGTTAAAGCTAACGGCGTCATGTTTGTAGGATCCAACGGTATGATGTTCGCTGATTACGGCAGTTACAAACTGTTTCCGCAGGACAAGTTTGCTGATTTTGATGCACCAGCCAAAACCTTACCTGATTCTGTCGGACATTACAGAGAATGGATTCTGGCGTGCAGGGATGGTTCACCGACGACATGCAACTTTGCTTACTCTGGCGCTTTGACGGAGGCGGTACAGTTGGGAAACGTCGCTTTTAGGACAGGGGAAATATTGGAATGGGATGCAGAGAATCTTAAAGCGACAAATACTGAGAAGGCCGCGAAGTTTGTAACCAAGGAATATCGAACCGGTTGGGAGGTGGTATAGGGTAAACCGAAAGAGTCTTCTTTCTGCAGTACTTGGCTTGAACAGTGATGAGAATTAAGACAAGTAGTACTAGTAGTACTAGTAGTATGGTTAGACCGAAAAGTTGATAAAAGAGGGGGAGGGAGGGAGAAACAGCGAGGACAAAGCCAATTATCACCAGTCAGAATGTTGATAACATGTGACAGACCAACCGAATAGGCGGCAAAAAAAGGCTTCACAAACCAGCCGTGAGGCAACAGGTATCAGAAGACAGATCAACCCGGTGGAAAAGTCCAGTATTGTCTAAACACTCCAAGGGAGACTATTCAACGCGATATCAACAAAACTGTTGATAACAGCCACCATCTTAGTAGCCTTGATACACCAGCTGAATCTCAGTAGCCGGCAGGCTTTTCTTCAGCTCTTTAACACCGACATCGGTCACCGAAGTGCGGGTGACTTTGAGGTCTTTAAGTGCAGTGAGTCCGCTGAGGTGCGGCAGACCGACATCAGAAACAAGTGTTGATCCTAGATGCAGAAACGAGAGCTGTTTCATATCAACAAGCGACGGCAAACCAGTGTCTGACAATTTCGTATTGTCCAGATTGAGCCATTCAAGACTGGTCAGGGGCTTGAGGTGTGCCACGCCAGCATCGCCGATAGGCACCCGCCACAGATTGAGTTTGGTTAAACTGGTAAGACGACTTAAGTACAGCATGCCGCGATCTGACAGCAGACTGATTTCGCTGAGATCCAGCTCGACCAGCTTGTAGAGTTTTGCCAGATGCTTCAAACCGTCGTTGGAAATCTGGTTCCTAGAAAGCCTCAGTATCCGAAGTCGAGGGAACCTGGGGAGGAGCTCCAGTGTGTCATCACCGATCGTAGTATCAGCAAGATAGAGTTCTTCGAGATTCTGAAGTGTTAGCAGCTGCTCGATACCGGCCACACTAATCCACAGTTTGTCCAGCGACAGGACCTCAAGGGTGATGAGGCCGGCTAGAGACGTCATACCATCGTCATCAACGGTGGTTTCAGAGTTGCTGCCAGACAGTCGAAGCGCTCTGAGTGAAGATAAACCGACCAGGTGGGCGAGTCCGGCGTTTGAGATAGGGCAGCCACGTAAATCCAGGTGAGTGATAGGCCAGTCTGCTTTCCTCAGCGTTTCTAGCCCAGCATCCGTGATGTTCAGATCATTCAGCAATAAAGCTCGGAGATGTAGCAGTGGAGCAATCGCTTTGAGAGTGTCATCGTTAGCCCCAGTCCCCCTCAGGTTGACTTCAATAACCAGACCATCTGCGTTTCTCTTGGTCTTTGCGCCAACCACCGAGAGAGCTTGCAAAGCCGAGGGGTCATCGGCCAAGACAGGGGGCGCTGCCGTCGTGGAAACCGGATTGTTTACTGTCTTTTCTGCTTCGGAGGAACAGCCTGGCAGGGCGAGACAGACCAACAGAAAGGGGATTAGTTTCATGAGGCCAGCTGTCAGACGACTCAGGGTAACCAAGGGAACGACACCACCATCGTAGCAACGAGTCGTGCCAGTCCGCGAGTGAGGATCCACCGGCAGAAAGCACAGGGGATGGTCACGGGAAAACCTTCAGTGATCGATGTAACACCGATATCGTGAGGTTTGCCGCGAATATCGAATCAGCGGTCAAGCACCGGCAGATCCTCTCCCCGGTCGACCCGGGCCGAACCTACGGATTAACTGGTGGCAATATTTTTCAGGGCAGCAAGTCGCAGCATCAGCTGTTCAGCATGCGACCGATCCCAAGCTGGAGTGGCCACCGGACATCGATGGATGGTTTGTGCCTCTGCGGCAGTGTTGTCCATCTAGGTGACGGTGTCATGGGAGCCGGTGGACGAAAAGCGGCGATGGCAATGATTCACACGTGATGCCCGAACTACCAGATATCACGCTCTTTCTGGAAACCTTGGACTGATTCATTGTCGACAGGAAACGGCAGTCGGTGGCGCCGCGCCCGTTCAAACCCGAAGCCTCGGCACGGCGTGGACGGACCAGGCAATCAGTCTCACATATCGGCAAACGCACCGGTTGAGAAGGGCCAAGTGTTAGTGAATCGCTTTTTTACCGATGACCCTCTGACGGAACCTTTGAGACTGGTCACTGTACCAACAGCTCAAAGACGCAGGGCCGGATGCTCTTGATACTCAGTGAATATCCACAGTCTGACGCGAAGAGACAGGCTGGAGCGGACCAAACCGAGTCGCACATATCGATCCCTTTCTGATATTACATCACCCAAAAAAAACGGTGAAACACCGCTACCGGGCTTAATTTGAGGAGTCGGAACCAGGATAATGCCGGGTTTCTCAAATTCAATCCAGAACAGTGACAGGTTTCCGCACAAACCATGCCGAGACATCTGACCTCACTCGACGATCTCACTTCAGCTGACCTCAACGACATCCTGAACACTTCAGCTGAACTGAAACAAAAATATAAAGCAGGTGAACGGCCGGCACTGTATCCCGGACGAGTTCTTGCGCAGCTGTTCGAGAAGCCGTCCCTGCGGACTCGTAACAGTTTCGAAGCAGCCATGATTAATCTGGGTGGATCGGGTATCTTCCTGACCATGGAGGAAGCGGGTCTTGACGGACGAGAATCCCTGCGGGATGTTGCCACTGTGCTCAGCTTATATAGCGACGTGATCACCATGCGGACGTTTTCTCAGCAAATGATACACGACTTCGCTCAGTGCAGCAGCAGCCCGGTCATCAATGCCTTATCCGACGAGCGCCATCCGTGCCAGGCTCTGACAGATTTACTGACGATTCAGGAAACAGCGGGTCGCCTAGAAGGGACTCATTTGGTCTTCGTCGGCGATGGTAACAACGTGGCGAGGTCACTGGCCGTCGCTTCCGGCATGACAGGCCTGAGGTTCACGCTGGCCGCACCAGCAGGGTTTGAACTTTCGGCCGAGTTTCTGACGGATCTGTACTCCCGGTTTCCGGACGCTGATGTGCAGCAAACACAAAAAGCGAACGAAGCGGTCACCACCGCAGATATAATCTACACAGATGTCTGGGCCAGCATGGGCCAGGAAGGTGACGCAGAGCGACGCAAACAGGTCTTTGCACCTTATCAGGTCAACCGGACGCTGATGCAGCGGGCGCCCGCGACAGTCCGTTTCATGCACGATCTGCCGGCAAAGCGGGGATTGGAGGTGACGGACGAGGTGATCGACGGGCCTCAAAGCATCGTCTACCAGCAGGCTGAAAATCGCCTGCACCTTGCAAGAGGCCTTTTCGCTTGGTTGTTGGCCCGTGTGTAGTTAGTTCATGATGCAGAGCTGGCCTGAAGCGCCTGGACAGCAGGGCAGTGCTCACCTTTCGGACTAGGAATCATAACCAGTGGCCGCGATCGTCCCGGAACGAGCGGGTCCTTGGCAAGATGCCGGGTTTCTTACTCGTGGTTTGTTGTTCAGCAAGGCCTTAAATCAGATCCGGTGGCAGCAATATCAGTTCGCTTGCTCTTTCTGTATTTGTTGCCCCCACGCCCAGCTGCTACTGTTGTCCGCCGAAAAGAAACGCTTCATATCCAGCCGTTTAATCAACAGTACCTATGTCAGCACCCGCCTCAAAAATTGTCTACACGCTCACTGACGAAGCCCCCGCACTGGCGACCGCGTCGCTTTTGCCCATTATTCGGGCTTTCACAGCGTCGTCTGGTGTCGAAGTGGAACTCAAGGATATCTCGCTGGTTGGCCGCATCATCGCTGCCTTTCCCGAAAAGCTTACAGCAGACCAGCGCCAAGAAGATGCCTTGGCACAACTGGGCGAACTGGTGAAACAGCCGGACGCCAACGTCATCAAGCTGCCTAATATTAGTGCGTCCATTCCTCAACTGACTGCTGCGATCAGGGAATTGCAGGACAGTGGCTACAACATCCCGAACTTCCCGGCGGCACCAGAATCCACGGCAGAAAAGGAAATTCGAGCCCGCTATGCGAAGATACTCGGCAGTGCGGTCAACCCGGTCCTTCGAGAGGGCAATTCTGATCGACGGGTAGCCGCGGCCGTGAAGAAGTATGCTCAAAACCATCCCCATACCATGGGGGCCTGGAGCAACAATTCGAAATCACACGTGTCTCACATGGACCAGGGCGATTTCTTCGGCACTGAACAGTCTCGTGTAATGTCGGCGGCAGGCAAAGCACGGATTCAGCTGATCGACACAGACGGCATAGTCACGGTGCTGAAGGAGGCAGTCGAACTGGAGTCGAGTGAAGTAATCGATGCATCCGTGATGAGCTGCAGAGCGCTGCAAGAGTTTATGGTTAAGGAGATCAACGACGCCAAAGACCAGGATGTGCTGTTTTCGCTGCACCTGAAATGCACCATGATGAAAGTGTCGGATCCGATTGTTTTCGGACACGCGGTCAGCATTTTCTTCAGAGATGTTTTGGAAAAACACAAAGTGACACTCAGCGAACTCGGCTGGAAACCGGCGAATGGCTTGGGGAACCTGTACTCCAAACTGGATCGACTTCCGCCGGATCAGATGTCCACCATTAAAACCGACATCAAAATGGAGTACGAGAAACGGCCTCATATGGCGATGGTGGATTCGGAAAGGGGCATCAGCAATCTGCATGTGCCAAGTGACGTGATCATCGATGCGTCAGTACCGGCAGCGATTCGGACAAGCGGCCGTATGTGGGGACCCGATGGGGAATTGCATGACACCAAGTTTGTAATCCCAGACCGCTGCTACGTAGGTGTCTATGAGGAAGTCATCAACTTCTGCAAAAAACACGGGGCCTTTGACGTCACGACGATGGGCAATGTGTCGAATGTTGGTCTGATGGCTCAAAGGGCAGAAGAATATGGTTCTCACGACAAGACGTTTGAGCTGGCGACCGACGGCACCGTGCAGGTCGTGGATGAGTCAGGTACCGTGTTGATGGAGCATTCAGTAGAAGCTGGTGATATCTGGCGGATGTGTCAGACGAAGGACATCCCCATACGAGACTGGGTAAGGCTGGCCGTGAGTCGGGCGCGAGCGACCGGGGTCGTCGCCATTTTTTGGCTCAACGAGGAGCGTGCCCATGATCGAATTCTGATCGAAAAAGTCAGACAGTATCTCGAAGACCATGATACATCCGGGCTGGACATCCGGATCATGGCGCCAATTGAAGCCACGCGTGTGTCCTGTGAACGAGCCCGGGCCGGGCAGGACACGATCTCCGCCACCGGCAACGTGCTGAGAGACTACCTTACCGATCTGTATCCGATACTGGAACTCGGGACCAGTGCCCGCATGCTGTCGATCGTGCCGTTGCTAGCAGGAGGTGGATTGTATGAAACCGGCGCCGGGGGATCGGCACCAAAACACGTCCAGCAATTCAATGCCGAAGGCCATCTGCGCTGGGACTCGCTGGGTGAATTTCTAGCCCTTGCAGTATCGCTGCAGGACCTCGCGGAAAAGTCGGGCAACGCAAAGCTGACAGTCACGGCCTCGGCGCTCAACACAGCGACCGACGAATTTCTAAAGAACAATCGGTCCCCCTCTCGCAAGGTGAATGAGCTCGACACACGCGGCAGTCACTTCTATCTGGCCCTTTACTGGGCCCGGGCCTTGGCAGTGCAGACTAACAACGCAGAACTGCAGAGCGAATTCACAGCGCTGGCGGCGTCATTAGGCGAAGACGAGCGAAAGATCGTGGAAGAATTGAATGCTGCGCAGGGTCAGCCACAGGACGTCGGTGGTTATTATTCGCCGGACCGCGAGCTGGCAGAAAAAGTGATGCGTCCGAGCGAGACACTGAACTCAGCGCTGGCAAAGTTACAGGTCACCGCGTGAAGATTCTCTCAGTCGAAACATCTGGATTGGAAGCATCCATCGCGCTATCCGACGAAGGTCAGCTGCTGGCCGAGCAAGTCCTCGATACGGCCGGAGGACGAAATGCCCGGTTGCTGGTACCAGCCGTCGCCGAAGTGCTGCAACAATTTTCAATTCAGTCGACGCACATCGACGTGATCGCCGTAAGTGTGGGCCCCGGCAGTTTTACGGGCCTGCGAGTCGGTGTGGTTTTTGCCAAGACCTTTGCCTGGATCAACGGCGTAAAACTGGTGGCAATCGACACACTGCAGGGTTTGGCTCAGCGCGCGATGCCAACTGGCAGCGAGATCACCGTCATCAGTGATGCACAGCGGGGTGACGTGTTCGTCAATTCGTATCGTAGCGGGAAAGGTGTTGTGGAGCCGGTCGGAACAGTCCGAATTCAGAGCATGGTTACAGTATTAACGGAGTTACGGGAACACCATTCACAACTACTCACCGGCCCCGGTGTAAAAAAATTCGCCGACCAGATCCCTAGTGTAATCACCCGAGCTGCAGACGACAGGCTTTTGCCTCGAGCATCAGCGCTGCTGCCGGTGGCGGAGCGAATGATCTCAGCAGAGAAGTGGGCCGATCCGGATACACTTGAACCTGTTTATCTGCGGCGCAGTTACGCGGAGGAGAAAAAGTAGCTGTCACGAGGCGGACGTCACCGTTGTTCATAACCCGAAAGTCGTCCTTTAAGCCAACGCCATTCCGCAGACGCTCCCCGGCACCCACCGCGTGGTGCGTTTATGCCTTCAGGGTGGTAAAATGGCCGGGAACGCTGCTGAAACTTGCAGAATCACGCGACACGTGATAGCTCCGCTGGATCACCCATGAAAGTCCTGATTGCTGAAGACGACCGCCACACCCGGGAAGGTCTTGTCGAGGTTCTGGAATCGGAAGGCTATGAAGTCGTGGCTACCGGCGACGGGATGTCAGCAATGAAGCTGTATCGTGAATCGTCGCCAGATTTCGTGTGCCTGGACATCATGATGCCGGGGGCCAGCGGCTATGAAGTATGCAAATCGATCCGCACTGAATCGCCTGATCTGCCGATCATTTTTATTAGCGCCAAAGCAGAGGAGATTGACCGGCTCGTCGGTTTTGAATTTGGCGCCGACGATTTCATCATTAAACCATTCAGTGTGCGGGAAGTCCTGGCTCGCGTGCGAGCGGTTGCCCGCCGATGTTATGCACAGCAGGAATCACAACCGGGAGAATTCATGCTGGATGATCTGTTGGTAATACCGGCGGAACTCCGAGCCCGCCGAAATGACTGCGTCATGGAACTCAGCCCGCGTGACCTGAAGCTGTTACAGCTGTTGCATGCAAATGTCGGCAAAGTGCTCGATCGCAACACGCTTTTTCGACATGCATGGGGTGAAGACAACTTCCCCAACAGTCGTACCCTCGACCAGCACATTTCCCAGCTGCGTAAGAGAGTGGAGATCGACCCTAAAAATCCACGGATCATCAAGACCGTCCACGGTGTGGGATATCGGTTCGACCAGTAGCCGTCACACTCCTTTGTGACAAAGCAGTGCGCATACTCGGCTCCCGCATGGGGTTAAACAAAAGCACAAATGCCCGCGAAAGTGTACTACGACGAACGAATGACGGACGAGACATTCATCAAAAATGATGAATTCAGACGACTGCCGCAGCCGCTTAACAAAGACACTATGCCGATTGATGGACGACGGATGCAGGATGCAGTGGCGACAGCAACAAAAGGATTTGAGTACTGTCCAGGCGAGCCAATACACACAGCCGGCGCCGTACCACCGCCTCGGAGGAACCGCTTGGGTCGCTGACAGACAGCGTTGACGGCCGCAGCAACCCGCCGACGTCGAGAGCAACAAACGTGAACAGCAGCGGCAGACTCCATAGCGGAGAAAATAACCACCGTCCGAGCAAGTGTGTCATTAATTCGATGTGCTGTTGTGACGGAAAGCAAGGTTCTTCAGCGGCATAAGTCTCGCAGACACGTGGCTGCTGCAGACGTCGCATCGATCAAATGCCATCAGCGTTCGATACGGTGATCAGCCCGGTCGTTGCCTCGAACTCCGCCAAAACCGGGCGGCCGTCCACTTCAGCCGCGATTTTGATGTCATCCGTGTAAGACAGGTCGACTAGGTTTTTGCCGCCAAGGGTGTTCATGAGTGAGGCTACCAGTGGACGCTCGGATGACTCAAATCGCCACCAGCCCAGGACCAGTGAAGCCGTGTCCGAGAGAATGGCTTGGGACTGCTGGCAATCGCTGCTTAGAATCCGGTCAATCAGACAGCCGGCGAACAAAGCATCTTCTCCCGTGATTTCACTGTCCGTCCCGGCGCACACGATGTGCAGTCGCTGAGAACAGGTGGTCAGGTAGTCAGCCAGACGGCCCGCATTCGAAAATGCTCCAATCAGCACCACGCGGGCTTCCCGACAGCGAAGCAAAGCCCGGGTACCGTTCGTCGTGGTGTATGAAATTGTACGATTTTCAACAGCCGTCCGGCTGTAGTCTGTGGGCGAATTGCTCAGATCGAAGCCGTCAATGATGACGCCACTACGTTCACCACCCAGCAAGACCGATGCGTCGGCTGCACGGTGAGCTTTGGCAGCTTCAACAGAGAGACACGGAATCACTCCAGCGGCCCCGTTTTGCAGAGCCGTTAGAATTGTCGTCGATGCACGCAGAACATCGACGACGATCGCAGTACCACCTCTTAACTGTTCCGCGGTACAGTGTTCGGGCAGCAAATGAACATCGATCTTTTTGGACATTGTACCTGCCTGAGATTTACTGCCGCGTCACTGTTTGGAATGAAGTAAGGCTACGGGCGGCCGCTCAGTCGCACCAGCAGTTCCTCCAGTTGCCGACAAGTGTCAATCCGACTACCGCCTTTGAGATTGGCATCGGTGTCAGCCAGCATCTGAAGGATTCGGTTCGCCCGGGCGAATCCGATGCGCCGCAGATAGGCTTCTCCCGGAGCCACCGCTGACGGAAAAACTCCGGCGGAAATCAGCGCTTCACGGACGTTGCGCGACTGCCGAGCCCGTTCGGTCGCTTCAGCAAACTTGCGAAACACAAACGTCACACCGCCCATGATCTTCTGAGCAGGTTCGCCCGCTGAAATAAGGTTGTCCAGGCTCTCGACAGCCTGCCCCACGTTTCCATCGCGAACAGCGTCCAGCATGAACCAGGTGGTTTGCGTCCTCCAGTCACCGACCGCCTGGCGGACGTCTTCTGATGTGATTTGGCCGGTATCTCCGACCAGGGACGCCAGTTTGGCGATTTCCTGTCGCAGGACGCCCAGGCTGTCACCCGCCAGAGCCACCATGAGTGCTGCTGCGTCCTGATCGAGCGTTTTTTCAAAACCTTCCACTGCAAGATTCTGCAGCCAGTGGATCAGCGCGGTACCGGACAACGGGGTGCATTCAACCGCCAGCCCGGTACTGTTCAGTATCTTCGCCAGCCGAGTGTTCTTTGGCCACGACTTTACGTCCAGGATGAACAGAGATGACTTAGCTGGCGCCGCGACGTATTTTTCCAGTCCCTGTCGATTCTCTTTCACGAATTCATCCGCGTCTTCCACCATCACGATGCGACGGTCCCCGAACATTGAAATCGTGAGTAGTTCGTCGGTCAAATCGGCCAGGTGTGCATCAGCACCGGCAACTCGGGAAAACGAGAGGCCTTCTAGGTCTCCGGATGACTGGCAGCCCGGAATTCTGTCCAGGATGTCCACTTTCAGTGAACGCTCCGACCCGAATAGGACCAGCACCGGAACAACCGGTGGTTCACAGTCGCTGGAGAGGAATTTAGTCGCGTGCATCAGGACAGTGGGGTATATTGTTGCGTGCTGGCACCCATGCCTACACTGTCGTTCTATGAAAAACAACGTTCAACAAGCACCCGAACGTACAGCGCAGACAATCCATTCTACCTGTCCGGCCGGACTGCTTTCCACCTCAGCCAGTGGTCGGCCAGAACCAGTGCAACCATGGCTTCTCCCATGGGCACAAAACGCGGCAACAAACAGGGATCGTGTCGACCTTTGGTTACAATCGTGGTCGGTTCGCCGTCACGAGTCACGGTCGGCTGCTCGCGAGCCAGACTGCTGGTCGGTTTGATGGCGGCTCGCAGGATGATCGGTTGCCCCGAACTGATCCCCCCCAGCATCCCACCATGCCGATTGGTTTTGGTCCCGATTTGATGCTGTGGATTCACCATCAGAAAATCGTTGTTTTCGCTGCCGCGAAGCTCGGCACACGCAAAACCGTTTCCGTATTCCACGCCGAGCACTGCCGGCAGACTGAACAGGGCCTTGCCAAGGTCCGCCTTGAGTTTATCAAACACCGGGTCACCCAGACCGGCAGGAACCCCGGTGGCCACGATTTCAGAGACTCCGCCAATCGAATCGACGTCCCTGCGCACCTCTTCGATTAATGTCACCATTTTGCCGGCTGCTTCCGGATCCGGGCAACGCACCAGATTTGGCGAGCCGTCGGGCAGTTTTTCCACCTGGTCCAGTGTCACAGTTTCCGGGGAAGCAATCTTGGCTTTGATATATCCGACCTGAGTTACATATCCGACCACGGAGCCTCCGAATTCCTCGGCGATCAGCTTCTTTGCGATCGCCCCGGCAGCCACGCGGGCAATCGTTTCGCGGGCACTGCTGCGACCGCCGCCGCGATAGTCGCGAATACCATATCGCGCATCAAATGTGTAATCCGCGTGACCGGGACGATACTTGTCCTTGATGTCTGTGTAATCACGACTGCGCTGATCTGTATTGCGGACAAGAATCGCTATGCTGGTTCCGGTCGTTCGACCCTCAAAGACCCCCGACAGTATTTCCGGTGCGTCAGCTTCTTTCCGCTGGGTTACGAGGTGGCTCTGCCCCGGCCTGCGGCGGTTGAGATCCGGGATGAGATCTTCTTCGCTGAGCTCAAGACCGGGTGGCACACCATCCACGATGACGACGTTCCCGGGACCATGGCTTTCACCGGCAGTTGTGATACGAAATAATTGTCCAGTCGAATTGCCAGGCATTACCTGAAGGACCTTTCCGGATCAAAAGTGCGTTGATCTTATCGATGGGACAGGTGGCTCGCGAGTCTATAGGTTCTTCGAAGTTTTATTTCGCATCGGTGGCTGAATCATTCAATATATGCATGACGATCCATGTGATGCATCGAACTTCAGCGGAGTAGTCAGGCCGTGGGAGTGACTTCCAAAGCAAAACGCATCCGGTGTCGAACTGCCGGGCCTCGGGCGTACAGGCAGGGCCGTCCGATCGACATAACCCTAGGGTTTCAGCGCCAACGGCCGGGACGCCATCTGTATTACTAATTTACGTACTCGAGTGATTGCCTTTGCAGGTAACCAGGAGCCCTTCGGGCTTCGGCAGTGACCTCGTCATGTCCCCGGAGGCAGTCTCGGTCTTCGTTGCATTCATGTTCCTCCATCGGATTGCCCGATGTTGTTCGGACAACAGAGTCGCTCAGGCCGCAGCCATCATGCTGTAGCTGCCTGGGGCGAAGGTGGAAAAGTGCTATTGTCTGTGATCCCGGTCAGGTGACCGAGCAGACAGACCGTCACGCAAACTGTGCATTTGCCAGTTTGTTAGAGTTCTGTAGTGGTGATCTAGAGCTCAGGTTGAGCATTAGACTGAAGTCCCGCGGAAGCCAAGCGTTGCCACGATAAGGCCGGTTACCGGATTGTTTAGCAGAAAGTTTTTGCCACGAAAGGCATCTGGTAATGCGAACGCAGCTGCAAAAAAGAATCGATTCGTTCAGAAACGCCTTTTGCGGTATTCGACATCTGCTTGGTTCTGAAAGCCATGCCCGGATCCATCTGGTGTTGTCGTGTGCCGTCATTGGAACCGGACTGTCATTGACAATTTCGGCCGTTGACTGGTGTCTGGTGAGCTTGGCCATGGGGCTTGTCTGGACAGCGGAAGCCATGAATACAGCGATTGAACGACTTGTTGATTTGTACTCTCCCGAACAGGATATCCTCGCCGGGCAGGCGAAAGATCTGGCCGCAGCGGCCGTTCTGCTCACAGCGCTGGTCGCCGTTGCGGTCGGCCTGTTTGTGTTCCTGCCGCGAATTACCGCGATGCTGTGAATAAATGTCGACTTAAAAAGCGCGTCGACTAATTCACCAAAATCAACCGGTAGCTGACGTTGTTGCCGGGCGGCGACCGTGATTTCGGGGACACACGCCGCACCATACGGTATTCAGCTGGCCAGACTGTGGCAGTCCCGTGAAAATCGGGAGTGATCCTGTCATCATACAGGGTACATTGTGTGCGCGAGCAGCTCGATGTACCCAGCGATCACAACGGCCCTGCCATCAACATTATTCCCTTCGCCGATGTTTGAGTAGCAACTCTCCGGCGATGTCTTCCGGTATGATCGAAGACTTCAATTGGACGACTCAGGAACCACATCATGGCGAACGATCCTTATTCCGCCTGCATTTGTGGCAGTGGGAAGAAACTCAAGTTCTGCTGCCAGGATATTCTCGGTGAAATGCAGCGCATTGAACAGTTGCGCGACAATCAGCCGGGTGTAGCTGAACAGCACTTACGCGCGCTGTATAAGTCACATCCGGACAAAGATGTGCTGGTCATCGAACTGGCAGGACTGGTCCGGGAATCGGGACAACACGACGAAGCACGAGAACTGTGCATCAACTTTCTGCGACGCCATCCGGATGAATTCCGTGTCATACTGCTGTTGTGTGAGCTGATACTGCAGACAGAAGGATTTGATGGTGCGCGCCGATTGATTCATCGGGCGATTCAGCTGGCGCAACCTTTTCAATACGGTTCGATCGCGATGCTGCTGGCGTCGGTTTCCGATGAAGTGTTGCGTACCGGCAATCCAGCGTCGGCGTATGCTCACCTGCGTCGGTCGATTCAGTTTGCCCCTGATGACCAGCAGTCCTCGCTCATGCTGCTGCTTAGCAGCTGGACGACACGGATCTCCGCCTACTTTCCGCTGCTGGGAAGTCAGGAACTGATAGCCGTCGAGGTAGGGGAGGAACGCAGGGAGACCGAACGAAAGGCACAGCGGTTGAGCGACTTGGGATGCTGGGAGCCGTCTGCCATACTATATTCGCGGCTTGTCAAAGATGAACCGGATAACGGTGCTCTTTGGTATAACCTGGGGCTGTTTTACCTGTGGGATGATCGCCCGGCCCAGGCGGCCGCCGCCCTTCATAAAGCGGCCAGCCTCCTGGACAATTTCGATATAGCGGTCGAAGCTGAAGCCCTCGCTGTTTTACTGGATGTGGACGTCTCAGACGACCGCATTTGTACCATCGAGAGCTCACAAAGAATTCGTCGTCCTCGCGAACTGAGTACCCTGCTGCAGGAAAGCAGTCACTTTTGCCTGTCGACTCCGGAATCTCAGCTGCACAGTACTCAGGCATCACAGGACCGACTGCACATTCTTGCAGATGCGCTGCGCGCCGAAGATGGAGGCCAGAAAGAGTTGGGGTGGGTCAGCATCACGGCGAATATAAACGACGAGACGGACCACCACTTGGTCACAGTCACTGCAGTGGAACCACTGTTTAAAGAGGCATGGGCCAAGGTTCGAGCCACAGCAGGCGACAGCATTGAGGAGGGTCAGGAGCCTGAAGAACGCTCTATAGCCGGATCATTTCCGTCGTGCTGCGCTGAGCTTGTCTGGAATGTCTATTTCGAACCTTCTTTGCCAGTCAAGCAACTGCGGACCGCGATCGACAATCGTGTCGCCGCCTCGGTCGAATTATGGTTGCAGAAACCCGTGTCTCACCTGAATAACCGGTCTCCTCTGCAGGCAGCAGAAGACCCAGAGCTGAAAATTCAGACAGCCGCTGCCGTTGTGGTGCTTTATTCACTCGCTCAAAGACTGAATCGGGAAATTCGGATCGCTGATTTGCGAGAACGGTTGAACATTCCAAATCCGGCACCTCGAATAATGGAAACGCATCAGGCAGTCGAGAGTGTACCGCTGCTGCGTTATTGCCAACTGTCACTGTCAGACCTGACTGATAGTCAGTTGCTGCAACTGGTCAATCGAGTGGGGCTGATTCATGGTGTAGACCTGCTGGAGCAGGTCGTTGACGAGCTATTCGGACGGCCGCAGGCCATCGAAGAATACTCGCCGCGTCGCGCTCATATGATGCGAGCCCTGGTTGCTCGGTTAAGAAATCGAATAGACGATATGGCAGAGTCTTTTGACGCTGCCAGAAAAGCGGTTCTGGATGATTCAGATCAGTTCCAGTCACGGCTGGAACTGGATCTGAAGGAACTGACGTTCCGGCTTGATGACCCGGAAGATCCCGGGATTCCGCAATTGCTGAGGTCGATGCGGGATCAGTATTTCCGGAAGGTACCGGAAATCGCCGAAGTCGTTCGGCAGCAACTCACTCGCGGTGGTTGCGAAAAGTACCTGCCCGAACTGGAAATGCCGACGATCATGGAGGCTCCGGCGCCGTCGTCCGGCAAACTTTGGCTGCCGGGCCAGGACTAAGCATGTCACCGGAAGTTCTTACCCGGGATCACATATTTCCGGATGACGAATCCGTGATGCGCCGCGCTCTACTGATTGCCCGCCAGGGCCGAGGTTGCGCCGAACCGAATCCGCTTGTCGGTGCCGTGATTGTCGATGAGCAACGACGCTTCATTTCCGAAGGCTGGCATGCAGAATTCGGATCAGATCACGCTGAGATTGTCGCCATACAGGCAGCCCCGATGACGGCGGGAACACGTTTGTTTGTTACACTGGAACCGTGCAGTCATCACGGCCAGACGCCTCCCTGTGCTGATGCCGTGATTGCCGCCGGGTTTACGGAAGTCGTGATTGGCTGCAGGGATCCCGCACCTCACGTGTCCGGTCGCGGAATCAGCAGGCTGCAGGAATTCGACATTTCAGTGGTCACCGGTGTTTGCGGTGCCGAGGCATGCCAGCTGATTGCTCCGTTCTCGATGCTGCAGCTGAACAGGCGCCCGTGGATCCACGCGAAATGGGCCATGACACTAGATGGCCGCATAGCCGCTTCATCGGGGCATTCAAAATGGATCACCAGTGAGCTGTCGCGTCGGGAAACCCACAGGCTGCGAGGTGTCATGGATGCGATCATTACGGGAGCCGGCACCATTCGGTCCGATGATCCGGAACTCACTGCACGACCGGCCGGGCCGCGTGTCCCAACCCGGATCGTGCTCGACAGCGGAGGAAACAGCATTCATGCGGAATTGCGATTGATAGCAACACTCGCCGTAGCCCCGGTGTTGGTTTGCCTGGCAGACGATCAAACAGCCGGCACGGTGAAACGGCTTGGGAGTCTTGGCGCAGAAGTTCTGCAGTTGCCCCGGACCAGGCACGGACAACTGTGTATGCACTCGCTTTTACAGGAACTGGGACGCCGCAACATGACCAATGTGCTTGTCGAAGCAGGTGCAGGCGTGTTGGGGGCATTTTTCGATGCGCAGCTGATGGATGAGGTCCACGCGTTTATCGCTCCCAAACTGATTGGAGGGGCGGGGGCCCTGTCCCCCATAGGAGGAACCGGACTGAAAACAGTTCCGGTGTTACCGGATCTGGAAACCGTCCACGTACTGCGTTTTGGCGATGACATCCTCATTCGTGGCCGAATATGCCGGCCACGTTCTTCAAATGTGTGAACGGAACCAGAATCACTGCCCATTGCCACGTTAGACTGAACAGCAACGATTCGCGCCGGAAGTCCGACCCCACGAATAGGCAGGTTTTTAATTGTCACCCTTTGACGTCCAGACCAGGGGCACCATATTTATGTCACGCGCACCATTCTGGTACCGGTTGCACGGTTTCAATGTCTGGCCCGGGCGTTCTGGGTGCATTGAAGAGCGGGCCATTGCTGGATCGACTCACGGGCAAGCAGCATGAAATTACCGGCCCTCTGTATGGGGTCAGGAAAAGCGACGCGCGGTCCCCAAAACTGCCGGCTTAGCAGATCCCTGTCATTCGGGCGGTTGTACCAGCAGCGTGGGCGACGACGTGCCGTTTGCCAATGATCAGACGCTGTGCGGGACTGTTATCGCTCCAGCTGGCGGGGGGCATGCTAGCCTAGCCCAGGGCTCAAACAGTCCAGTCATGGCGGCTGGGACAGATTTACAGAGCCAACGACCTGGCCGCCACATCGTGTTCCCCACCATCGCCGTACCGGTACGCTGGCGTCCATAACTATCTGCCAGGCCCACAGACACGCCCCGGCTAGGGCCGTATAAGGACGACAGAGTCGTGTCCCAGCATCCCGAAGACTTCGGCAATATCGTCGTTACGCATGTGGATACAACCACGTGAGCGAGCTGAACCAATCGACTGCGGATCGATTGTGCCGTGAATGCCGATCTCGTCCCCCAGTCCGATCCAGTATTCGCCCAGGGGATTCCGTGGGTCATCTTTATCAATCTGTCCGCCGTCCGGGTTATACCACGTCGGGTTGTCGATCTTTTCGCTGACCGCAAACTCACCCACCGGCGTTTTGTTGGCTGTCCCGGTTCCGACATCGTAACGATCGACAAAATAACCGTGCGCATGAATTGTCAGTTCAAAACGACTCAGATCAACAACTGCTGAGAACGGGCCTCGCATCACTTTCAATTCCTGGCCCGCCTGGAGTTCACTCGGATGGATTCGGTTGAGCTGCCCAAGATACGGCCATGGTAAATTATGCTTCTCGCCAATGGATTCCAGTGTGTCTCCCGGTTCCACCAGGTACGGAGCACCGAAATGGCGATGGGGATCGTCAAAGATTTGCGCAGCTGTGGACTCGATGCGCTGCTGTAATACAGGACGTACATCCGGCTGTTTCCAGTACAGTTTCGACAGCGCATTATGGGCCTCCACAATCCTGTCCTGGCTCATCAGCAGATCCACTCTGCGGAGAGTGTCCGCAGTTTCGACAGACAGCACAGGGGCCGCCACACTTAAAGCCACCGCCGGTACGACACCACTGTCGTCAGTCTCCTCGGGTCCGGATGCGGTGGGCCGCGGAGTGGTCTCGAACGAAGCCGGTTGTGTTAGCTGATAGGTGCCATCCATAGTGGCCATTGGTGATTCGGCACTGAATGTTCCTTCCTCAGAGAAGTCCGGTTCGGACAGCTCGGGCAGTACATAGTCCAGAGGATCACCATCTTTAACGATGGCAGGGAGTAGTGAATCGAATTCATCCTTTTCGGATGTTGTTGCTGCGTCCGAGAGATCCACGATCTCGTCCCACGAATCCGGAAGTTTGGGGACTTCGCCCACGGACTCCACGGCCAGCCGCCCGGACGGCACAGGATGCAGCTCAGGTACCAGATCAAAGAACCACAGACCAAGTCCCGCGGCCACGACACCAACGAAAACCAGCCAGCGAGTCGCTGGTTGATTCTGTTTTTGTGCAAAGGGCTTCATTCCTGATTCCCTGGTCCTTCGTAAGTGCTCTGATTTGAGACTTCTTGCGGCGCCATCCTGGTCGCAGGGCCAATTCTGGCAGAATACCCCAAACGCGGCTATGGGAATTCCCGACGCCGGATCGACAGCTGTCCGGGCATGGTGAAATCTGGAAACTTCAAAACAAGCCACAGGCGGACGTGGCTGACTAAAATCGGCCGCCGCTCGGCATTTAAGCCGAATGAGATCCAAACGTGTTGCCCGTCGAGAGACACAGACTTAGACTCAGCCCGGACCGTGGCTGTCAGCGGATCCCCCAACTGAATCTTTGCAGATGATAAATCCCCCCTGACCCAACTGCCCGGTTCAGCCAATTGAGGCTGGAAACAGGGACATCGTCCCGCGCGACCCCCGCCAGAAAACCAACGATTTATTCTCCTACTTTCTTACAGTCGACCCAGGTGCCGGTCGGTGGTTCTTCCGCTCAGATCGTCCATCACAAGGGACTGCCAGAACAGGAAACCAAAATGAATTTTCGAGCCGTTTTTGCACAGCTGCTTTCGCTGGGCGCACTCACCGGCAGTGCAGTGATACTCAAAGCCGAGGAGCTGCCGCAGGAAACAGCGCTGGACGCATATATCAACCAACCGGACAACAGTTATAAATGGGAAGTCATATCCGAATCCACCACAGATGGGATGAAACAGCTGGTGGTGAACATGATATCGCAGACATGGCGAACTCCCGATGAAGTCAATCGGACCGAATGGCAGCACTGGATCAGGGTCGCCATTCCCGAGGAGCTTCGATCGGACACCGGCTTTCTGATGATCGGTGGTGGATCAAATCAAGACGGCCAGATGCCTGACGGCCCGAGCGAAATGATTGTCCAGATCGCCAGGGTCACTGGTACAGTGGTCGCTGAGCTGGGCATGGTGCCCAACCAGCCGTTGGTTTTCCATGGCGACGGCCAGGAGCGCAAAGAAGACGATCTCATTGGCTACACGTGGGACCAGTACATCAGGACGGGTGACCCCACATGGGCGGCTCGCAACCCAATGGTCAAATCAGCCGTGAAGGCTATGGACACAATGACCGCAGTGATGGCATCCGTTTCAGGAGGACAGCGTGTCGTGGACAAGTTTGTGGTGGCCGGGGGATCTAAACGAGGCTGGACCACGTGGCTTACGGGACTTGATGAGCGCGTTGTTGCGATCATTCCGGTTGTGATCGATGTGGTGAATGCTGAGCCATCGATGAAGCACCACTTCGCCGCGTACGGATACTGGGCACCGTCGGTCGGCAATTATGTTCAACACAGGATCATGCAACGGATTGATCATCCGCGCCTGCAGGAGTTGTATCGTCTTGTCGACCCTTGGTTTTACCGGCACCGACTGCAAATACCGAAATTCATTGTCAATGCTTCAGGTGACCAGTTTTTCCTGCCGGACTCATCGCAGTTTTACTTCGATGGGCTGCAGGGAGAAAAACACCTGCGATACGTTCCTAACGCGGATCACGGCCTGAGTGGTTCAGACGCAATCGAGAGCATCACAGCGTTCTACGCCCTGATACTGGCCGGAAAAGATCGGCCAAAATTGTCGTGGACGAACGAAACCGATGGTTCCATCAGGGTCACCGCCGAAGCAGCCCCGGATGAAGTCCTGTTGTGGCAGGCTACAAACCCGGAAGCGCGTGATTTTCGCATTGAAACACTGGGGCCAAAATACACAAGCACAGTGCTGCACGACCAGGGCGGCGGCGTTTTTGTCGGCAGCGTGAACAAGCCCGCACGGGGCTGGACCGCTTACTACATCGAATTGACATTCGATGCCGGAGTCGACATTCCTCTTAAGTTGTCAACTGGTGTTCGAGTGATACCGGATGTACTTCCGTACAAGGGAAAACGGCCGGACCTCCCGGCTCATGTGACCGTGACTTGTGAGGCTCCGAACGCAGCTGCCGCGGCGCAGCTGGTTGCTCTGACAACAGAGGGTGCCGTGCCGGTCAGCCGCTTCAATGCGACGCACGCAGGCAGTCGCTGTTATTTCAACTGGAAGCCAGAAAAGGGTCAGCTGGAAGCGGCGACCGGACTGATTGGGTTCCTGAAACAGCGCCAATGCACTGCATTTCAGGTTCAGCTGGAGTCCGGCCCAGGCATCACCGGGCTGTCTCAGCAGTAGCCGTTACGCCTGACACACAGGTCAACCGGTTTCCGAAGGTGTCACTACGTCCATATTAGGGATTGTCTAGGCGCATTTCGCATCCGGGAACAGCGTGTTGGAAACCCTGCCGCCAGGCGGCAGGGTTCCTCGAACATCCCTTCCGGATCGCCCTGGGCGAGCTGCTCCATGGACCGAAATCCGAGTTTCCAAAGCTTGACGGACAGGGATTTGCCCACGCTTGGAGTGTGGCCGAAGACCCTGAAGGCCTCGCGTGCATCTTTGGTTGATATGGTCGGACCCATGCGAACCTCCATCAGGCGTTGAACAATGTGAAGATCAATCTGATTTGATCACAGCTTCCAGGGTGACATCATTGTCGTCGAATCTGACCAGGAGCGACTCGGAATCGATGCTCATCCAGCCCCGTTCGGGGCCGGGGAAGTACACGCGGTCATACTCGCTGAAATAACTCGTCCCAGGACTCACCCGGAGAAGTGCAAGCACGTCAACACGGGACATCCCGAGGAGTCTTCCTGAAGCAACCAGGTCATCCGGCGTGTTGAATCTCGTCTCGGCAGACAGGGAATCCTCACTACCCTGCGCCGCCTTCCAGGCATCTGAATCAAAGGGCACTCGAGTGAAGACTGGAACAACGGCAACAGGACGATTGCCAGGAGAAACAACGCAACAACGACAAGCAGAACTCGGGTTGCAGGCTTGCGTCTTGTATGAATGACAATCGCTGGGTTCAGACGTTGAACAGGTAATGTACCACGTCGCCATCCTGCAGGGTGTACCCCTTGCCCTCAGAGCGCATCTTGCCTGCTTCCTTGATGGCCTTCTCCGACTTGAACTCGTCCAGCTCGTCCACGTGGTAGCACTCGGCCCGGATAAAACCGCGCTGGATGTCGCTGTGAATTGTGCCCGCCGCCTCAGGAGCCGTCGCGCCCTGCGGAATCACCCACGCCCGGACTTCCTTCTCACCCGCGGTGTAGAACGTCGCCAGGCCCAGCAGTTCGTTGGCGGCCCGGGCGAAGGTGCCCAGCGCCGGTTCCGCAATGCCCATCGACTTGAGCATCTCGCCTCGATCGGCTTCGTCCAGTTCGGCGATCTCGGATTCGATCGTCGCGCACAAGGCAACCGACACGCCACTGCGGGCCGTGGAGGCCTCCGCAACAGCCGCAGCGGCGGGTGCATCGCCCGATACGCCGTCTTCGCCCACGTTGGCGACGTACATGATTGGCTTGGCCGTGATCATGCCGTAGCCCCTGAGAATGCCCTGTTCAGTCTGGTCCCACTGGCCCGTGCGGATTGGTCGTTCCTCGCTGAGCAAGGCGCAGCATCTCTCCAGGACCTCCAGACGCTGCTTGGCATCGATGTCACCTCCGCGGGTGGCACGCTTGGCCTTATCCACGACGCCCTCGGCAACGACAAGATCGGCCAGCACCAGTTCCGTTTCAAGTGACTCGATATCCGACACCGGGTCCGCCGGGCCCAGCCCTAGGTCATCCCAGCATCGGACCACCTGGCAGACCGCGTCCACCGTCCGGATACTTGAGAGTACCGTGTTGAGCGCCGATGCGCCCCCACTGCTGTCCGCCACACCGGGAATGTCCACCACCTGCAGGGTCGCCGGCATGATCTTCTGCGTGGTGATGTGACCGGCGATGCGACCGAGCCTGGGATCTGGAATCGCGGCAATACCGAGGTTGGGCTTCATGGAACCCACCTGCACCTCGACCGCGTGAGCCGTCAGGGCTTGGAACAGCGTGGTCTTGCCCGACCCCTGCAATCCGATTAGCCCGCATTCCATGGTGGTTCCTTACTCCCGTGGCAAACGGGCATGGTACTGCTCCCCCCGTAAAATTTATCAAATGGACAGACAGCAGCTCCGGGTTCTGCTGTAAATACAGTTTTTCAGCCCGGTGTCTGTAATGGGTAACCCGTTTAGATTCAGGGACACCAGTTGGGTCATGTCCGCCACATCCGCCGTGCCACGGCCATCGATGTTGTTCGTGGAACCGATTGCCAGCGACCTGATTGGCACTGCCTGTTTCACATATTTCAAGACGACATTGTTGTAACGCAAACCGGGCTTGCGGTCGCGCCAACAGCCCCAGCGGGTTCAAGTCAGACTGCTCGGCTTCCTTAATCGCGTTGAGGATACCGCAATCGTGGTTGGCTAGGAACCCATCGAAGGCCGGGTCGCCGAAGTATGCCCTGCGGTGCAGTGGTCTCCGAAGTCGCTGCCATATGGTCAGTGTTCATAAGGGAAACGCGGCTGTGGGCCGATAAACGGGCGTTGTGCAGAATGACGCGAATACGTCGTAATGAATGACATAGCAGGACTCAGCCTGATGGTGGCATTGTTCGTGAACGGACAGGCCTTCATCGGTGCGTCGCTGCAGGGGGCAGCTGGTATGGGGCCATGTTTTCCGTGGCCACAGCCGGTCTGGCGGTGGCCGTCCGTAACGCATACCTTATCGAAAGACAGTGGGTGAGCTGGCGGACTCATTCATTGTGGCAACGAAGCCGGAGCGGGGTGGATGAATAGTTTCAAAAAGCAGCAGAGGACAATCCACCTAGTTCAAAGTGGCGCGCAGTCTAACCATCGGTGTCGGATACATTAAATTACAGAATCACGAACTAGCATCACCATCGAAACCTGCCGGCGATCTAAATCATGTCCACGATGGAGGGCCAATCCGGGAATACTCAGGTTTCCGGTAAAGAACAACACATCGTTGGCCGGGCAACTATGCCGCATTCGTCGACACTTATGCAGAGTAGCGTCAAATGCCTGTTGGCGTTGATGTGCAGCCATGCCGTAGCGCCTTACGCAGTTGTCAGACTCACAATTCGTTACCAGTTGCAGGGTGACGTGGAATGGAAGTACGGAGTCACGGCCGCAGTCGCAATGGCAGCGGGTGCGGTGCTGGCGAGACAGAAAATCATTGACCAGCCGGTACGGCGAAAGTGGCTGCTCGGGCTGATTTTGGTTCTCCTGTGGATTGTCGCCGTCTTTATGTTACTGGCTGTGGCGGTCCATTCTTCAATCCCTGGACCTGTGCTTGGTTTGTTGTGGGCCGGAGGTTTTCTATGGATTATCTGGACGGTTTGGGCTGGCAGCTTCTTCCGTTCGGCTGGAGTCGTTACCGGGTCAGCGCTGGTGGGGCTGGTCGCCATTCCGTTTTGGAGTCTTGTCGAAGCCACCGGTATGCGGGGAAATTCGCGAGTGGAATTCTCATGGCGAATACCAAGAAACGCAGCGATTCTCGCCCCGGAATCGACATTAGTCTCATCGCCAGGAGACGTCCTTTGGAAAGGGTATCTGGGGGAGACGCGAGACGGAATTGTCTCTGACGTCAGGCTTAACGAAGACTGGATCAACCATCCACCTGAACCAGTGTGGCGGCAGAACTGTGGTCGCGGCTGGAGCTCATTTGCAGTCACAGAGACCACGCTGTTCGGGCAGGAACAGTTGTCCACAGGTGACTGCGTGACCGCCCGTGACCTGACGAACGGTGAACTTCTGTGGACGGCCGCCGAAGGGCGGTCAGGCTTCACAAGTGGTCTTGGTGGCGACGGACCACGCGCGACTCCTTTGCTTCACAACGTCAACGCCGCAAGCCCGTCGCGACTGGTACTGTTCGCAGTTGGGGCCACCGGCATGCTGAGCTGCCTGGAGGCTGGCTCCGGAGATGTTCTGTGGAAAACAGATCTGATGGAACAGTTTCCGGGAAAGGAATTGATTCACGGTGTCTGTGGCTCACCGCTGATTGTAGACGACAAGGTTGTTGTGGCGCCACCAACGGACGCAGGTCCGTGCTTGGTCGCATTCAATCTTCTGGAGGGGACAATAGTCTGGAAATGTTCGTCGGACTGGCGAGCCAGTTATGCGTCACCAGCACTCATGACAATCTGTGATCGGCGACAAATCGTGTTCCATGCCGGACCGGGTGTCCTGGCCGTGAGTCCATCAACCGGCCTTGTCCTTTGGCAATTCGAGTGGACGAACGAATGGGACAACAACGCAACTCAACCATTACAGGCAGAGGACCATCCGAACGATCTTTTTGTTGCCACGGGCTACAGGGGAGGCGTTGCAAGGATATCCATCAGTCGGGCGGACAACGGTGGACTGCAGGTGACGGAAACTTGGAGCACTCGAAGGACAATGAAGACCAGATTTTCCAACATGGCCCAGTTTGGTGACGTGCTCGTCGGGCTGGACAATGGAATTCTCTGTGGCGTCGATGTCCGAACCGGTAAACGATGCTGGAAGAAGGGCCGATATAACTTTGGTCAGCTGCTGAAGGTTGGTGAACACCTCCTGGTCGTCGAAGAGGGCGGCCACCTCCGCATTCTGAAGCCGGACCTCAACGGGGACCATCCCCTCGGCGACGGCTTTCCGGCACTGTATCGCAAGACGTGGGGCCATCCAGCACTCATCGATGACCGTCTCATCCTGCGGAATGACGAGCAGATCGTTTGTCTGCGGTTGCCGCTGGAACCGGGGTCACTGGCCGACCCGGCGCCCTCAGACGAAGCTGGAAATGTCGAAAGCCAAAATCAATAGCTTTTGACCGTTCGACTTTCGGCCTTGGAAGCCTTTCAGTTGACCTGGATGCGAATTACCAGTCCGTCATGTGCGGGCTCCACGTCCTTCGGGAGCGACTGACTGAGTGTGTCGTAATCAAGGTCGTGCGCCATATGTGTCAGGAACGTGCGTCCGGGTTTCAATTGCTGAGCCACGTCGACGGCAGCTTCGACATGCAGATGAGTTGGATGTGGTTTGTAGCGCAGGGCTCCCAGAATCAAGGTGTCGAGATTCTGCAGATACTGATGTGATTCTTTCGGAATGGATGAAACATCCGTACAAAACGCCACATCCCCGATTCGAAAGCCAAGGATCGGCAGTCGACCATGACGTAGTCGTATCGGAGTCACCTGAAGTCCCAGCAGGGGAAATGGTTCTCCTGGCGCGATCCGCTGGAACTGGAAACGTGGTGCGGCAAACCGGTGAGCCATTGTGTCGCGATCCTCGAATGCATAACTAAACATGCGCCGAATCGCCTCCTCGACCTGTTCCTCGCAGAACAGCGGAAGGTCTGCACCCAGACGGTGTCCAAAGATTCGTAAATCATCCAGGCCGGTTACATGATCCGCGTGGGAGTGGGTGAATAGCGCCGCCCGAATCAGTGAGGCACCGTGCCGGACCAATTGCAGCCGCAATTCGGGACCCGTGTCGATGACGAATTCTCCCTGAGGGCCACGCACCAGCACACCGGAACGCAAGCGATGATTGCGAGAATCATCTGAGGTGCAAACCACGCATTCACAACCCACAACCGGAACGCCAACGCTGGTGCCGGTACCAGTCAGGATGAGTTCTACTGCATTGCTGTCTGATTCTGAGTTGCCGGGAAGGGTGTCCAACCGATACCTCGAATTCAGGTTCATCGCGCATTTTCGAGAGTGACCGCACGTTGCGGACTCATGAATCTATCGATCCCCGTGGATTTTAGGAAGAGTCCCCCCCGATGGCTGGAATCACCCGAACTGACGAACGACGATTTCTGCGATGAGAACAACAAATCGTTTTTCTGGACAGCCGACAGCTGGCGCACGCATGACAGCACAGTCCGAGCCCAAATCGCGTTCGATTCAACCCATGGATCCTCAGCTCCACGACATCCAGCCGGGCAGCGGTGCGGTGATTCATTTGGAGCAGGCCTGGGGAGCTGCCCGCCGACTTTGGCTGAAAACGTTTCGCCGGGGCTACGTTCGCCGCATGGAGTCTCTGCGGAAGGGTGATTTTAATCCGTGCCCGCATGACGCGCTCGATCCGCGGGACCTGAAATTCCACCGGAATCAGGGTGGCTGGTACTGGGAAACGGCGGACGACCCGTATCGATGGCGGGACAGCATTCCATTTGCCCGAGTCGGCCTGGCTGAGTTGTTGTTAATGGGAGGAGGGTTTGCCCTGGTGGGTGCTGCTTTTGTCTGGTGGGCATTCGTCACATCAGGTGCGAGACAGCTGATAGCGGCAAGTCTGAGTTTTGTTGCATTCATCATTGCCGGGCTCATCGTCTGGTTCTTCCGGGACCCGTCACGGTCGACTCCCACATTACCGGGGCTGGTGATCTCTCCGGCGGACGGCAAGGTGGTGGACATCGAAGATCTGGAACATGATGAATACATCGGCGGACCTGCGCTGAAGGTGGGTATCTTTCTGTCAATCTTCAGTGTCCACATCAATCGTGCTCCGGTGTCCGGACGAGTCATCGGGTTGAAGTACACCGCTGGTAAGTGCCTGAATGCCCTGCGCCCGGAATCGGCGCGCGAAAACGAACAGCTGGCCGTCATGATGGAAACCGACGATGGCCATCGTCGCGGAATCGTCGTCCGCCAGATCACCGGGGCAATCGCACGCCGCATTGTCTGCTGGCTCAAACCAGGCGACGAACTCAAACGCGGCGAAAAGTTCGGCATGATTAAGCTGGGATCACGCACCGAGCTGATATTGCCCAAAGAAGATGGCCTGACTGTACACGTTCAGACCGGAGACATGGTCAAAGCCGGCACATCGATTCTGGCTCAGTTCAACTCCTGACCGCCCGGCTCTGTTGTCGTCATTCAGCTCGGCCTGCAACAGCTGGTGGTTTAGGTCGCCCAGGATCCTCAGGGTACTTTCCCGTCTGGTCAGTTCGATACCATTTATCCACTACAGCCAGCCAGTCCGCGTTGCTGCCAGCTTTGAGGAAGTCGGTGCGCACGCGACCGCCATCATGGTGCCAGTCCGCGTAGCGCAGCCCGAATTTTCTCATCTGACAATACGCACGACCGGTAGCATACACCTGGTCGGTAAAATCAAAGTGCTGAAGCATGACGTCACGCTGCTCATGTACCGTCGGTGGCGGCGGCAGTGGCCGGCCGGCCAGCAGTTCCCGACACTGCTCGAAGATCCACGGGTTTCCAATTGCTCCGCGAGCCGCCGTTACTCCGTGAACACCCGTTTCATGAATCATGTGAACACAGTCTTCTGCACAGAACAAATCACCACTGCCGAGGATTGTGCGGTCCGGCCACTCGCTGCAGACCTCCTTCAGAAACGTCCAGTTGCTGGGGCCGTCGTAACCCTGTTCCACCGTTCGGCCGTGAACCGTGACGGCCGCAACCCCGCAGGAAAAGGCTCCTTCAAGAATCTCAAAGACATTCTCGCGGCTGGCGTCGCTGTCATTCAGTCCGCGACGCATCTTGAGTGTTACCGGGATATGAACAGGCACCGCATCCCGAACACGTCGTACGATTTCCATGGCAACCGCGGGCTGGCCCAGATGGAAGCCACCACGGCAGCGCCCCATCGCCTTCTTCACCGGGCAGCCGAAGTTGATATCGATGACATCAAAGCCGGCTTCGACCAGCCGCCGGGCTGCAGCCGGGAACTCGACTGGATCTGCTCCCATCAACTGAGCACCGGCCGGGTGATCGTCATCGGTGACCATCAGGAATCGGCGTGTTCGTACCCGGTCACGAAGTGACGTGACGAAGTGTTCCAGCATCACTTCGCAAATCGTGTACGGGGCTCCGAGCTGCTTTGCAATCGACCGCATGGGCCAGTCGCTGTAGCCGCTTAGCGCCGCCTGCACCACCGGAAGACGGAGCGTAACGGACCCGATTTGCAATGGCGATATCATTGACTGACCCATGTGCGCTGTCCAGTCAGCTGCTGATCCGACCACGCGGACCAAAGTCAGCTATCCTGGTCCGTCCCAGGTTAACCGTGGCAGCACCGATTCTATCGCTCCGTGGACCGTTCAGGAAACCAGGTCAGGCCGAGTCCGGCTGTCAGGTGCGGGCTGCAAACCACATCGGTCCTCACGAAATTTTCGGGTCAGCTGAGCGTGTGCCCGCTGAACAGAATGTTAGATAAGTTCAGCGAATCACTGGAACGATTTTACGTACCCGCGGGTAACGAGCGGGATTCAGCGGGTCATACCGGACAATCGCTGCTGGATCAGGACCTCTGCTTCAGCAATGATTCGGCTGATTAGATCTTCGCAGGTGGGGATGTCGTGGATAAGGCCAGCAGCCATTCCGCATGACCATGCACCCGCATCGATATCACCGTGCTGCATGATTCTTGGATAGACACCGGCCACTTCTTCGATAATGTCTTCGAACTTCAGGTCAGCACCCTGATCCTGCTCCTTCTTCAGGAGTCGCTGGACCGCCGTATTATTCAGCACCCGTTCGGTATTCCGCAGGGGTCTCATGACCAGCCGTGTATCCAGTTCGGTCGCAGCCAGAATCGCCTGTTTGACGTTGTCGTGGACCGGCGCTTCTTTGGTGGCAATGAATCGAGTCCCCATGTTCATGCCTTCGGCGCCCATTGCCAGTGACGCCACCAGCGAACGCGCATCCACCATCCCACCGGATGCCACGAAAGGGATCGAAAGTTCATCGGCCGCTCTGGGCAGCAAGATCATGTTGGGGACGTCGTCTTCGCCCGGATGACCACCGCATTCAAAACCATCGACCGAAACGATGTCACAGCCAATGGACTGGGCTTTGAGTGAATGTCGAACTGAAGTGCACTTGTGAATGATCGTGCATCCGGCATCCTTGAGCTTCGGTAAATACTCCTGGGGGTTCCGGCCGGCGGTTTCCACGATCCTCACTCCACTGTCGATGATCGCATCGATATATCCAGGATAGTTCGGCGCCGTCAGTGTGGGCAGGAACGTGAGATTCACGCCAAATGGTTTGTCCGTCATTTGGTGACAGCGGTCGATTTCAGCGGCTAGGTCCTGTGGTGATTTTTGAGTCAATCCGGTGATGATGCCCAGCCCGCCGGCGTTAGACACCGCGGCCGCAAGTTCTGCGAACCCAACGTAGTGCATACCACCCTGAATAATGGGATGCTCAATGTCCAATAGCTTTGTGATTGCTGTTTTCACGACAGTGCTTTCTGTTCGACGGCACGCGGACAGCGGCCGAATACGCGATGCACTCGGGCCATACTAATCATCTCGTGCAACACACCATCCCGCCAGCCAGCAGGCTGCACCCAAACATCCGTACCCCGCATCCAGCAGCTTTCCGTCTCTGCTGCCGGCATGAGAGGAGACTGTGAGTCACGGCACGACGCTGACGCACGAGGCTCACCTGTGAAGGTAATGCCGTGAAACAGTCGGGAACGGAATTCAGGACAGCAGGGGCACCACACCGGTTTGTTTGACGTCTGGTGACTGGATCTGTACCGGAATCCCGGGTCAGTTTGAGGTGCACAGCGTGTTGTTAGAAAGGTACAGTGTTGCAGGTGATTGAGTGAGCGCATCGTTCAAGATACGGCAATCGCTGCTGCAACCCTCAGCCTGAACTGGCATTCACGCCACCTGATACCGATTCGCCACATGAATGACGTCAATCACAATTCAGCCACGGCTGAACCGTCAGCCGGCGATGGCCCCTGTTCTCGGACGCCAGCAGCTTTTCCTGCCAAGCCGGAAAGGCCACAACGGATCCGCTGGTGGATTCCATTAATCACTATGATTGCGGCGACTTGTGCGAGTGTTGGGGCATGGAAGTGGGCGGGAGATAACCTGTCGTTGCGGCCGCTGACAGGCGTTCTTCCCTGGGTAGTCGCATTGCCGTTTATACTGTTTTGGTGGCTGGTTTTATCCGGTGCGCGCTGGCGGACGCGTGTTCAGGGGCTGGGTGTCGTCATAGGCGGAGTGATACTGCTGGGTGCAGTCTTTCGATGGGAAGGGCAAGCCGGGAATTTTGTGCCTCATTTTGGTTTCCGCTTCCTGAAAACGTCGGAAGATCGAGCCATAGAGTATTTTGATTCGCAGGACCGGGTGTCCAGCCTGGCGCCTGTCACGACATCCCGGTTCGAAGTGACCACAGATGACTGGCCTCGATTTGGAGGAGCAGATGCCGATCATATTGTGAAAGAATTTCCCATCCGTCGTGATTGGGACGAAAACCCTCCCGATGCTCTCTGGCGGCAACCCATTGGCCCCGGCTGGTCGTCGTTTGCCATTGTTGGCGGTTATGCGTTCACTCAGGAACAGCGCGGCGAAGAAGAGGCGGTGGTTTGTTACGATGCTAATTCCGGACAACAGCTTTGGCTGCACACCGACAAGGCACGATTTGAGGAACCGGCCAGTGGAGCCGGACCTCGGGCAACACCGACGGTGTTCGGCTCACGCCTGTATGCACTGGGCGCCACGGGAGTTCTGAACTGCCTCGATCCCGTCACGGGTGATTTTCACTGGTCAACCAACATTGTCGAAGATGCCGACACGCCGCTCATCGAATGGGGCATGGCCGGTTCACCGTTAATTTACGAGGACGTGGTAATCGTTAATCCGGGGGGTGAAACAGGGGGTGTGGCAGCGTATGACCGAATGACCGGCGCAAAACGATGGGCGGGCGGCGGCGACCGAGCTACATATGCGTCGCCACAGGTGGCGGAGCTGAGCGGCGTACCACAGATTCTCATTTACTGTTCTACCGGCCTTTGCGGACACGACGTGAATTCCGGTCGTAAACTTTGGTCGTTCCCCTGGACAAATATGACAAAGCTGAACATTGCTCAACCGATTGTTTTGCCCGACAAGAGCGTTTTCATCAGCAGTGGCTACGGGGGCGGCAGCGCGTTGCTGGATGTGAACGTGGAGAAAGGTCGCTGGCAGGTGAAACCACGCTGGTCCGCACGCGATAAATTCAGACTCAAGTTCAACGGAGGCATCTACCGAGATGGCTATGTCTATGGACTTGACGAAGGCATCCTGTCCTGTTTTGATCTTTCGATCGGCAAACGGACCTGGAAACGTGGTCGCTACAAATTTGGCCAGATCGTGATGGTGGGAGATGACCTCCTCGTTTCCACAGAAACCGGTAAGGTGGTGCTGCTGGAAGTCACTCCGAAACAGGTGCGCAAAGTGACCAGCTTTCAGGCGATTGAGGGAAAAACATGGAATCACCCAGTGGTAAACCGAGGTCGATTGTTTATTCGGAATGGCGCAGAGGCCGCATGCTATGACCTGAACCCGCAGATACGATGAAACGCAGTCACAGAATCGGACAACTTAGGACCGGCAATGTCCTCCGGTTTCCGGGAGACACAGCAGGTCACCGATCAGAAATCACGCCGTGAAATGTAGGCGCAGCCGAATGCCAGCGTCAGGAAGATGAAGATGACGTTATCCCGGAGGGTCGGGATCGGGTCGAATGATGTGGTCCGCTGCGGCTGATCATTGTGGCGGAACGAGCCACCGGGTCCCGAACGGCCATTCTCAGCAGCAGCTTTGTCGCGCGTCATTACGTACGGCACGAAATCATCCAGCTGAGATGGCTTCGGCAGTACTGTCCATGCCGGAATAATGACGTAGTCATAGAAACGGTACATCCAGGTCTCTGATTCTGACCATTTCCGGAGGGGTGTCCCGTCCGACTGGTCCGCCGCATATTCCTGCACCGTCAGGCGACCGTTGGCGATCATCAGGTTGTTTTCAGGGCTCCAGGCGACCGCCGAGCAAGCTTGTGAGTCCGGATGAGACCACGCCTGCAGCAGCTGCGACTTAATATCAAAAAGGACCAGCGTATCCTCATCTGTCAGCACGGCAAGGTTCGCACCGTTGCCGGACGCGGTGCACAGCCGCGGACGCACGCCGCCCTCCAGCTGCAGCTCCCGAACCGTCTTCAGTGATCCTTTTTCCAGAACCTGGACCTTCCCGTCGTGAAGAGCAAGGATTGCAAAATCACCGGTTGCCGCAATAACTCCACTGGATTCAGTTTCGAAGTCGCGTGACTGTATCAGCGAGTAGCGACCACCCTCAGAGGATGCCAGGCGATGCAGCTGACCGGCACCATAGAGCCACACGTCATCACTAAGTGGATCCACAGCAGCGGCAAATGTTTCTCCGAGATCCGGCAGGTCTGCCGGCTGAATCTCTGCGAATCCGTTCTTTGTTCTGCCGAGCAGTCCGCCACTGATCCTGCCAAGGAAACCGGAGCGCTGCTGCGATTCTCCTGACTGGCCGATAAATTCGTATATCGCACGTTGCGCGGGGAGAATAATTCGACCTTTTGAAGTGAGCAGGATGGTTGGTGCAAATTCGGGCACCCGCGCTAATGTCACGCGTTCCCAACCATCGACACGTGAACCGGATACCAGCTCAGATGCTCCAGCCCCTCCGAAACGTGAACGTGTTTGCTGCAATGCGAGAATACGGTCATTGTCAGCATCGTAGACAGGATCCAACCGAGCGCCCATACGGAGAAACAGCTGCACCAGGGCACCCATCCCGCCCGGCGGGTCCTGAAAGACCTCTCGCCAGGTTGAAGTCCCTTCCTCCCAAAGCCAGGTCTTCTGTTCACCATCGATGGTGAACAGATCTGACCCGGTATGGACGATGCCCCTGATACCTCGTTGATCAATCAGATTCTCTTTGAGGGCTTCCCGAGTGACGCCCACGACGGTAAGGATCAGCCAGAAAAAGACCACGAGGGACAAAGACACAATAGGGTTGCACCAGATTGCTCCGGCGACTGCTGATACGGCATAGTAGATCATAAAGAGAAAAACGTAGATCGGGATACACCACAGCAACTCGTGTTGCCAGAACTCCATGCGCAGCCCCAGCAATACCCAGATCCCGACAACCAGCAGCGTTGAATACAACAGGGTGAACACACAACCGCCAAAAAACCTGACTAAGAACAACAGACTTCGACGAATTGGTTTACTCAGCAACAAGGCAATTTCTCCGGATTCAAACGTTCGTGGAATCAAACCGGCGGTGACCAGCAGGCTTCCAAATACTCCGACAAATCCGAGGAACACGCCAACGACGGTGATAAGCACCTGCTCAAAGACCGACTTGAATTGAGTCGGCGTCAGAGGTATCGGACCCTGGACGACAACAGTTCCGTACGTGAGGGAAATGGCAGTGCTGTCGACGATGTTGATTGCTGAAGGAAAGGTGGCGGCCAGTAGCAGCAGGTTGCGACGCTTTTGCTCGGTGTCGGTCAGGGCGGTCTGCCGGATCAGTTGTTCGGTTTCGTCTGAAAGCGGCGTGCCGGCCCAGGAATCAGAATCATAGAATCCCGGATGTTCCAGCAGTTCGTTCAGCAAATTGACCAAGCGGCGTTTCTGCGGGTTTGGTGCACGTCGGTGCCGCGAGCGCCTGTCCTGTGTTGGATCCTGAAGTGTGTTGATTCGGCTTTGCTGCACTTCGTTCAGCAGTGACCAAAGATGAGATCTTAGAGTGCCCTGTTCATTGGCACCCTCCGCCAGACGTGTCAGCAGGCGTTCCGGACGGGTGAGTTCACTATGACGCAGTTCGGTTGAGACACTGGTCTCCAGCCCGAACGGTGACAGAATCAGCAGCACCATCACGATGCCGGCCAATGTGATCAGGAGCACCCGTGATGCCAGTGCCTCCCGAAAGGAATCCTTCAGAATGGCCAGGCAGGACCTCATGTGTCATCATCCATCACAATCTGCAGGAATGCCTCCTCAAGTGTCATGTCCCGCCGCTGCATGCTCAGCAGGCTGATGTTATTTTCGCGCAGCGCATCGACGATCCGGTCCACCTGATACTGCTCCGGAGCAACCGCGTGAATGTCCAGAATCTCCGGTGTCAGATTGTCGATTCTAGACACTTTGGCACCCATGAAGCATTGTTCAGCCATCGCGCGATCCGTTACTACCCGGAACACGACGGGAGATTCGCCGAGGGCTTTGGTGAGTTCACGGACGCTGCCCGTTCGGCACACACGGCCCTCTGTGAGAATTGCGACGCTGTCACAAATCAGTTCGACTTCCTGCAGGAGATGACTGTTCAAAAAGACGCTGGTACCGTCGTCGGCAAGACCACGCAGGATGTCTCGGATTTCCTTACGTCCAATCGGGTCCACGCCATCGGTCGGTTCGTCGAGAATAATCAGCGCCGGCTGATGCAGCATGGCCTGGGCCAGTCCAAGTCGCTGTTGCATGCCTTTGGAGTACCCACTGACACGATCGCGCTCGCGCCCCTTCAGACCGACTCGATCCAGCAGCTCGGGCGTCCGGCGACGGACCTCGGCCGCACTCAGACCGCTCAAGCCTCCGTAGTATTCCAAAGCGGTATTACCATTAAGATGCCGAGGAACCCGATGGTTCTCGGGTAGATATCCAATTCGGCGGCGAGCAGCGATTTGCCCGGCGGTAAAACCCAAAACATGGGCCATTCCTGAAGTCTTACGGACGATGCCCAGCAGGATTTTGATCAGCGTTGTCTTTCCGGCACCGTTGGGGCCGAGCAGCCCATAGATGCATCCACGAGGGATGTCCAGTGAGACTCGTCGCAGCGCCTCGACTTTGCGCCGCCCTATGAGTCCGCTGCTATATGTTTTTCTCAGATCCTTAACGCGAATCACCGGCTCTGGCACAACACCACGGTCCTTTTCAGGCAATCTTAACACTTCCGCCGGAATCCACCAGGTCGTGTGCATTGCTGGCGGAACGCTCGACGAGTCACCCCGTTCGTGACCTTGTTCGAAGACTCCGGAAAGTAAATGTCACAGGAGAGGTCGGGTTCTGTTTCTGAGGATGTAGCGAAGACACAACAACCAACCCCTCAAGCAATGAAGACTCTTGCCAACATCACCCTGATTGCTCGGGTCCTTCCGGGAATCTGTGTTGCCCGTGCAGAAGACGGTAGACAAGGCCACAACGAGGGCTCAAACCACGGCGGAAACAATCAGTGCCTCTGTTAGTTCACCGACAACAATTTGAGGCCGGTGGCTGCGGCCCTGATCTTTGGATCGCAGCTTTCATTTTATGCCGGGCAATGGGTGAGACTGTATCCGCTATCCAGCCGAGGTGTTTAAGACCTTCAGTCGTGTCGCGGTTTGCATGACGTGGTGGAACAGGCATTCACGTGGGGTGTCAACAAGGATGGCGTCATGGAGAACAACTGGCGGCAGAGCCCAAATAACCAGCCGGAGGTCGTCAGTTGCCTTCAGAACCAAACCAGGCCAGTAAATCCGCTGCTTCCTGAGCGGTCTGGTCGGCAAGAATCCCTTCCGGCATCAGTGACTGGGAACTCTTTTTCATCACATCGATTTCGGACTTAGCGATGCGAACGACTCTGCGCTCGGCGGTTCTGAACACGACGACCTCGTCGTTCTGACTGACGAGCAACCCACTGAGAACTTTGCCGGTTTTCGTAACCAGCACCCACGTAGCGAATTTCTCGTCGACTTTAAGTGACGGCTTAAGAATATGAGTCAGCAACTCAGCACGCTGTTTGTACTTCTTTCGGATATCTGCGAGGGTCGGCCCCGTCGATTTTTCGGCATCGTTCAGGTCGTGGCAGTTTCGGCACCGGGCACCATCGCTGTAAAAGATGAGTCGTCCACGACTCACATCGCCGGTGAGAGAGAGTACCCTGCCCGGGTCAATGTTCCGGCCAAGCGTCTTGCGTCGTGACTTCTCCGGGATAAACGTTTCGAACAGCCCGCGGATATCACTACTGCCCGTCGCGTACGCCTGGGCAATGTCGACCCGGTTCGCGGTTCCACGATGCATCGCGATCGAAAGCGCCAGGGCTCCTTCTGTGGATTTAAGCAGCCGATTGGTGGCCTGCTTTTGACTCAACTCGTTGCTTTTCGCACTAACCGCAGCCAGAGCGTGCTGATCATGTGACCCATCCTGGAGCACCGGCGAATCTTCATCGCTGTCGATGTGCGGCAACGACCTGACCCACTGCTCAACCAAATCAACACCCCGGCTGTCCACGAGGCGCGAGCCAATGTAAGGCATCCTTGCATAACCAAGCTTCGACATGCGATATAACAGTACCGATCGGTACGGATCACCAGGCACGATCAACTTTGCGTTCCTAAGGCCGAACGTGCCGATGCCTGTTCCCTTATTTGTCCTGAGATCTTCGAAGGGCAATTCGCGTCGAAGATAGAACGAAACGATTGCATTGCCCCCTGGATGGTGGCACGAACTGCAGTTACCGTGGAGATATGAGCGAGCCCGATCGTTGAGGCTCTGGCTCTCATCGTCAGGATCGACCAGTCGTCCAGGATGGTTGCCCAGGGACTGCCGAATGCCGTTGATGACTTTTTTCGCAGCGAGCTGTGTGAGCTGGTTAGAGCTTCCTCCACCCGACGCCGGCTGGACGATATCGAGCTGGTTCGGGACAAATCCGAGAACTAAACCAGACCCCGCATTGTGACACATTCGGCACTCATTCACGGCGGAGACGTGCCATGTACACTCGTCTGTGTCAACACCCTGTCGGTCCGTTGTATGGACCGTGTAGTGCAGCAGGCGATCTGTTCCGGCTGTACCAACAAGGACAGCGTCTTTTTTCTCTTCGTCCCAAACGTAGCTGTACGGTCGCCAGATCTCGTTTTCGTAGTGAAGTATCTGTGTCTCCAGAGGGAGCGGTGGCTTCGATGCGTCCGCTTCCGGCATCGTGAGGTGCTTGACAAAGACGGTTCCATCCGGATAGCCGGTCGGGCTCCCGCCTTCGCCGAGTGTGATCGTCCCTGATTCCGGAATTGCAACCCATCGTTTTGCGTGGGCACCGTCTGTCCAGCGTTCAACGATCACTTCGTAAGGTACAACGCCGGGGGCCGGAGCCATTGCCTCAACCGAAGTGAACAGGCCGGTATCGCTCAGCTGCCGCGGAAAACTGGCTGAATTGTCTTCGAGGCCCGACGAAACCAGCTCGTAAATCCGGCCCGTAAAGTCGTAATCAAGGACAAAAAGTTCTCCAGCGGAGCCCTCGGCAAAAGCAGTGATCCGCTGGTCAGTGTCGACCAGTGTTGTGTGTACGTATGAATCCCTGCCGTCTGACTTGAGGCCCCAGATTGTACCGGTAATGTAATCACCGTAGATGAATGTGCCAGCGAGATCTGGCAGCAGTGTGCCCCGATACACCGGACCACCAATGACCGAGTTTGCCTCCGTGTGCGCGTGATCCTTCACCGGCGGTCGAATCGGCGTCGGCCCCTGCTCGACTTCGCTGCGCAGCACAGTTCGTCCTTCCATAATCGGCCATCCGCAGTTTCCTCCCCGGATGATTTGGTGGACCATCTCCCAGGATTCCCAGCCGTTATCCGCTGCGAAGATGTGTCCCGTTGTACTGTCGATTCCAAACTTCCAGGGATTCCGTAGGCCGTAGGCCCAGATTTCCGGTCGGGCTCCGTCGAGTTCGACAAACGGATTGTCCGGCGGCACCGCGTAATTCCGATCGTCCTCCCTTTTTCGAATGTCAATCCTCAGGATGCAGCCGAAGAGATTCGAAACATCCTGTGCAGCTGTTCGACCATCGGGAGGATTCGGTCCCGACCCGTCGCCTGTCGAGATGTAAAGCATTCCGTCTGTCCCAAACCGCAGACATCCGGCGTTGTGTCCTCCGGCTGGCCAGGTGAGGACGATAACTTCGCTTTGCGGGTCGGCTGTAGTGTCGTCCACGTGAAAGCGCGAGACACGGGACGTGCCGTCTTTCGAGTAGCACACAAACAATTGCCACTGCGGACTCTGCTGGAGATATGCAGTTACATGCCATATTTCTGCGCCGTCAATTTTCAGCAGCAGCTCTTTCCGCGGAGTCGGCGAGTTTTTGACAAACGTGTACACTCTGCCGTCGATCTCGCTGACAAGCATTCGGCCACCGTGCAGTTCTTCAAGGCTTGTTGGGTTCCGGAAGGAGAGAGTCGGCCAGACCGGCCTAATTGCATATGGAGCCGGTGGAGCGGGAGCGCCCCGAAGATTCGACGTGGTCCACGCTGAACGAGGATCTTCGGCGGCAGCGTTGTGCGCATCCAGGACGGTCCCGCACAAGACCGCAAAGACAAAGGCAGCTTCACCGATTCTCGCGTGTCGCCCTGCTGCATACACCATCCAAAATTCCTCGGCCTGCAAGTTGTGTTTTCCCGTGAGGCCCGTACCACACTGCCCCTTTGTTTTCGAAAATCATAACGCGATGACTGATTCAGTTCCTGTGAATAGTGGATCATTTGCTCCGTCTATTGCTGACGAAACATGCCGATGTCGAAGTGTGTGCAGGAGAAACGTGCGTTGTGCGGACTCAACAGGCCAACAAGGCCCGGACCAAATGATTGCGGTGGCTGCACGGGCAGCCAGCTGAAATACAGGTTGTGGCCGGGACTTCACTCGCATGTCAAGGGCAGGCTTACTGACGTGGCGGGGCCAGACCACGATGCTTCCTTCTGTCCACGAACGAGGCTGTGAGGCCTGGATCAGCGCGGCCTGATTCCCGCCGACGGATGTCAACTGCTGGCTCATGAATCGTCGGGCAGGGAGACAGTCCGTGAAATCGTGAACGCATGGGTGCCGGGCTTTCTCTTTGCGGGTTGGCACTTTTGTATGAGTTTGCCGTCTCGGCAATTCAAGCGGCAAAGAATTCAACAGTAATCACCAGGTCAGTGAAGATGGACGGTCACCACTTCTTTTTGGGGTGGTTTTCTGATTCGCTGTGACACAGTGTGAGTGGAGATATGCCGGATACTGTCCGGCATTCGGGTACCGAATCATTCCGAGTTTGCGTTAACCGTGCTGACCGTCTGGTATCGCGAGTGCCTCGCCGGTATTTTTGCCGCCCATGAACCAAATGGAGCTACAGGTACCGGACAGCGCACTGCGGGGCGTGGTGACGGTGGGTAATTTCGACGGCGTCCACCGTGGCCACCAACAGATGTTGAAAACGCTGCGCGAGATTGCAAAGAAACAATCTGCGCCGGCGGTGGTTGTAACGTTCGACCCGCATCCTTTGAGTCTGCTGAGACCGGATGCTCCTTTGCCGCGGCTGACGACCATCCAGCGCCGCTGCACATTGTTGCAGGCATACGGAGCTGACGAAATAGTTGTGCTGCCGGTGACAAAGGAACTGCTGCTGATGACGCCGGACGAATTCTTCTCACAGGTGCTGGTGCAGCAACTCTCGGCAACGACTCTTGTTGAAGGACCAAATTTCCGATTTGGTCGAGATCGACGTGGCGATGTCCGCCAGCTTCAGGCCCTGTGCCGTCAGGACGGGATTGCCTTCCATATGGTCCGGTCCGTGGCGGATGAAGGGCGGATGATTTCGTCCAGCCGCATTCGCACGCTGCTTAGCAACGGGTCACTCCGCGATGCCGTTGCTATGACAGGCCACGCCCATCGCGTTTCCGGCGGGGTCTCGCGCGGAGCCGGCCGGGGAAACCAGTTGGGGTTTCCTACGGCCAATCTCGATGGCGTTCGAACAATGTTGCCATCCACGGGAGTCTATGCGGGAACTGCCGACATCGCGGGCGCTCGCCACGTGGCAGCCGTCAGCATCGGTCCGAACCCGACGTTTGCTGATCACCGCATGAAGGTGGAGTGCCACCTGGTTGACTTCGATGACGATCTCTACAACAAAGATCTGGACGTTGATCTGCTGGCAGAAATCCGGCCGCTCATTGCATTTGATTCTGTCGAAAGGCTCACGGAGCAGATCACCAGCGATGTTGAACAGTGTTGCATTGAGGTCGTGCGCTTGACGAAGCCTGTGTATAAAATCTGTCGTCATGCTGATTGGCAGAAAGCCGTGGATATCGGCGAATTTGCCGGAACAGCAGTTGATCTGGAGGAGGGCTTTATCCATTTTTCGACGGCCGGGCAACTCAGGGAAACAGCAGCAAAGCATTTTGCCGGACAGACGGATTTGGTGCTGGTTGAAGTCGATCCAATACGGCTGGGGGCAGCACTGAAATGGCAACCATCCCGCCGAGGTGCATTGTTTCCACATTTGTATGGCCCGTTGCAGGTCGACGCAGCAGCCAAAGTGGAAAGCCTGCCATGGCGCACGGACCGGCATGAGTTTCCGAATGGACACGTCTAGTCCGAAATTCGCATGACCATTTCCGGACAACACTCTGCAACATCGCCGAATTGGTGCAGGCCCTCTGCCCGCTGGTGAGAAATGCGGGCTAACTTTACACCGCCAGCGTTCAGTCCACTCTGACTCGAAGTGAAGGCGTCCATGAATAGTGAGGCAGAAGCTTCGGGATGAGAAACTCGCCGGCAGAACCTGAAGAACAGCGCTGTGCAACTAACCAGTGTCGGTCGGGGTTGACGAGTTGCGTCGGTCATCGCGCTTGGCAGATGCCTGCGTTAACGGTCAGATTTCAGAGCTGGGTCAACGTCCTCGGTTTTGTCAAAGTATTTCTTAATACCGCTCACATAAGCGGGCCTGGACGAATGCCGGATGATGCTGGAACCACGGTCAGGGTGGGTCATACCCGCCGGGACTCCAGGGGTGACACCGTCCAATGCGGCGAATTCCCTTCCAGCCCCCCATGAGCAGTCCGTACTTCCGCAACGCCTCGATTATGTATCGACTGCATGACGGATGAAATCGGCACGTCCTGCCCAGCAGTGGGCTCAGAACCAACTGATAACCACGAATTAACAGGACCGCTGCCTCAATCGGAAGTCTGGCAATTTGGCGTATGAAGTACATGATCAGGCACCAACTGAGTGGCCGGTCAAAAATCTCTCTGTTTAAAAATCCAGGCTGATGGTTCTGTCGTTTGCTTCCGGCTCGCTGAGCCACTGGGTGGGCCGCAAACGTACCGGAATGCTGGAGGCCACCATTACCACAGCCCATCCCGCGGATTTTGGAGAGCTAATTTTTCCAGGCTGCGCAGCACCCGCCGCATTTCTTCCGTCAGGTTTTGCGGGACGGCAATCTTAATCACTACAATCTGATCGCCTCGTCGTCGCTTCGAGGGACTCAACGCCCCTTTGCCACGCAGCCGTAGTTTCGCACCACTCGACGTTCCTGGTGGTACGGAGACGACCACAGTGCCCTCTGTGAGTGTAGGGACTTCGATCTTTGCACCCAGTGTGGCTTCCGTGACAGAAACCGGGGCCTCCAGAATCAAATTGATTCCTTCGCGACGAAAATAAGGATGCGCAGCCACCTCAACTTTTACCAGCACATCACCGGGTGGTCCCCCTAGATGTCCCGGGTGGCCCTGGCCGGCGAGGCGAATTGTTTTTTCACCGTCAATCCCCGGCGGGATTCGGAAGTTCAGTCGTTGTGTTTTTTCACCGGCACGCACTGTGACTTCATGTTCGCCACCTTCGACACCCACGAAGAACGGCACGTGCACGTTGGTTCGCAGGTCTTCTCCCTTTTGAGGCTGAGGGCGTTGACTGCGACGGGAACTGCCTCGCCCGCTGAACGGGCTGCCGCCACCACCAAACATGTTGCCAATAATATCCTCAAACGAAGATCCATCGGGTCCCGTGGCTCCTCCGCCAAATCCATGAAAAGTCCCCGTCCCGGCGGTGCCTTCCGGGACGCGGTTCCAGTTGTGTCCAAACTGGTCATATTTCTTACGCTTTTCCGAGTCGCCCAGAACCTCTTGAGCTTCCGTCAGTTCCGCAAATTTTTGTTCTGAATCAGCATCATCGGCATTCGCATCGGGATGATATCTCCGAGCCAGTTTCTTATAGGCCTTACGGATCTCTCTTGCAGACGCTGATCGCGAAACACCAAGAACGTCATAATAATCGCGCTGTGACAAGGCTCCGGCCCGATGAAAAATTCACATGGAGAATGACGAAAGCATTGCTGAACTGTTCCGTTGCGAGAAGCAGGCGCACTTCCACCCAACAGGTGCGAAGCGATAGCGGATGAGCCACCATCACACGAATTGTCGTCGAATTGTATCGGAGATTGTGGCCCGGTCACCGATCAATCTGTATTCAGATGGGCTTCCTGGCAGGATTTGCGTGAAACCATTCCAGCGGTGACGGCCGGGAAAATCCGCGAAATCCAGATAGGTCGGTCGTCGTCCGATGGACATCAGTGATGATGTATGTAACAGGACTGTCAACAAAAGCGAACGCTGGCGACGCGCTGCCACTGCGCCGCAGGATTTCAGACTCCGCGGGCGTCTCCAAATTTTTCCACTTGCAGGCGTGGAGAAAAGCGAAAACGGTGCGATTCGGCTGCCGCCTGCAACCAGTCGGACCGGGCCCTCAGTTCGTCCTGGGTGCGTGCCTGAGGCATCAGCCAGACCTGTTCGGCCATGACGTGAGGGAACTCCTGCAGATAGCAGCACACATCGGCAACATCAGCCTCACGATCGATCACAAATTTGAGAATACAGTCGTAGCGTTCCAGCAGGGAACGCACGACGGCCGGCTGATGTCGTGTCTGTTCATGGCGGATCCGCCACTGCGGATTCTCCGGAGAGGAATTTGGTCGCTTGGGACTGATCACCATCAGATCACACTCCACTGAGCGATCGACAGTGCCGGCCGTTTCAATCGTGATCGTACTCCCTGCTGCTCGGCAAATTTCCGTGAGTTCCGTCAGCTGAGCCGCCAGCAGGGGTTCACCGCCGGTGATCACAACATGTTTCGACTCAGAATTGTTTACGGTTACGGCCAGTTCATCCAGTGAACGCTCCTCGCCTTCAGGCTGCCAGGACGTATACGGAGTGTCACAGAACCAGCAGCGCAGGTTGCAGCCGGACGTCCGGATGATGAGTGACGGCGTCCCCGCCCACGGACCTTCGCCCTGAAATGATTCGTATGTTTCCGCAATGAACATTGATTTCAATTCCGGTTACCCAAAAACATCCCGCCAATATTGTTCGCAGTGCTGCCGGTCGATTGAATTTCGTTATCAGCCATTCGTCCTCTGGTACTCGATTGGATCTTCGACGTCGATTTCGTGGAAGCCCTTCAGTCTCAGTTGACACGAATCACACTCGCCGCAGCTTATGCCCTGAGGGCTCGGATCGTAGCAGCTGTGAGTCAGACTGTAGTCAACACCCAGCTGCAAACCACGCTGAATGATCTCCGCCTTCGTCAGTGAAACCAGAGGTGTATGCACGGTGATGCATTGTCCTTCAGCTCCAGCTTTCGTCGCCAGGTTCGCCATGGTCTCGAACGCAGAGATGAATTCCGGTCGGCAGTCGGGATAGCCGCTGTAATCGACTGCATTAACACCAATAAACAGGTTAGCGGCCCCGATGGATTCTGCCAGTCCGAGTGCCACAGCAAGGAAGATCGTGTTGCGGGCAGGAACATACGTCAACGGGATGCCGGTGTTCATCTCTTCATCAGATCGCTGATGAGGCACCGGGATGTCGTTCGTGAGTGCCGATCCCTGAAAGATCCGCGTTTCAAGCGGGAAGACCACATGACTGGCCACAGAGAAACGCTGGCACACGCGATTGGCGCACTCCAGTTCGAAGCGGTGGCGCTGGCCATAGTTGAACGACAGAGCATGCAGTTCGAAACCGAGTTTACCGGCAATCGCTAACACCGTGGCCGAATCAAGGCCACCACTAACGAGAACGACTGCTTTGTCCGGAGCAGGCATATTCGGATCCCGACCATGGTCATTTCACGCCCAGCCGGAAGACGCCGGCACTCCGGTGAGGACCCGGTATCGAGCTGTCACCTGTGGAACAGGGCAAATGTCAGTCCCGGCGAGGTCGCGTGAACATTTGTGTTTTCGGCGTGTCAGTCTGACGTTACGATGCTTTGGATTCCGCTGCCGGTCCACTTAATCCTCAGATTCTCCTGCATTTCAAAGGTCCGTCACTGTTGGGCGATCCCAAACGCGAAGAACTCAATGTTGCCAACCAAAAGGCCGTACTGGCCGGTGTCTTCAATCCCGACGACTGCCCGGAAAAGGACGAGGCGCTCAGTGAACTCAAGGGTCTGGTGAAAACGGCAGGAGTGCAGGTTGTTGCAGAGATTATGCAGTTTCGGGATACACCCCATCCGGCTCACTGCCTTGGCACAGGCAAGCTGGAAGAACTCAAACTGCTGGTCGAATCGACTGACGCAGAGTTAGTCGTGTTCGATAACAACCTGACGCCGTCGCAGGGACGGACACTCGAACAGAAAATCGAGAAGCCGATTGTTGATCGCAGTGAAGTGATTTTGGACATCTTTGCCACGCATGCCCAAACACATGAAGCCATGCTGCAGGTGGAGCTGGCTCAGTTGATGTACTTCCGCACGCGATTGAAACGCATGTGGACTCACCTGGAGCGTATCGCCGGCGGTATTGGGGCCGGGCGGGGTCCGGGGGAAAAGCAGCTGGAAACCGACCGCCGTCTGATCGACCGCCGGATCTCAGAGCTCAAACGTCGCCTGTCCAGTGTCGAACAACGTCGTGAGCGAACTGTATCCGCTCGCCGCGAACAACCCACTGTGTCGCTTGTGGGCTATACGAATGCCGGCAAGAGCACCCTGATGAGACGTTTGACTGGCGCGGATGTGCTGGTTCAGGATAAACTATTTGCGACCCTGGACACTCGTACGCGGCGCTGGTCCGTCCCCGGTTATGGTGAAGCCCTGCTCAGCGATACGGTCGGGTTCGTCCGTAATCTGCCCCACCACTTGGTGGCTTCGTTTCGGTCGACTCTTGAAGAAGCACGCCACGCCGATCTGCTGTTGCACCTGGTGGATGCAAGCAACCGGGAAGCAGAGCAGCAGATTCATACGTGTTACCAGGTACTGGAAGAGATTGGCGTCGACTGCAGCAACGTATTACTGGTGCTGAACAAAGTCGACCAGGTTCCCGATCCGTCATTTGTGGCGGTGCTGCGGCGCCATTACGAAAACACAGTGACTATCAGTGCGGCAACCGGAGAAGGCATCGATCAATTGAATCACCTTGTGGCAGAACGGTTGTCAGGTGGTTTTGTCACGGTGGAGATTGAAACCGGTACCGGCAACGGTCGCCTGTTTGCCTGGCTCACTCAGCACGCTGAAGAACTCGACCGCACATATACGGACGAGACTGCACGCCGAGTGCGCATCACCTGTCGGCTTCCACGGCATTTTGCCACAGCAATCGACGACCCGGATGCCATCGTGATTGCTGTCCCCGATAAAACGGTCGTCGCCTATCCGCCCATTTAACGGATTGAGGCGCCCGCGTTATGGAACGCTGACCGCACCGTTGTTCACGCCATCACCATCGGGGTCGACAAAGTCAAACGTTATGGCGGACGACGGCCCGTTCCCGCCACCATCGTTAAGCAGCGCGCCGCCGAAGTCACCGAAACGCGACGCCGAGTTCGCCATGCCGCTCAGCGTGGTGACGTCGGTGAAGTCCAGTACGTCGCCGTCTTCGATCGGATCGAAAACGGAATTGTTCAGGCTGAAACTGTCACCACCCGCCAGATTGACGCCGTCCGCGTCAGCGCCCGCAGTCGTAATTGTCAGCGCATCGGCCGCGACGCCGTTGAAGCCTGTATTAACCGACAGGCCGTGGCTGGCGAGTCCCTGCGTTTGAACGCTTACGCTGGTCAGTGAAATATTTGTGGCGCTGGTGCCGATTTGCACACCGGGCGAATTGTCGCCATGGGTTGTTAAATTCGCGCCATTCAGCGTGAAATCGCTGTTGTTGTCACCCATCCTGATACCAGCAGCATTGTCGCCGTACGTGGTTCCGGTGAAGTTGGTGATACTGAGGTCACTGTTGTTGTCGCCAACGCTCAACGCTGCATCGTTGTCAGCAAGGGCAATGATGTCCTCAAAGCTGAAATTGCTGTTGTTGTCGCCGTAGATCTCAATGCCGCCGCCGAAGACCTCCGTACCGGGCTTAAAGTGCGTGTCGAGGAGAGCTGCCCACTTATCATAACGACGCGCGCTGATGCGATTGGGCGACAATGCGACAGAATGTCCCGCACCAGTGAAATTCATCAGACGCACCGCTTCCGTGAATTCCGGCGAGTGCTGCCGAAAGTGAAAGTCTGCACCCGATGATTGCGCCTGCAGGTCGGTAAGTCTTAAGATGGACAACATCAGGCAGACGACGAACGGCAATATAGACTTCATTGCTTTACCCACAAGCCCGTTTTCCCAGTGTGTACGCATGGTTCAAAATGGGCCCGTGATGCAGAACAGGCTGGGCCGGACCCTTTCGAATAAGTGCATCGATCACCTGCTGGTAACGCTAACAAACAATGTTGGAAGTTTCGTGTGGTGCATCTTGTTTTAAACGTCTGCAAACCTATGCGATTCCTAATCAACAGAAGCTGCCCAACCCGTAGTTGAGGTTGCGATGACACACTGTTGAGCCGGCCAGGTCACCATTGTGAACAAGATGGCCGGATCGGAAAAAAAGCCGACGATCCGCGGAGCGGCTTACTGCTAAACGATGGCGGTATCGCGACTACTTCCCTGCACACAACGTTCTGCGAGCCCGAATCCATGGTTGCGTGGCGGTGCCCTGTCTGACCGTTAGAATTTGCCGAGCAATCATCATCACCGGCGAGGCGAATCATGGCGGACAAGGCGTATCTGGCGGTCGATCTTGGGGCGGAAAGCGGGCGCGTGATGGCCGGGTGCTTCGACGGGTCGACCGTGTCCCTCGCACAGTACCACCGGTTCCCCAACAGCCCGGTGAATCTTGGCGGGACCCAGCGCTGGAATCTCAGCGGACTCTGGTTAGAGATCCAGAAAGGACTGAGAGAAGCGGCATCACAACTGAAGGGAGCTGCCGTGTCGGTCGGCGTCGATAGCTGGGGTGTGGACTTCGTATTGATGAACCGTAACGATGAACTTCTGGGACAGCCGTGGCATTACCGTGACTCGCGTACAGACGGCATGATGCAGAAAGCATTCAGTCGCGTTCCTCGGGCCGAGATCTTTGCAGCCACGGGCCTGCAGTTCATGGCACTCAACTCGCTGTATCAGTTGTTGGCGATGTGTGAGCGCGATCCGGAACTCGTGGCGCAGGCCCGAAAGTTTCTGATGGTGCCTGACTACTTTCACTGGTGCCTGAGTGGCAGTCGTGTTGTCGAATTCACTAACGCCACGACGAGCCAGATGCTGAATGCTCAGTCGCGGGACTGGGCGCTCGACATGCTGCGGCGGTTTGAGATTCCTACGCAGATGTTTCCTGAAGTTGTGCTGCCTGGCACAAATCTCGGAACCCTGCGAAGCGACGTTGCTGACGCCACAGAACTGGGGAAACTTGATGTGATTGCCCCGGCCACGCACGACACAGGTGCCGCCGTCGCTGCCATACCCACCGGGCAGACAGGGCAGGCCGACTGGGCTTATATCAGTAGTGGTACCTGGTCACTGATGGGGGTAGAGACACAAAACGCAATCCTCACACCGCAGGCGCTGGACTACAATGTTACGAATGAAGGCGGAGTGGACGGCAGTTGGCGACTGCTCAAGAACATCATGGGCCTCTGGCTGGTGCAACGATGCCGTCTGGCATTTTCCCGTCGCGGTCATAATTACGATTATACTCAACTGTCACGGATGGCAGCCGAGGCCCCGGCCTTTCGGTCGCTTGTCAATCCTGATCGACCCGAATTTCTGGATCCCGCCGACATGACCGAAGCGATTGCCACAGAGTGTCGTCGCACCGAACAGCCTGTACCGGAAACGGAGGGGCAGTTCATTCGATGTTCACTGGAAAGTCTGGCACTTAAGTACCGCACGGTGCTCGGCTGGCTGGAAGAATTGACGGGCGTCCCGGTGACGGTCATTCATATCGTGGGCGGTGGAACTCAGAATCGGCTGCTGAACCAGTTCACGGCCGATGCCTGCGGACGGCCAGTGATGACCGGACCGGTGGAAGCGACCGCCCTGGGCAATGTGTTGATTCAGGCCCGTGCGGCGGGTGACTTATCAACATTGGCAGACATACGCGAGGTGGTTCGACGGTCAGAATCCATTAAAGAGTACATCCCCGCCGGCACGGCCGTCTGGGATGCCGCATGGGAGCGGTTTCGGACCGTGTGTGACAGGTAGTCCGTGTCGGTATTGTTGTGGAACATTCCATCTGTCGTGCTGTTGCTGCTGGTGATCAAAATCGTTAAATCATCGAATCACGTCGCGTAAAAACGGCAGAACGGGCAAAGGACATGGTCGCAAATTCAAAATCGGAGATGATCAGCCAGTGAGTCACCTGGGACGACAGCGCTTTCGCATTGCACTGACAGCAGATTTCTACAATGAAGCAGGCGAACCAAAGTTTGCTGATTACGGGATAGGCGTATTTGATGGACAAGAGGGCATCGAAGTTACGCAGTTCAGCGAACACCGCACGGCCATCACTCCCGACCAGCTCACGGACTGCTGTGGTGTTATTGTACTGAGCCCGAGGGTGACGGCCGAGTCCATCTCCGGGTGCCGTGATCTGCTGGCCATCGGCCGATTTGGCGTGGGCTATGATACTGTCGATGTCGATGCGTGCACCGAACAGGACGTACTCGCCATGATTACAGCTGGTGCAGTCGACCGTCCGGTGGCGGAAGCAACCATTGGCTGGATGATTGCCCTGACTCATCACATGCTCACAAAGGACCGCCTGGTTCGCACCGGTCAGTGGAATGATCGGACTCAGTACATGGGTTGCGAACTGCGGGACCGAACGCTGGGTGTCATCGGCCTGGGGGGAATCGGGCGTGCTCTCGTGTCCCTTTTGCGGGGATTCGGGATGCAACAGCCGCTGGTCTTTGATCCGTTCCTCCCGGCGGAAACAGCTGACGAGCTGGGAGTGCGTGCTGTTGGGCTGCAGGAGCTGCTTACCACGGCAGACTTTGTGTCAATCCACTGTCCGCTCAATGAACAGACGCGGGGACTAATAGGCGCCGCGGAAATTGCGCAAATGAAGCAGGATGCTTATCTCATTAATACAGCCCGGGGAGGTATCATCGACGAAGATGCTTTATTTGATGCTTTGAGCAGCCAGCGCATCGCTGGTGCTGCGCTTGACTGTTTTGAGGACGAACCATGCACAGAACCGCATCGATTTGGCCGGTTCGAAAACGTAATTCTGGCCCCGCATGCTATTGCGTGGACCGCTGAATTATTTCGCGACATCGGCCGGACTGTCTGCCAGGGCATGCTGGATCTTGCGCAGGGCAAACGCCCAGGGGGAGTGCTGAATCCGGAACTTTTTGCGAGGGAAAGCTTTCGGAGGAAGTGGGCTCGGGTCACCGGGATTGAAACGGAGGAGCTGGAATGAATGGACGACTCGCAGGACAGGTGGCATGGATCAGTGGCGCTGCGTCAGGCATCGGCGCTGCAACCGCACGGCTGTTCGTGAGCGAAGGGGCGTCAGTAACGGTAGCTGATGTGTGTGACGATGATGGCAGGCAACTCGTCAACGAGTTGAATTCAGCGAACGGCAGTGCGGCCTATTCTTCATGTGACGTTGCAGTCAGTGATCAGGTACGCAATTCGATCAAGTCGACTGTTGAGCAGTTTGGGGGCCTGAATATTGTCGTCAATTGTGCCGGCATCGTTCATGTGGGACTTCTGCACGAAAGTTCCGAAGAAGACTGGGACAGGCTAATGGGTGTCAATGTGAAGGGTATCTTCTTTTCACTCACACATGCGTTTTCCTATCTGCGTCGCCATAGTCGCAGCTACATGGTCAACGTGGGTTCGATCAGCAGCTATGTCGGGCAGCGATTAACACCCGTCTACACCACGTCGAAGGGTGCAGTTCGGTCTCTTACACAGTCAATCGCACTGGACTACGCAGCGACAGGTCTTCGATGCAACTGCGTCAGTCCGGGTATTACGGACACACCGATGCTGCGGAAGCACCTCAGCACCACACACGATCCGGACGAGGCCCTGCGGCAGCGCCTGCGTCGTGTTCCCTTGAATCGCGCAATGAGTCCTCACGATATTGCCCGGACAATTCTGTATTTGTCATGTGAGGATTCGGCCGGGGTCAACGGCACGGCAGTTGTGGTTGACGGTGGTTATCTGGCTGCGGCTGAATGGGATGCAGCGGATGACTCCCTGTCCAGCACCACATGAGCCGAGGTCATTCCACCACCGAACGGGTTGACAGACTCTGCGAATATGAATGCGAACCGGTATTTGCGGACAGGCTCAAGGGCGGCAGGTACTTTGCGATTCGGTTTGGCGACGAGCATGTGGCGGGTGCAGAATTCGTTTAATGCAACTCTCTGTCCGACAGGGCGCAACACCCGGCCGGAAAAATGGGCGATTTCAGTCGACACCTGATGCCCTCAACCTTGGTTAATTCCAACAGAAGGACATGGTTCCCTCACACCCCCTCTATGCGGGGGAACGGGGTGTGACGAACGCATGCCCCCTCCCGGCGAATCACAGGATGACACCGGAATGGCAACCGGCAGACGCCGTCTGGTCAGTGAATTTGATACCAGTGAATGGAGAGGCCGCGTTGTGACCGCACACGCGACGTTCCAGGAACCTCATCGGACTGCTATGTTTGAACCAGGCGTTGAAATCCAGGGCATCAACGGGCTGAAGGTTAGTCCGGCCGTGCCGGACCTTGTGATTCTGTGCCCCTGCTTCAATGCAGCGCATTGAAGAACCCGTGACTGTCATTCGATTGGAAACCATCCATGACTCGCTCTCAACATCACGGTTCAGTCCGGCAGTCTCCGTTGGTTTGCTTTGCTGCGATCCTGCTGACGGCAATGGCAGTCGCCTCGACAATAGCATCAGGAGAAAATCGACAGCAGCAGCCGGAAGAACAGCCAAAAAGTGCAGCCTTACGTCCCGGATTGCTGCAGCCATTCAATTCAGTTGTGGGATCCTGGCGGGGGGTTGGACAGCTCAAACGTGGTTCGCGGAAGGGCGCCTGGCAGGAAAAGATGGTCTGCCGGTGGGACTTTTCTGCCGACCGGCCAGCCATTCGGTTTGACTCTGACTCAAACCGCCAGTTTGAGCGACTCACGCTGACGGTTTCCACGGACCGGAAGCAGCTGTTGCTGCACCAGAAGATCAATGAAACATCCACGCGGACATTTCACGGAAACATCCCCGCCAAATGGCCGGCCAGGATACAGTTCGTCACAGAACCCGACGATAACGGAGCTGTCTTCCGATGTACTATTGTACAGCTAAAACACATTCGCTTGGTGGTACTGTTCGAACAGCAGGTAAGTTCCGCGGGCAGTTTCCGACGCTTGGCAGGAATCGGCTACACTCGACAGGGCCACAAACTGGCGCAGGGCTTAGAGAATCAGCGGGAATGCCTGGTCACGGGGGGCCTGGGAACAATTCCGGTCCAGCACAAGGGAAAGACATGGTATGTCTGCTGTGAAGGCTGTCGTCAGGCGTTCGAAGATGCACCCGACGAGATAATCACTGATTACCTGGACCGCAGAAAATAGACTGTGCTGTGCCGGAATTCGTTCCGTGACGAGCCGGCAACCCGACAGGCTGACGGGTCGGCGTCACTGGACGGTACCGCCGAGTGAGAATCATCGATCATGTCCAGACCACACGGAAATGTGACATACAGGAACCAGGGACGTGTAGTTCTGGTGAGCGGAGGTGTATCGGGGATCGGACGAGCAATCTGCGATGCGTTTGCCCGGTCCGGCGCATCGGTTGTCTGCATGGATATAGCGGAACCCGCTGCCCCGCTGACCGAAGGTACGGAATATGTCCGAGGTGACGTGGGGTCGGATGACGACTGCCAGCAGATCGTCGGACACGTCGTGCAGACTCACGGGGCTCTGGATGTGCTGGTGAACAACGCGGCGGTTCAGCCGGTGGAAGCTTATGTGCCGGTGGACGAGATGCCAGTTGAATTATGGCAGCGCATGGTCAGCGTCAATTTCACCGGCTACACACTCCTGGCTAGGCATGCGTTGAGAGTGATGAAGGAACAACAGTCCGGAGTAATTGTCAACATGGCCAGTGCTCAGGCGCATCGAACGGCGCGCGGTGTTTGCGCGTACGGTCCGATCAAGGCGGCCAATGTGCTTCAGGCTCGACAATGGGGCGTGGAATATGCTCGTGAGGGGATTCGAGTGGTGTCGGTCTCCCCGGGGGCGATTGACACGCCGCTGGTAAGGGCCAGCCTGGAAGTTCAGGGTGGGGCAGCCCAGCTGGCCAATCGACATCCTCTGGGCCGCATTGGTCAGCCCAGCGAGGTGGCACACGCAGTGCTGTGGCTGGCCAGCGATGATGCGTCCTTTATCACCGGAACCGATCTGGAAGTCGACGGAGGCCTGGGTGCATTCGCTGCATTTGCTGACCCGTATCCGATGTAGACTCGCGGTACCGGACTGATGCGTCCTTAGCCGGTCGCAGTGCTGTACCATTCTCTGCGGCAAAAGAACAGGTAAAAACCGGCAGAAAACAACCTCGCATTGCTCTGAACAGTGCAATCTGCCAGAATTCGGCGCGCTTGATTCGCGGGCAGTCGAGTGTTTTGCGGGAAAGATTCAGATCATCAGGCAAGGGAGTGCCGGGATGTACAAATTGCTGCTTTGCCTCCGCTATCTGCGGACCCGTTACATTGCCTTGGCCAGCATCGTCAGCGTCATGCTGGGTGTCGCAACCATGATCGTCGTGAACAGCGTCTTGGCTGGGTTCACGAACGAAATGCGAGACCGAATCCATGGGTTTCTGGCCGATGTTGTCATTGAATCACGGAGCAAGGATGGAATCAGAAATTCCAAAGACCAGCTGCAGCAGGTCCATGACGCCGTCGGTGCCTACGTAGCAGCTGCAACGTGTACCGTTGAGATGCCGGGTGTGACTTCAATAGAGATCAACGGCGAAACATATACTACGCCTGTTACGATTGTCGGAATCATTCCCTGGGAGAAGGCGAGAGTGGGACCGCTAGTTGACTGCCTCGCCAGTCACAATCCCACGATAGAGAATGGTGAAGTATTACCCGCTCTCCGTTCCCGCGGTGTGTCCCCCGGGTGGGAACTAACTTCCGAAGCCGCGGAATGGCGCAGATTTATTAAGGAACAGCAAGAGATTATTCTGCGCAACGAGGGCCTGCTTGAGTCATCGGACTCAACCGGCATAGTACCGTCTGGTTCTGATGTCACCGTCACCACGGAATCAGAAAGACCGGAACCACCGATCTTTGATGCGCCACAAACGGCTGGCAGTGATGTGGATTTCCCCTTCGACCCTGTTGACCCTTTCAACATCACCGATTCAGTGATTTCCGGGATTCGCAAGGAACCGCACGAAGCACGGGTGTACATCGGCGAGGGACTCGTCAGTTACCAGGTTCGTGATCCGGAAACCGGAAAACTCGAGCAGGTCACGATGATTCGGCCAGGCGAAGACGTGACGATCACGACGGTGAAAGCGGGACGGCCAGAGCCCGTCAGCTTCGAAGCAACAATCTGTGATATCTTCCGCAGCGGGATGAGCGAATACGATAGCCAGCTTATATTGATGAATCTGGAACAACTGCAGCAGAATCGAGGAATGCTTGTTCGTGATCCTGAGACGGGTGAAATTATTGAAGACAAGATCACGTCGATCCAGATCAAACTTAAAGACTACACGAACGCAGAGATCGTCGTTGAAAAACTCAAGGCTGTATTTCCACCCGGTCTTGTCACAGTGCGTACCTGGGAATCCAAGCAGGGGCTGCTGCTGTCGGCCGTGGAGATGGAAACCGCGATCCTCAACGTACTGCTGTTCCTCATCATTACGGTGGCGGGTTTCGGCATACTGGCGATCTTCTTCATGATCGTCGTTGAAAAGACACGAGACATCGGAATTCTCAAGTCACTGGGGGCCAGTTCACGAGGCATAATGTCCATCTTCCTGTCCTATGGTCTCGGGCTGGGAATGGTGGGCAGCATGGCTGGTGTCTGTATCGGTCTGGTATTCGTGCGTTACATCAATCAGATCGAAGAAGCGCTCAGTTGGCTGACCGGGCGAAGGGTCTTCGATCGTGATATCTATTACTTCTCCAGAATTCCGACACACGTGAGCCCGATGATGGTGTTCTGTGTAGCGATGGGCGCAGTGGGAATAGCGGTTGTGGCAAGCGTTTTGCCGGCACGGCGAGCCTCCCGACTGCATCCCGTGAGAGCTCTGCGGTTTGACTGACACTGGTCTTGCGATCGTCTCTGTTCTCGAATTCATCGGGACCCTCCGCCCATGGCTCAAATCATCAAAATGACAACCCCGCTCATCAGCGCAAAAGCCATTCAGAAAACGTACACGACGGGCCAGCATCATGTCCGTGTGCTTCGCGGTGCCGGCATCTCAGCGAACGAGGGCGAATTCATTTCCGTGATCGGCCAGAGTGGTTCCGGCAAAAGTACAATGCTGCACGTACTGGGCCTGCTGGATTCTCCGGACGTCGGCGAGGTCCTGTACGAAGGTAAGCGGATTGATAATCTGAATGAAACAACACGAGATTTGTTGCGCAACCGCGTGTTCGGTTTCATCTTCCAGTTCTACCACCTGCTGCCGGAACTCTCACTGCTTGAGAATGTTATGGCACCTCTCATGATTCGCCATTCATTGTGGAATTACTGGAAACAGCGACGTGAGATCAAACAGCAGGCACTGGAAATCCTGGAAGAGGTCGGCCTCGGTCATCGTATCAAGCATCGCCCGTCGCAGCTTTCCGGTGGCGAATTACAGCGTGGAGCAATTGCACGTGCGCTGATCACCAAACCTCGCATCCTTCTGGCCGACGAACCGACCGGCAACCTAGACGCCGAAACCGGACTGGAGATTATAGCTCTGCTGAAGAAGCTCAACATAACCAACCGGCTGACGATCGTGATGGTGACTCACGACGAAGCCATTGCCACACAGGCTCACCGGATCGTACGACTCAAAGAGGGCCGCATCGAAAATGCGGTCATTAACAAAGCGATGATCGCAACGGCAATGTAAGTCGCTGAGTCGTCGTATGATGTCACAGCCTGATTACAGGGATGGCTGGCGTCGATCGACGGGAGCCCTCAATCCACCAACCCGCGTTGTCCGGAAGTACAACAGCGGCGGTGGCAAATCCCCGAATCACTCGGTCCCAGAGGTCCACCTGGACGAGTTCGATGTGCCGCCACTGCGGAAAGAACAGCCTTACCCAAGGATACGTTTTGTAGAAATCCACAATCAGGTTGTACTTTTGTGCGCCTTGCACTCGAGCATTCTGCAGCTGAAGACTTTTTCTGAGATTCCGCAGCAGACCCCATATCAGCCTGTTTCCTGTCAGTGAGGATCCCGACAGGGATTTGGCAGTTTTGTTGCAGCAACGTTATAATTCTGCCACTCAGCTGAAGTCACAGCGTGTCACAGGCAAGTCTCTCAAGGTGTTGTCAGAAATGTGACAAATTGCGCGGTATCTTGAATCGCCGCGCCATTTGATTTTCAGGTCGGAAAGGTTTATCGATGTCATCACCCATTCGTGTTGCCGTCACTGGTGCAGCGGGTCAGATTGGTTATTCGCTTGTTTTTCGTCTGGCGTCCGGCCAGGTGTTTGGTTCCGGCCAGCCCGTCATCCTGCATCTGGTGGAGGTTCCACCTGTCATGTCAGCCCTGGACGGCGTCCATATGGAGTTGGATGACTGTGCGTTTCCAGCGCTTGCCGGTGTGGTTAAAGCCGACAGCGATCACCTGGAAGAGGGGTTCAGCGACTGCAGTTATGTGCTGTGCGTCGGCAGCGTGCCCCGCAAAAAAGGCATGGAGCGCAGCGATCTGATCAGGATTAATGGCCCCATCTTCACGAGCACCGGGCAGGCGATTTCCAATGCGGCGGCTTCTGACGTCAGGGTCCTTGTCATCGGGAATCCATGCAACACGAATTGCCTGATTGCGATGAACAATGCCCCGAATGTCCCTGGCAACCGCTGGTATGCGATGACGATGCTGGACCAGAATCGCGCAGTTTCGCAGCTGGCTCAGAAATCCGGCCACCCGGTGTCAGCAGTTTCCCGCATGACGATCTGGGGTAACCACTCCTCGACGCAGTATCCGGACTTCTACAACGCAAAGATCAATGATCGGCCCGCGGCGGATGTCATTGGTGACGAAGCCTGGTTGCGGAGCGAATTCATCAGCGCGGTTCAAAAGCGCGGAGCCGCAGTGATTGAAGCCCGCGGCGCATCCAGTGCCGCGTCCGCTGCGAATGCGATTATGGATACAATCAGGGCGATCGCTGAGCCAACGGCAGAGGGACAAACATTCAGTGCCGCCGTTTGCAGCGACGGGAGTTACGGAGTCGACGAAGGCCTGATCAGCAGTTTCCCACTGACCAGCAACGGCCGTGAATGGTCAGTTGCGCAGGGAGCAGAACACAATGAGTTCGCTCAATCCAAAATTGACGTGACGATTGCCGAACTTCGCGAAGAACGCGATACCGTTAAGGATTTGCTGAAGTAATTCGTGAGACAGGTATCCTGTGTGTCGTTTCAGACAGTCTGCCGGCAGGAATCCTGTGTCACGGGAACGTTTACCAGGCCGCAGGTCTGAGCCACGATCGGAGCAGACCCATGAAGAAGCTTCTGCTGCTACTGGTTGGAATTGGTGTAACAGCCGGCTGTTTCTACTGGTCGATGAAGGGCGTGAACGTTGAAGAGTTCCGGGACAGCTTCAGGACAGCGAATTACTGGACGTTGCCCGCGATCTTCCTGCTATTGTTTCTGTTCTACTGGTTGAAAGCGATTCGCTGGTCGTGGATGCTGCAGCCAATTGAGAAGCTCCGCCCGCGACAGTTGTTCTCCCCCGTGATGATTGGGTTTGCCGCGAACAATGTGCTGCCCGCACACCTGGGCGAATTCGTTCGAGTCTTCCTTGTCGGCCGGCGTTACAGCATGTCGGCAACGACTGTGCTGTCCACGGTGATTCTGGAACGCGTCTTTGACGTGATAGCGATCCTCGGCCTGTTTGTCGTGAGTCTGCAGTTTGCCGACGAATTACCTCCGGAATACAACGAAGTAGTGATATACCTGGCGACAGGTGCCGCAGCATTCGTGATTTTCACTTCCGCTTTTTTGATATGGACGGAAGGTAGCATCCGGCTGTTTTCCGTAGTGCTGAAGTTTGTGCCTTTCGTTCGCGAAGGCATGAGAGAGAGTCTGGTTTCGATGATGGAATCAGCCGGTGAAGGTCTGAATGTCCTTCGCAGCGTTCGCGCAATCTTAGCTATTGTGCTGAACTCATTCGTTCAGTGGGTGCTCAATGGATTGATTGCGTATCTGGCCCTGCAAGCCTTTCAGATTCCGGTGGCACCAACTGACGGCCTGATCTTCACCGCCATCCTCGCGGTTGCTGTCATGATCCCGTCAACACCCGGGTATTTCGGACTGGTTCAAGGGGCGTTCAAGATGAGCGTCCTCGTCCTCGGCATTCATGCCAGCGAATCTCGTGTCTTCGCCGCGTCAATGTACTACCATATGAGCATGTACATCCCTGTTACTCTCACCGGCTTGTATTTTCTCAGCAATGAAAACCTGCGCCTGCGTGATCTCGGCAGGATCGCGAAGGAATCCGAATAACCGGGGATAGGCCGGCCCGAAGTTCTTACGACCGTTGGAGGAAACAGCAATAGCTCGGAACAGAACCGTTCACCTGGCTCAAACTTGTGACGGAAACCTGATCGGTGCCTGTGCCGTTTCCGGGCATTTGACCCACTGGTAAGAAATGTGGGCTGGTGCTCAACCCCAGCCACCCGACCCTGATCCCCGCCTGCGCCGGAGCACTAGAATGTGTAATCAAATCCCGGTACTCCGATTTCGAGACGGGAGTGGCCAAGGGAATTGAGCTCGGCTGAGATCGCGTCGAAGTGAGTGGGCTTCAAATGGCAGGCGATGATTCGGACATGTTCCGTCAGCTGTTTGATTTCGCTGGCGAACATCTCCGAGCACAAATGTCCGGATTTCTCAGCTAGCCAGCGGTGGGAATTCGGCAAGCTGGCCTCCAGGAACACGGCCTGCAGATTGTCCGTCTGCAACAGTACTTCCCACATGGTTTCTGTTGGTCCTGTATCGGATACGAAGGCCACGGCACACGTCTCATCCTGTAAAATGAACCCCAGCGTGGGGATAGTGTGGTTAAGGGAGATCGGGGTCACCGTCAGGTCCGAAAGCGTCACGGGGACAAGCGACTCAATTAATCGCAATTCGAGGAACGGTGTTTCCTTTCGTGACAGCTGAATAAAATCAGGCCATACGCGATCATTGAAGATGTCTTCACGTAGGCAACGCTGTGTGTCCTTGTCAGCATACACTGTCGGACAACCCGGTCTTTTACGGTAGACGTTGTCCAAAAACAGCGGCAATGTGGCAATGTGGTCCAGATGGCTGTGTGACAGAAAGATCTCGCGAATCTGCAATTGTCGTTCCAGTGGCCACAACAGCCCCAGTGTTCCGGCGTCAACCGCGATCGAATCGTTGACGACAGCTCCAATGCAAAACTGACGTGGGGCCGAATCACCGACAGTGGATGGCAAAAGTTCGATTTTCATCTTGGGTTCCCGACTCACGGCTTGGGCGCTCTTGGCCTAATGACTGCAGTTGGTAAATTCCGGACTGCTTGGACATGGATCTCAGGGTAGCGGACTCATATCCGCCTCTTCGTGAACGTGATAATTGTGGCACAGCAGACAGTTGCCTCTCGCAAATGATTGCTTGTGGCACTGTTGATCCTGGACGGAGGCCGCTCCTGCTGCCGAACACTCGCCCTCAATCGGATGTGATTCGGATGGATTCAAAGTAATATCCGTTCATGAAGATCGCAATCATTACCGCTGGTGGCGCCGGCATGTTTTGTGGGTCCTGCATGCAGGACAACACGCTGGCTCGAGCTATGCGGGATTTCGGACATGATGTCACACTTGTCCCCACGTATACTCCGATCACGGTTGATGAAGACGATCTCAGTGAACAGCGAGTCTTCCTTGGTGGAGTCAATGTGTATCTGGATTCCGCGGTTCCCGGCTGGTCCCGACTGCCGCGGGTGCTAAAGAGGTGGCTGGATCGCCCGGATATTCTCAAGCGTCTGACTCGTCGCAGCAGTGCCACTGATGCAACGCAGCTCGGCTGGCTCACTGTCGATATGCTCAGAGGCAGCAATGGACCACAGCGTGACGAAATTCGGGAGCTTGTGACATGGCTGGCGGATGATCTGCAACCGGATCTGGTTTTGTGCAGCAACGCCTTGCTGTCCGGAATCGTGCCGGCATTGCGGCAACGATTCAGTGGTCGCATCGCCTGTCTGCTGCAGGGCGATGACATTTTCCTTGATGCACTTCCGGATCAGTGGAGGCAGACAGCATTGGACCTCGTTCGAGACAACAGCCAGCACTTTGATCGCCTGCTCACCCACAGCCGCTGGTATGCGGATCACCTGTCCACTTCGATTGGACTGCCACGAGAACGGTTCGAGCAGATACCATTGAGCATCGACTGTCGGCTGCCGAAGATGGAGCCTCAGAATCGCGGCAACGCTTCGTCAACGACGATTGGTTATTTCGCAAGGATTTGTCCGGAAAAGGGAGTCGGCAATTTCCTGGATGCGGTCGAACACCTGTCGTCGGCCGACGATTCACTGCAGTACCGGATTGCCGGATATCTACCGGACTTATATGGCGACTGGTTTCGCGCACGGCTGGCCGAAGTGCAGCAGGTTGTAGGACCAAATCGACTGCATTGGCTCGGCAGTCCGCAATCACGCGATGAAAAATTTCGTTTGTTGCAGTCGTTTGATGTTCTGTGCGTACCAGCCAACTATCGAGAACCGAAGGGAATTTTTGTACTGGAGGCGGCACTGGTCGGAGTACCTGCGTTGGTGCCCTGTCATGGCGCATTTCCCGAACGGATCGATGACCTGGGACATGGCTGGACGTATCCGCCCGACTCAGCCGGTGGACTGGTTCAGGCGGTCCTGCACTCTTTCGGGCCTATTGGACCGGAGAGTGCTGAAGCGCTGTGTCGGGCTGTACGTGAGAAGTATTCGACCGAGGTCACGGCACCGGTCATCAGCGAGGTGCTGCAGAAAATTCTTGCCTGACAGTCCAGTCGTAGTACTGAGAATTGCGGGCCTTCCGAATCGCTATCGAAATTCGCTATCGAATTGGTTACAACAGAATCATGCGTGGCGTTGACCAACGCGAATTCTGCTCTTCTATTTGTATGGCAGACCAGTTGGGTCAGTAATTCGTCCGTGCACGATGCTCAGCTGAACCAACCGAATGAGTTGAGGTAAATCAATGCAAAAATCCGCACTGGGACTGGTTGCCTGCATGGGGATACTCGGATGCGCTGATTCAGTTGTCGATCCGTCGGATATGTACGTGTCGCCGATCGCGACAGCAGACGGACCTCAAGACGTCAATGTATCTGCCGACAACGGGAACGAAACAGAAACGAACGAACCCACTTTTGGAAAGGGAGAACACGTGACGACTGACGCGGCCATCACGAAATACAACGAGCTGAACGATTTTGAGCGACAGGTGCTGCTGGAAAAAGGCACCGAACGCCCCTTCTCCGGTTCATACACCAATCTGGAAGACAAAGGGATATATACCTGCCGACGTTGTAATAGTGCGCTGTATAAGTCGGACCATAAATTCCGCAGCGACTGTGGCTGGCCGGCCTTCGATGATGAAATCGAGGGCGCCGTGACGCGACTGCCGGATGCTGACGGAAGGCGTACGGAAATCCTCTGCACGAATTGTGGCGGACATCTAGGGCATGTTTTCTTCGGAGAACGACTGACTGAAAGGAATGTTCGCCACTGTGTAAATTCAGTATCGATGGCATTTGTCCCCGCCGGAGAAAAACTGCCGGTACCGGTTTCAGCACACGCCGCTGATTGATACTCAAATAAACTCCAGCACGGTTGCAGTTCGGATTTCCCGAATTGTGCCCCCGGCATTCAGCAGCAGTGCGCCGTCTGCAGCGATCCCCGTGCACTCCCCGACCAGGGTTTCCGTGGGGGTCTGAACCGTGATTTGTTTCCCGGTGAGTCGGTTGAATTCTGCGGATTCGCGAGCGATTTCGGCCGGATTTCTTTTGAGCTGATGGAGGGTGCGGCTTAGCAGATTCAGCAACAAATTCAGAGTTTCTGTGAGATCAAAGCTGTGACCTGTGCGATCGAAGATTGAGGTCGCTTGCTGACGTATGTCATCCGGTGCCGTTGCCAGGGAATTATTCAGATTCAGACCGATTCCGATGATCAATACGCTGCCGAAGTCTGTTGAATGCTGTTCGCTGAGGATTCCGCAGACCTTTTGGTCAGCGATCAGGATGTCATTAGGCCACTTGGTGCTCACTGTATGTTTGGGCACAAGGTCAGCGACCAGTGCTCGCACGGCCAGACCGGCGGCCAGCGCGACCAAAGAGCGTGATTCCGGAACGGGACCATGTTGATCTGCATCCAGGACCACAGAACAGGTGAGGGCACCAGGCGCCGACCACCACGAATGAGATCCGCGGCCACGCCCGGCCGTTTGTTGATCGGTGAGAACAAGCGCCGGACAACGCTTATGCAGTACGTTCCGCAGGGTTACCGCCAGTGTGTTAGTGGACTCCAGAGTGGCATGATACTCCACACATTCGATGAAGGTGTGGGCCGTAATGCGTTCCAGCTCAAAAAAACTCATTGACTTGGCAATCGCTGCTTCGAAGTGTTTTTCAGTGAGATTGCATTTGAGGACATTCGCTTGGCATTTACGAGTGCTTCGCTCTAATGAGATGTGACACTGCATGTCGCGAGCTGCGGCGTTACGGAAAATGTGATAAGAATATGTTCCTGCATGCAGGATTTATCCGCAATCATTGTTTTCACAGTCCATCCTGTGGCATTAGCCCGGCAGGAGCCCTGTTCTTGCGGTTCCCGTGCTGCAGCTAACCGTGACGGTTCCCCCCCCAGGAGTACCATCGCCCGGAGCAACTGGATGCCAGATTCCCCCAGCGGTCGATATTCGCCACAGGCGTGGGTCGTCGCCGTCGCGGTTTGCGTCATACTGCACCCGCAAAATACCCATGGCCAGCGCCGGAAGAAATCCGATGAGCTGAGCCCGGTGCTGCTGGAATATGCTTTGACCGTCGACGAATTTCTGCAGCTGGAAGGCAAAGTGGGAACCGTCGTGACAAAAATGGGGGCGACATATACAGACGCAAAGATCACAAGGGTCCGGCTCGATCGCGGGAGAAGCTATCCAGCGGTCGTCAGTGTGCTGGAGACCGATAGTAAGCGATCCCGTCCAGTGCTGATCAGGAATCTGGCCAGACTCACCATCGCAGAGGCTGTTTACGAGCCGGAACATATTTGGGGGTCACGCCAGTACCTGTTGATTGATGTCAATCAGCGTGACATGGACGCGCAGCAGCGGCTGCAGCGATCTCGGAATCGGTTCTGGGAGGAATCGTCTCCTGAGGAAATGAAGGAGTTCGTTGAGGAGGAACACGAGTTCCTGAAAATGGTTCAACGGCGTTTTTCCGGACTGAACATGAAGTTGTATGAGACAGAATATTTCCTGTTTCTGACCGACATTCCTAAGAAACAGGTCAAGCCTTATTTCGCTCAACTGGATCACATGAATGAGTCTCTGGGTCGGTCGTTTGGATTTGAAGAAGGTCACAATGTCTGGCGCGGCAAGGCAGTGATCGTGGCGTTCATGCATGAGGCCGCGTTTCATACGTTCGAACGTCAGGTACTGAACAACAATGACGTCGCGGGAGCCCAGGGGATTTGTCATTCATTTCCGAATGGCCGAGTTGTCGTGGGATGTGTGCGCGGTGACTCGCCATCGTTTTTCGGAATTGTTCTTGTGCATGAAACAGCTCACGGCTACATACATCGCTATCGCTCAACCGCCCGGGTTCCCTCGTGGATCAATGAAGGCATTGCTGACTGGGTGGCGGGACTGACCGTTCGTTCCTCGAATGCAGTGAGGGAACGCCAGACGACAGCAGCCGGACGCATCCGTCTGACCCGCTCGCTGGGTGGGTTCTTTCAGCGGGAACATATTGAGCCATGGCAATATGGTCTGGCGAGCTCGATGATTGGTCTGCTGGCAACCCGGGACAATAATCAGTTTCGACGATTCTTCAACGACATCAAGAACGGCTATACCTGGCAGGAAAGCCTGAAAAGGCACTACGAAATGACTCCGGAGAAACTGGCCGCCACCTACGGTCATGAGACTGGTATACCAGGTCTTCGGCCGTAGATACGATATGCGGCGCGTCGAAACGCGGACTCTGGTGAATTGCCCGTCGGCATCGATCTGTCACCAGTGACGTTCCCGCCGGCGACGAGTCGCACCATCCCTGCTCTTGCATTCAGCGGGCCTGATTAAGATACTTTTGCTGCGCCGCGTGTTTCTCAATAGTCCGCGCGAATGCCGCCGTAGCTCAGTTGGCAGAGCGAAGCTTTCGTAAAGCTTAGGTCATGAGTTCGAGTCTCATCGGTGGCTCTTGTTTTTTGCTGGTTAACAGCTTTCGCGCCTGTTCGTTTTACCCAAGTGGCACCCCAAGTGGCACCCCAGAACGCAGTTTTGCCTCTCGCAAATGCTTCAGCGTCTTCTTCGCGTTGATACCGATGTAAAACTGTTCTGTCGTCACGACGGAAGCGTGCCTCATTAGATCCCGCAGGACCATCGGCTCCACAATGCGTGCCCACCTGTCCCCAAATGATCGCCGAAGATCATGAGCGGAAGCATACACCGGCACCAGTTCGTCAGTTGGTTTCTTGCGTCGTGGACTCGGTTGCTTCATGTCCACCTTAACGCCAGCTTTCTGTCCGATTGCCACGATCCAGTCTGACACGGTATCCACGCGCCTGCTGCCCCCTCCCGAATTACCGACTGGGTTGAACACAAAGCCCTGTCGCTGACTCACGGGCGTCTTCAGCAGGAACCGAGCAAAGTCATCGACAACCGGATACCGCTGGCACTGGCCGTTCTTCTGGTCCGTGCCATCAATCAGCAGAAACACATCCCCGTCGCTGTCGACTTCAATCCGGATCCCGTCCGCCCATTGATCCCACGTCAACGACATTGCCTCGCCCAGACGAAGACCGCTCAGCCACAAACCTCTCAACAAATGCATCAGTGATGGCGATTCACACGCGCTCTCCATTCGCTCGAATTCTTCAGTACTGATCGGGCGACCCTTCATCAGTTTTTTCGACTTTGCGGCGTTCTTCTTCTGTCCGGGGAATGCAGGCACCTGCTTTAGATAACCCTGATCCACCGCCCATTTAAGAGCGGTTTTCAAATGCTGCATGTATTTGTGAACCGTGGCATCCGCCACCCCTC